>OFHR01000021.1_pt1 | contig 52810 bp, 52 predicted proteins | sample 1522041 | NCBI WGS metagenome assembly OFHR01 (sample SAMN04272335, study PRJEB24112) | coral metagenome | biome: Coral reef; feature: Shallow seawater; material: Coral tissue | host: Coral | place: China: South China Sea | collected 2014
TTCTTGCCTCGGTACACTCAAGGGTTATGATAATCCTGTTTTCTTTTTTTGCCATTGTTGTCTCGGAATGATTGATTACAGAGAGCTGCAAATATAACTTTTGGACACTGATTTTGCAAAACCTAAACGATCCTGATGGATAAGGGTGCAGTAAAACCGTTCGGGTCTGGGAAACGCTATTTGCTTGCTTACGGCAGAACAGCTATTATGCATCTGATTTGAATCACTTAACTTTATAAAAATAAAAATCCAAGACGTGCTAGACAGTAACTTGTTTCCTTACCGTGGTGAAGGGCTTTGTTGTGAGGGTATTTCTCTTGAAAAGCTTGCAGAGGAATATGGGACGCCTCTTTTTGTTACCAGCCGAAACAGCCTTGTCAACCAGTACAGGGCGTTTGAGACAGCGTTTTCCGGACTGGATCATTTTACCTGTTACTCGGTCAAGGCGAACTTCAACCTGCATGTGATCCGTACTCTTGCCGACGAGGGCTGCGGGTGCGATGTCAATTCAGGCGGCGAGCTTTACCGGGCACTTCAGGCCGGTGTTGATCCTGGAAAAATCATCATGGCCGGCGTGGGCAAAACGGCGGCCGATATAGAATATGGCATCAAGTCGGGTATTCTGATGCTCAAAGCCGAATCGTTATCGGAGTTGCACCTGATCAATGATATTGCAGGCCGTCTCGGAGTACAGGTGTCCGTTGGCATCAGGATCAATCCGAATGTGACGGCTGAAACGCATCCCTATATCACCACCGGGGACAGTAAAGAGAAGTTCGGTATCGACGAAACGGATCTTGGTGCAGTGTTTGCCTTGTTGAAGACCTTGGAACATGTCGATCTGACCTGCCTGGATATGCATATCGGATCACAGATTTTCGATTCGGATTTTTATCACGCAGCTCTGGAAAAACTTTTCGATGTACTCTCGGGTGCACGGTCAGCTGGATTCGATATTCGATATTTTGATATAGGCGGCGGGTTTCCGGTTACTTACGAACCACAAAAACCGGCTAAGCCGATCGGGCATTTTGCAGAAAAGCTTGTACCCCTGCTTGAGAAAACCGGTACAACCGTAATTTTCGAGCCTGGAAGATTTATTGCAGCAAACTCAACGGTTCTGTTGACCAGGGTTTTGTACAGAAAACGCAACCATGCAGGAAAAGAGTTTGTTATTGTCGATGCCGGAATGACGGAACTTGTCCGTCCGGCTCTTTACCAGTCCTACCATGAAATTGTTTCGGTTTCTCAGCATGACTCCGTAATGGTTGCCGATATTGTCGGTCCGGTATGCGAGTCGGGTGACTTTTTCGCCAGAGAGAGAACCGTTGACAGAGTGGAGGAGGGAGATCTGCTTGCTGTTTTGTCGGCAGGAGCTTACGGATCTGTTATGAGCAACAACTATAACGGTCGTCTTCGTCCGGCAGAGGTCATGGTTGACGGTGATGAGGCGAAGCTTATCCGCAAACGGGAGACGCATGAGCAGCTGATTCAGAACGAGGTGAACCTCGATTAATTTGTTGCACGCCCTGATTGCTTCGTTGGCCCCGATTTGTCGGAACTCCGGTTTCTGTGCTTCGTCCGTCTCGTTCTCAGGACTTTCACGACTAATTAACCGGAACTTACAGTCAACTATCCGGCCTTCCCGCTTTCAGCAATGTTCTGAAAAATCTTTCTGGTTGCTTCCGCGTTGTTGAGTGTGTAGAAATGAATGCCTTTGATGTGGTTGTCGATAAGGTTTCTGGCCTGTTCGGTAGCCCATTCGATCCCTATACGAGCTACTTCTTCGTCATTCGGCGCTTCGAGCACCTTTTTGAGAAGTGCTGCCGGAACCCTCGCTCCGAGGGCAAGCTCGGACATTCTGATCAAGCCTTTTTTTGTGGTTACCGGCATAATTCCGGGAATAATGGGGACGTTTATGCCAGCAAGGGTACAACGACCGACGAAATCAAAGAAATCCCTGTTGTCAAAAAACAGTTGTGTGACGATGTAGTCTGCGCCCTGATCGACTTTTGCCTTCAGGTGTTCAATTTCCTGCAGCCTGTTCGGTGTTTGGGGATGTCCTTCAGGAAACCCTGCGACACCGACACCTGTTTCCGGGAAGTTTTCAACAATAAACCGTACAAGATCTATGGCGTACGGAAAATCTTTGGTTGCTTCTTCGTAGGATGTCGATCCGGGGGGTAAATCACCGCGGAGGGCCAGTACATTGGTAATTCCATGTTTGCTGTAATCGTCGAGAATATGTGCTATCTCTTCTTTGTCTGAGCAGATACAGGTCAGGTGAGAAACGACGGTAAGGCCGGTTTCACGCTGGATTTTCGTGACCAGATCATGCGTGCGGCTTCGGGTCGATCCCCCTGCACCATATGTCACACTGACATACGATGGGTTGAAAGGTATGAGCTCCGAGATTGTATGAAAAAGTTTGGCCCAGTCTTCTGTTTTTTTGGGCGGGAAAAACTCAAAACTGAATACGGGTTCCGTGGCTGAGCCGAGGATCTCTTTTACTAACATGCAGCGAGCGGTTTTGCCTCGATTATAAAAAGACATAATATAATAAACTAACCCAGTTTCCCGAATCATACCTAACAACCGAGTCAGGTTATGATTAAGACAAGCCTCATATCCCCTTATCCTGCGGTACGCCTGCTTTTCTTTGTCTGTGCAGGAATCATTGCCGGGCTTTATGTGTCCCTTTCGATTTTCATCTGGATCGCTGTATCCCTTGTTTGTGTGCTGCTGCTGTGCGCTTTATTGTTTCCGGGTCTGAAAAAGCCGATGACCGAACGACGTCTTTCATTGCCTGCTGTTCTGGCCTACGGTTTTTTTGTTTTCAGCAGTTTCGGCGCATACTCGGACTATGCATACCGGTACGTTGCATCGGATACCGTGCTGAAACAGCTTGACAAGGAAGCACTGCTCTACGGTAAGGTTATATCCAGACCGCGTATCTCTGCAAAGGGTGCGCAATGGATTCTCGAGGTTCGTGAAGTTTTTGCCGACGGTGAAACCAGAAAAACTTCCGGTAACGTCAAGGTTTTTATGCGGCTTTATGACGGTGAACAGCCTGATGTCGAGACCGGGGACATGATCAGGATCAAAGGGTGGCCGAAGCGCATACCCGACGCGGCAAATCCTGGAGATTTCGATGCTCATGACTACTACTGGAAACAGGGCGTTCATGCCGAGCTCTATTGTCGCGGTCCATGGATGATGCGGAACTACGGGCTCGACGAGAATGATTTTTTTGAGGGTCTGCTGGTGCGACCCGTCAGGCGATATCTTTCCGGGAGCATCGATGCGCTTGTGCCATCCGGTCATGAACGTCAGTTCCTGAAGGGGATATTTCTCGGTGAGAGGGAACTGCTCGACAGGACGGTGTACAGTCGGTTTCAGGCTGCCGGTACTGCTCATGTGCTCGCTATTTCAGGGCTGCATGTGGGGTTGATCGTTGTTGCAATGCTCATAATGATGCAGCGGCTGAGAACGACCGTTGCAGGACGATGGATGGTGTTTCTGCTCATTGCGGTCGTGCTGCTGGTGTACTGTTCGGTCACGGGAAACGCACCATCGGTCAGGAGAGCCTCCATTATGGCGGTTGTCCTGATTGGGGGGGCTGCAACAGGGCGACAATCTTTTCCACTGAACTCTCTTGCAGCGGCGGATCTTGTCATTCTGTCGCTCGACCCGCTCGAACTGTTCAGTGCCGGGTTTCTGATGACCAATGCAGCGGTTGCTTCCATTATTCTGCTTTACCCGCTGCTCAGCAAGCCGTCGGCAAACTGGAAGGGTATGATGGGGGTTGTCTTCAGGCCGGTATGGAATGCTTTCAGTGTAAGCCTGGCCGCCATTATCGGGGTGTCGCCGGTTATCGCATGGTTTTTCGGGACCTTTTCACTTGCCGGACTGCTTGCCAACCTGCCTGTAGTCTTTCTTGTAAGCTGTATGCTCTACGCAATGCTGCCGGCCTTTGTGTTCAATCTTTTTCTTCCCGGTCTGGCTGTCTATCCGGCATCGAGCGCCTGGTTTTTCGCGAAAGCCGCGCTTGGGGCAACGGAATTCTTTGGTTCACAGCAATGGGCTGTCGTTCAGATGCAGCCGGATGTTTTCGGTATTATCGTTTACTACGTTGCTATTCTTGCAGCGCTGTATTTTCTGCACCTCGAAAAGCCAGCCTTTGTAATGATCACAATGTTGTTTGCAGCAAATTACTTTGTCTGGACACCGGTTCTGCGTGCAGACAATCCGCTCCCTGCCTTTGTGAAAGTTGCGGTCGGCAAGGGTACTTCCTTTCTTTGTTCGGTTCCAGGCTCCTCGATTCTGATCGACGCGGGGTCGAAACCCTACCACCAGAAAACCATTAGCCGTCAGATGCGCCGCTACGGTATCAACCGGCTCGATGCAGCCGTGCAGTTTGACTCGCCGGACTCTCTTGTCTCCGCAATCGATGCATCGAACCACATGCTTTCCAATGACAAGTACCTGAAACTGTCATCGTTCATGATCGCAAGGCTGGACAAGAATCTCCTGAAGCTCTGGACAAGCGACGGTTCATCACTTCTCCTCGCCGCAGACTTCAACGCGCTCATGGGCCTCGATAGCGAGCATCCCGACAGGATTGTTGTCAATGTTAAGCGGTTCGGGATCGAAGAGTATCGCCAACTGGAGGCATGGCTGGATAGAGTTCGCCCTCGGGAGTGTGTTGTCTTGAGTTCCTCACGGCTAAAAGATGAAGACAAGGGATTGCTTGAGCATCTGGCAGGGAAGCGGAAGGAAATGACTGTTGACGATATTTATAACTTGTAAAAGACCACCAGAAAATGGGGCATCGTGTTATATTGCCCTTATCCCCCAGCTGATCCCCAAGCGGCAGAAACGATTTAAAGAGGTTGACAAGAGGACTCTGGTTATGTATGCCGAGGCATGAGCGTCCGGGATATGCGGGCCATGTTGCAAAAGTTCTATGAAACCGAGGCCCTGGTAGACTTGCTTGAGCATCCACGGGGGAGGTTGCTTTAAGGTAAATTCGAAACAATGTGTTGGCTTTTTTCATTTGGGTAGTCGGGGATGCTGTTTTTTTATAATCGTTTTTTTGCAAGTAGTCGCTTGAATGAAACATGAAAATATGGGTTGATATGGGGCGTTACCGGTTTACTCTTTTGGGCGGCGTGCTTGTCGCGGTTTTTCTCTTTTTTGAATTTTATTGGCGGTTCGATCTTTTCGAACAAACTCTCGTCTTTTTAGAGGAGTTTGAAGAGTATGAACTGGACGAGTTCATTATTCCGGTTTTAGTCTTTGGGGGCTTTTTCTTTGTTGATTTACTCAGGCAGGTACGAAAAGCCAAGGTTGAAAAGCAAAAAGTTGAAGTGTACAAGGCAATGGCAAGGTCTGCCCAGCATGTGCTCAATAACTTTTTGAATCAGGTGCAGCTTTTGAAGATGATTGCCGAGGATGCTCAGGCGCTTTCTCCTGATATTATCGAAGAATTTGACGCTTCGTACGAAGAAGCCGTTAACAGTGTTAAGAGTCTTAGCAATGTCACTGAGATGACCCCCGAGGCAATTTGGAAAAGTGTCGCCCCAAAGTAACAGTTTCCTCTGGCGGTGATTTTGTATCTTACAAGACCGACCCTGATATTTCCATCCGTTATTGTTACAAATGGAGAGTGAAAGATTTTGGTTGATTGTTCGCTTTTGCATTGACTTCTTGAAATACAGTGGATGCTCTTGATGATTTTGTTGAAAAATGGTGAAGTTTCAAAGAAGGTACTAAAAAGGGGATAGAGCAGTATTGTTGACGAGATGTATTTCACTGTTCTGAGAAAGTACTGAACTTAACAATACAGGAGGCCGGAAATGTTTGAACTACCAGAGTTTATAACCTTGGCCGGGCAAATGAACGACGTGCTCAAAGGAAAAACAATCCAGAGAGGACTGTTAGGGAACAGTCCCCAAAAGTTTCTTTGGTACAACAGAAGTCACGAGGAGTTTGACTTGTTGACGAAAGGGAAGACAGTGGGGGAAGCCCGAGCAAAAGGAAAATGGCTGTTTCTTCCGCTTGAACCCGGGTATGTTTTGGTACTGGGCGAATGCGGGGGTAAGGTGCTGTACCATGATTCAGGGTCAAAGGTGCCGAAGAAGTATCATTTGTATGTCACATTTGAAGATAATTCTTTTCTCACCGCGACTACTCAGATGTGGGGAGCCATGGAGCTTTATGAGAAGGGCGAGGAGCAGAAAAGACAGTATATCATGGGTATGAAAACAACACCAATAGAGCCTGAGTTTACCTTTACTTATTTCAATACTCTGTTGGATGATCTTACGAATGGGAAGAAAAGAAGTGCTAAATCTTTGTTGACACAAGATCAAATCATCCCGGGACTGGGTAATGCAATCGCTCAAGACATCCTTTTTCAAGCACATCTTCATCCCAGACATGCGATTGCTGATCTGAGCACAGATCAGCGGCACACCTTGTACAGTTCGATTGTCGATACGGTGGGTGAGGTTACAGAGATGGGCGGTCGATATGACGAATATGACTTGTACAACAATCCTGGAAGCTACATTCGCAAGATGGACAAAAATGCAGTTGGGCGTCCTTGTCCTGAGTGCGGGGCTGAGATAGAGAAGATTCAGTATTTGGGCGGAGCGTGCTACTTCTGTCCTAACTGTCAGCAATGAAGTGCTGTATGAAAATGTAAGTCATTGTTATGCCCGATTGACTGTTCGAGGTTTATGCAAGGCATTTTTCGATCCTGGTTGACAAAACGAGGATAAATGGAGGTTTTTCGGTCAGAATGGCTTTATTTCGAAATATTTTTTCCCCATTACCGGGAGACTTGTCTCAAGAAGTCGTTGAAGATCTGGTTCGGTCTTCGACTGTTCGCATCGAGCGGATCGTTTCACATGGCCATTCGTCGCCTGAGAGCGGCTGGTATGATCAGGATGAATCTGAACAGGTAATTGTTCGTTTTATGGGTTGTCAAAGAAAAGTCAACTATCTGGTTGGCTGTTTTCTATAGACAAAGCCGGTTTGGTTTTATCGTGATATCCTCAAAAATAGGGGAGATAAGGCACTTTTAATATGATAAGGAGAGAATGTGAAGAGGCTATTCATCATTTAAGTGCTGAGTCATGTCTTTTACAGCATTGTGAAGATCAGGAAGGTCGCGGCTGCATATTCTGAATATTTCTTCAGCATCTATGTTGAAATACTGATGTGAAAGTACATCTCGTATTCCTTTTACACCCGACCAATTGATATTCGGGTAACTGACGAGAAGTTTGCCATCTGTATCCTTGTCAATCTTTTTAAAGTTTTCTCCGACGGCAATAAGCATCATCGCAATCGAGTCAAGCATATCCAGACCTTGTTCACTATCAAGAAAATGATCAACTGTTTTGATAGAGGAAAAACGGCGTTCGATACGATTTAGTGCGTCATCAATCTGAGTGAGTTTTTCAATCAGGAGGAGTTTATCAAACATACAGGGCCTCCTTATCAATGTGCTGCTTAAGGTATTGATTCATCCTTCTCCAATATCGAATCAGGTCAACCTTCTGTCCCAAAAGGTTTTCCAGTTCCTGCTTAAGCTCAGCTCTTCGAAGCATGTCAGGGTCCATTTCTATAACAATATCAATGTCGCTGTCAGGAGTGGCGGCATTTTTAGCAACAGAACCAAAAATGCCCACTTTTTTTAAACCATATTTCTCCTCGAGTTCACGCTTGTTATCGCGGAGAATCTCAAGCGCCTCTTCTCTCAACATTATCTTTTTGAAGCTATAATTATCCTAAGTTCCCTGTTCATTAAATAGCGATTTTATTTTCGAGTTTCAAGAGGTCAGGCGGAAGAGCATAGTGAACATTTTTCATTCACTCTCAATCAGCGGTAACTGGTTGCCGGAATTGAGTCCGGAGTCTTCGATGATTTTTTTGACTTCGGGAGCACAGTCGGCAGGGTTGAGTTTGTGCAGGACGCGGGCGATGGTGAATATCTTTCCCTCGATCGGCAGGAATTTGTTGACGACGATAATGTTGTCGTCTCTGAGACGGCAATCCCCCCCAAGGAAATTCCCTTTTTCATATCTAAGTTTAAAGCCGTTTTGAGTGACGGCATTTTCAAGGAGTGCCAGCTTCTTTGCTTTTTTCATCGAGTTCCTCCGATTATCATCCTCTCATTCTGGGATCAAGTGCATCGCGGACGCCGTCCCCTATAAGGTTGAAGCACACGACAGTTGTAAGGATCGCTATACCGGGAAAGGTTGAAATCCACCAGTGGTTGAGCAGGCTGTCCCGGCCTTCGTTGATGATGTTGCCCCAGCTTGGGGTCGGGGGCTGAACGCCAAGGCCGAGGAACGAGAGCCCTGCTTCGGTAAGGATAATGCTGCCGATACGGAGCGTTGCGGCTACAATAACCGGGGTCAGTGTGTTGGGCACGAGGTGCCGGAAAATAATGCGCAGGTGAGACAACCCGAGAGATTTTGCGGCAAGAATGAACTCCTGCTCCTTGAGCGACAGTACCTGACTGCGCACGATACGGGCGACGCCCATCCATCCCGTAAACGAAAGGGTGATGACAATCAGGAAAATCGAGTTGCCGAACGTTGCGATGATAATCAGTATCAGGAACAGTGCGGGAAACGCTATCAGGACATCGACGATACGCATGAGTGTGTTGTCGACAATTCCTCCGAAATATCCCGACGAAACGCCGACAATGGTTCCTAAGGTAACCGAAATCAGAACGACCAGGAAGCCGATCGACAGTGAGATTCTCGATCCATAGATAACCCTGCTCAGGATGTCCCGTCCATACTGGTCTGTGCCGAGAATGAAAGAGCGGGTGACGATGAATGCAGGTTCACCGTCCCTGTATTCTTTTCCTCCGGCGAGAGTTTCAAGGCCTGTGACCTTTTCCCTGTGTCCCTGATAATAGATGACCGTGTTCCCTTCGATTCGATAACTGTCGACAAAACGGAGTTTGTGCGGTTCATTGCGGGTTTTCAGTAACTGAAAATCACTGATAAGTGTATTGGTAAGCCTGTCGCTCAGGCTGTTGCCTTTTCGCAACGGGATGGTGACCCCTTTTTGTTCCTCGAGAACAAGTGCATCTATCCGTGTGAAAGGTTGTTTATATGCTGTAACAAGAAAATCCTGTTGTTCAAATGGGCTGAAAGGAGAGACAAGCGGCGCCATAAAAGCCGTTGAATAAAGGATAAAAACAACGACTGATGCGTAAAGCGCAATCGTGTGCTTTTTAAATGAGTGCCATCCGATTTCCCGAAGACTGAGTTCATCCTGGTTTTGGGTTTCTTTGCCAGCACGGGCTTTTTTCAATGTTCCGGCTGAAAGCCATGCGAGCAGGGCGGGAATCACAAGGACATAAAGAGAGGCAATCCAGAACTCAAGGATTTCGAAGGTGAAAATCTGCCGGAAGCTTTCCGGTGAGACAACCAGGAGCGTAATGCCTGCAATCAGGGAATGGAGGCTGACAAGTATCAGTTGATGCCGCCAGAGGAGCACTGCGAGAAAGACCGCAAAAGAGATCATAAAAAAAAGGCCGGGGCCTCTCTTTTTCATGCGCAGCAGGCCCAGGCCCGGGACAATCAGGTCATACAGTGGAAGCTGTTTTGTATGCGGCATCTCTACAGAAAATAAATTATTTCCCCCAATCTCTGAAAATGGTTATTCTTCGGCCACAAAAAAAGCTGCTTTTCAAACAAAAAGCAGCTTTTTCCTGATTTGTCGGCAAAGGTCGTCTATTCTTCTTCCTCGTCCTCGGTGGCAACTTCCTCAGCGCCTTCTTCTTCAACGGCTTCAACTTCTTCAACCTCTTTCTTTGGCGCAACGATTGAAACGATCGAAGTCTCCGGGTCGCCGACGATTTCGAATTTACCCTCGTAGGTTTCTGCAGGGATTTCACCGATATGCATTGTCTGTCCGAGCTCCAGGCTGGAAATATCAATGGTAATCTGCTGCGGAATGTTTGAGGGCACACCTTTTACCTTCAATGAATGCTGGATGACCTGTACATTGCCACCGGCCACAACGCCTATAGCTTCACCGGTGAAACTGGTCGGTATGTCCATTTCAAGAACTTCTCCTGCAGAGAAGAATTGAAAATCCGCATGAATAATCCGGTCTGTTACCCGGTCAAACTGTATATCTTTGAGAAAAGAACGCTTTGACTCGCCGTCAGGAAACGTGAGGTCAATGAGGTGTGATCCGGAAGAATGGACCAGTTTATCCAGAGACAGTTCGTTAACACAGATATGAAGGGTTTCTTCACCTTTATGGTAAACGACTGCCGGGACTTTTCCTTCGTTGCGTAACTTTTTCGCTTCTTTTTTGTTGCAAACGCGAGGTTCAACGTTGAGTACGATACTTTCCATGCTATTCCTTGATCTCTTTTATCGCTTTAGTGTGGTTGTTTGTGATTTTTGAAAGATTTTTGCTGTCGAACAGGCAACTGACCGAGTCGTCCCCGGAAATTCTCTTGATAGCTTCGCCGAACAGGTTGCTGACCGTGACGGTTTCAAGTTTTGGCGATGGGGCATGTCCGGTCACAACCGAATCGGTGATGATGACCTTTTCAAGCACGGAACCGTTGATGCGGTCAATAGCTGGACCGGAAAGGATGCCGTGCGTTGCGGCGGCGAATACTTTTCTGCCGCCTGCATCCTGTATTGCCTTTGCAGCGTTGACGAGAGTCCCTGCAGTATCGATCATGTCGTCAACCAGAAGGACATCTTTGCCGTTTACGTCGCCTATGATATTCATGACTTCGGCAACATTCGCTTTCGGGCGCCGCTTGTCGACAATGACAAGATCGGTCCCAAGGGCCTCGGCAAAAGCTCTCGCAAGTTTCACGCCGCCGACATCAGGTGATGCAACAACGAGGTTACCGTTGAGATTCATATTGATAATGTGATCGATAAGTACCACGCTTGAGTAAAGGTGGTCAAAAGGAATATCGAAAAATCCCTGGATCTGTGCGGCATGCAGATCCATTGTGAGTATGCGGTTTGCGCCTGCTTTTGTAAGCAGATTGGCAACAAGTTTTGCGGTAATGGCTACCCTGGGGCGATCTTTTCGATCCTGCCGGGCATAGCCATAGTAAGGGATGACGGCAGTAATTCTTGCGGCAGATGAGCGTTTGGCAGCATCGATCATTATGAGCAGCTCCATCAGATTGTCGGCCGGTGGATTGGTCGACTGTATAATGAACATGTCGGAGCCTCTTATGGACTCGAAATAGTTGACCGAGATTTCCCCGTCTGAAAAATTTTCTACCTTTGCGTTGCAAAGGGACGTACCGAGGTAGTCGGCAATTTTTTCGGCCAAAGTGGTATTGCTTCGCCCTGCAAAAATTTTGATCGGATTTGCCATGGCTCCCTGCTTTTTCAAATGAAACGGATTATATTGAGGCTGTGCCTGAATTCCCCTGCAATCAAAGAGTGTGCCGCGGACCTTCAAAAAACCTCAATGCCGACGAATATAATAAAAATTGGCAGAAATTTAACAATGAAGATACACGAGATACAAGCGTACCTTGAGCGTTATTTCGACAAGGTTGAGCTTGTCGGCAGTAGTGATGTCACTATTGACGGACCGGCAAAAATAGAAAATGCCACAAAAGGCAAGGTGAGCTTTGTGGCCAATGAAAAATATATCAGGTTTATAGAATCAACCAAAGCCTCTCTGCTTATTGTAGGTGAGCAAACACCCACTGTACAATATAGTGACCGCCTGAGTTTTCTGAAAGTAAAAGATCCATATACTGCGTTTGTTTTTGTGCTTCAGAAATTTTCCACACCGCGGATGATCGCGGCCCGGGGCGTTTCTTCTTCTGCGGTCATAGGGGAAAATGTCACATTGGGGGAAAACGTTTCTATCGGTGAGCATGTGGTGATAGGCGACCATTGTGTTGTCGGGGATAACACGGTTATCGGTCCTAATACAGTATTGATGGAACGGGTGGCTACAGGCAGGGATTGTATACTTTTCCCCCATGTCGTCTGCTATGATGGAACTATTCTGGGAGAACGTGTTACGATACACAGCGGTACGGTTGTCGGTGCCGACGGATTCGGCTTCGCTCCCCAGCCGGACGGTGCCTATATCAAGATTCCCCAGATGGGTATTGTCGAGATACATGATGATGTTGAAATAGGTGCCAACAGCACCATTGACCGTGCGACTATGGGCAGTACGGTTATTGAGAGAGGGGCGAAGATAGACAATCTTGTACAGGTTGCCCATAATTGCAGAATAGGAGAAAACACGGTTATTGCATCACAAGCAGGTATCTCCGGAAGTGTCAGCATAGGAAAAGACTGCATGATAGGCGGACAGGCAGGATTTGCCGGTCATCTTTCGCTTCCCGACAGGACCCAGGTGGCAGCGAAGGCTGGTGTTTCTAAATCCACTTTCAAAAGTGGGCAGACATTGAGGGGAACACCGGCACAACCTATTCGCGATCAGCTTCGTCAGGAAGCTCTCCTCAGGAGCCTCGACAAAATGAAACAGAAGCTCGAAACCCTTGAAGAGGAAGTGAGAGAAATGAGGCAAGGGGAGGAAGGCAAAAGTCAAAGGTCAAAAGGTAAAAAGAGTGTCTGAACCCAAAATTCAAAGCCGGCTTTCGTTGAGTTGTTGACTCTCCTCTTTTTTGTGTCAACTCTATTCAGGACGACTCATCCTTTTTTGACTTTTTACTTTTGCTTTTTGACTTTTTGAATGACCGCGTCGGTCATTCGAGGGTGCTGTTCAGGTTCCAGTTATAGGGCAAGTACTTTATCTTCAGTTTTTCCGGTTTTGAAGTGAGGAATGTCCCTGTTTCCTCATCGGTATAGCGGGCGAGATAGTTGAGCAGCTCGGTTTTGTTTTCCCCGAAATCATGTTCATACCATTTGAATATCTCCGACAGACGGACGGTGTTGTTTTCCCGTTCTGTTTCAATGCCTCCACGGTTGATGAAGCTTCTTGTAGCTATATCGAGCTGGTCATCGATATACTCCGGATCGTAGAATTCAATCGGAGGGCACGAACTTGAAGCACAGACGAGTGCAAAATGAATTCTCGGGTCGAATGTCTCGACCATGAAAGAGAGCCGTGAGTCGAAAGGGGAGAAAGGCCGAAGCCGGAGAGCGGGATGAGAGCGATTTTTTCGTAGAATGCCGTGTTCGATGTCGTCGGGAGTAAAAAACGTGCCGCCTACATTGTAACCTATCCTGCCGAAAAAGTTGATGATTTCAAGGACTGAACTCCGGATATCGAATTCTATGACTCCGTGGATAATGAGGATGTTGTAGATGTTTATCCAGAAAGCTTTCTTTTGTTTATCATCTGCGAGTGATTCAGGGTGGAAGGTTTGGAGACTTGCTGCCAGCCGGAGGTACTCGAGGAAACGTTCTGATTGCTTCATTGCGCGATAGTTGACTCTTCCCATGCTGATATTGAAGAAGGCTCCTTGCAGTTGCCCGAGATGCTGCTTGAGGCGAGCTGCAATTTCGGTATCGCTCGCACCGACTGTTTCCGGGCCGTCATTCAGGGTTGCCTGCAGGGGGATGAGTTTGCGCAATCTGTCGACAAGCGTTGTTTGGACGTCTTCTTCAAACGAACGTCCACGTGCACTTAGAATGGCCGTCACGGCATTGATATAGCCGATATGGCTGAACGCCTGAGGGAAATTGCCGAGCATTTCGCTGGTATTGCTGTTGAACTCTTCGGAGAAAAGGCCAAGCCGGTTTGCCGATCGGAGGGTTTCTTTCATCAGCGTTCCGGCTTCTTCTATCCTGTTGGAACGCGCGAGGCATTCGATAAGCCAGAAATTGCAGAGAACAAATGCGCCCTCTTCTCCTTCAAGCCCGTCATCGGCTTTATAGCGGCTGAGAAAACCATTGTTCATCAACTCGGCACTGCAAGCGTTGATCGTGCCCTGAATTCTTTCATCTTCTATGGGTAGAAAGTTTACGAGTGGAAGCAGAAGAAGGCTCGCGTCAAGCTCGCTTGAGTCGTAACGCTGCACAAAACTGTTCATATCCCTGTTGAAGCCTTGCTCAAGGATGTCTTTTTTTATGGCTTCACACTCTTCAATCCATATTTTTACCGGTGCATCGAACCCGTATCGTTTTGCTATGATAATACCCCTGTCGAGCGCAACCCAGCACATGACCTTGGAGTAAACGAAATGATAAGGGCCGTTTCTGACTTCCCAGATGCCGTCGTCCGGTTTTTTCCAGTTGTTAAGGGCCATGTTGCAGATGTCCCGGAAAAAAGGCCATAATTCCGCGTCGATTTTTCCGGCATAATCGGATAGTCTGAGCGCCGCGTCCATGACTTCCCCGTAAATGTCCCACTGGTTTTGTATATGGGCAAGGTTGCCGATGCGAACCGGCCTCGAGTTTTTATAGCCCTTCAAATGGTCGAGTTCCTTTTCCTGGAGCATCTCTTCTCCACGGATCGAATACATGATCTGTATGTTCCCGCTTTCATATCTGCGGTATGTTGTGTGGAGCCAGCGGATAAAGCTGTCTGCTTCGGTTATGTGTCCGAGCGAGAACAGGGCTTTGAGAGTAAACGACGCGTCGCGGAGCCAGGTGAAGCGGTAGTCCCAGTTCCGTTCTCCGCCGATTGTTTCGGGAAGCGAGGTCGTGGCCGCTGCAGCTATCGCTCCTGTCGGATGAAATGTGAGGAGTTTAAGGGCCAGAAGGGAGCGGTTGACGAACCCGGTATACTCGCCGAGAAAAGCACAATGTTCTCCCATGCAATTGTGCAGCCAGTTTTTCCAGAAATCAATGTTCTCCTGCAGGCTGCAGGATGTGGCACCGGTATCGGTATACTCGCCGTATATCAGGCTGAAATGGGCGCTCTCTTCAGCGGTAAGGGAAAAGTCAACGATCACGGTGCCGTCACCGCATTTTTGAACGGTACTGTCCTTAAGTGAGTGAATGAGTGTCAGAGGGTGCTCATGGCAGAAAGCCTTTATCGTATTTCCCTGACAGGTGACGACGGGAACGGTGCTTGCATAATTCGGCCTCGGTACGAAAGTGAGCCGGAACGTCAGGATACCTGTTCGCATATTGAGGCAGCGGTGTATCCGGTGCTCTTTTGGCGTAACCAGGTGTTCCGTTTCTACAGGCATGAAATCATACAGAACTGCTTCTCCTTGATCGGTTGTGAAGGTACAGGCAAGCACGTTTGTGTCGTCAACATATGATTGCGAGGAGGTAAAGCTTCCCCTGGGCTGAATACTGAAGCAGCCCCCTTTTTCATCATCCAGGAGCGAAGCGAAAATTGTAGGGGAATCGAGGAACGGCATGGAACAATAATCTATCGAGCCGTTTCCTGAAACAAGTGCGGCGGAATGCATGTCCCCGATAAGCCCGTATTCAGAGATGTCCCGATACATGTGTTCTTTCGGCTGCTGGTTTCGAGGCCCGGCCTCTTCGGTGTAAACATGTTGTTCAAGCGAGGGAATGTACCTCTATGATACGCAAAAATGTTAAAAGGCGGGTGAGCAGCAGATTTTAAGCAAAATTTAAGCTTCTGTTTAGACCGGTTTAAGCTTGCGGATGCTACTTTTTCTGAAGGCGATCATGAAAGCATGCGATTTTTCAAAAAGAGCGGGCATGAAGAAAAGACTGTTAACAATGGCTTTTTCACTTGTTGCGAACATGGGATACGCAGAGCATTTCGGGTCTGTGGAGGACTATTCGCAGCAGGTTACCGTAGCCGGGGCAAAACAGTTGAGCGATGATGCCAGAGTTTCACTCGAAGGTTTTATTACGGGCCATCTGCGCGGGGATCACTACCTCTTTCGCGATGATTCGGGAGAGATCGGGATTGAAATTGAACCGGATGTATGGGATCGAGAACAAATAGGGCCTGATACCGGGGTTAGAATTGACGGGGAACTCGAGCATGAATCGGGATTCATATACATCGAGGTGCATCGGCTCGAAATATCTGAAACTTCCCCTGGCAGGTGACTCACAGTTAAAGAGTATTTCAACCGTATATTAAAAAGAGCGCATTATGAATACGACAGCAAGAAATTTTGCAACGCCTTTGATTGCAGCAGCCTTTATCGTGTCAGCTTCAACAGGGCTTATGATTTTTTTTGATTTTGAACCGGGTATCGTCGAGCCTGTTCATGAGTGGATGAGCTGGGTTCTGGTGGGCGGTGCTGTTTTGCACCTGATAGTGAACTGGAAGGCGTTTACGGGCTACCTGAGCAAAAAAACAGGGATAATGCTTATCGGGACGGCGGTTGTGATTGCATTGTTGTCGCTCTATCCATGGGGGGAAGAAGAGGAGGATGGAAGGAAAAAAGCCGTTAAATCCCTGGAAAAAGCTTCGCTCGTAACCATCTCAGGTGTTGTTGATACCGGTGTTGATCAGCTTCTGACAAAGCTCTCCCGTAACGGCATTACTGTCCGGAATTCAGAGGATTCCCTGGAGGAGATAGCGGAACAGAACAACATTGATGAGAAAGCTCTTTTCGGGGTTATTTTTGAATAAAATGCTGTCTATGCGGGTTCTTATTATAGAAGATGAGCCGGGAATAGCCAATTTTCTCAAAGAGGGTCTTGAGGAAGAGTGCTTTGCGGTAGATGTTGCAAACAACGGCCGTGAAGGATTGTCGATGGCATTGAGCAATGACTATGACCTGCTTGTCGTTGACTGGCTTCTCCCCGGTTTAAGTGGCGTGGAGGTGTGCAGGCAGTTCCGGAAGGAGTGCCCCCAGGTTCCGGTTATATTCCTTACGGCAAAGGATACGCTGGACGACGTGATTTTCGGGTTGGAGTCGGGTGCCAGTGATTATATAAAAAAGCCCTTTGCATTTGAAGAACTGCTGGCGAGAATCCGTGTACAGTTGAGAACTTCGTTTTCAGGCAACCCGCTGCTGCAGGCAGGCGGGGTGGAAATGAACCTTGCGGCGCACAGGATAACCTGTAACGGGAAGGATGTCTTACTGACTCCCAAAGAGTTTGCATTACTGGAATATCTGTTGCGCAACAGGGGAATCGTCTGTACCAGAAGCAGGATTATCGAGCATGTCTGGGACATTCATTTTGACGCCGACACATCGGTGATCGATGTGTATGTAAACTTTTTAAGGAAAAAGCTTGATGTGTCAGGCTGCACTGATCTTATCGAGACGGTAAGGGGCGTAGGGTATGTTATTCGCGAAAAATAAGGCTATGCGAAGAAATATCGGAGCAGAGGCTTCTTCCATGGGCTTCGGCAGGGAGATAAGCATTCGCAACAGGGTTTCCGGCCTTTTTCTCATCGTGACGGCTTCGTTGATGGTTGTGGTGTTTGTTCTGGTTTATGTACAGGTTGAGAATGATGTATACAACCATATCGACGAAGAGCTTAACGAAGAGGCGGGTGAATTTGTCGGAGGGTTGCAGGTAACGAAAGATGGAGTGTTGTTTACAGATCAAGCCGAGTGGATGGAGCGTTCCCACATTACTGTGGATTTTTATCCCAAATTCGTACAAGTTGTTGCGGCAGGTTCCGCACCTGGGATTGTAAGGAAATCATTTAATCTTTTCAACGATACTCTTCGCTACGATCCGTCTCTCGGTGATATTGCTTTTTATAACTCTGACATTGCCGGTGCATCGGTGCGTCAGGTCCAGGTGCCTGTTTTTCATGGGGGAAATGCAGACGCAGCAGTATGGGTGGTGGTTGCAGTTCCGCTTGAGGAATCGCTTTTCGTGCTCTCTGACTTGCGGACAGTGTTGTTTTTTTCCCTGCCGGTTATATTGCTCATCCTGTTTTTTGTAACCCGTTTTATTGCAGGAAAAAGCCTTGCTCCTCTTGAACAGGTGATCGATACGGCTGAAAAGATAACCCAGGAAAATCTCGATGAACGTATCGAACTTCCCGCAAACAGGGATGAGCTGTATCGTTTGTCATCGACCATAAACGACCTGCTTGACAGGTTGCAGGCAGCCTATACAAGAGAAAAACAGTTTACGGCTGATGCTGCCCATGAGTTGAAGACGCCTCTTGCTTCTCTTCTGGGTACTCTCGAGGTCCTGATAAGAAAGCCGAGAGACCCCGATCACTACAAAACCAGGATCGAGTTGTGTATCGATGAGCTGAAACGAATGTCGGGATTGATAGATCAGTTGCTCTTGCTTGCAAGGTACGACAGTGCTGCTTTCAAGCCGGACATCGCTGCTTTTGATGCGAGAGAGGCTGTTGTGAAAGTTCTGGACAGGGTTGAAGGGCAGGCAAGGGGGAAAAATATTGATATAACTGTCAGAAACAATGGGCAGGCAATGGTACAGGTGGATGCATCGATGCTTGAAATAATGCTTGACAACATTGTTTCCAACGCAGTCAAGTATTCCGAAAGAGGAGCACCGGTCACGATTGCTCTTGAAAACAGAGGTGAGTCAGTTATCTGTTCGGTAACAGATGCCGGCCCCGGAATTTCACCGGAAAAAACCGACCGTATTTTCGAGCGTTTCTACCGGGCCGATGAATCAAGGAATTCACAAACGAGCGGAACCGGCCTCGGTCTTGCCATTGTGAAAAAGCTTGCGGATATACAGCACATTACGCTACACCTGTCGAGCAGCGAGCATGAGGGCACAACGGTGGCTTTTGAGATTCCCGCAGCCTGACCCGGGCCAGAATATCCCCGCACATCGACCCCATACGTTTAAATGGAGATGCACATGCTGGATTCACTGCTGATACGACGTGCACTGCCGCTGCTGGTTTCTTTTATCATGCTTGTTGTTCTGGCTCTTCTGTTCGACTATTTCCTGCATGTTGCAGGGCTTGTCCGGGTTGGACGCTACCTTGGGGTAACCGGGACATTCTTTCTTCTTTTCTCTTTTGTTTATTCGGCCCGCAAACAGAAAATCGTTCGTTCAGGACCGATAAGAACGTTTCTCAGGCTGCACTGCAGGGGCGGGTGGATCGGTACCCTGATGCTTCTTGTACATTCAGGGGTGCATTTCAACGCTTTACTGCCCTGGGCGGCAACGGCGTTGATGCTGATCGTTACCGGGAGCGGTCATGTCGGGCAATACATTTACAGAAAAGCGAAGGATGAAATGAAGTGCAAAGCCGGTGAAGAAAAGTTTTACTGGGATTCACTGACTGTCAATGCGCTTGGGCAATGGCGAAAGATACACATGCCACTTGTCTCCCTGTTTCTCTGCCTTGCGTTATTACACATCCTGTCGATTTTCTTTTTCTGGAACTGGGAATAGGCTGCCATGAAACACCTCTACATTTTTTTTCTGACCCTCGGTCTCCTGGTGATCGCGGTTATTTTGTGGCCGGGATTGCTCATCAATCCAGGCCCCCTTTCGGTAGAACATGAAAAACTTGCCGGTGGATGCATGAGCTGCCATACGCCATTGTTTGGGACACCATCGTCGAAATGTGTTTCCTGCCATACGGCAGATAAAATCGGCATTAAAGATGGCTCAGGAAAGGATCTTGTCGAACCCGATTCCGTTGCTGCCTTGCTGCACAGGGAGCTTGCAGATTCGGAATGCATAGCATGTCATACCGAACATGCCTTGCCGGGCAAAGGAACTCTTTTTGCAAGTATGGATCATAGTTCATTGGTGGAAGAACTGCAAAAAAACTGCATTGCGTGTCATGACCCGGACCTCCCGGATGATGTGCTGCATGCCAAAGCCGGATCGGAATGCAATACTTGCCACAGTACACAACGTTGGGAACCTGCGGAATTCGATCATGATAGATTGTTGCTTGCAGATCGTGGGCGCACCGGGGATTGTTCAGCCTGCCACGACTCTGATCGTCCGGATGATATACTGCACAAAGAGGCGAAAAATACCTGTGGCGACTGCCATACTACGACTGCCTGGACACCGGCCGATTTCGATCATGAGCAATGGTTCAGGTTTGACCGGGATCATCCAGCCGAATGCAGCACCTGTCACGACAACCCCCTTGATTACAAGCAGTATACCTGTTACGGATGTCATGAGCATTCAAGGCATGGTGTTGCGGCAGAGCACAGGGAAGAGGGGATCAAAGAATTCAGTAACTGTGTCGAGTGTCACCGCAGCAGTAACGAGGGTGAAGCTGAAAGATTGTGGAGAAAGAAAGCAGGCAGGTTATATGATTCCGACTGATTTTCTGCAATGTTGATCACTGCCGAAAAATATATTTGTATGTCAAAAAAGAAAGGGAGAGCTGTAAACTGCTCTCCCTTTCTCTTGACTATGCTGTTGTAAGAGAACCTTACATTCTCAGTTCGCCGGTTTCCGCCTGGTCTTTAAGGTCATCATTTGCATAAATAAGAACCTCGACACGGCGATTGAGACGGCGGCCTGACGCTGTTTCGTTGGAAGCTACAGGACGGGTTTCACCGTAGCCGACAGTTGAAATGCGGCGGCTGCTGACACGGTATGCACGCAGGAGCGATGAGACGGCTTCGGCGCGTTGTTCTGAAAGGCGCTGATTGTATGCCTCGCTGCCCTGTGAGTCGGTATGGCCTTCAATGACGATATTGGTGTCATCGTACCTGTTCAGAATATTTGCCAGTTTCTGGATGTTGTATCTGCTGTTGGAGGTCAGTGTTGAAGAGTCGGTAGTAAACAGCAGGCCTGTGTCAAAGACAACCCTGATTCCTTCACCGACACGTTCGACTGTTGCGCCTTCAACCTGACGGTCGATCTCTTCAGCCTGGGCATCCATATAGTCGCCGATAAGAGCACCGGCGGCACCGCCGATTACAGCTCCAAGTATGGCTCCTTTACCCCAGCTGCCAGTCTGACTGCCGATAATGCCTCCGAGAACCGCTCCTGATGCTGCTCCGATGCCTGCGCCTCTTCCTGCGCCGGTCGTTGTTGTACATCCCCACGTAAACGAAGTCATGGCAAGAATCAGGACCAGGACAAGAGGTTTTGTCAGTTGTTTTGCATGTGTCATCGCATTTCGGAATTTAGTGTTAATAATAATAAAACAAGGATCAGCTTTGATGGACCCATACCTATCATGCAGAAAGCCGTACAATTACAATAGTAATATAAAATACACTAAAAAATTCCCTGATTTTTGTCGTTTTATGCTCTGGATGTTTATAGCTGACAGCAAAGATCACTGTAATCCCGGGCAGGAATTTTACATCGGGGGTAACTGTTACTTTTAGGGTCACTTTCAAGGGCACCTCTATAAATTGTCGCGAGTGCCTTGAGTACGAGGCGAACGGAACCAGAGAAACCGAAGTGTACACAGGGTACATGAGGATTTTGAGCACCGATCAACGAAGTAATCATGGTGCGCAGCAAATTAATAGAGGGAGCCTCAAGGGTATTGAAAAAAACAGGGCATGGCTTTATGATTCATTCAAGAGAGGAATGGAAAGCAGTTGCTGAATCCCGGTTGCCGCCCCGTGAGGAGGTGGTTCAGAGAAATCGGGCGATTACGGCGCATTACGCGCGCCTGTATCTTGATCATCATGATATATTTAAATGGGCCGGTATGGCGGCGTTCGCATCGAGCCAGGTTGGTGTTGCACTGGCCTTTGTTGAGGTGATGCAGGCGCCCGGCAGGATTATGGGGAGTGACGGCCGTGAAGAGCAGGGTGATATTTTGCAGGGGATTGGAACCTTTTTTGCCGATGCGGCACGGACACTTTTTTCTCTGCCTTTTTCATTCTTCGATTTTGCGGCAAAAAATATTCTTCTCAATGATCTTGAAGAGATCCGTGCGGGTAACAACAGTATCTACAACGATATCGCATGGGCTCATATGGCATATCTTGAAGGAGGGCTTGGCGAGATCGAGGGTAATATTGCCGGGAATGAACGCGAGCTTCTTCTTTCGGGTTTTCGGTTGATTGATGAAGGCGCCGCTCTTCGGAAATCAGGTAAAAATACTGCTGAAGCAGAAACGTTGGTCAGGGACGGGAACATCAGGCTGCTCAGGCACGAACAGGTCAATACGCTGGGACCTGTATTTGATGCGATAAGCCCGCAGGGGCATATTGTCGTGTCGTTCGGCAGTGAGCTCAATTTTGGAGAGGCAGCTCCTCCGGGACATTGCTCAAGGGCGTCATTTGCGGATCATTTCGGCTACATCGAAACACTTTCGGGAAGCAGGGATGTGACCAATGCCGAGCACCGGTGGCAGTGGATAGAGGAGAATGTTCTTCCTGCCTGGTACGCGGTCGATGAAGGGTTCGGCAACTGGGAAGGAACAGCAAGGTGTTTCAGGTCAATGGCTGCAGGAGAGCCCAATCTTCTGCAGCAGGTTTCCCATTTCGCTTCAACCATGTCCTTTTTGCCGGAACTTCGGGGTTACCGGCAGGATGTCGGACAGTAGGGGGCACTGCTGCTACTTTCCGGTTCTGAGAGCGTCAACCGGATTAAGGTTTGCTGCCCTGTAAGCGGGAAACAAACCGAAGATTATGCCTATCGCGGAGCAGACGGCAATCGAGATGATGATCCATGCCAAGGGCAGTATCGGCGGCAGGTTGAATGCAACAGCCACGATGTTTCCTGCACTTGCTCCGACCACAATGCCGATCACTCCGCCTGTCAGAGAAAGAAAAAGCGCTTCGAGAAGGAATTGACGCATGATGCTTTTTCTGGGAGCACCCACTGATTTTCGAACACCGATTTCTTTTGTGCGTTCAGTGACGCTTACCAGCATGATGTTCATGATACCGACTCCTGCGGTAACAAGAGCCATAAAACTTATGATGAATGCACCGACGCTGATGGTGCGCTGGAATTCCCGAAATGACTCCACTAGGGCTTCGTTCGTGCGGAGCTCGAAATTGCTTGGATCTTTGATGGTCAGCCCCCTTGCAATTCGCATGGCCCCGATTGCCTGGTCGATGGTTGCCTGATACTCTTTTTGAGAGGCAGCTTCAACGGTGACGCTGATACTTTTTTTTATGTCGATATGGGCCAGGTACCGGGTTATCGGGATAACGATGAGATTATCCTGACTTTGGCCGAATGCGGCCCCTTTGTTCATGAATACCCCGATAATGCGGTAAAGCTTTCCATTGACCTTGATCTGTTTTTCCACCGGATTTTCTCCACCGGGAAAAAGTGTATTCAGGACGTCCCTGCCGATGATCGCAACATTTCTTGAAAAACGTATATCGTTTTTTACAAGGTTCCGCCCGTTTTCTATATCGAAGCCGTTTGCAGAAGCGAAGTTTTCGTCCGCCCCGAACAGGGTTATATCCGGATTTGTCGATCGGTTCGCATATATGGCCTGGTTGCCTGATCTGGAAACCTTCAAACCGATCCGATCAACTTTTTTTCCCATCAGGTTTTTAAATGCAAGCCCTTCTTCATAAGTGATATCCGGGCGGTTGATGAACCGGCTTCTTCCATGCCCGCCGAAAAACGTTGCAGGATATTTCTGGATCTCGAACGTATTGGAACCGAGGCTCGAAAGGCCGCTTGCCACAGACTGGTCAACAGCCTGCAAAGCCGTCATAACGGCGATAATGGAGAAAACCCCGACAGCTACACCCATGGTGGTCAGCCATGAACGAAGCTTGTTCGCCCTTAGCGAATAGGCGGCCTGTATGACAGTTTCACGCAGTTTCATGAAATCAAGTCAAAGGTAAAAAGGCAAAAGTCAAAACAGGGAGCCCCCGTACTCGATACAATTCAACAGTCCAACAAATCAACGCTCTTTTTATTCATACCTCAGTGAATCGGCCGGATCAAGCCTAGAAGCGGATATTGCAGGGGCGAGTCCCGAGACAATCCCTGTAAGAACCGAAACAATGAGGCTGATCACGATAAGCAGTAAAGAAAACTGTATAGGGAAATCCGGCAGAATTTTTTCTATTGCCGCTGTGATCGAGATTGCGATCACGAGACCGGTAAGGCCGCCAAGAAGACAGATGCTGAGCGATTCAATGAGAAATTGCATCAGTATCGTTCTTCTTCTGGCGCCGAGAGCTTTTCGCAGGCCGATCTCCTTGGTCCGTTCTTTTACACTGACGAAGGTGATGTTCATAATGCCGATTGCCCCGACAAAAAGGGACATCCCGGTAATGAAAATGCCCGCGATGGCGATGCCGTTCTTGATCGGGTCCAGCTGGCTTTTGAATGCCTGTTGTTCATTGATAGAGAAATCGTCTGTTTTACCGGGCGGGAGTCTCCTCAGTCTTCTCATAATACCCCTGATTTCCTCTCTGGCGTCGGCAACCTTGATTTTCTCCTTTGTTTTTATCCGTATGGTCACATATCCGCTGTTGCCGAAGACCTTCCTGAATGCGTTCAGGGGGGTGATGATCTGGTTGTCGAAGCTGAACAGCCCGAGAAACTTCCCCTGTTTTTTAAACACCCCTATAACACGGAACTTCCGGTTTTTCAGTTTTATGTCTTTGCCGATTGCGGATTCGTTCGGGAAGAGACCGGTAGCGATATCATCACCGATCAGGCATACCATCGACCCGCTTTCCGATTCATGAGGAAGGAAAAACCTTCCTTCGGACAGATCGCCCGACGCGGTTTGCAGGTAGTCGGCGCTTGTGCCAAAAGTAAAAATCTGCTGGAGGTTTCTGTCTTTATAGCTTACAGACGCCCTGTAGGATGACATCTGGGGAACGGCAATTTCAAGTCCGGACTCGGGATTATCTGCGATGATACGGTTTATCTGGTCAGCATACTCGGTTTTCAGGTCGGGCCTGTTTCTGAAACGCCACCATTGCCCCATGCTTCCCCAGGAACCTTTTTGAACGTATATGACGTCATAACCGAGCATCGAAAGGCTTTTTTCAAAACCGGCGTCTATACCGTTGATGGCTGTTCCCATCATGGTGATGGAAACAATACCGATGATGACGCCGAGTGCGGTGAGAAACGACCGGGTTTTATTGCCTCTGATCTGATCGAACGCCATCAGCAGGCTTTCATATGTTTCATTCCAGAATCGGCGCATGAGTGTCACTTTCTATTTTCCCGTCACGCAAACGGATAAACCGGCGGGTATATTGCGCGATATCTTCCTCATGCGTGATGAGAATGATGGTGTTTCCTGCTTCGGATAACTCGCTGAAAATGGTCATGATATCCCTGCTGGTGGATGTATCGAGATTTCCCGTAGGCTCGTCGGCAAGGATCAGGGACGGGTTGTTGATAAGCGCTCTTGCAATAGCCACTCTTTGAATCTGTCCGCCGGAAAGCTCGGATGGTTTGTGGTTTACCCTGTCGCCGAGCCCCACCCGTTCCAGCGCATCCAGAGCACGGTCGAAACGTTCTTCGGCGTCGATGCCTGCATAGATGAGAGGGAGTTCGACATTTCTCAGGCAGTCGAGACGGGGAAGCAGGTTAAAGGTCTGAAAAACAAACCCGATTTCCCTGTTGCGTATTCTGGCAAGCTCATCATCATCCATTCCCGAAACACTTTGTCCGTTGAGTTCATAGGTGCCCGATGAAGGGGTGTCGAGGCATCCGATAATATTCATAAGGGTCGATTTCCCGCTGCCGGAAGGTCCCATGATCGCCACATATTCGTTGCGGTTGAACGAGAGATCGATGTTGTCGAGCGCTTTGACTGTCTGGTCGCCCATTTCGTAGAACCTGCAGAGTGACTCCATTCTGATAAGGGTGCTATCCATGTCCTGTCACTCGGTTTTCAGCTTTACCCTGCTTCCGTCCTTCAGGAGTCTGATTATTGCCGTGTAACTCCCGGAAACCACGTTTTCCCCTTCATGCACTCCTTGCAGAATAACAATGTGGGTATTGTCCGTTGTTCCGGTTTCAACAGGCCTGAACAGGGCAGTATTGTTTTCAACAACAAAGACACCCTGACGGCTGCCGGTATGCTGAAGCGAGGCAGTGCTGTTTCCATTACGCTCTTCTTTTTCTGCAGGTTTCTGCTTCTTCCCCTGCAAATGAGTTCCATCCGGATCCGTTTCTCTGAGCGTAACACTTTGAATGGGAACAACAAGCGCGTTCTGAACCCGTTCCGTTTCGATATCCGCTGTCGCGCTCATGCCGGGTTTGAGCAGGCGGTCATGGTTGAGTATGCGTATTTTAACCGAAAAGTTGGTAACCTCTTCCTGGGTGCCTTCGGACTGGGTTATGGCTGAGTTGGAGATTTCGTTGACGACACCGTTGAATTGTCTTTCACCGAATGCATCGACGCTGACGATGACACTGTCACTTTTATTGACATTGACGATATCGTTTTCATTAACTTCGACCTCAACCTGCATGCTGTCGAGATTCGCTATTCGCAGCACATTTGTTCCCTGAAACTGGCCTGTTCCGACAACCCTTTCTCCCAGCTTGCTGTCAAGCGCAATAACGGTACCGTTCATGGGGCTCGTAACGGTTGTTTTCTTGAGCTGCTCAAGTGACTGATCAAGAAGGCTTTCGTTCTGCTTGATTGTGAAAAGGGCGGCTTCATAAGCAGCTCTGGAAGCTTCTGCATTGGTTTTCGCGGTAAGGTAGTCCGAGTCCGATATCAGTTTGTCGCTATAGAGAATCGAGGCTTTGCGGAACTCATCCTCGGCTTTTAGTTTTCTTGCTTTTGATTCAAGACTCTGGGATTTGGCAAGATTGAGCCGTGCTCTGTTCTGTTCAACCTGGTTGATATAGACGTCAGGCTGGATCTTGAAAAGGAGCGCGCCGGTTTGAACCGTTTCGCCTTCCTTTACATGGAGTTCTATGATCTCGCCGGATACATCAGGAGAAATAGTGACTTCGAGCTCAGGTTCGATTTTTCCTGTTGCAGTGACATAGTGAACAACCTCTTTTCTGAAAACCTGCTCTATGGATACGTCGATCTTGTCGGATTGTGACGATATCCAGAATGCAACAGCACTTCCCGCTGCGAGAATGCACGAGACGATGATAATGATGGTTTTGCGCTGTTGCTTTTTTTTGTTTTTTGTCATCGTGGTTTGTCAGGATTCAGTCAGGTGAAATGTTGCCTGTGGCAAAGTCAAGGATATTTTTCTGCAGGGCAAGATTATAGGTCGCCTGTGAGTATTCGGAGCGTGCGCTGACAAGCGCCGCTTTTGCAGCATTGGATTCCACAAAGCTGGCTGCCCCGAGGTCATATTTTTTCTTGACGGTTTCAAAAGCTTTTTCTGCCGCCCTGAGTCCCTGTCTTGCAGTTTCTATCTGTGTAAATGCAGCGCCGTAACTATCTGCAGCAAGCTGAATATCGATTGCTATGTCGTGTTCGAGATCGGCAGCGTCGAGGCTCTGGTTCAGGTAATTGATTTTTGCCTGTTCGACGTTGTGCCGGGTGAGAAAGCCGTCGAAAACAGACCAGTTCATCGAAAGACTCAGTGAGTAACCTGTCAGGTCGGAAATTTGGTCGGAAAGCGGGGGATAGTCATAGCTGGAAGGTGGAATGTCCGTTGCTGTTGTTGTATAATAGGGGTACCCTCCGGTGTTCAGGCTGAATGTCAGATCGAGCTTCGGGTACCGTTGCGCTGCAGCACGCGTTATCTCCCATTTTGCAGCTTTGGCGGATAGTGTGGAACTCTGCAGGTCTCGCCTGCTTGCAAGGCCTTGTGATACAAGACTGTCACGGTCAAGATTCCTGGGGAGCTTCAGAAGGGAATCTGTCGGAATTTCGGCAACGGTAATTTCTTCCTCCGGGTCAATCCGCAGCCTTCTGAGAAGTTCGAGTCTGCTTTGACGCAGTTCGTTTTCCGTTTTGATTACCGTCAGTTCATCGTTTGCTGTTTCAGCCTGCTGCTGGTAGTAATCGGTAACGGGTTTTATCCCGATCTCGTACTGGCGCTTCGTGAGTTGAAGCTGGTCTTGCGACGATGAGAAATTCTCCCTGGCTATTTTCAGAAGTTCCCTGTTGAGGAGAACCTGGTAATATGCCTGGGTGACATCATACATGATAATCTGGCGTGCTCTTGAAAGAGAAAGTCCTGCAGCTTCTCGCCGACTGACTGCTGCCTGCAGGGAAGCATAGTCCTGGAAGCCGTTGAACAGGTTGAGCGAGGTTGTCAGGGCCAAATCGACACGTTCGGTTTTTGTTTTCACTACCGATCCGGTCGATGGGTCGGAATAGGTTCTCGCAAGTGAAACAGGTGTATATCCGGTTGAGACGGAAAGCTTCGGTAAAAACTGCCCGTAACTTTTCAGAAGGTCACTGCCTGCAAGTCTGGTGGCATGTTCAGCTTTTTTTATCGCTGAGGCGTTGGTGAGTGCAATGTCAACACATTCACGCAGTGTAAGCTGTTTTTTGCCCGGTACAGCGCCGGAAACAGGAGGCGTGAACAACAACTGCAGGATAACTGCAGCGAGAAAAAAGACGGAAAACATCCGGGTCAATAGTATCGTCACTGGATTTCAAAGTGTTTAATCAGCATCGCAAACACAGAATTTCAATAAATATACATATCTGCATAGTGTCTGCATGTCACTTTCTTTTCTGTGATGCGGTAACTGTAAACTCGTGCAAGGCTTTCAAAGTTTATCGAGGAGTAAAGAAATCTCGTTTTTATATGTATCCGCATTCGAAGGGTTGAGCTGGATGAGGTCGGTATAGACTTTTATGGCTTTTTTGTAGGCACCTTGTTCGGTAAAAAGTGCGGCAAGACTTTCCGTAGGAACAGGAATACTGTCGTCGTCGGAAAAAGGCTGTTTCTGTTCATTGAGTGGTGTCGGATCGCTTGTTTCAAACGTTTTCGGTGGTTCAAAGCCCGCCAGAGCGGCTGAAAGCTCTTCAAGCTCTGATGCAAGGTCGTCAACGGGGCTTTGCAGCAGGAGAAAATGAACTTCTATCAGCTCTTTCCATGCAATTTCATTGTGCGGTGCTATCCGGCAGCATGTTTTCAGAGAGGTCAACGCTTCCTGAAAGCGTTGCATTCCTTTCAGTGCGCGGGCATGAAGAAGGTGAAATGTATAAAAATCCTGAAAGTTATCGCTTTCCGCTTCAAGTTTTTGCATTCCGGCAAAGTATTCGCCCCTGGTGAGATCAAGCGAAATATCCGCAAAGAAAAGGTGTGGATCGGTTATCATGATTCGTCGTTATCGAAAAGCAAAAAGACAAACGGGGGTTGACGAAATTACCTGAATATTCAATGTCCAGGAACACCGGGGGCGAGCAATAATGGAGGTGTTCCTGCTTAGCCGCGACAATGTGAATCGGGTAACTCACGCTGTAGTTTAGGTTATGCAACGGTTTTTTCCAAAGCAAGCCGCAGTAATTTATCGATAATTTCCATAAAGCTTATACCGGTATTTTCCATAAGCATGGGGTACATGCTTATGCCGGTGAATCCGGGGATCGTGTTGATTTCATTGAAAATGATTTTTCCGCTGCCATTTTCAATAAAGAAATCCGCTCTCGCCATGCCGCTGCAGCCAAGAGCCCTGTATACTTTGATTGCCGCCTGTTTCAACAATGTATGAACCTGTTCGTCGATCCGGGCCGGAATATGGAGCTTGGCTGCACAGCTTATGTATTTGTCTGTGTAGTCATAAAAATCACCGCCCGGTTCGATCTCGCCTGCTGCCGATGCTATGGGGTTTTCATTGCCGAGCAGAGCGACTTCCACTTCCCGTCCGTCGATCGCTCTTTCTACAATGATCTTGTGGTCAAGGCGGGACGCAATTTCAAGCGCTTCGTGCAAGGCATTGAAATCAGTGACTTTTGAAATTCCCACGGAAGAACCCAGATTTGCCGGTTTCACAAAGAAAGGAACGGAGAGTTGTTCTTTGATCATGGAGATGACAGGTGAGGGATCGGCAAGATAACCGCTGGCCGATACAGTGATGTATTCCGCCACATTCAGGCCGGCTGCCGATGCGCAGATTTTTGTTACCGCTTTGTCCATGGTCATTGCCGAAGCCTGTACGTTGCAGCCGGTATAGGGAATACCGAACATTTCAAGAAGGCCCTGTACCTTTCCGTCTTCGCCGTATGTCCCGTGCAGCACGGGAAATGCAATACTTATGTTCTTTTGCTGAAAATCAAATCTGAAAAGGTCATCTTCACGATTTCCCGTCATGGTTTGCAGATAATGCCCTGTTTCTTCAAGAGACAGTTTTTTTAGCAGCCCGGACATGTCGAGGTCAAGCACTGCCTGTGCGGTTCTGCCTTCGAACCATTGCCCGTTTCGGGAGATGTAGAGCGGGTAGAGGGTGTATTTCTTTTCATCGATATGTCCGGCAATGGCTTTTGCCGAAATAATCGAGATTTCATGCTCAGAGGATTTGCCTCCGAAAAGAAGCGCTACAACGGTATTGGACATATTTTGCTGATCCCTTTGGGTTGGCCGTTTTCAAATGGTTTTTCGTTACTGTTCTGCCGGGTTGCCTTGTTCCGGCGGTTATTTGCCTGAGCCGAACAGGTGATTGTGCTCGACCGCTATGCAGCGGTTTTGTATGACTTCAAGTCCGGCTTTTTGCGCTTTGCGAGAAGCCTCCTCGTTGGTGATGCCGAGCTGCATCCAGATGACTTTCGCCCCTATCTCGATGGCCTCGTCCACAACCCGGTCAACATGCTCCGGTTTGCGGAAGATATCGACTATTTCAATGTTTTTTCTTTTTTCTGCAGGTATATCCGGAAGGGAGGGATAGCAGGTGATGCCGAATACCTTGTCCAGGTTCGGGTTGACCGGGTAAATGGTATATCCGGCATGGATGAGATATTTGGTGACACCGTGGCTTGGTTTTTCGCGCTTTTCGGAGACGCCTACGACGGCAATATGTTTGTATGATTCAAGTATTTCTCTGACAGTCATGATTGCGTATCTGTGCATTAAAATGGCTTGTGATTAATATAACGATTAAGGGAAAGGCCGGAAGCGGGGGCAGAAAAAAATCCGTTTGAATGGTGCGGCAAGGGGGAAACTTACAAATAACAGGGTGTGTTAGAATCGTATTGCAGTTACAGGCGGAAGCTGGGGTGAAATAGAATTAAAGGGACGCAGCTATGAAAAAGAGTCGGTTTGTTTTTCATTTTATACTGGTGTTTTTTCTTGCCGGATGTTCGGCTTTTTCAGTGGTATCGGATTATGACCGGGAGTATGATTTCAAAAAATTCCAGGCTTACAGGTGGCCTGTTGGAGACGAGGGTATAAGAAAAGGGGATGTGCTTGTTGAAAATCCCCTTGTCTATAAGCGAGTTCAGTCAGCGGTCAATCAGCAACTCCAGGCCAGGGGGTACAGGCTGGAGGATTCGAAAAAAGCTGATTTTATTGTGTATGCCCATGCGGGTATCAAGAAACGAAAAAGCTACCATCACGGTTTCGGCATAGGAGTGCCGTTCGGCCCTTACAGGTGGTACACACCGTGGTGGGGGCCTTATGGAGGGTATACCTACGTCAGCTATTACGATGAAGGTTCCCTTGTTATCGATATCATCGATGCCCGGACAAAAGAACTTGCATGGCGTGGTGTTGCCACCAGAGTGGTCAGACAATACCGTACTCCCGAAGCCATGCAAAGCGATATCAACGAAGCCGTGACAAAAATCCTTGAAAGTTTTCCGCCCGGAATAAAGGCGGCGGCGAGTGACAAGTGACCGGTGGTGACAGCAGGCGGCCTTCAGCCGGGGTTGCTGGTAAAGGGAAAAAGGTTTTTAGAAAAGGGTGGTTATATCCTGTTCATCCAATAGCTGCACTTCTGTTTTCAGTTCCTGTGATATTGCGGTGATCATCGCGTCCCGAACCGTCGAAAACCGAGGGATGGATCCCGTCAGTTCATGCACTGAAACTGTTTTGCAGGCAAGATCACCGGTGACGGCAGCCCTGACTTTTTTGTCTCTGCAGCTCAGGAGTTCCCCGAGCATCTTGTGTTTGCCTGAGAGGAGCAGTGACCCGTGCTGCAGGATCACCTTGTTTGACCGTCTTTGCGCAGAACCCACGAGCTTTCTTCCATTCACATGCAGCTCGTTTCTTGCCGATGCTGTAAAACAGCTCACCGATTCAGCCGAATCGTAACGTTTTTTCATATCCGGAGCTGTTCGGGAAAACTCGGCTTCGACCCCCAGGCTAAGAAGTGCTTCACGGATGATTTCATGAACCATCGCATAGATGGTTGCGTTGCTTTCTATGGTTTCGACAAATACGGAATACGTGAGTTCGTCGATGTGGAGAACCGCTCTGCCGCCTGTAGGCCGTTTGACAATGCCGATATTTCTCGTTCTGCATAATTCCCCGTCAATCTCTCCGGGGCGCTGCCCGTACCCCAGAGAAACTGCCGGGGGGTTCCAGGAATAAAAGCGCCATATCATGCTCCTGTTTCCGAATTGTTTCTGAAATTTGCCGGTTCTGAACAGCTTGAAAAGGTTTGTGTCGAAGGCCATATTCCATTTCCCGTCGCGGGCAGCCGTTGACACGGCATAGACAGTGGAGAATGAGGATGTCATGTTATGTATGTGCGTGGTCCTGGATAAGCCGCCTGGATTACAACCGATTTAATTCCCAAGATAAACAAACCGCCGGTTGTTCGAACAGGCCTTTCACCATGCGGCCCTGTGAAAGATATTTGTCAAGCAGGCTCGGAGAGTGGTACTTTTTATTATTTTGGGCTACAGGTAACAATTTCGAACGCTCAATTCAGGGGAGTGAGTATCAATGAGCAGAGACAGCGGACAAAAACTTCCACATGTGACTACCCGAAGGCTTCTGGAAATGAAGGAGCAGGGGGAAAAGATTGCCATGCTTACGGCGTATGACTTTACAACGGCCAGAATTCTCGACCGTTCCGGTGTTGATGTCATTCTTGTCGGTGACTCCGCCAGCAATGTGTTTTCAGGGCACAATACGACGTTGCCTATCACCATAGATGAAATGATCTATCATACCAAGGCGGTTGTCCGGGGAGTGCAGGCCGAGACAAGCAGGGCGATGGTGGTGATTGATATGCCTTTTATGAGCTATCAGCTTTCAAGTGAAGAGGCGCTGCGTAATGCAGGAAAGATCATGAAAGATAACGAGTGCGATGCCGTTAAAATGGAAGGAGGGACGGTTATCGTCGATACGGTAAAGCGTATAACCGATGTCGGGATTCCTGTAATGGGCCATCTTGGCCTGACTCCGCAGTCTATTTATAAATTTGGCAGTTACAAGGTCAGGGCCCGTGACCAAAAGGAGGCGGAAGAACTGCTTCGTGACGCATTACTGCTTGAGGAAGCGGGAGCCTTTGCGCTGGTGCTTGAAAAAATCCCTGCTGATCTTGCGGCTGAAGTAACCCGATCGGTTTCAATACCTACAATTGGTATCGGTGCCGGTATGTCATGTGACGGCCAGGTTCTTGTTATTAACGACATGCTTGGGTTGAATACCGAGTTTCATCCGCGTTTTGTCAGAAAGTACGCAGAACTCGACAGCATCATTCATCATGCGGTCGTTCGGTATGTCGATGATGTGAGGAAAAAACAGTTTCCGTCGGAAGAGGAGAGCTATTAAGAGGTTATAATTGTAAAAGATGTGCAGAAGATTGTACTTTACGTCACAATTCACGATGCCAGTTTGCAATTATTTATGAGACACGATAAAAAGAACGACAACGCAGAGGAGCGGAAAACCGGTGTTCCATTTGTTTCACGTTCGTTTGTTCCCTCTGTATTTACGGTTATGAACATGGTTTGCGGATATGTCGCTATTGTCATGTCCGGGGCCGACCAGTTTCTCGTGGCGGGATGGTTTATAATCCTTGCGGCGTTATTTGATACTGTTGACGGTTTTGTGGCAAGGATAACCAATGCTTCTTCCAGATTCGGTATTGAGCTTGACTCGCTTTCGGACCTTGTTTCGTTTGGTGCTGCACCGGCATACCTGGTCTACAAGTTCGGCCTCGAAGATATCGGGGCAGTACAAGGTGTGATCCTGAGTTCGATGCTTATGGTTGGGAGCGGACTGAGGCTTGCGAGGTTTAATGTCGGAGTTGTCGGTTACCGCAAAAACTCCTTTTCGGGACTTCCTACACCGGCCCAGGCGCTCACTGTTGCCGGTTTTGTCTTGTGGATGAGTGCGGAGCCGATGCTTAACAAGTATCAGTTACAGAACGCATTGTCGCTGCTGACTATTGTCCTTGCCGCTCTCATGGTGAGCAGGGTGAATTATGACGCGCTGCCGAAGCTGACGTTTGAAACTATCAGGGAAAAGCCGGTACAAACAACACTTTACATGGCGGTCTTTTTATGTGTACTTGTCTATCACGCGAAGGCTTTATTTGTGGCCATGTTGTTGTATATTCTGCTGGGCGTTCTGAAGTCGCTCTCTTTATTGTTCAGAGAACTTGTTTTCCAGAGATAGAACCGCATGTGAGGACTTTTTAACGGGAAGATATTTACCGGGCACACGCCTGTGAAATATGAATACGAATTTCACGGAGGAGGCTTGGAGAACCGGGAGAAACTATTGCTTGTTTTTCTACACGATATCGAAAAGGAAAAAGAAAATATTATGGCATACAGGGCAAAAATCAGGGTCACTCTGCGTCCGTCAATCCTTGATGTTCAGGGAAAAGCCGTGCAGCACGCGCTTGAGAATCTTGGCTATTCCTCTGTCAGTACCGCAAGGATCGGCAAGTACATCGAAGTGGCGATCAATGAGGATAATCCTGCCGAAGCGGAGCGTATCAGCGAAGAGATGTGCCGGAAGCTGCTGGCAAACCCTGTAATGGAAGATTATTCCATTGAACTGGAAGAAATCAATTAAAGAGACCGAAGGATGGATACTGTTACCATAGGGATTGTTGTTTTTCCCGGTTCCAACTGTGATCATGATACCGAATTTGCCGCCGCATCCTTTTCGAAAACCACAACCAAAATGCTCTGGCACAAGGATCACGACCTGCAGGGGAGTGATGTCATCATTCTTCCCGGGGGATTTTCTTACGGGGATTATCTCAGGGCAGGATCGATAGCGCAATTTTCTCCTATTATGCAGGAGGTGGTAGCGTTCGCACGTAAAGGCCGACCTGTGCTCGGCATCTGTAACGGGTTTCAGGTGCTGCTCGAATGTGGTCTCCTTGAGGGTGCCTTATCGAGAAACCGCGACAAAAAGTTTATCTGCCGCCATATGCATGTCAAGGTTGAAAACAACCGCACCATGTTTACCGCACGCTATGAAGAGAATGAAGTGCTCAGTCTTCCCGTCGCTCACGGAGAGGGCAACTATTATGCTCCCGAGGATACGATAGAGAGTCTCGAAGAACGTGACCAGATTGTTTTCAGGTACTGTGATCCGGAAGGGAGGATAACCGGGGAGGCTAATCTCAACGGTTCGGTTTCGGCGATAGCCGGGATTTCAAACAGAGAGAAAAACGTTCTCGGTCTTATGCCTCATCCGGAAAGGGCCAGCGAAGCAAGGCTCGGATCGAATGACGGATCAAGGATGTTCGAAGGGCTTGTCGAGTACGTTCTGGGTTAGACCGGAATCATTGTCTTGAACAAAAAACCTGCAAAAAGTTGTGAGGCGAATACGCACCTCGAGAAACAAGCATGGGCGGTTCACGTTCGGCAATTGGTCTTCCCGGGGCGACGGGTTCAAACTGTTTTCATGGTTGCTGTTTGATTTTGCAAACACATCATTCAGTGTCATGATGGTGACGTTTGCATTTCCCCTTTATTTCAAGAATGTCATATGCGAAGGCGAGTCTTTCGGCGATGCGCTCTGGGGGGCAAATCTCGGTATTTCAATGCTTGTTATTGCACTGATATCACCGATTCTCGGGGCCGCCGCTGATTTTTCCGGCAGAAGGAAACGGTTTCTTTTGGTGTTTACACTGATGTCGGTTGTTGCTACCGCTTTGCTCGGGTTTACCGGTCCGGGGTATGTGCTTGTTGCTTCCCTTCTTTTTATTGCAGCAAATGCCGGCTTTGAAGGCGGTCTGGTTTTTTATGATGCGTATCTTCCCGAAATTGCTTCCGAACGCAGTGTCGGCAGGGTTTCCGGTTACGGTTTCGCCATGGGCTACCTGGGAGCTCTCTGCATTCTTCTCCTTCTTTTTCCCTTGCTTAAAGGGGGAATTGTCACGGAAAATATCCCGAACGTTACCTTGAGTTTCTTTCTTGTGTCTCTTTTTTTCGCGGTGTTTGCAGCCCCTCTGTTTCTTGTACTGAAGGACGAGAAAAAGACCCCGGTGAAAATGCATTATATCGGCAAATCAATCCGGGAAGTAAAGTACACGATACGGCATATCATGGACTATCCTGACCTGGCCCGCTTTCTCTTGGCATTTTTCTTTTACAATGATGCTATTCTTACCATTATCGCGTTCTCATCGATTTATGCACACAATACGCTCGGTTTTACGACCACTGAGTTGATCATGTTTTTCATGGTGGTCCAGACTACGGCTATCATCGGATCTGTGGTGTTTGGCATCGTTACCGACAAAATAGGCCCGAAGAGGACTATTGTATTGACACTTTGTATATGGTGTGTGGTGATCATCATGGCGATTCTTACCAGGGAAAAGCTGTTTTTCTATTATACCGGCCTTCTCGCCGGCATGTCGATGGGGTCGTCTCAGGCTGCGTCTCGTTCAATGATGGCAAAGCTTACACCAAAAAAACATGTGACGGAGTTTTTCGGTTTTTATGACGGCACGTTCGGCAAAGCTTCTGCGATCGCCGGGCCGATGATTTTCGGCGTTATTTCCTCTCTTGCAGGTGACCAGAGAATTGCTCTTGCTTCGCTGCTGCTCTTTTTCGCTATCGGTCTCGTGCTCATGCTCGGGGTTCGCACCAGCGCAACGCATGGCTCAGGGGCCATTGTTCCTGAGTGTGGGGATTATTCGTAAAAAACATTTAAGTTTCTTTTACTTTTCGCCATGATGCAATCACCCGGCATATGGATGCATCCAATAAAAGTATAGCAGGTGTTCTTACAGATAAAGCGGCGGGCCTCTGGAGCTTTACCCGTGCATTCCTGCCGTTTATGTGGAGGAACTTCATGCAGGACCGTGTTCTCCTGAGTGCAGGCTCTCTGGCTTTTCAGACCTTGCTGTCGCTGGTGCCTCTCATGGCGGTGGTGCTGTCGGTGCTCAGTGTTTCCCCGGTTTTCGAAAACTTCAACCGCTATGTAGAAGACTTTATTCTGCAGAACTTCGTGCCTGCTTCCGGTGAAATGCTGAGGGAATATTTCCTGGAATTTATCAGCAAAACATCGACGGTTCCGACCATCGGAGGTATCTTTCTGTTTATTATCGCGCTGTTTCTCATTTCCACCGTGGATCATACCATCAACCAGATATGGGATGTGCGTGCCCCCAGAAAAGTTCTTCAGGGGTTTACCCTTTACTGGACGGTGCTTACCCTCGGACCTATTATCATCGGCAGCGGTCTTGTTGCAAGCTCTTATGTATGGTATACGGTTTTTACCGAAGGCCCTCTGCTTGAAATGAGAACACGCATTTTGTCTTATCTTCCGCTGGTCAACTCGTTTCTGGCTTTCTTTCTGCTTTATATGCTGGTGCCCAATCGCAGGGTGAAGTTTCTGCATGCTGCTTCAGGTGCGCTACTTGCGACAATGCTGTTTGAGCTTTCGAAAAAATGGTTTTCGTTTTATGTGACGACATTCGCGACCTTTGAACATATTTACGGGGCGCTGTCAGTGGTGCCGCTGCTTTTTTTCTGGATATACCTGATATGGGTCGTAGCGCTTTCCGGGGCTGAATTTGTGTATTGCCTCGGTGCGATGCAGCCGGTGTCAAAAGCAAGGACGAAATTCAGTCCCCTGAAAGGTTTGCGGGATGTGCTTGTGGTTATGGAGTACATATGGCAGGGACAGCAGGCCGGCCGGTATGTCAACCTTAAAAAAAACGCTATTGTCGGAGATGGTATCAACGGTCAGAGACTGCGCTGCATTGTTGGTGTTCTGACAGAAAACAACCTTGCTCATGTAACAGCCGACGGAGGGCTTGCGTTAAGCTGTGACATCCGCGAGTTTACCCTCTACGATCTTTATTCGGCCATGCCTCCCGAAATCTTCAGCAGCGACGAAGGCAGTGGAGTGAGGGAAGGGGAAAATGGTCGCCTGGGTGAGCTTGAAGAGCGTATAGTGCACACTCTCCGTGAGAACATGGACGAGCCGCTCGCTGTTTTCATGGGCAGGGAGAGCGAAGACGGGGATGCCGGTCGGGACAGCAGCGAAAGGTAGTCGGTATGCAATTTTAGTATATTCCATTTTGGCTTTTAAGTCGTGACGAAAAAAGGTAAGCATGAGTTATCAGGTTATAGCCCGAAAATACAGGCCAAGAAAGTTTGCCGATATAACGGCACAGGAACACATTACCCGTACTATCCAGAACTCCCTGCGGCTGGGAAGGGTGGGGCATGGTTATATTTTTTCAGGTCTCCGCGGAGTAGGGAAAACAACCGCGGCAAGAGTGTTCGCCAAAGCAGTCAACTGCAGCAAAATAATCGAGGACCCGGTGTATCTCAAAGAGGTGACCGAGCCCTGCGGCGAATGTGAAAGCTGCCGTGACTTCGAAGAAGGAACCAGTCTCAATATTTCAGAATTCGATGCTGCATCAAACAACAGCGTTGATGATATCCGGCAGCTCAGGGAGAATGTCCGTTACGGGCCGCAGAAAGGGCGTTACAGGGTCTATATTATCGACGAGGTACATATGCTTTCGACGGCGGCGTTCAACGCCTTTCTGAAAACGCTTGAGGAGCCGCCGGCTCATGCTATTTTTATCTTCGCGACTACCGAGTTGCACAAGATACCCGCCACAATCGCGTCCCGTTGTCAGCGGTTTAATTTCAAACGGATTCCTCTGACGGATATGGAAAAACAGTTACAGGGTATCTGTGAAGAGGAAAAACTCCATGTTGACAGTGACTCCCTGCAGCTTATCGGCAGGAAGGCACAGGGATCGATGCGCGACGCACAAAGCATTCTCGATCAGGTTATCGCATTTGCCATTGAGCGGGATGACGAACACTCCATCCGTTACGACAGGGTTGCCGAACTGCTGAACTATATCGACGATGATCACTTCTTCGCGGTGACCGACGCCGTTGCGGAAGGGGACCCTAAAAAAATGCTCGACGTTGCGAGGTTTGTTATCGACAACGGGTACGATGAGCAGGATTTTCTCGAAAAGCTCATAGAACACCTGAGAAACTTTCTCGTTGTCTACAACCTTCGATCGACACGGCTGATTGAACGGCCGGAAGCGGTCAAGGAACGTTACCAGCGTGACACGGTGCATTTTAATTCCTCCATCGTGATGCAGATGATCGACCTGCTTCTCCAGGCCCAGAAAGAACTTAAATTCCAGTTTGAATATCAGTTCCGATTCGAGTTGGTTCTGCTCAAACTCATAGAAATAGTTCGCCCTTCAGGGTCTCAACTGGCAGCGGTGCCTTCAGGAGAAGAGGCATCTGAAAAAAAAAAGCCCGTAGTGTAAAACCGGCTGCGCACGCTCCGGTGCTGTCCGAGTCTGAACCTGAACCTGCTCTTGCATCGCCGTCGTCTCCTGAAGAAAAAAAGCCTTCCGGGAAGCCTTTGAAACATGCGACCCCGGTTGTTCCTCCGGCATCAGTAGATTTTTCTTCATGGCAGGACAAGTTCTCGAAGTTCGCGAAAAGCGAAAAACGTCTTTCGATGTTACCGGCTTCGGGTATCACGAAAGGCCGGCCCGATTTGTCACAGCCTTTCGATGGTGTTGCCGAAGTGCAAAAATTCAGGGTTGAATGGAAGCAGTTTCTCGATGTTCTGCTGAAGAAAAATTACAAGATCATTGTCACGCATCTGCGTTCCTGTGAACTGGCATCATTCTCGCATGGGATTCTTCATATGAACTGTTCCAAAAAGTTCTCCTGCGAAGAACTCCTGCATGACGCAGGGCTTCTCGCCCGGGAGCTCGAAGAATTTTACGGCTTGCCGGTAAAACTGCATATCAGTTACGATGAGGAGAAAGACGCCGATACAAGGGGGCAGACAATATTTTCCCTTTTCAGGGAGTTGTCTGAAGACAACGAAGTCGTGAAATTTCTGATCAGGGAGTTCGGCGGTGAACTTGTTTATTAGTCAGTTTTCAGAGGGCTTCCATATTCATTAAAAATTCATCATATTCAGGTCTTTCAATTTATCAACATGTCCTATCCAATATCATGAGTGCACCTGTCGGAACCTCGGACGATTTGCAGAACCGTTTTCGATCACATTATTGCGGACGTTTAAACACAGAATTTGAAAACAAGACGGTAGCCGTAGCAGGATGGGTCCATAGAAAAAGGGATCACGGTGGATTGATTTTTATCGATCTCCGGGATCATACCGGTATTTGCCAGTTGATCATTCAGCCGGAAAAGGAGGAGCTATTCAGCAAAGCCGAGAAACTGCATGCAGAGTCGGTCATTTGTGTCGGGGGTGTTGTTGTGCGGCGTTCGGAAGAAACGATAAACCCGCGCCTTGCTTCCGGTGAGATCGAGGTGATTGTTGAGGATATCAGTGTTGAAAGCAATGCGGTTCCTCTTCCGTTTCCTGTTGCAGACGAGCTGCAGACATCCGAAGAGCTTCGCCTCAAATACCGCTTTCTCGATCTGCGCCGTGAAAAGATTCACCAGAACATCAAGTATCGCAGCAGGCTGATCAGCGAAGTCCGGCGTTATCTCGAAAACCGTGCGTTTCAGGAAATCCAGACCCCTGTTCTTACCTCAAGTTCGCCGGAAGGGGCCAGGGACTTTCTTGTGCCGAGCCGCCTGCATCCGGGAAAATTCTATGCACTGCCGCAAGCCCCGCAGCAGTTCAAGCAGTTGTTGATGGTTTCAGGTTTCCCCAGGTATTTCCAGATAGCGCCGTGTTTCCGTGACGAGGATGCCCGTGCGGACAGAAGCCCCGGCGAGTTCTACCAGATAGATATGGAAATGGCGTTTATCGAGCAGGATGATCTGTTCCAGATCCTTGAAGGTATGTTCAAGCACCTGACGGAAACCATGAGCCGGAAGCGCATCACACAGTTCCCGTTCCCGAGGATCAGCTACCGCGATGTGATGAACCGTTACGGTTCCGACAAGCCGGATCTTCGGGTTCCGCTGGAACTTCAGGATGTGACCGATCTTTTCGTCAACTCGTCGTTCAAGGTATTTGCCGGTAATACAAAAGAAGGCAACTGCATCAAGGCCATGGTGCTCAAGGGACACGGCAAAGAGTCCCGGCAGTTCTACGACAAGGCTGAGAGAAGAGCAAAAGATCTTGGTTCTGCCGGCCTGGCCTATATTCAATACAAGGAAGAAGGCCCGAAAGGACCGATTGTCAAGTTTCTCTCCGATGATGAGATGATCGAGCTGAAAGAGCGCCTGCAGATAGAGACAGGAGACGTCGTGTTTTTCGGTGCGGGCAAATGGGAGCGTACCTGCAAGATCATGGGAGGTATGAGAGAGTACTTCTCCGATCTTTTTGAACTCGACCAGGATGAACTTTCTTTCTGCTGGATTGTCGATTTTCCGATGTACGAATACGACGAAGCAGCAAAGAAAATCGAGTTTTCCCACAACCCGTTCTCCATGCCGCAGGGCGAAATGAAGGCGCTGGAAACCATGGATCCCCTCGATATTCTTGCCTATCAGTACGATATCGTCTGCAACGGCATCGAACTGTCCAGTGGTGCAATCAGAAACCACCGCCCCGATATCATGTACAAGGCGTTCGAGGTTGCCGGGTATGACAAGGCTGAAGTGGACAAGCGGTTCGGTCACATGATAGAAGCCTTTAAAATGGGGGCTCCGCCGCACGGAGGAATCGCTCCGGGGCTTGACCGTATGGTGATGATCCTGCGCGACGAGCAGAATATCCGCGAGGTAATTGCCTTCCCGATGAACCAGCAGGCCGAAGACCTTATGATGGCGGCTCCGGCAGAGGTTTCACCTCTCCAGCTTCGTGAATTGAGCTTGAAGCTCGATGTAAAGGAGCAAAGAGAGAGTGACAAGTGACGAGAAAATAGTGATTGGTGAATGGAGAAAGGCCGCGTAAGTTTCTTGCGCGGCTTTTTTATGGACTGTTTTACCAGGAGAAGAGGGCAATGAACGAACGCGAGATAATAGACTGGCTGCTTCAGGGGGATGTCTCGATTCAATATCAGGTCTACCGTGACCTGTTTCACTCCGAAAGAAGAGAGCTGCAAGACAAAATAGCCCTTGAGGGCTGGGGGGCGCGTTTTCTTTCATTCCGTAAAAAGGACGGGCATTGGGGACAAGGATTTTATCAGCCAAAATGGATCTCGACGCATTACACTGTTCTGGATCTGAAAAACCTCGGTATCTCGCAGAATAACAAAGAGATACGCAAGACACTCTCAAGCATAACGCCGAAACTTAAAGGACCGGATGGTGGCATATACCCTATAGGGGCCGATAAGAAAAGCGATGTCTGCGTCAACGGCATGTTTTTAAACTATGCCTCTTATTTCGGGGTGGAAGAAGGGGAACTGTCTTCGATTGTGGATTTCCTGATTGCAGAACATATGCCCGATGGCGGGTTTAATTGTTACTCCAATGGAAAAGGAGCGGTACACAGCTCAATGCATTCAACGATTTCCGTTGTCGAGGGGATTCAGGAGTATACAAGGAACGGATACACCTACAGACTTGAAGAACTGCAAGCGGCGGAACTGAGGGCAAGAGAGTTTTTGCTCATGCACAAGTTGTTTCGATCCGATCGAACCGGTGAAGTGATAGACAGGAAGATGCTCATGCTTTCTTATCCTTCACGGTGGAGATACGATATCCTGCGTGCGATGGATTATTTCCGTCTTGCCGGAGTCGCGTATGATTTCAGAATGGACGATGCGGTGCAGGTGCTGCTGAAAAAAAGGAAGACCGACAGCCGTTGGCCGCTTCAGGCAAAACACCCCGGCCAAACACATTTCGATATGGAGAAAGCCGGAGAACCAAGCCGCTGGAACACATTGCGGGCTTTGCGGGTGCTACGGCACTTCGGAGTTACCCGGTAGAAATGCCAAAGCGCTTGAGTAAAATCAATACTGAATGTATATTCTTTGTATATACTTTTAATGTCAAGTTGAACAGGAGATGTTTTTATGCTTACAAAAGTTCAGAAATGGGGTAATAGTCTCGGTTTACGGATTCCCAAGGCTTTTGCAAATGATACCCAACTCGATAGCGATTCGCTTGTGGAAATAACTGTTGAGAAAGGCCGAATTATCATCACTCCGGTAAGCACGTCGGGTTTGACGCTTGAAGAATTACTGGCTGGTGTCAACAACGATAATATCCATCACGAAGTTGATACGGCCGGTGCTGCAGGAAATGAAATCTGGTGATGCCATGGCATATATTCCCGATAGAGGTGATATTGTCTGGATTACTTTGAACCAGCAAGCCGGACATGAGCAGGCAGGACGTCGACCGGCGTTAGTCCTCTCGCCTTCTGCTTATAACGGAAAAGTCGGGTTGGCTCTGCTTTGTCCCGTTACAAATCAACTTAAAGGCTATCCATTTGAAGTCGTGATCCCGGATGGTTTGAAAATAAGTGGAGCGGTATTATCGGATCAGGTTAAAAGCCTTGATTGGAAAGCAAGACGGGCTGAATTTGTTTGTGCTTTACCGTCAGCCGCACTTTACGAAGTCTTGCAAAAGGTTAGCACGCTTTTGCAATAAACGATCTCCGGTTTCCTGCTCATCAGTCAAGTTTCTCAGAGCATTCCGAAAAATCCTCCGCCACCCCTTCCGGGATTGATCCTCGCGTCCTCGGAATCCCCATTCCCTTGGTAATTTATCGGTAATATATTGCTAGGCATCAGGATGTCTCCTTGTCGGCTTCATCATGAAAGTGGCCGAGGTCACTTCATGACAAGACGATTTGACCGTAACCTGGCTTTTTTGTCTTTATGATATCTTTTGTAGTTACGGAACAACGTTCCCTACTTTGTGCGAAGGTTCTGAGCCGTTTGTTTTTTGAGGAGTGAGCAAAAGCACAGTATATTTTACTTGAAGTATGTTAGCAGTTGTATTTATGGGCGCCTCTATAAAGTTGTTACGCGACCTGATTACTTCGTTGTGCGGTGCTTGGAAGCCTCATGTCTCTATGTGATCAATGATGTTAAAAAGGGTGGTTTTTTATGAATCTTGATAAAATAGCAAGTGAAGCATTGCGGTTGAATCCGCGAGATAGGGCAGTCCTTGCCGAAGCTATATGGGAAAGTCTCGAAGACCCCTATTTTATCCCGAATGATATGTCGGAAAAAGAAGCGCTGGCCTTGGCAAAGCAGCGTGAAAAGGAAATCGAACAAGGGAAAGCTGTGCCGTTGCCACATAAAGAGCTAATGGACCGGCTACGGAAATGAAAGTAGAGTATCATCCGGCAATCGAGGGTGAACTACGTGGGATAATCGAGTATTATAATACCTGATGTTCTTACATCCTTTACCCAAGGACTTTGCACCATATTTTAGAGTGGAGAACATCCCCCTCACAATTCTTACAGTCATTCCCCTGTGAATATTTTTTTGCAGCAAAGATCCCATGAATGGGAGGCAAACGCTTCAAAAGGTGCAGTAAATATCTGCTGCTTTGTATAGATAGTTGTGAACGTCCCCTATTTTCTATTTGCCCTAATTAGGCAGCCTAGGTAGTCTGTTGTTTGTTGCCATGGTTGACTTTGTGAGGAAAAAGCCAAGTGAAAAGGGCTTGGGCGCAGAATTGTTGTGATGCTTTCGTTAATATTACGTAAGTTTTTGGTAATGATTACTTGTAGGAAAAATCACCCTGCTACAAAAGATTCATTAATGACCCATCTGTCAAATAAAGGCTGAAACATGATAACCCGTACATGCTTTTTTTTGTGTCTTGTGGTCGTCGTTGTTTTTTCTGCATCCTGTTTCGCCCAGGATAAGGTATTGAAGCTCGGCACGGCATCTGAAGGTGGGAGTTACTACAGGCTGGGTTTGTCGATCAAAAAAGTACTTAAGGAAAGTGGCTATAGAATAGATGTGCTTCCAACGAAAGGCTCCGTCGAAAACATCGAACTACTCGAACAGGGCGAACTCGACCTTGCCGTTATTCAGAACGATATGGCTTTTTTCGGTGAATACGGGCTCTATCCGTTTGCCGGAAAGAAAACGAGCTATTCGACGGTCTTGCCGTTTTATATAGAGCCTATTTATATCGTTACCAGCAGTTCGTCCATCAGGAATATCAGGAACCTTGACGGTTTAACGGTCAATGTGGGTGAAGCCGGCAGCGGATTGTATGCCGACGCATTAATCATTTTGAAATCAAACAAACTCTGGGAAACGATACAGCGTAAAAATTTTTCTCCGTCAAAGGTCCATGAGCTGTTCAGAAAAGGGTTGATTGAGGCAGCATTTGTCAACAGCATCGACGATGCAATGATGAAGGATATCGAGAACGGCAGCCTGTTCGTTCTGTCGTTGAGCAGGAGCGAGACGGATATCATTTCAAGCACGTTTCCGTACTTCTCCGGGAATACCATAGATATAAACGGGACACCGGTCAATACCATAACCGTCAAATCCGTACTTGTTGCAAGGTCGCAGCTTCCTTCTGAAGATATTTACGCGATTACACGTCTGCTGTACAGCGACTTCGAAAAACTTGCATTTCCGGGAGAGGAGTTAACCCTGTCGAAAGAAGCGACAATACCCCTGATGCCGGTAAACAGATGGCATAGCGGTTCGCGGAGCTACTATATCGACAAAGGCCTTGTCGAATCACAGTTCTGGTGGGAGGTGCTCTGGGCACTCTTTGCCGTTTTTGGCTTTCTGCTGATTGTCGTGGTTCTGATGAACCTGGCTTTCCTTCTCATAAGCAGGAAGTTTTCTCATGTCATCAGTACGGACTCCCGTATGTTCGTGCTCCTGAAAAAGTCGTACCTCTATCTTGTTCGGCACAAATACGCTTTGATCATTCTCGCGGTCATTACTTTTTTTCTGATTGACCTGGTGATAATCCAGAAAGTCGAACATGAGTGGGCAGTTCAGAACAATATGGTATGCAAATATGACAACAGAAGCTTCATCGACAATATCGTCTGGTTGTTTGTCTTCAGCGGCAGCGGTTATTCAGGTGATATATTTCCGGACAGTTCATTCGGCCAGATACTGGCGGCGCTGATTCCTCTTATAGGTTTAGGCGGTCTTGTTTCGATTATTGGAGTTTTTACCTCGGATAAAATCAAGGAATCGATACTGATTTCCAAAGGAGTGAAAACCAAAATGGTGAAAGACCATATTATTGTGTGCGGTTACAACAAAAACGTGCCTGAACTGATAAAAAACCTGACGCATACCAATGTGATCAGAAAAAAAAGGCGCCACATTATCCTCCTTGCCGACCTGGGTGAGTCGAACCCGCTTTACAGGTACGGCCTCGACAATGAGCAGGTGGGGTACATTAACGGCAATGCCACAAAGCGCGAAGACCTTCTGAGAGCAAATCTCGCTACGGCTGATATTGCAGTGATCGTGGCTGACGAAGGGGCGGACGACCCAGACGCATCGAATATCCTGAAGATCCTTACGGTCGAGAAATACTGCAAGGAGCTGGTCGAGGAAGGAAAAAGAAAAAAGAACCTGAGAGATATCTACACGGTGGCGGAAATAAACGATATCGACAATTTTCAGCTTGCCAGGGACGCACATGTTGACGAGATCGTCGGATTCGGGGGGCTGAAATCGAAAATTCTCGCCCAGTCTATTTTAAACCCGGGTGTTTCCTGTTTTATCAATGAAATATTCACCTTCAACGATCTTAATGAAACCTACAGTATCAACGTCGGAGAGCTTAACGGAATACTGATAGGGCATACGTATGACGAACTTCTCCACGGACTGAGGAAGCACAATATTCTTCTGCTTTCGATCAATATTCATACCGAGAGGGAAGGATACCAATGCGAGAGGGACAAGTGCGCGCCTGATGACATGCCGTTGAAAGTTATTACAAATCCGGCCTTCGACCGGGAAAAAAACTACGAGGTGAAGAAGAACGACGTGCTGATCGTCCTTGCCTACAAAGGAAACGTAATCGAAGAGGCGAAAAAGAAGGTAAAGGAGGAAGATTTTAAGCTGTCGGAACAGAGTACAGCGTAATCGGATTGTAGCAAGTTCAAGGATCATCAGTAGTCATGTAGACTTGCTCTCTACCTTCGTTGCTGGGGGGAGGGATACATGGGGTGAATGGTAGAGATACTGGGAGGTTCAAATCTAAATCAGGTGCGCCGAAGGCGTCACCTAGTTTTACTTGTGATGTTTTCATAGTACGAAATTATTTCTATGATTTTCTTATCCCAGTCTATAGTTAAACCTGCCAGAGCAATTTGAACGATAACAAGAAAACCAACAAGATATGCGTATTTTTTGTGAAAGTAAATATTTCGAAGTTCTAGTGAATCCCTTGAGTGTTCTTTTCTCTGCTTAACAGCAGTTCTGATTTGTGTTGTTATATTTTTTATTTGATTGAGGCTGCTTTTTGCAGTTGTATGATACTTTCTGGGGCATTTGAATTTGAGGCAATTTTCTATGGAGCTAATATTATCTTCAAGTTGGTCAATATTTAATAGTGTACTATGTAAAGCTTTATAATTTTTTTCTGCTACATTTCTGTTCTCTATGAGAACAGGGTTAATGTGTCTGGATATATTATGATACTGTCTATATAAATCATGAACTAAGGCAAAAAATATATGCGAGTCATTTGTGGTTAGTCCAATTATTTTATAGTTTTTATGATCTTTAAATTCTGGCTGAGGTTTGCTCAATATGTAATAGGAATTTACATCTAAGCCTTCATTGAAACTGATTTCGCAATAATTCTCATTCTTATTATCTGATATATTAATGTCGCATATTGAATCACCTCTTCTAATTAGAGCTTGATGATTTTCTGTAATTCCATCATTCTTTTCTATCTTTTGATCTCTTGGATAAAAATAAGGTTCACTGCAATCTCTATAAAAGTCGGCTATACAAATCAAATCTTCAATCGATCTTTTTATATCCCACATCTTTAATATTGAAAGTGATACTTCTTTACACTCAGAAACAACTTTGTTGAAGTTTTTGATTAACAGCTGGTTTATTAATTTATGTCTATCATGATGCTCAATGACTTTAAATCTTTTTGAGAATGGATTTATAGATTGGAAACTTTTATATCTTATAACTGATTCAGTGTTTACATTGTTTATTAGATTATTTGCCTCATTAGTTAACATTATGTAAATTGTTGCATAGCTAAACCCATGACTAAGAGTGTCTAAGGTTATGTAACATGAAGAGCAACTTTTGCCGTTGTATTGAATGCTCGTTAGTGATGTGACTGCCTTTTCTGTATTGATATTTATCCAACCTAAAGAAATATAACTTCCGCCACTATCATAATTCATTTTAAAGCTAGCAAAATCCTTAAGATGATTATAGTACATTGGTGAAGCGCTTTTCTTCATCCAACGATTTAATGCTTCAAGATCTGACTGGTTCAGTTGAACGGTTACAGAAACAGCTTTCCATAGAAAATCACCTTCAAGAAAGCTTCCATATCTGATTTCATCTTCATTCTTGTAAATAGAATACTCTTCGGGATCTCTATGGTATTTGGCTATTTCGCGAAGCCACTTTGGAAAGATAAATGGTACTAGATTTGCAATCTTAAAAGTTGCCTCTGTAAAATATCCTTTAAATGGCTTCATTGTTAACTCAAATATCTGGTGAAAAATAACGGCCGAGTTTACTCAACTCGGCTGTTGGAGGAGTGCGCAGCATGCCTGCGACGCACCGGCTCAGCAGCGACGTGTCAGCGGCGTCTGACTGCAATCGGATGTTTTAGCATTTCACTTTTGTATTTTCATGTTCCCAATAACCACTTAAGGTACTCTTGAATATTTCCCGGCATACATTCCTTAACAGAAGGTATTCGAGCCAACTTCTCCTTTGGACAAATATAGCCGCCATCAGTAACCACTAGAAGCCGGTCAGGTAAACCATGAAGCTTCTCAAGGTCATCTAGCGCCATACCCAGCTCGGTTCCCCCGGAAGTACGTATATTTGTATTTGCACTGCTCTCTAACTTACGGCCTGATGTTAGTCCATTATTGAAAGTGAAAACACTCACTTTTGTGATCATAAGTAACCTTCGCAAGGAGTCCTGAATATCCCTGTCATGATATTCTCCCCTCATGCTCCCCGAGATATCCAGCAATACAACTCTCTTCTTCCTTGAGGGGCGCAAAGATGCTTTATCCAAGAACAATAGAAGACAGCTTTCAAACTTGGATATCGCCTCCTGATTACAGGGGTGAACGTCGCCTATGACCGAAACCCTTTTTGTCGACTTGATGCTAGCTGGGATTGAATCGAAATTGAGTACGATAACACCACCACTTTTTGGTGAACCGTTTAAATATGCAGAAGACACTTCCCGTATCTCTTTTGGGGATAGTTTTAATTGCTGTTTGAACTCAACAATAGCTGCGGTTTCCTCAGATTCAAGAATATCTGAAAAGCACACTCTTAAATCTGGTTTAATGGCCTTTCGCTTACCCTTAATGTATGGTGTTTGGGCCTGCAAAATAACACACGCCCTGTCATACTCTTTAACTTCCAAATCCGCAATAGTCGCTGGCCCGTAGCCATCAATCGGAATGTAACCGTCAACAACTCGTGGTATGGGATTATACTCTTTAAGAACTCGAAGAGTGACAACCGTAGCCCATATTTCATAGGTATGCCATCTATGACGCCAAAATGGAAGATCGATTACGTCCAAGGCTTCGATGACCATGCCAACTCCTTGACCCTTCCTTTCTTGGAGCAAGGGCACGGTTTGCTTCTTATAGTACTCAAGTGCTTCTGTTTTTATAATGTCGGATATTTGGTCATATCTTTCAAATACGATCTGCCAAAATGGAAGCAAATCCGCTGTTAGTCGACGTGTGGGGAATCCAGATGGAGATTTATTTTCCATTTCAGATTCCGATCTGACAGGCAAACCCTCAATTTCAGTCTGTGTTTTCTCAACAAAGGAGTCTATATTTTCCTGGAAAAGGCGTTGTATACGAAGTGCAATTTCATCAAAAGGATGACCCATAGACCTCACTTGAGGAAGAGTATAAGGTTTACCCTCTTCATAATTGTAATTACATCCCCTGTCGACGTTCTTAAGAAGGATTTTGTAAAGCCCGTATAGACTATATATGGCATCATCTGACCATAAATGCACGGACACAATTATCCGCCTAATCCGCTGTAAATAGCGACGGAATTGTTCGAGTGTAATTATACGTTGATCATGGGAATTTGGGAATCCAAACCTTATTGCAATTGATTCTGATGATTCATACGCCGCGTATGTTGACAAGTAATCCCATATTTCACTGAACATAAGAGCAAATGGCTGAGCAATATCAATGAACTGAGTCATGAACTCCTGTGCTGAAAGATCAGATTCATCCAAAAAGACCTGCAAGTTAAGGTCTTTGCATCCTAGGCGTTTCGCTAGTTGTGTCAGGAGGACATTATCTCGACCACTTTCTTGTCGTAGGTGAAGTCCCCTATTCTTCATTTCCCCATACAATGCGGCGGCTGTTTCTATAGGTTCATTCATACTTTAACTTCCCATTGGTCTTTTATAATGATGTAAAACTATGCCCTTGTTCATTGTTCTGTTAACTCTAAACTCATCGGCAGCTCTGGATTGCAGCCGTAAAAAAGCAATCCTAAACGTCGTCTTGCTAATAGGTCAGTCCCAAAGGCCCTTTTGCTTGAATTTTAGGCCATATGAACTGCATTTAGGGCACAAGTATTTTACGTCCTCGAACATGGTATACTTCACTTTTTTACCGTGTTCGTCTTCGAGACATACTGTAGAATATGCTATTTCGTTAGTTCCATTTCCTTTGACCAGCTGAGGATCATAATATGGACGTGCGCTTGTGTCACTACATACCGGGCAGCGTGTATTGCTGTGTTCAAGGTTGATAGGAACGACTTCCTGACATCTGTTGCACAGGGCTGGGTAGTAATAAACATGATGAGTATACATTCCATTCCCCAGCAATAGTTCACCCATTTCGTGATATCCTGCAGCCACCAGACGACCAGTACTATCAAAATGATTGCTGGTCATGTAGCCGCACGAGCATTCAACACTGATTATCGCGCCCATTTGGTTCTCCTGCTAACATTATTTATTGTTTGTACTACAGATTTGCATTCAATCTTATAGAATTAGATACATATAAATACTGATAAGCTGCTGGATGAACGCATTAATCTGGTATTCACAGCAAGAAAAGATGACTCTTATACGCATATGCAGCATACGCATAATTTCCTCACGAATTATTCTTTCCTCAATATCTCTTCGCAATTTCGCCATAACTGCTGTAAATAACAAGCATATCACTTAACCCGCTCCACCCTGCGTCGCTTCCCCGACTGTTCATGCGTGCCCGCCTGGAAATACGGGACGTTGTTCCGTAAGTGAAAAAGTTTTTTTTGAAAAACATAAAAAGAGGCAAGCAATTTGCAGGACATGGCCAACGAAGTGCCGGGACGACTTCTGGAGAGAAATCAAGTTGCAAAGTTTGAGGTGTTTGTAGGGTTGTCTGCTTGGTAGATGCTTTTTAGTGTGACGTTGTGAGTAGCAGGTGAAGGCAAAACCTCCTTGCGCCTTGTATGGCAAGGAGGTTTTATCATGAATGCGGGTAGTTACTGTTTCGGGTCGATGGCTGATGAGACGCCCGATGCAACGTCCTGGATGAGCTTGAGAGCTGTGGTTGCTGCGCCGGTGGCGATTGAAACACAGAGATTTGCATAGGTCTGGGCAACCGATGTGACATTTGAGGCTCCGTCGAGCATGTTATCTGCCAGATTCTGTGTCGAATTGCCTGCTGCGTTAAACAGCTCGGAAAAGACGCCCTCGTTGTTTGCCATAGCTGTATGGTTTTTTTGTTGTCGTTATGCTGCAATTGTGATGCCTGCTCAGATGCTGATGCTGTCGAGAGGCATTGTATGATTGTCAAGATAAAAATATAGCATAATTGATCGAAGGAATCCCGCTACAATTCTCCTTTTTATAATCAGTTGTCATTCGACATACGGTTTCGGAAAAGGGTGTCAAGGATCAAGGACGAGGCGTTCTGTGATCTGCTTTTGCCGCCGATTAAAATGAGGTTTGGCTTATAGAGGTTCCCTTCAGTTCCTTCTGTTCATAATGGTAATGAAGTAAAGGAGCTGCATGATGGCCTGTGCTGCCGCGGCAACGTAGGTGAGGGCTGCTGCGTCGAGTACTGCATTGACCCCTTTGAGTTCCTGTCGCGAAACGATGCCCTGGGACACGAGAATCTCTTTTGCCCGCTTGCTGGCGTCGAACTCGACCGGCAGGGTGACCAGTGCGAAGAGAGCTGTTGCTGCAAAAAGCAGTATGCCCGTCCAGGCGAGGGTTGTGCCGAGAGATCCTGCTATGAACATGCCTATAATGAAAATAATCGGACCGAGGTTGCTGCCGAAGGAGACGGCAGGTACCATGGCTGAACGTACCTGTAAAGGGAAATATCCTTTTTTGTCCTGCAGGGCGTGCCCTGCTTCGTGGGCGGCAACGCCCACGGAGGCAATGCTTGGCAGCCCGTAAACCTGTTCGCTCAGGCGGAGCTTCTTGGTGCGTGGATCATAGTGGTCGGAAAGCATGCCGCGCGTTTGTTCGACATCGACGCTGCCAAGGCCGCTCCGGTCAAGGATCATGCGTGCAGCCTGGGCGCCGCTGATGCGGTTGGCAAGCGTTACCTGCGAATATTTTCTGAACGCCGATTTTACCCTGAATTGTGCCCAGAGACCAAGCAGCAGGGGAGGCAGTGCGAACAGAAAGTATAAAGGATCGAAGTAAAACA
>OFHR01000026.1_pt1 | contig 40127 bp, 42 predicted proteins | sample 1522041 | NCBI WGS metagenome assembly OFHR01 (sample SAMN04272335, study PRJEB24112) | coral metagenome | biome: Coral reef; feature: Shallow seawater; material: Coral tissue | host: Coral | place: China: South China Sea | collected 2014
AGTGACAAGTGACAAGTGACAAGTGACAAGTGACAAGTGACAAGTGACAAGTGACACTGCAAAATCATAAAGATACGTAATGCCCGGCGAAACTGCTGAAGCCTTTCCGGGTACTCTCCGGATTATTTCGGAGCCATGGCATGCAGTTTTTCGGCAACCTCCCTGCCGCTGAGTGCTGCGCCTTCCATCGACGCGAGGTAGCGCTGATAGGTGTAATCACCGGCAAGATAAAAGTTATGAACGGGACTCACCTGGTCAGGCCGGAACTTGTCAACGTCCGGTACCGCCTTATAGACCGATTCCGGGATTTTAACGATGGATGATTTCAGCAATCTGGCGTTTCGGGACTTGGGGAACCTGTCGTGAATGTCTTTCATGACAAGTTCCGTTATGACGTCGTTCGGCATATCCATAAGATGATGTGCAGGGGCGAGGACAAGGCTCAGGACGCTGCCTCCTGTCGAGGTTCCCAGTCCTGCCTGAAAATCATCAGGACAGGTGATGGAGACGTCGGCAAATGTTGCGAAGACTGTTCCCTGAGAAAACATAAGATTGTCGGTATCGGTAATCTTTTTGTCGAACCAGAGCTGGCAGTTTGCTACCGGGCTGCCGGTGAATTGATAAAGGTTGCAGAAATACCGGTGGTGCAGCCACTGTTTCGGCAATATTTTCTTGACACTGTGTACAGGGAGCGCCGAAATATACGCGTCGGCTTCAATGACATGCCCGTCGCTGAGAACCGCCCTTTTAATGGAGCTGTCATCATTGAGGTCAAAATGGGAGAGCTTTCCATCGATAAAGATTCTGCCTTTTTTACTCTGAATGTACCGGCGCATTGGTTCGATCATTGAATCGCCCGGATTCTTGCGGAAAAACGCAAACTTTGTGGCGGCATAGTCGGTGCCGAAATATTTGAATATCGTAAGCATCGGCCGTGCGCTGATGACATTCGGTTCGATGAAGTTCATCGCAAGCGCTATTGCTCTCCATAGTTTCCGGAGGGAATGTTCAGATGCCCCGCGTAAACGGTGCCATTCCGAGTAGGTCATGTAATCCTGGCTCCGGAAGTACTCCTCGTTTCCCGCAAGGGCAGGGTACAGGCCTTTGATGAGAGAGATCTTATCCCACATGGTAAGGAAATCAGCCTGCAGGCCTCCGACAACCTCCGCCCAGGGGCTTGGCAGATTTGCTTTTCTGAAAAACGACTGTTTCCCATCGGGCTCGGCGTAGATGAGCGAGTGCTCTTTCCAGAGGTAGTTGTCGCCGGCGCCGACCCTGTCAAGGTAGGTTTGCAGTTGTTCGTAGCCTCCGAAAACAATATGCAGCCCGGATTCGATCGAATCTCCGTCTTTGTCTTTCCAGACGGAAACCTTGCCGCCAAGCACTTTGCGTTTCTCATATATTTCAACGTCGTATCCGCGGTCAACCAGTTCAATGGCTGCGCTCAAGCCGGCGACACCGGCCCCGAAGATTGCTACTTTCACCGTTCGATTATTTCTTGTGGGTTACGCGCTCAAAAAATCAGGAGCGGGAAAAATTATGGCAGAATATAATGATAATTTACCTTCAAGTACAGCGTTTGATTCGGACAAATACGGCAGGGATCAGCTCTTGTTCCGGGATTTGAGTTCTGCCAAAAACCAATCGAGGTCATTGATAAACTTTGCTGCAAGAGCAAGCGAGCCTTTTACGAAAAACCTCAAATCCTCGATAGCAGGAGGACGTACGGGCTCAAAACTGTTTTTGTTGGCAGCTTTCGCCGGTTTTTGTTCGTTGTTTTGTTCGTTGTCCGGTAGCAGCTCGATCATGATCAGTATTCGTTTAAACCCGTGAATTATTGTAGAGCCTACCTGTAGAATTAATTATGTTGTCAATTATCCGGTCGTCACAGGAGGATAGTTACGCATTTTTCTGAAAATCCTGAAAGAAACATGTTGTCCGTGGAGTTATGGTTGCTTACAGGGGATCTGACGAGCGCCTTATTTTTTTAGGATTAATGATGCTTAATAGTGATAATTTTAGAAAATATTTGCGAGAATCTTATTATTTTTGTAACGTTGTGGTGAACAAATACAAAATTGTAGGTTTATGTCAGGTCACATTGATCTTATCGATCTGAAAATCATCGAAGCTCTCGGTGAAAACGGTCGTATACGACTGAGCGAACTAGCTGAGATTGTGGGTTTATCGATCCCTTCAGTCAGCGAGCGCCTCGACAAGCTCCAGAAAAAAGGGATTATCAAAAACTTCACGACCCAGGTAGACGAGCGACGACTGGGGTTTGATATTCAGGCATTTGTATGGGCAAGGGTGGATTCATCAAAGCACTACAAATCATTTATGGAGCATGTGCTTCGTGAAGATGAGATCATGGAGTGTTATGCCGTGACAGGAGAGGGTTCGCATATCCTGCGTGTTATGACGCACAATACAGCATCTCTCGAACAGCTTCTTTCCAGAGTTCAGAGCTGGCCGGGGGTGCTGGGAACCAATACCAGTTTTGTGTTGTCGCAGATAAAAAGGAACACGACGATCAGCTCCGAGATTGTCCGGAAGAACCTGCAGGACAGACAGGTGCTGGCTGTATTTGACGAGAAGAAACCGAGAAAATAAATTTTGGTGTTTTTTCATTGTAATCATAAAAACCATCAAGGAGGATCTGTTGGAGAACAATAATAATAACAAACAAGCGGTATCATCGTATTTCGGTGCCATGACTTTCGATCAGAAGGTGATGCGGAAAAAACTTCCCAAAGAGGTCTATCGCGCATTACAGAAAACTATACAAGCAGGCAACAAGCTTTCTGAAGAGATCGCGGGTGCGGTTGCTCATGGCATGAAAGAGTGGGCTATGGAAAACGGGGCAACCCATTACACTCACTGGTTCCAGCCAATGACCGGAGCAACTGCTGAAAAGCATGACGCATTTTTGACAATCGACAAGGATGGGGCTCCTATCGAACGTTTTTCAGGAGGGCAGTTGATCCAGGGCGAACCCGATGCATCGAGTTTTCCTTCCGGCGGCATGAGAACCACCTTCGAGGCCAGGGGTTATACGGCATGGGACCCCACCAGCCCGGCATTTCTCATGAAAGGCGGCAAAGGGTTGACATTGTGTATTCCAACCGTCTTTATCTCCTACCACGGTGAAGCGCTTGACGAAAAAACACCACTGCTTCGTTCAATGGACGCTGTCAGCAACTCGGCAGTCAAGCTGCTTGGTATTCTTGGTGTAGAGGGGATCAGCCGTGTCAATACCTACGCTGGTGCAGAGCAGGAGTATTTCCTGATCGACCGCAAGTTTTACTCCATGCGTCCCGACCTCGTAATGAGCGGTCGAACACTTCTCGGCGCGATGCCTCCAAAAGGTCAGCAGCTTGAGGATCATTACTTCGGGGCCATTCCAAACAGAGTTCTTGAGTTCATGCAGGAAGTTGAGGAGGAGCTTTACCTGCTCGGTATTCCGGCAAAGACCCGTCACAATGAAGTTGCGCCGCACCAGTTTGAGATCGCTCCTATTTTTGAGCGTGCAAACATTGCTGCGGATCATAACCTGCTGGTCATGGAAGTTATGCGCAGAGTTGCCGAAAGAAAAGGTTTTGCGCTTCTCATGCATGAAAAGCCGTTTGCCGGTATCAACGGTTCCGGAAAACACAACAACTGGTCTATCGGGACAGCAGAAGGCATGAATCTTCTCGAACCGGGTGATACTCCTGAATCAAACATACAGTTTCTTGTCTTTCTTGTTGCCGTGCTGAAGGGAGTTTTCAAGCGTTCAGGTGTTCTGAGAGCTTCTATTGCCAGCATCGGCAATGACCACCGTCTTGGTGCAAACGAGGCGCCTCCGGCTGTCGTCACTGTTTTCCTTGGCGAACTTCTTGAAAAAGTGCTTGATGCTATTGAAAGCAGCAAAGTTGATTTTGCAACCGAGAAGCAGGTACTTGATCTCGGTTTGGCACATTTGCCGGTCCTGAACAAGGACTATACGGACCGTAACCGCACCTCTCCGTTTGCGTTTACCGGAAACAAATTTGAGTTTCGTGCCGTGGGTTCATCCCAGCCTATTTCGGTCCCGAACATGGTGCTCAATACCCTGATGGCCGAAGCGATGGATGAACTTGCAGACGAGATTCAGAACAAGATCGATTCAGGAGTCGATAAAGATACTGCTATTCAGGACGTGCTTCGTGCAGAAATCGCAGCCACCAAGCCGGTTCGTTACAAAGGCGACAATTATAGCGATGCGTTGCAGCAGGCTGCTGCCGAAAGAGGTCTGCCAAATCTGAAGAACACTCCTCAGGCGATGAGGGTGCTTAAGGACGCTGATACCCGCGAGATGTTCGTCCGGTATTCTGTTCTTTCGCAGGAAGAGCTTGATGCAAGGCTCAATACCCGCCTTGAACGATACTTTAAAGGTATTGACATTGAGGCGCGTACCCTGCAGCTTATGCTGAAAACTTTCGTTATTCCGAACGTCTCGGAATATCAGGGTGAGATTGCCAATTCTTTCAATGGATTGGTAGAAGCTGCAGACAGAATCGGTGTGGCAGGTAAGACCTTGAAAAGCCAGGGAGATCATCTCAAAGAGCTTGCAGAAAATCTTGGCGAGGCCATTGACCTGACGGCCGAGCTCGATGCGGTCATCGAAAAGATGGAAAGCTATGAAGAAGGGTTTGAGGTCGCTGATTACTGTGCTGATGTTGTTCTTCCGACCATGAACAAGGTTCGTGAGGTCGCTGACAGGCTCGAGTTTATGGTTGACAGGGATAAATGGGAACTGCCGACCTACTCGGAAATGCTTTTCGAGCACTAAAAAAACGGGGGGCTTGGTAGCCCCCCGTTTTTGCTTGGTGGCGAGATGGCTTGACAGCTTGTTGGCTATCTGGTCACTGTCACTCCCCGATGATTTTGATCAGCAGCCGTTTCCTTCTTCTTCCGTCAAATTCTCCATAGAAAATCTGTTCCCACGGACCGAAGTGCAGTTGTCCGTCGGTTATGGCAACAACAACCTCGCGTCCCATGATTTGCCGTTTGTGGTGGGCATCGCCGTTGTCTTCTCCTGTCAGGTTATGACGGTAGCGGCTGAGGGGTTCATGGGGTGCAAGTTCTTCGAGCCAACGTTTATAGTCGCTATGGAGGCCGGGTTCGTCATCGTTGATGAACACCGACGCGGTAATGTGCATGGCGTTGACAAGGCAGAGCCCTTCGCGGATACCGCTTTCGTAGAGTGTCTGCTCAACGTCCCGGGTGATGTTGAGGAATCCCATCCTTTCAGGTACATTCATCCAGAGTTCCTTGTGGAATGATTTCATGGTTGTGCTTGCTTTTGTTTGAGAGAATTGGTGAAATATCGTTTTATTGTAAACTACAGGTTAAAAAGCTTTATTTTTATGGCTTAAATAAATGATTTCGACAACAGAATATGCAGCAGGTTTTTCAATACCCCGTAACCTACCCCGGGTGGTGGCTTGATAACTATTACCTCTTTACCTGGCTTCTGGGCATGGTAATCCTTGCGATCGGCTGGGGTGTTTTTTTCAGGTTCGGAAAGTTCAGTTACGGCATCGATTTCGGCTGTTTGTGGAAAAGCACGGTGCTTCTTCTTCTGACCACACTTGCCCTTGGTGCTCCAAATTATTACAACACCCGTTTTGTCGCAGAGCATGGTCAGGAAGGAGATGTGATAACTCTCGATGAAAGCTCTCTCTCATACAACTACAGAAAAGGAGTTGACAAGACATTCAGAATAAAGGATGTCGTCAGGATTTACAAGGAGCCGGTTACTTTCAATCCTCCACCAAAATATTTTGTGGTTGCCCAAACCGGAGGAACAAGGGATTCCATTTTTGTTACGGAAAACCTGCCGGGTTTCGAGAAAATGCTCGGCGAGTTGTCCGGTCTTTCGAACGTTCCGTTTGAGCGCTGAACAGCTTCTTTCAGCGTTATCTCTATGAAAATGGGCGTTCTTATTGTCGAAATAGGCAACTCTGTTACCGACTTTGCGGTTTTTGAAGGAGAGCAGCACCTTGCCTCCTATACGATCCCGACAGAAAAACTTGCTGAAAAGGAGGAGGCTCTTGGGCAGGTAAAAAAGATCCTCTACGGTCACTCCTCCATTATTCATGCCGCTATCTGCAGTGTTGTCCCTCCCATCGGTGAACTGTTTTTGCGTATTCTGAAAAACAGTCTTTCAGGAAAAGTTCTGGAAATAAACAGTTCATTGCTACTTCCTTTTGTTCTTGACTATAAACCGCCTCATGCTCTCGGAGCCGACCGGTTGGCGCTTTGCGCAATAAGCCGCCATCACTGGCCCGAAGAAGCGGTAATCGCGCTGGATATCGGAACCGCCACTACTTTTGACGTGTTAAGCTCCAAGGGGGGCTATCTTGGAGGGATGATTCTTCCCGGTCTTGATCTTATGGCGGGAGTTCTGCATGACCGGACGGCAAAACTTCCCCAGGTTCATATTTCATCATCTTCAATACCTCTTCTCGGGAAGACGACGGTTGATTGTATGCAGAGCGGGGTTTTCTGGGGATGTGTAAAGCAGATAGAAGGTCTTCTTGCCGGGATTCGATGCTACCTCAGCGATGCGTTCGGTGAGGAAAACGCCAGGGTTATTGCAACCGGCGGAAACAGCAGGCTTGTGACTTCTGCCATGACGGAGCCTCCAGTGATCGATGAGCTGGCAGTGATGAAGGGGGCGAAGGTCTTGTTGGATATGAATGTCTGAAAAGCTTGTCAGCTCAATAGCCTGATAGCTGATCAAAAGTAAGATGTCAAAAAAAGCTTGCTATATTTTGCGCTTGACCCTATAGACTCATGCAGGCAGGCGAAAAATATTTCGCCCCTACACTTCAACAACTTTTCTTCGCTTCCTCGATTGCTTCGATGACGGTCTTGTTGTCGAGAGGTTCAGGGTGAAGGTATGCTTTACCAAGCCCTTCAAGCAGCACGAAACGCAGCTGCTTATCCACTTTTTTCTTATCCGAGTGCATGCTTTCGAGAATTGATTCCGCAGGGATATCCTTGAACCTTTTCTTTACAAGACCCCTACGGAACTTGAATTTGCCAAGTATGGCAAGTCCTCGTTCTAATTCGCTCTGAGTGATCTTGCCAAGTTTGCATGAGAGATGAAGCGCGCAGATCATGCCGAGTGCCACAGCTTCACCATGCCGGATATGGCGATAGTCTGCAAGCTTCTCAAAACCGTGCGCAAAAGTGTGCCCGAAGTTCAGTGTGGCCCGCAGCCCGCTTTGTTCCCTGAAATCCTGTTCCACAACATCCGCTTTGATCATCGCGCTTCTTCGGATTGCCTCCGATACGTAAGGATCTTTAACGGCGATAATATCCTCGAAATATTCATTGACATAGTCGAGAAATTCCCGGTCGGCAATAAAGCCGTATTTCACCACCTCTGCCATGCCTGCATATACCTCGCGCTCAGGTAGTGATGTCAGGTATGAAGGGTCGATCAGTACCAGTTCCGGCATGTGGAAAAAACCGATGAGATTTTTGCCCTGTGGATGATTTATTGCAACCTTGCCCCCGATGGAACTGTCAGTCATGGCAAGCAGGGTTGTCGGTAAATGGATTACCGGTATTCCCCGGTAATAGCTTGCTGCGATATAGCCGCCGAGATCACCCACAACCCCGCCTCCCACGGCAAGCAGGTTCCAGCTTCTGTCTACATCCGCCTCGATCAGTTCTCCGTAAAGCCGGTATGCCGTCCGGAAACTTTTGGATGTTTCCTTTGCCGGGATAACCAGTTCGAACAAGGTGAACCCCTGATCTTTCAGTGCTTTCAGAATCTCTTTTCCGAACAGTTCTTTTGTGTGTTCATCAAACAGAACAACAGTTTTTTTACTCAGGTTATGTTTCAGAAACAACTTTTCGAGGTCTGCAATGACGGATGTACTGACAATTATTTCACTCACTTTCTGTTGTGCTTTGTTGTTTTGGTAAATTGATTTCTCTCTACCCTGCGGACATACCGTTCGATTTTTCTTGTTAACTCTTCGACGGTTGACCCGATTCTTTTGGTGTCGGTTTCAACCATAATCTGTGCGGTTTTGTAGCGGGGTTCGCGTTTCTCAAGCAGCGCAAGGATTTTTTTCTCTATTTCCTCTCTCGAGAGACGCTCGCCGTTCTCGCCTTTCATCAGTGGCCGATCTGTTTTGTGACTCAGCCTTTTAGCGAGAACCAAAGGGCTCGAGTGCAGGTAAACCAGTGTGCCGGAACTGATCACCAGGGAAAAGCAGTTGTCGCTCTGCAAAACACCGCCTCCGAGTGAGACCACCAGATCCTTTCTGTCGGTAATCCTTTGAAGCGCTGAAAGCTCGAGCACCCTGAAGTGCTCTTCTCCCTTTTCGTCAAAGATCCGGTTGATTGATTTGTCTGCGATGCGCTCAATCTCCTTGTCGAGGTCCAGAAAATCATAACCCAGCGAATTGGCAAGCAGCGGCCCGATGGTTGATTTGCCTGAACCGCTGAACCCGGTAAGAAATATGAGCGAAGGGTGCTTCATTTCGCAATCTGCTTGTAATAAGTCTACTTATCTCAATAAAAATACTTTCTCCGTAAACCTGCAACGTTTCCGCATAACCGGATTGCGAATAATGCAGGGTGTGCTGCGCGCGGAATATACGTAAAAAAGCAGGATACGCCCTATATTGATAAGGTCACGAACTAAAAGCGGAGTTCAATGGAAGAACAAAACAATCACAATAACGGAATGGCAGGGAGTACAACGTGCCCTGTGTGCGGTGCCTCTTTTGAATGCAAACTTTCGACCGATTGCTGGTGCGGTTCGGTGAACGTACCGCCTGAAGTAAGGGAGTATCTTGCCGATCGTTATGAAACCTGCCTCTGCAGGAACTGCCTCGAACAACTGATTGAAAAGGCCGACGCCGGTAAACTGCCCTGAAAAACATGATTCTTGCCATAGACCAGGGAACAACCGGGACCAGATCGGTGCTGTACGATGCCGTCGGCACTGTCATTGCTGATAGCTATCACGAGTTAACCCAGATCTATCCCCGGGAAGGATGGGTGGAGCATGATCCGCTTGAAATCTGGGAGACCGTTGTCAATACGGTTGGTGAACTGAAAACGGCGTTTTCAGGGGAGATGACAACTGTCGGCATTACAAACCAGAGAGAAACAACCATAGTCTGGGATAAAACAACCGGTGTTCCGGTTTGTAACGCCATTGTATGGCAGTGCAGGCGGACCAGTGGTCTTTGTCGAAAATACAACGCTGAAACAGAGATGATCGCTGAAAAAACAGGGTTGCCTCTGGACCCCTATTTCAGCGCAACAAAAATCCGGTGGATTCTTGAGCATTGCTCAATCGATAACCCTCAAAATCTGCTGTTCGGCACTGTCGATAGCTGGCTTCTGTGGAAACTGACAGGAGGGGAGGTTCATGCAACGGATTATACCAACGCATCAAGAACGCTTCTGTATAACATCAAGGAAAAAAAGTGGGACGATGATCTGCTGAAGGTTTTTGGAGTTCCTCGATCGCTGCTTCCGGATGTGAAGAATCCGATGGATGATTTCGGGAGCGTACGGACTATCAGGGGACTTGACGGAGCGCCGATAAGAGCGGTCGCAGGTGACCAGCAATCTGCCTTGTTCGGCCAGTGCTGCTTTACAAAGGGTATGGTCAAGAATACCTACGGAACAGGTTGTTTTATGGTCATGAACATCGGGGATCGTTTCATTCGTTCGAAGAACGGTCTTTTAACAACGCTTGCTATTGATGCAGGGGGAAGGCCCTGTTATGCGCTTGAAGGTTCGGTTTTCATCGGAGGGGCGGTGATGCAGTGGCTCAGGGATGAAATGAGGCTTATAGAGCATGTCGGAGAATCGGAAACGATTGCAAGAGAGGCTGCATCCAACGCCGGAGTGTATATCGTTCCCGCCTTTACCGGTCTTGGAGCGCCTCACTGGGAAGCGGATGTGAGGGGAGCCATTGTTGGCCTGACAAGAGGGGCCAATAAAAATCACATTGTGCGTGCCGCCCTGGAATCCATCGCTTACCAGTCTCATGACGTTTTCAGGGCTATGGTTGCGGATTCAGGTGTTGTTCCCGATAACCTTGTCGTGGACGGAGGGGCAGTCGATAACGCATTTCTTATGCAGTTCCAGGCGGATATGCTTGACGTCCCCGTGCATAAACCGGTGAATACCGAATCGACATCTCTTGGAGCGGCCTTTCTCGCCGGTCTGCAATCGGGAGTGTGGGGCTCAACGGATGAACTGCTTTCACTGCGCAGTATCCGGCAGAGCTACGAACCTGCGATGGATGAGGAGAAAAGGGAGGAGTGCCTTGAGGGATGGAGCAAGGCTATAAGGCAGGCGCTGACCGTTTAAGGATAGATATAAAAATCTTTGGCCCGCCAATTTTTTAAAAAAAGGGATATAATGATTACAACCCGAATTGTAATTATGCTTTTGTGAATCTCTTACTGTAAAGGAGGAAAAGCGATGAAAATTCTGTGTGTTCTGTTATTACTTGCGTTTCATGTATTTCAAGCACCCGTTTTTGCTGGCGTGAAAGCTGAAGAACATGGGGTTATCAAGCCGATGCCCCGGTCGCAAATAGTTCCTGCCCAGAGCCGTGTAAATAATTATGCTTCACACCGGTTTTTGATACAAAAAGGTAAAAAATCCGAAAGGGTCGAGAAAAAGGGAAAGTATTGGCATTTCCGATACTTGATTAAAGATGCGAATGGTAAAATAGACCGTACTGTTTCAAGAGAAGAGATTGTACAGAATTATAAAGAGGCCGCTTTGGAAAAAGGCGGCACCATTCTTTACGAGGCAGGATATCTGCTTACATTTTCTTTGACGAGGAAGGATGGTGGAACGACGTGGGCCTATCTGTCGGCCGGTAACGGCAGTTACAATCTGGATATTATAGACGAGGCCGCTTTCAAGAAACAGCTGACATTCGGCGCAGAGGAAATGATGAGAGCTTTGAACGAGGATGGCCGTGTGGCAGTGTACGGTATTTATTTCGATCTTGACAAGACTTCACTCAAGCCGGGTGCAGAAAAGGTGCTTGTCGAGATGGTCAAATTGATGAAAAACAATCCCGGATTGAAAATCGAAATTCAAGGTCACACCGACGCTACAGGATCGGACGAGCATAACCTGAATCTGTCAAAAAGCAGAGCCGAAACGGTTAAGAATTATCTGCTCCTCTATGGAATAGAAGCACCTCGAATGGTTCCTGAAGGGTATGGGGAGAAGAAGCCGGTCGCACCCAACGATACGGAAAAAAACAGGGCGATGAACAGACGGGTGGAGCTGGTAAAAATCAATTAGATATGGATAGAACCAGGAAAGCACGGCTTTGCCGTGCTTTTTGGTTTCTTTGAATGCCTTTGTGCTATTAAAGTTTGTCGGGTTAAATTTTTATCAAATCCAGGTTTGTAGAAGGCTCGATGAGGGCGTTTATCAAACCTACCATCGTTTCCGGATCCTGATGGAAACTTCCAACTGAAAATGATCCCACTGATTTCAGATGAAAACCTTTGGGCTACGTTTAGTCTTAAAGACAATGATCCTCCCAGAACATGTTTGACTAAGAGGCTGATAGTAAAAAAAGTTCCGCCTGATAAACTTCTGGTTATTAACTCATTGAGTGGTGCAATTGATCTTTTCTATGCTGATGAGTGGAAAAGGATAAGTCAATGTGATATAGATCAAGACTTTGAATCTCTTCCCAGGAGTACCTGCTCTTTTTTGGCAAGAAGGGGGTATCTCTTTTTTGATGCAAATGACGATGATCATGCATTTGTATCGTTAATGCAATATTATCGAAGTAAGCCGTCGGAACTACAAAACAGCATAATACCGGCGCTGGGCTGCAACTTCAACTGTGTTTATTGTTTTCAGCCAATGTCTGTAAGGCGGCATAATTTGAGAATGACTGAAGACCAGATTACCACTGCACATAAGATAATTGGAGAGAGAATATCAAGAAGTGAAAATAAACTATTGAGGATATTCGGAGGTGAACCTCTACAACTTCAGAACTGTTCGATTATAGAAAAAACTCTTCAGTTTGCATCGGGAAAGAGGCTGGATGTGCAGATTACCACGAACGGATTTCATCTTCTGGAATATATTCAGCTTTTTGAACGATTTAGAAATGTTTCGGTATATGTACAAGTGACTATAGATGGTATCTCCGGAACGCATGATATCAGGAGAGTACATGCAGGAGGGGGACCATCATTCAAGAGAATTGTGAATGGGGTAGATGTATTGTCACGTTTGCCTAACGCCGATATCACCATCAGACACAATATCGATAGTGAGACATTTGGTGAGTATGCTGGACTCCTTGCGTTCGTCAAAGAGAAGCGGTGGCACTTGAAAAAAAATATTCAGTTTCAGCTTTCCGGGCTTTTCAAAAGTTATGATAAGTCGATCCGCTTTACGGATAGTAGTGATGCTATAGATATTATTGATTTATATAATTCGCGTATCGTGCCGGATCCTGAATTGGATGAGCATCGCTTTACAACAACAAGTTTCTCTTCAGAGGCATCCTATCTTGCAACGGTATTTGACTTTCATGTTCCAGGTATTCACACCAGGAACGATTCTTTCGGGCCAAGGGTTATTTATTGTCATGCAGCTGTAGATTCTGCAAAATACGTCTTCTCCCCAGACGGTTACGTCTATAATTGCCTGAATCTCGTTGGAAACAAACGATTTGCAATCGGAAGATATTCAAACGGCAGGATAGAGATTGATGATAGTTCTATTCAAATGTGGAGTGAGAGAACCATAACAGGAATCAACGAGTGTTACGGTTGCGAGATGGCTACTTTATGCGGGGGAGGTTGTGCTGCAGAAAGAATATGGAAAGATGGCGAACTCTTGAAGCCTTCCTGCCACAAGGACATCAAAAAAAGGCTTTTGGATCGATATCTCGATGAGTTTATCAAGAGAAAATTGCCTTCTCTCCTCTCTTCTTATGAGAACCGGTACAGAAGAAAAGAGGGTGTGGGCGGAAGAACTCACATTACTGACGGTATTGCATTATCATAGATTAGGTTATGCTACTCGGAACCGCGTACTCGGCAATACACACAAAGGTACGCTCATCAGAAAAGGAGCTGAAAATGCAAGACAAAAAAAAGCTGAAAAAGAGAGTGCAGAGCAAGAAATTGCAGGGCAAGAAAGTCGAGAGCAGTGATAAACTGAGTGAAATCAAACCTAACAAGACCTTGAAAGAACGCTGGAAGGTCGCTAATAGCGATGCAAAAGGGCTTGTTCAGGCCTCTGCAGGACATGATTGCTGTTGATAAGCGTTCGTAATTGGCAGCAGCAGTCTCTTCTCTTTAAGCAGGAAGCTGACGTTAGGTTTACCGATGGTCTATTTGCGAAAGGTGTGCAGGGTGCCGACTTCAGTGAAGCCGTCTTTTTTATAAAGCTCTTTGACGAATCCGTCGTCGTCGGTGATCGCGTACAGGTAACCGGCACCGTTTCGATATGCTCTCAAGAGGGCGAAGTGCTGAAGCTTTTTGCCGAATCCCCGGCGGCGAAAATCCTCGTGTACCTTGAAGTCGTCGAATTTGGTGATGCCGTTGTCGCTATAGAGTTCCACATTGCCTACAACCCGCTTTCCAAGTGAATAAAGGACGACTTCAAACTCTTCCCTGTTGGTGTATGTATCGAGTTTGATTTCTGTCTGACGCCTCGCATAGCCGGCTCCTTTCGGTTCATACATGTGGAATTCGAATTCATACAATGCTTCCAGATCGCTTTTGTCCAGTACCCGGCAATTCTCATCCGATACGGGGTTTGCAGGCCCGGACAGAGAAAGGGCCATGATAAACCTGGCGGTATAGGTAAAGGGTTCGAGCTCTTCAATCCTTTGCCAGTGCTGGTTCTGTGGGTGAAAAACTATTTTGATATGCGGCGCGTTCGGTTGCCGGAATCGGTTCAACTCCTCGGTCACAATGTTTTTTGCCTCGTCAAAAGAGGTGTTCCGCGAAATAAAAACATAGTTATACGCGTCCCTTTCCGGAATGCGATCATCGCTTACTCGAACCGAGTTCGGCATTTTCCGGATTCCGGCGCCCATTGCCGAACCGTAACGGAATTCCGTTTCAACAATTGAATCGAGGATGTTCATGGTCTCGTGAATCCATATCACACTAATGAAATACCGTGTACCGCTTTTAATCTGAAGGAATACCAGAGCCCTCTGAGAAAACGAAGGCCTACCAATGAAACAACTGCCCCTTCAAGGCTAAAAAAATAAATCATCACAGGAGCCGAAATGACGCTGATCATCAGGATTCTGCTGGAAATGATGGAGGCTTCCCTGGCATAACCGCTTAACCTGAGAAACGGTGATGCGAGTTGCAGGACGGAGTTTATAGAGGTACCGATCAGAATAAAGTATAACCAATTCTTATAGGCAACCATATCGCCATGAAGCCAGTTGAGAATTGTTTCGGCATTGAAGATGAGCACCAAAGTTGTGGAAAAATTGATGAGCAGCAGCCGCCGGGCGCTTTTTCTGTAGTTTTCCTGCAAGGATTGTCTGTCCTTTTCGATCGAGGAGATTCGTGACGATATAAAATAATATAAAGCAGTAAAATTAACCCAGATTATCGAGGCGATAAAAACAAGCAATGAAAAAACGCCGACGGATTTTTCGTTCTTATCAAGAATCTCCAGACTCCAGAGTTCAACGAAAGATACGAAGTTATTTGCCAGATAGGTGACGAGCATCGGTACGCAGACGGTTCTCCATTCCGGGATAGATATCTGCATGTTTTGACTGAAGAAATCGAATGGAATCGATTTCAAAAACAACCATGACTGGGCAATGATGGTTATTGACAAGCTCAGGAGAAGCAGGACTATAGCCTCGTATTCGTTGATGGCGGTGTTGAAAAAAAGCCAGACAGAGACACTTGCCAGAAACAAGAGAGGCTTTAAGAGTTCGGTGGTCAGGCTCGATGCGTATCGACGATGAATGGCAAGGAGTGATTCGCCCAGGATGGTAAATACGGCGAGAGCCGGAGTCAGAATCATCGCAAAGTATGATTCGTGAAGAAGTTTTTCAAAGTGATAGTAGCCGAGGAAAAAATCAGCTATAAGAGACAGGAGGCAGAAGCAAAAAGATATGATGAGGGTCAGTTTCAGGTAATAAACTATGTAGCCTTTTATTTTTTTATAGTCTTTGTTTTCAAGATATCTCGGGATGAAGCGGTTGAGGCCGGAATCTCCCCCCAAGAGGAATATCACTGAACATATGGTGGCAACACTGACTGCCACGTTGAAATCACCGAGACCGTCGAGATCCAGATTCCTGGTAAGAAATATATTTACTGCGTATTGGGCTATAAACCCGGCATACAATATTGACAGCAGGATGATATTTGCCATCTCGGCTTCGGATTTTTAATCAATCGGTCACGACATTATACGGCTGGCGGATGTTCAGCGTGTATTTTTCATGCTCCTCATCATCCTTTTTTTTGCTTGAGCGGGTGAAAATCAGACTTGTCGGGAGGTATTGCAACGTCTCAGTCATATAGTTGGAACTGCTTTCCGTATCGATGATGATCGAGCCGTTTTTTCGCACGTCATCCAGGATATGGGTATACAGCAGCATCTCCCGCAGGGCTGCGGAAACAATGGGTTCAGTGAATTCTATGATAACGTTTTGCCGGTATATTTTTTCCTGTTTCACAAAAGAATGAATGAGCGGGCCGCATTTGCAGATATCGTTCAGCCATGATTCCACTTTCTCCGGGCTTGTGATTTTTTCCAGCTGGTCGGGAAATGTTGTTGAAAAGGCGTTCCGGATTTCGTGAATGACTGCTCCGAATTTCAGGTCCAGGGAACAGGTAGAGGCATTAATGTTACAACTGTGCATTTCTTCCTGAAGCTGTTCGCTCATATCCTGTGCAGCCCTGCTCAGGGTGTCAAATAACTGCTGCGGATCGTCCCGATAATGCTGGTGTACGAAACGGGCCATATCGACTAGGTGTTCCGGGTCGCCTGTTTCGCCTGTGTAGCCCCAGAACTCCCAGTCAACTTCGGCAGCGTGCTCCGTAAGAGGTGAGAAAACCCGGCCCAGGGTAGCAGCTACCGCTCTGAAACGCGTCCCTGTCGTAGGCAACAACTCGCCCGAGGAGTGCCAGAGTCTGCCTTTGGAATCACGTCGGTACTGGTAGCTGGGGCAAACAAGGCTTACCAGGCGCACCGATCCCTTCCCTGCTTGTTCCGCGAGTTGGCCTAGGGCAAGGCTGACAAGCAAAGGGTCATTATCCCGCTTGTGCATGGAGGTGATGCCCAAGAGGGCTGGGATAACTTTCCTGAGCAGGGCGTCTGCAAGGGATTCGTTCCAGCTTTCCCAGCGGCTCATGGCCTCGAATGCCGGCAGAAAAACCCGCTCGGACAGGGCCAGGGCCTTGAGCTGGGTGCCGAAAATAGTGGGGGAGACAAGCGGGCCGAGGAAACTGTCTCCCAGGAGTGACGGAACAGCACGGTAGTATCCTCTCAAGCTTCCTTTGAGCGTGGAAGGCGGTTTGCCCGTAATTTGGCCCAGCAGTCTGAGAAGCGGTTCATTCTGGCGAATGCCGGTTTTCGCAAGGCTGGAAATCGATGTATTCATACATTTTGTTTTCGAAATTTCGAAACGTGTATTTTCCGTTTTGTTTATAGATTATGTGGTTGGGCGACAACGGTACCTTGCCGCCGCCGTTTTCCAGGTCTATGACCAGTTGTGGCGTTGCCATGCCGCTCATCCGGCCCTGGATGGAATTGATGATCTCAAGCCCGGTTTCCAGGCTGGTTCGAAAATGGCCGGTTCCTTTTACCATGTCGGGAATAAACAGATAGTAGGGTTTTACCCGTATACCGAGAAGCTTTCGTACCAGTTCCTTCATCACCTCGGGGGAGTCGTTCACTCCTCTGAGCAGTACCGACTGGTTGCCGAGCTGAATGCCCGCGTCGGCCAGCATGGCGCAGGCCTGTTGCGACTGGGGGGTTATTTCAGCCGGGTTGTTGAACTGCACATTGATATAGAGGGGGTGGTACTTTTTCAACATGCTGCAGAGTTCTTCGGTAACCCGTTCCGGATCGATGCAAGGCATGCGGGTGCCGATCCTGATAATGTCGATATGGGGAATAATTCTTATGGACCTGATAATTTCCTCCAGCCTGTCGAGGGGTAGGGTTAACGGGTCGCCGCCTGAAATCAGCACGTCGCGTACCTCTTCATGATCGCTCAGGTATTCCACTGCATCGGCAAGCTCCTCAGTGGTGATTGCCGTGGTCCTGTCGCCGATATTGCGTTTTCTGGTACAAAAACGGCAGTACATGGCGCAATTGTTGGTCACCACCAGGAGAACCCGGTCCGGGTACCGATGGTGCAGACGCGGGACAGGGGAGTGGTCATCCTCTTTCAGGGGATCCGGCTGGCCGGTGGCATCGGTCAGTTCCTCTTCCGAGGGGATACACTGTCTGTATATCGCGTCACCAGGTTCCCTGATCAGCCCCAGGTAATAATCCGTAACCCGCATGGGGTATTTCCGGGCGACCCTTGCAATGGTTTCACGCTGTTCTGCCGTGAACAGCGGTATGTCGGCAATGCACATTGTGTTCATTTTAAAACGCTGCCTCCATGAAAGCGGGATCGAAATTCGGGAATCGATGCCCGAGCTTTTCCGTTACCTGCTCTCTGGTGCCGATGGTGTCTTCCATAACCGAACAATATTCATCCATAGCCCGGTGGAACAGGTATTCCAGATCGCGGCTTGTCAGGTGCGTTGTTTCAAAGGTGGGGCGGTTGCGCCCATCGTAATTGCTGTAATCCGGCTCGACCCACGTAATGTCGAAATGATGCCTGTTCTCGTAAAACTCTGTGCCGGGATAACCCACAAGCATGTTGATTTCAGCGGTGCTGGACAGGCCGGAGCGCATCCAGCTGCTCATGGTGGCTATGGTTTGGCGGGCCGTCTCATAGGTTTCGAGCGGCGAGCCGATGAGCCAGTAGGTGTGGGTTTCTATCCCTTCTTCCCTGGCGTATTCCAGCATGCGCACAACCTCGGGGATCCGGATGTTTTTGCCCATGATTCCGAGAAGCTCCTGATTGGCGCTTTCCACCCCCACATGCAGGCAGCGGCAATCAGCCTCGCGCAGTTTGTGGAAATGCTCCCTGGTAGCTGCAGGGTTGACCCTGGTCTGGGCTTCCCAGTGCATTTCCGGTTGTAACGAACCCATCTGCTCGGCGATTTCCATGGCACGGCCGATATGATGAAGAAAGTCATGGGTACCCAGGTAGAAGAAGCGGCTGTTGCGTTTTTCCATCAGGTAACGAACCTCTTCCTTGAACCGGTCGAGGTTTTGGCCGGTAACCTCGGGTTTCCAGAAATCAGCACACCAGACGCAGTCATTGGTGCAGCCGGTCAGAGGCGTTACCCTGGATATCGGTATGGACAGCCGGTCGTCTCCGCCAAGTTCTTCGCGGGCAAAATTGTCTTCCAGATGTTCATAGCCGATCAGGGGCAATGCGGAGCGGTCCATGCGCCGCCGATCCGGGGTCTTGAAGAGTTTGCCTTCCTCTACAAAACTGATTCCCGCTATGCCGTGGAGCGGTTCGTTTCGTTCCATGGCCCGGAGCAGTTCCAGGGTGGTTTCTTCGCCCTCCTTGTGCACCAGGATGTCGAAAGCCGACTCCCGCAGCACTTCCCCGTATCGTACCCAGGCATGGTTGCCGCCCAAGATCATGGGGATGTCAGGGTGTTCCTGCCTGATGCGGCCTGCCATGCGTGCCGCGGTTCTGTAGCTGGCGGTAATCGAGCTGAAGCCTATGGCGTCGAACTCATCTGCCCGTTTGAGAATTTTCTGCAGAAGAATTTCTTCCCGGTCCACATGCTTGCCTTCCGGGCTTATCGGACCGAAAAAAGAGCACTCGATGCCGTGCTGCTCGAGGTAGGAGATAAGTTGCAGCAACCCCAGGTGGACGGGTTCGAGCATCCAGAAGCGATAGAAATCCTGTTGCGTTAAATGACTGAATACCGTGAAGGCGCGGGATGAGAACAGGTAGAAATAATAGAGCCGCTGCATCTGGCTCAGAGGAACCGCAGGGACAGGTGGGGCGACGAACGCTACTTTCACTCTGTTCCTCCTTGTTGAGCGTTGAATTGTGCATCTTCGCTAAACCTGAAGCAGCCCGGATCGGGAGAGGTCAGGGATCCCCAGGTTGCGTAAGCTACGGCCCGGCAGCCGTAGCAGCGGCTGCGTTCCGGGCAGGTTCCGCAGGAACCTTCGAGATGATTGTCAATGGTGCGGCATCGCTCGAGGATTTCTGATTCCCGCCATATCGTGGTGATGGACTCTTTACAGAGGTCGCCCACCTCGATGTCAATGGATGAGCAGGGGCGTACCTTTGCGTCGGACCCGATATAGCAGCCTGCCTTGAGGCGGTTGCAAGGAGTGTCTCCGGAAAAGGGCACCGATGTCGGGTGATCACCGGATTCGTTGTCCAGGAACAGTTTCAGATCAGCCGTCGACGGTACATTGTCCGCCTGCAGACCGCCGACCGGGATGGCCCGGTTCAAAACAAACCCGCAGCCTTTTTGCGCTGCAAACGTGCGCAAGCGGTCCAGTTCGCTGAAGTTTTCCCTGGAGCCCAGGGAATGTATGGCAAACATGGGATAGGTATCCGCACGGTAACCGGAGGCTTTGAGGTGTTCCAGCGTTTCGACGATGGTCCGGTGTTCACCCTGGCCGCCGGACAGATAGGAGAATTCCTCCGGGTCAAGGGTGGTGAGGCTTATAGCCACGTTTATTCGGGCAGCCGCCAGTTTTCCGGCAAGCTCCCTGTCGATAAGGGAACCGTTGGTGACAAGCTGCACCATCACATCGTTTTCACTCAGGTAATCGACAACTTCCCAGAAATGCGGGTAGAGCAGGGCCTCGCCTCCGGTCAGCTCGACTTTCCGCAAACCCAGACGCAGCGATTCGGAAAGGGCTTTTTTAAGCATCCCGTAATCAAGGTCGGTTACCGCATGGTCTTTTTTTGAACAGAAAACGCACTTGAAATTGCACCGGGTCGTGCAGGAAACGGTGAGGTAAGCAAGCTGCCCGGGAAACTCCAGCTCGGTATATTCCCACGGATTAAGGTTGTTCATAACGGTCTTTTGTTTGCGGCATCGGTAATTGCCTTGCATGTAAGGTCATAGGCAAAGGATGTGAACGAGCCGGTACTGCGGTGGACAATCGAGAAGCAGGTGTTGTGGCAACGGTCGGGGCCTTCCCAGTGTTGACAGCCTTCGCAGTTTTCAGGGGTTTCGGTCATGGCCCGTCGGCGCAGTTCGCTTCTCTCCCAGATTTCCCGCAGGGATGCATCGTTCAGATTGCCGATGGTCCTGGTATGATCCCAGAACCCGCAGAGCAGTACGTCACCCGTAGCATTCACATGGACGTAATCGAAGCCGCAACTGCATTCTACCCAGATGATGTTCGGGTGCGGTTCGTAGAGCGCGGGATATTTGCAGCGAACCATCGGCGAGCAGCAGATACGCAGGGGAATGCTGCCGCTTTTCGCTTTTTCGGTCAGCCGCATGAACACTTCGTTCATTTCGTCCATATTCGGGTATAGCCCGAAAGCCTCGTCGTAGGTTGCAACCAGGCATTGTGCGCCCATGATAATGTTTCGACCGTTCGTGGCCACGCTTTCCGCGTAATCATATAACGCTTCGAGCTCGTGGAGGTTGTGCCGGGTTACCGTTGCCTCCAGATCGACAGTCACCCCCTGGTCTGCCAGACAGAGTGCGTTGGCCTTGAGTTGCTCCAGGTTTTCTCTTCCTGTTCCTTCGGGAAAGCCGCGCAGGAGTTCTAATCGCTCAGGCTCAAGTGTGTCGAAGGAGACGCAGGCAAACTGCAGGCCGCCATCGGCAAGCCGTCTGGTCCATTGCGGATCGATGTTCCTGCAATTTGTGTTGATACGATTTTTGGCGCCGTGTTTGTTGCCGATTTCCATCGCCCGAAGCAGGTAGTCCTTCGACTTGTCTGATATGGTGACCTCGCCGCCTTCGAACCAGACCCACTCGGGCTGTTCTTCCGCCAGGGTTTTTTCCACGATTTCAAGGGGGAGCCATTTGTTAAACTTCGGAAGATTTTGATTGTACGCACAATACATGCAACTGGCATTGCACGCCTGAAGCAGCTGGAATTCTATAACCCTGAACCTGCTCATGGTTTTGGCCTCCTTCCGACGGGTATTTATTGGTATATATTTTTTGGCGGAAAAGATATATCAGATAAAAAAGTTTTTACCCAAGGTTTGAAAAAGGATGCTAATAAAAAGATCACGAGACGCTTGAAGCATACAGCGTATAATGCTTTATCGAAAGCAAAGTAAAACCCTTATAGGAATAAAAACATGTGAGACGTTTTTTTGGGAAAAACGGTTTTTGAACTGTCTGATTTTACAGGGATAAATGAAACAGTCATTTTATAGTCGCTATTGCTGGGGGAAAAGATTTGCTACATGATCTGTTTTCAATAACAATACGTGATTTTTAAGAAAAAAATAAATTTTTTTATCATCGAAGCATTCTTATATGCAAAACGTGCGGGCAATTACGACTACTAACCGTTCCTTGAATACCGACGCCGAGAACGCAATATTTCTAAGGGTATCAGAGTCCTTTTTCCGTTACAATCCTTCCGTGCAGCTCATACGCCGAACTCTCATCAATACGCACCATGCGGAACTCTCCTGGCTTGATGTTGCTGTCGTTGGTCTCGATAATACATTCGTTATCCACTTCAGGGGCGTCGTATTGTGTTCTGCCGTAGGCGGTCGAGCCGTCAACTTCATCGATCAGGACTTCCGTCGTTTCTCCTTCGAACTGCTTATTGTTTTCTTTTGAAATGCTTTCCTGCTGTTCCATCAGTTTGCGTACGCGATCCTGCTTTTCCTCTTCCGGCACGTCGTCTTCGAGGTTTGCATAAGCCGAGGTATGTTCTTCATGGCTGTAGGGGAAGCAGCCGAGGCGGTCGAAGCGGAACTCCCGGACGAAGTGAAGCAGTTCCTCGAACTCCTCTTTTGTTTCGCCGGGATAACCGGTGATCATCGTGGTGCGAAGCCTTATATCGGGGTTACGGTCGCGGATCGATTCCAGCAGGCGGATGGTTTGATCCTTGCCGATGCCGCGTTTCATCGAAGCGAGGATCCGGTCGTTGATGTGCTGGATCGGGATGTCGAGATAGTTGCAGATGTTTTCCCGTTCACGCATGGTGTCGATGACCTCCAGCGGGAAGTTCTGCGGGTAGGCGTACAGCAGCCTGACCCAGTGGAAGTCGAGAACGGAAAGCTGCTGTAGCAGTTCGTTGAGCCATGATGAGCCATAGAGATCATAACCGTAGACGCTGATGTCCTGGGCGATCAGGTTGAGCTCGCTGACGCCTTTTTTGCTGAGCGAACGTGCTTCTTTGAGAAGACTTTCAACAGGCCCGCTTGTATATTTGCCTCTCATTTTGGGGATTGCACAGAATGAACAGGTGCGGCTGCATCCTTCGGCTATCTTGAGCCAGGCGTAATGCGGAGGTGTGAGCAGGGTTCGTTCGTGCAGGTGCTGTGGTGAAACAGTGCCGCCGAGTGTTTCGATAATCTCTTCCATATCTGACGTGCCGAAAAAATGATCGACTTCGGGAAGCTCGGCCCGGAGTTCTTTCCTGTAAAGCGCGCTGAGGCACCCCATGACATAGAGGGCTGTTATCTCGCCCCGTTTCCGTTTTTCTGCGGCTGCAAGCATCTCGTCTATCGATTCGGTTTTGGCGTCTGCAATGAAACCGCAGGTGTTGATGATGATGATATCGGCATCATCTACGTTTTCTACGAAACACAGGCCGTTGTATTCGGCCTGGTTGATGAGCCTTTCGGAATCGACGGTGTTTTTTGAGCAGCCGAGGCTCAGGAGAAAGATCGATCGGTTTCGAAACATGGAATCAGGGCTGTTGTCCGGTATTGAAAGTCTTGAGGAAATTATCTTTCCATTCTCTGAAGCTGCCCCGGATAATCTGTTCTCTGGCGGTTCGGGTGAGCCACATGAAAAATGAGATGTTGTGCAATGTGCAGAGCTTGAGGCCGAGAATCTCGCCAACATTGAGCAAATGGCGGATGTAGGCTCTCGAGTAATTCTTGCAGACATGGTTGTCGAACCCTTCGTCGATGGCGGTGAAATCATCGGCAAACCGGGCAGAACGTAAATTGATGTGCCCCTTTCTGGTGTAGACACGGCCGTTTCGGGCTTCACGGGTTGGAATGACGCAGTCAAACATGTCGACACCGCGTTCGATAGCGTTGAGAATGTTCTCCGGAGTGCCGACACCCATCAGGTAGCGGGGTTTGTTCTCCGGCAGAATAGTGTGCGAAAGTTCGAGTATCCGGTACATCTCTTCAGCCGGTTCTCCGACAGCAAGACCCCCGATGGAGTATCCGTCGAAATCCAGGTCGGCAAGCTGTTTACTGATCTGTGTGCGCAGGTCGGCATACGTTCCCCCCTGCGTAATGCCGAACAGCGCCTGACTGTACCCGTAAAGCGCCTGTGTAGCGGCAAGATGCTGTTTTGCCCGTTCAGCCCAGCGGACAGTCATGTCACCTGACTCTTTGACATAGTTTTTTTCGGCAGGCCAGGGGGGGCACTCGTCGAGAGGCATCATGATATCACTGCCGATGATTCGCTGGGTGTCGATAACGTTTTCCGGTGTGAAATGCAGCACGGTACCGTCGAGATGCGACTTGAAACGTACTCCCTCTTCACTGATGGTGCGGAGCTCGGAGAGAGAATATACCTGATAACCACCGCTGTCGGTAAGAAGCGGCTGGTCCCAGTTCATGAATCTGTGTACACCGCCTGCCTTGCCGATGATATTGTTGCCCGGTCTGAGGTAAAGGTGATAGGTGTTCGCAAGGATGATATGAGCCTGTTGCGCTTTCAGCTCTTCAGGTTCGACCGATTTTACGCTTGAGCGTGTGCCGACAGGCATGAAAACGGGTGTGGGTATTTCGCCATGATCGGTTTGCAGAAGCCCGCTTCGTGCAGCCGTCCCGGAATCTTTGTGGGTAAGGGTAAAATTCATTATATCTGAACAGAAAGATATTCTTTTTTGTGTGAGTTTTACTTGAATACGGTACCCAGCGTAGTGTATTGAATTCAGTCGAGAAGAAAAAATCCCTGCTGTTTTTCCAATAAAATTACTCCACTCATATTATGAAAGTACTCGTAACCGGTTCAGCCGGTTTTATCGGCAGCCGGGTAAGCTCCAGCCTGCTTGAGCGCGGTGATGAGGTTGTCGGCATAGACAACCTCAATAACTATTACGATGTTCGATTGAAAGAGGCTCGCCTCGATATACTGCGGGCATTTAAAAATTTCCGGTTTATAAAGCTGGATCTTGCCGACAGGGAGGGGATGGAGGATCTTTTTGCTGTTGAAAAGTTTAACCGTGTGGTGAATCTCGCTGCACAGGCCGGTGTCCGCTACTCGATCGAGAACCCCCATTCCTATATTGACAGCAATATTCTCGGTTTCATGAACCTCCTCGAGGGGTGTCGGCAACACCATGTCGAACATCTGGTGTACGCCTCGTCGAGTTCTGTTTACGGGGCGAATGAGACCATGCCTTTTTCCGTTCATGACAACGTTGACCACCCGCTGTCTCTTTATGCTGCGACAAAAAAGTCGAATGAACTGATGGCGCATACTTACAGTCACCTCTATGGTGTTCCGACAACAGGACTTCGTTTTTTTACCGTATACGGGCCTTGGGGGAGACCCGATATGGCGCTTTTCCTCTTTACAAAAGCTATTCTCGAAGGAAAGCCTATCAAGGTGTTCAACTACGGTAAACACCGCAGGGACTTTACCTATATCGACGATATTACCGAGGGTGTACTGCGCACCCTCGATCATGTTGCGGTTTCAAACCCGGACTGGTCAGGGCTGAAGCCTGATCCCGGATCAAGCAGGGCTCCATGGCGCGTGTATAATATCGGCAATAGCGAGCCTGTCGAACTCATGGACTATATCGGCGCCCTGGAGAAAGCGTTGGGAAAAACAGCCGAAAAAGAGTTTCTCCCTTTACAGCCGGGGGATGTGCCGGATACGTATGCTGATGTAGGGGAACTCATTCACGATGTGAACTACCGTCCGCAAACCCCTGTCGAGGAAGGGATACAAAAATTTGTTGACTGGTATCGGGAGTATTATGGGATAGTGACGAGTGACGAGTGACGAGTGACGAGTGACGAAAAGACAGCACAGTTTTTATAGAGCGTGCGATCAAACGAATGCCATATGTTTCGATACCGACTCCGATTCCGACGGCGAACACCGAAAGAAGGAACATCGGAGATCGGGGTCGGTATCGGGTTTCGGAATCGAATGTATTTCTTTACGGTAACCAGTGGTGCGTGCAGCTTAAAAACTGTCAACTATTTCAGGACGGGACAGCTTTTGTCAATTATTGCGAACTGAGTACTGCCAACTGTGGGCTGTCCTTTTTATCAGTTTTGCAGACAATAATAACTTTGTTTCCCTTCGGTACAGAGCTTGATGGCTCCCGAGCGGACAAGGGCAACGAGTGTCTGCATTGCTTTCTGCACGGGAATCCCGGCAAGTGAACTGAACTCTTTTGCTGTAATGGTTGCATGCTTTTCCAGATAACCCAGCAGTATTTTTTCGTTTGTACCGAAAGAGAGCTGCAGCGGGGAACGGGCCGATTCCATAAGGCAGACCCTGTCGGGTGTTGCTACCTTGTTGTGGCTGTCTTCACGCATATACACCTTTTTTCTGGTCAATTCCTTCAAGGTGTCGGGGTTGCGTTCGGTTGCAATATGGTAGTGGGGTTTATTGCTGCTTTCGGGGACGATGACCATGAGTACCAGCCGTTTTTTATACTCTATGATCTCCGTTTCAATCCGAAGTTCAGGCTCTACATGCAGCTTTACTGCATCGTGGACTACTTCGAGCATTTCTTTCTCGCTGTGAATGCCGGTTATCCTTTTGTCGTCATCCACTCCGATAAGAATGACTCCTCCTTCGGTATTGGCGAAAGCAACAATGGATTTTGCAATTTTCGGTGGGGAATGCACCAGTCGTTTGAATTCGGTGTTTCTTGATTCCCCCTGCCCGATGATGTCGAGCAGGGGGGCGTTTTCAAGCTGTGACCAGGTGAGTGACATGGCGCTTGAATCTAAGGGTTATAAGAACACAAAACCTTGAGAACCGCCAGGCAGAGCTATTCCGCTTTCATGTGCGGGAAAAAGATGACATCCCGGATGGACTCCTGCCCGGTAATCAGCATGACGAGCCGATCAACACCGATGCCGAGACCGGCGCATGGAGGCATGCCGTACTCAAGGGCACGAAGGAAGTCCTCGTCGACAACCATCGCTTCATCATCACCACGCAGCCGCAGTTTTGCCTGGGCTTCAAGCCTTTCGCGCTGTATGACCGGATCGTTGAGTTCGGAGAACGAGTTGCAAAGTTCTTTTCCACCTGCGATAAGTTCAAAGCGTTCGACAACACCTTTTTCCGAACGGTGTTTCTTTGCCAGAGGGGACATCTCTGTGGGGTAATCTGTGATAAAAGTCGGCTGGATCAGTTTCGGCTCGACAAACTCTCCGAAAATCTCGTCTATTATCTTGCCGCTGCTGATCTTGGGATCAAGCGAAAGGCCGAGATCCTTGGCCGTATTTCTCAATTCGGTTTCCGATTTCCCTTTGATGTCCACACTGCAGTATTCCTCAATCGCGTCGGCTATGCTGAGTCTTCTGTACGGAGGCTTCAGACTGATTTCATGACCGAGAAATTCTGTTGAATCGCTGTTGTTTACCGACATGCAGGTCTGGTAGATCAACTCTTCCACCAGTTCCATCATCCAGTAATAATCCTTATAGGCGACGTAAAGTTCTACTTGTGTGAACTCAGGGTTATGGAAGCGGTCAATCCCTTCGTTGCGGAAGTCCTTCGCGAATTCAAACACGCCGTCAAATCCCCCGACGATGAGGCGTTTCAGGTAAAGCTCATTGGCAATCCTGAGATAGAGTTCCATGTTCAGCGCGTTATGGTGTGTGGTGAACGGTCTTGCCGCCGCTCCGCCGTAGACGGGCTGAAGGATCGGTGTTTCAACTTCGAGGTAGCCTTTGCCGGTAAAGAAGTTCCGCATGAAGGAGATGATTGCGGAGCGTTTAATGAAGGTTTGCTTTACCTCCGGGTTTACGATGAGGTCGACATAGCGCTGCCGGTAGCGCATCTCCTTGTCGCTGAATGCATCATAGGTGATTTTCTTTCCATCCACCTCTTTCTCTTTGGCGATAGGAATAGGTCGAAGTGATTTGCTGAGCAACTGAAACTCTTCGGCATGGATGGAAATTTCACCGGTTTTGGTGCGGAAGGTGTATCCTTTTATACCGACAATATCTCCGATATCGAGCAACTTGAAAACCCGGTACGCTTCTTGTCCAACATCGTCTCTTTTGATGTAGATCTGGATTTTTCCTTCCTTGTCCAGAATGTGAAAGAACGAAGCCTTTCCCATTTTTCTGATAGTCATGATCCTGCCGGCAACCGATACCGTTTCAGGTTTCTGCTCCTGGTAACTATCTATAATTGATTGTGAATATGCCGTTACATCGAATCCGTAGGGGTAAGGATCAATGCCTTCTTCAGCGAGTTGGCGACGTTCCTCCATACGCCTTTTCATCTGGTCGTTCAAGGTTTGCAGCTCCTTTTCCTGATCAGATGGTACGTTATGCTTTCGGTTATTTTCCAGTGCTTCGGTCATGTAGGATTGTGGTTAACTATTAATGGATCACAGGTTGCCGGATAATACCTTAACCGGCAACGTGCAGTTGATACCAGATAGAAGGGATGGTGCGGAGTTTCTGGTAGAGTGACCGGTAAGCCCGCTGTGAAAAGACGTCATAGTTGTTTTCTTCGATCGCTTTGAGGATGTTGCAGTAGTTCAGGCTGCTGACCTTGACCGCAAACCGGCTGTCTTTTTCGAGCATGGGGATACCCTGTTCGGATGCATCATAGTAGCTTCTTGCGCGGGCAATCTGAAACTTGATCAATGCAACAAAGTTCTCGTTGATCTTTTTTTGCATGAACTCTTCCTGTGTATAGCCGAAACGGTCGAGGTCCTCCAGAGGAAGATAGATCCTGCCGCGGTCGACGTCCTCCCCGACATCCCTGAGAATGTTGGTGAGCTGCATTGCTATACCGAGTTCAATGGCATGGTCAAGCGCTTTTTTGTCGCAGTAGCCAAAAATTTCCGAGCACATGAGCCCGACAACCGACGCTACCTTGTAGCAGTAAACGTAAAGGCCGTCAAACGTTTCAAAAGGCTTGAAATCGATATCCATGGTTACACCGTCCATGAGGTCCAGGGGAAGCTCAATGGGAATAGTGTAGCTTTTCAGGGTATCCTGCCAGGCCATCATGATAGGGTCATTGTTATGGTTGCCTTCGTAACATTGATGAAGCCGGGTTTTCCAGCCAGCCATCATGGTGCTCAGCTCCTCACGGGTCAGCGTGCCGTTGGTAAGCTTGTCTTCCGCAAGGTCAACCAGGTCGTCGACGGTTCGAAGCAGCGCATACATCGCATAAATCGGGTTACGCTGTTTTTTCGACAGGAACCTGGTTGCAAGGTAAAATGTCTTGGCGTGATACCTGGCTATCTGACGGCAGTAACGGTAGGCGTCATCCGGCGTAAGTTCTGTATCAGACCCTCGCACAATTGTTTTTCCATTATAGCTGTAATTCATTGAAACGTTCTGCTTTGATACGCGCGGTCATCTCCGGCTTCCGGTGAAAGCAAAGAAAAAAATTGTGTAACTTTTTACGGCCTGACTCAGTTATAAGGAGTGTTGGCAAGATAAAATAAAGCACATAATATAGCAATACGTAAAGATGAACGGCTACGGTGACGTTCATACGGCATTATCTTGTTTTTATTGTTTTCACTTTCACCCAACAGGTGGGGAATGATCTCGCTATAAATATATTGTAACGGATTGTTTTTAATAAACTTACTATTATTGAGCATTTGCTGGAACGCTCAGTTTAGGATATTGTTTATCTAATATTGGATACCTACCTTTCCCAAGAAGTAACAAAAGAGCGCGCACTGCTTGTCGGCATAAGTTCTGCTCCGGAATTAACCAGAACAGTAGTAGAAGATTATCTCGATGAACTGGAGTTTCTCGCCGACACCGCTGGCGCAGAAGTGGTTTCGCGTGTCATTCAGGAACGGAAACAGAAAGATCCTGCATGGTTTCTCGGCAGCGGCAAAGTCGAAGAGATGGAGCACCTCGTTAAGGGTGGTCTGATAGATGTCGTTATTTTCGATGATGACCTTTCTCCTGTTCAGGCCAGGAACCTTGAACGTGTTTTCGGCTGCAAGGTTCTTGACCGCACCGAACTGATCCTCCAGATTTTTGCTCTCAGGGCCAAATCCTCACAAGCTAAAATGCAGGTTGAGCTTGCTCAACTCGAATATCTGCTGCCAAGATTGACGCGCTTATGGACTCACCTCTCCAAGCAGAAAGGAGGAATCGGAACAAAGGGGCCCGGTGAAACCCAGATAGAAACTGACCGTCGGCTTGTTCGCAAGAGGATTTCTTTTCTGAAAAGAAAGCTCAAGGACGTTGCGCTTCAGCATGCAACGCAGACAAAAGATCGCGCCAGGATTCCGCGTGTGGCTCTTGTCGGGTACACTAATGCCGGAAAATCGACATTGATGAACAGCCTGTGTCCTGATGCAGGAGCCTATGCAGAGGACCGGCTGTTTGCAACCCTCGATACCAAAACTCGTCGGCTCGAACTCAAGATCAACAAAGTTGTATTGCTTTCCGACACAGTCGGGTTTATTCGAAAGCTGCCTCACCGGTTGGTTGAGAGTTTCCGTTCGACCCTTGATGAGGTGTTGCAGGCTGATTTCCTGCTGCACGTTATCGACGCCAGTCACGAAGGATTTGAAGAGCAGATGAGAATCGTGGTCGAAACGCTGCAGGGGATAGGGGTTAACCATCAGAACATTATCAACGTTTTCAACAAAATCGATGTTGTTGAAGACAGGGAAACCCTTCGGTCGCTCCGCCGTAAATATTCTGAAGCTTTGTTCGTCTCGGCAAGACGGGGTATCAACCTTAACGCTCTCAAGGAGGCAGTCAGTAATTACGTCGCGCGGGATTATCAGTGCCGTACCCTCCGAACGCACATTTCAAACTACAAACTGATCGGCTATCTGTATAAGCACACGGAGGTGATTGACAAAAAGTATGTTGATGAAGACGTAGTACTCGAATACAGGGCTCATAACAGCAACCTCAAGCAGATCGATGCCCGGATTGCGGCAACTGAAAAGGAAAGCAGTCATGTTGCTTGAGCTTTACAATACCACGCGAAGAGAGATTCCGCAGAAAAAGCTTGAAGCGATTATTGAAAGTGTCATTGAGACCGAAGGCTGCGAGGTGGGGTCGATTGTTGCCGTGTTTTGCGGTGACAGGTTGATTCACAGGATCAACAGGGAGTTTCTCGGACATGATTATCCTACCGATACCATTACGTTCAGATATAATGCGGGAAAAGATATTGATGGTGAGTTCTATATATCTCTTGACGTAATCAATCAAAACGCCAGGCGCTTCGGGACAGGTTTCGAGAACGAACTTTTTCGGGTCACCATCCACTCCGCATTGCATTTGACCGGTTACGACGACCATGATGCTGCTGCCGGGGCTGTGATGAAAGAGAGGGAGGATTATTATCTTGCTTTATTGGGTCTTCAATAAAGGTGCCCTGATCACTATTCTTGATCCCGTGCATCCATATGCAGTCGGCAATGTTCCCCGGCAGACAGGCAAGTAAATATCAAACAATGATGACGGGGGCTGAAAAACTGTATCCCGAGCCATGAGCGGTTTTAATGGGTATTCTGTGGCTTTCCCCTTTTTGACGTAAACGGTGAATCAGCGCGTCAAGGGAACGGTTTCCATACTTATTGTCTTCGTAATCAAGAGCTTGCAAAAGATCCTGGCGGGAAACTACCGTGTTGGGGAATGAGGCCAGCATTTCGATCAAATCAAATTCCTTTGAGGAAAGTTTTATTGTCTCCTGCTTTGGTGTGCACAGGGCCATATCTCTGCGTATAAGTGCCCATTGTGTTATTTCCTGCGCCGGTTCAGTTACTTTCTTTTCATGCTGCCCGGACGGTTGTTCATCAAGACGTCCAAGAATACTGGAGATAGACGCTGCCAGTTCGGAAAAGTCGACAGGTTTAAGCAGGTAGATATCCGCTCCGGACTGATAGGCGGTAATCCTGCTATCCAAAGATGATTGCGCAGTGAGTACAATTATGCGCATATCGGTGTTGTTTCGGATGTATTCAGCCAGTACAAAGCCGTTCTGGTCGGGCAGGCCGAGATCGAGAATTGCCAAAAGATAGTTTTTTATGGCGATGTTCTGATAGAACTCCAGAGCAGATTCTACCCCGGTAACATCAAATCCGGCGAGTAAAAGGGATTCTACCAGGCTTTCACGGAAATCACGGTCATCTTCAACAACGATAATTCGCTTTCTTTCGTTCAGGGGGGCAGGGGGTGTTTTTTTCATATCGTTGAGCATATCATAAACATTCGCAAGATTGTAATCGAATGAGAGAAATCGGGTTGAGACTTAATCCGGTCGCTCAGTTAACTTGTATTGTTTACTATAGGTAAGCGAATAATTGCCTCGACTCCATATGCGGTTCCTTCCAAAGTAACTTGTCCGTCATGCTGGTTGATAATATTTCTTACCAGCCATAACCCGAGACCTGCACCGGCAGTATTGGCCGAGTTACTGCCGCGTTGGTACTTTTCGAAAAATGCTTCTGCTTCATCCTGTGTGATGCGGCCCCCCCGGTTTCGTATTTTAATGACAGCTTCATCGGCTTCGATACAGCATTCTACCTCGATCGTTGAATCCGGTGGGGAATATTTACGAGCGTTATCCAGCAGATTGAAAATAGCAAATTTAACCTGAGATTGCTCCCCGGAAACTTCATATCTGTCAAGGCACTCTGAATACCTGATGGACCGTTCAAGCCATATGTTGCGGAATGTCTCAACCTGTGAGGTAATAACCGGAGCAATCTGGAACTGCATCGACGCCGACGCTTCCTGTGATTCAGAAATGCGGCTGTCCTGAATGGATACTTCCAGAACCTCAACAAGCCGGTCTATAGCACGGTTTATCTTGGACAGTTCCTTTTTATTCGAAAAGTCTCCCATTTTGTTTTTTATCCTGAGAAGATCAAGGTTGGTACGGATAATTGCCAGAGGAGTACGGTATTCATGAGAAATCATGCTTAAAAAGCGTTGCAGGCGTTTGACTTCTTCCTGCAGTTTTTTTGTGCGTTCTGCAACTGCTTTTTCAAGCTGGTTAATGTTTTGTTGTTGTAGTGTCTGCAGCGTAATGTCTGTCATCATGACAAGAAGAACCGGTTTGTCCTGCAATGTGATGAACTCCGAGAAATAAAGAACATTAATGAGATCGCCGGACCTTTTCCGCAACTGGAGTGGTTCGTTGATTACCCTGTCATGCTGACTGAGTGAATGTGAAATGCTTTTATACTCGCTGGTGTTTGCATAGACCCCGAGATCTGATACAGGTTTGTCCAGGACTTCTTCTCTGTTATATCCCAGGAGTTGCAGCCATGAAACATTGGCATCGATCAACCGGCCGCTCTGAATATCTTCGATGCTTATGGCAAGAGGAGCGCGATCAAAGATGCTTCGGAATTTCAATTCATTTTCCTTGAGCACAGTATCAATCTTTTTGCGCTCGTTAATATCCATAACTGTTCCGATATAACTGGTCATCCCGTCATCAGCTTCACACAGGGGCATACCGCGGCACGTGAGCCAGTGAACAGAACCGTCCTGGTGACAGACGCGATATTCTACATTGATCTCTATTTCCTTGCTTGCCGCAGCCATAATAGTCTGGAATGTCTTCTCCCGGTCGTCGGGATGAACGGCGCTTTCACAGAGTTTGTGGGTAGGCGGCAAACTGTTAGGTTCCAGTCCGTATAGTGTCCATATCCTGTCTGACCAGAAAACCTTATCAGTTTTCAGATCCCATTCCCAAACGCCGGCATCTGTGGCTTCCAGTGCAAAGGTAAGCCTCTTTTTGCTTGCCGTGAGTTCTTGCTCCAATCGTTTCTTTTCAGAAATGTCCTCAGTGATAACGAGTAGCCGTGTGATTTTTTTTTCTGATGAGAGGACCGGGTTGATAGTAACCTTCCAGATGCTGCCTTTCATTTCAGCTTCAAAAACTTCTCTTTTGCCCGTTTGAAGAACTTCCCGGATCTTTTTCCTCAGCTGACCGGCAAGCTCCGGCATTTGCAGATCGACAGCAATAAGATCAAAAACATCGGCACCTATGCACTCATGCGGATGTTTGCCGAATGTAGCGGCAAATACTGAATTTGTCGTAAGGACGATGCCCTCCGTATTTATAAGAAAAACGGCCTCGGCAAAGGATTCCAATAACGCGAAAACAGTATCGTCTGCCTGAATGCTATGTGAAGTGACAGTACTCATGAGTTCCGACAATTGTCAAGATCATTTGATGGTTCTGCAACGGGCACAAGGAGTTTGAGCCGCCGGCCAGACCTGGATGAAACAGCTTTTCGGTCTTGCAAGCATGGTGTATTGTAGCTGATCTGTTTATAGATAAGCTAAGCATTTTATAAGAAACCAGACAAACCGGATGCAAGGCGTTCGGAGCTTGGGACAATGCCCGGAAACTGTTTGGATGATCCGCAGGCGAGTGGCTGGAGAGATCCAGACGGCTGGCTTACAGGTACTTTAGCCCTATCATGGCGGCTGCCGTAAATTGGTTGATCAGAAAAAGAATATTGTTTATGACCTGAAAGCGCAGAAATGCGTTGTGCTCCTGAACCTCGCTTTTGCCTATGGCGTTCCCGAACCCGTCATCTACGGCATTTTGCATGAAAGAGGCTCCTGTTTTAGGGTCGCGGTATATCGGAATCTGGATGAAAATGTTCACAACAAGGGAGGCAGCGATGAAGTACACCAGAATCTCGAAGCCCCAGATCCATGCAAGAATTGCAAAAACTGCAAAAACGAGATCGATGATAACAAAAGCGGCCAGAAAAGTGTTCCTTGCGCCGATCATGACCGTGAGCGATTTCATTCCGCCTTTGGCGTCGCCATCTTCCGATTTGAAATCGTTCATGATGATGAGCGCAACAGCCATAAAAAAGTTCAGTCCGGCGAGTCCGATGACCTCGGGTCGTATCTCACCGAACAGTGCGTTGGCAGAGAGATATGTGATGAAACCGTAACAAAGTCCTACAGCAGGAGCTGAAAGGAAGATGTTTTTTTTCAACTTGAGAGGAGGTGCGGAGTAGATATAGCCGAAGATGAGTGCTGTGAAAAGACAGGAGGCAAAAATCAGACCACGCTGACCCCCAATGTAGGTGCCGATCAAGGTGCCCAGCAGAATGGCTGTGAAAAGGATAATGCTCCAGTTCCAGATGGCTTCTTTTTCGGACAAGCGTCCTGAAGGAATGGGACGGGTAGGCTCGTTGACCCTGTCGAGTTCGAGATCGAAGTAGTCGTTGATCGACTGACTGAAGCCGATGCCGAGAGGTCCCCAGATCACGAACAGGGCAAACAGGAGCAGGTAGTCATGCGTGCTCGACTGCATGGCTCCCGAAGCCATGACCCCTCCGGCCAGGCAGGGAAAAGCACTGATCCAGGTGACCGGGTCGAGAAGCTCAAGATGGGCTTTGACTTTTTCGATAAAACCTAAGCGTTTTGTTGCTGTCATGATGGATTTTATTCTTCTGTGGGAAAATGCGATAGAAGAAACACCAGAGCTCCTGATATATTGTTCATGCTTACGGGTTAAATGATGGATGGTGCAGAGTTATGGAAGTTCATTCCGGAAAGATGTTTTCCCATAAAGAAAAATTGCTGTCGACATCCGGGTTTTTCTCTTTAACGTACTTGTCAAGTGTCATTCTGAGTTCATACGTTGAGCAATCAAAACCTTTGGACCCGATGATTACCATGCATTCCAGCATATTGCTGGCAGAGAGTACCCTGTTGCGAAATGGTTCATCTGAATGGAGCGTTTCAAACAAGAGCTTTGATTGTGTGATCGTCATGTCATTATTGATTATTGCCTGGTTCTGAAGCCTGTTTCAGTTTCCTGTAGCGAACCCGCGGCGTCTTCCTGTCTTTATGTTTCCTGGCTCACGGGTCGGATCATTTTTTTGCTATCTGTTTCAACTGTTCGTCAGCCGGCTTCATGGATACGGCTACTGATTTTTGATCTTGATTGTCGATAACTTGAATGGTTATGCGTGGATAAACAGGTTTTAACTTACAAAAATTATGCTATTTTTATCTGTAATAAATATAGTAAATGTAATTTTGTTTTATCCGGCAGCCTGTTGTTGTCAATTTTTAACTGTTTATTTTGAAAAGCATTAGCCTGAATAAGAATATCTTGTTCTGCTGTTTGTTGTTACTGTAGATTGATGTAGTTGTTTGTAAGAACTGGCATCAGAGTTTCTGATGTTCGGGTTCTTTTGCCTGGATACAGGCAGGAAAGTGTTCGGTGCCCGTAAGCACAAATCAACGGGGACCTGCAGAGAGGTTCTTGCTGCGATGAGCCTGAGCTTTCGGTTGTTTTCTCGGGGAGAGTTTCCCGGCGGCTTTGTTGAGCAATGAGTGTGAGTATCCGGCAGGTGTTCTCGAGTTTTTCCGCGTTACTTCATTATATCCTTTCAATTAAAAAAAACAGTTATGGCAAACGAAACAGCAAACGAGATTACAAATGCAGTCAACAATCTTGTGGAAACAGTCGGAAAGCTGGGCCAGGTGCAGGTTGAACTGATTTCCAACGGGTTGAAGTCCGTTACCGAGGCTTTTGAGCCGTTGAGCAAGACATCTACCGAACTTGCCGGAAATGTTGTTAATGGATTGACCCAGGTGCTGCAGGACGTTTCGACGGCAGTTACTTCAAAAAAGTAGCCTGTCGTCATGGGAGCACTTCATGCCGGAGTGTGAAGTGCTTTCCGGATTCATTTCAGCATTACCCGTCATTATTCGATGTCCAGCACCGACACCTTGCCGATACAGGTTGCTTTCAGAGGGAACAAATGGGTTGGTAACGGCCTCCGCGTAGTTGGCCTGCCTTTTTGCTTGTACATCATTAATCATAAAACAAATACCCATGATGATAAGACAATTATGGATTCAGGCGGTCAGGTCGGCATGGACATCATACATCAGAAAGATGAACAGGTGTACGAAGGAAAAGGATATAAACAGCTATCTCAGTCAGAAGATCGATCTGGATATGACGCTGGAAGAGTTTGGGGAAATGGTCTTTATAGAAGGTTTTGCTGCCGGAGAAAAATATGCCAAACGGTTGATGGTTGGAAATGAAAAAGAGGAGGTCAGGCTCAACTGACTTTAGATTGCATTCCTTGAAATGGTTGTTCCTGGAGAGAGACTGTGCTTTGTATTTGCTATCCGGAAGATAGGGAAAAAAGGACATTGGAAATTCATTAACAAGATAAAAGGAGAGTGTTGCCATGGATCAGGATAATCCAGCAAAAATCGTGACAACTGCGGCGGGTGTTGTGGGAGGGTCGGCGTTGTTTGCACCGGTTGCAGTACCTACTCTGCATGGTCTTGCCGGTATTGCTGTCATGGGGCTTGGAATTTTTGCAGTCGGCTCGGTTGTCTACAAAGCTGCAGGGTCGCTCAAAGAGACTATAGACACGTCGAAGTCAAAGGAGGATATTCGCAAAGTCTTTTGAGTGTTCTGTTTGTTTGTTAAAGGAAAGAGCTTTTTCTTTTAATTGGGATAACCAAAAAGAGTTTGTTCCTGCAGATTTGCAGTTGAGCAAAGGATGCAATTACATTGTCAGTGCGAGAACTGCTTCCCTTAAGCTGGGCTAAAACCAATACACTCAATCCTGTTTACCGAACCCTTGCTCTTCCTCTGACAGGAATACAGTGGGTTGCCTATGCCGATCTTCCTGAAGGTTATGAATTGTCTGCCGTCAGGAAGGATCTTGACACTCTGTTTCCCGAGGGTTTTCTTGTCAGGGGATGTTCGAAGAAAACTGCCGACTCTTTCGGGCAAGAAGGATGTGCGATTCTGAGGACAGGGGCCGAAGCTGTTTTACATCTTCAGAACGGACATTTTGAAAAAAAATCTCTTCGCAAGCTTTTGCACCAGGCCGAGAAGAAAGGCAGAATGGTTGAAATGTCTTTAAGCGATGGGAACAAAAGCCGTCTGCAGAAATTGCAGCGGCAGACAAAGCATGGTTCGAAACCCCAGCTTGCCCATGTTTTCAGGACATATCCCTTTGAAAAATGTCGCTGTTTTGCTCTCCTTTCTTTTACCGATGAGTTGCTTGCTGCTGTTACGCTTACCATGCGGGACGATTCTGTGGCACATACCGAGCTTATGCTCAAACGTGACAACTCTCCTCCCGGAATTATGGAATTGCTGCTGGCTGGAGTGTTCGGCAAGCTTCGTGAAGAGGGGTTTTGCGAATGGAGTCTCGGCGAAGTACCCTTTTATCATCTCGGGGAAAAAAGGGACGCCGGTTTCAACGTAGAAGAAAAGGTCGTTGCTCTGATGGCCGAGTTATGCAGGGGAGCGTATGATTTCAGGAGCCTTTTTTATTTCAAGAACAAATTCGGGCCGGAATGGCGTGACGTCTACCTTTACTCGAAACGAGGGATATCTCTCCTTACCCTCGCCGATCTGGCCATCAAGACACGGTATACCGAACTCTTCGCACAAGGACTGCTTGATACCGTGATGAAACCTTTTTCCTGACGATGATTATGGAAAGTGCGCTACTCCTCTGGCTTCTTTCACTGATTCTTGTTATAGCAGGGATCGTGGGTCTTCTGCTTCCGGCTCTTCCCGGAATAGTGCTGGTGTTTGCAGGACTGGTTGTGGCTGCGTGGGCTGAAGATTTTACCTATGTCGGTCAGGGTACACTTATCTTTTTGCTGGTGCTCTGTCTGTTGGGCTATGTTATTGATTTTCTGGCAGGGGCGCTCGGTGCGAGCAGGTACGGTGCCGGCAAATACTCGATTATCGGCGCGGCCATCGGAGCGGTGGCAGGAATGTTTTTCGGTTTGCCCGGCATTCTTCTCGGGCCTTTTATCGGGGCGGTTGCAGGAGAACTTTATATTCGCAGGGACATCCGGGTGGCCGGGCTTGCAGGTTTTGGGGCCTGGGTCGGCCTTGTTGTGGGTACGGCGGCAAAAATAGCGATAACCTTTGTGATGATCGGGGTGTTTCTTTTGGCAAGATTTTTATAAGGGCCACCGCTATTAATTTGCTGCGCACCATGATTACTTCGTTGATCGGTACTCGAAATCCTCATGTACTACGTGTACACTCCGGTTTCTGTGCTCCGTTCGCCTCGTACTCAAGATGCTCGCTACAATTTATAGAGGTGGCTTAAAAAAACTGAAACCAAAGCTGTAAGCCGAATTCTGTTCCCTGCCTTGCGGCAAGGCTGCAGTCATTTATCTTGTGCGGCTCACCCGGAAACTCAAAGAATTGAGCGGACAACTCTCTTTCCTTTCGGAAAAGCTTCCTTACTCAGCCTTGCATCGGGGAGGTTTTCATAGCACATGTCATTACTGGCATGTCTGGTGGTCTCTTACACCCCCTTTTCACCCTTACCCCGGAATCCGGGGCGGTATTCTTTCTGTTGCACTCTCTGTGGCAGGAGGCTTACGCCACTACCCCCGGTCTTGAGCAAAAGCTCTCGGCCGGCACCCTGTCCTTCGATGTTCGGACTTTCCTCCGCCAGTCCTCAAAGACAGACGGCGACTGCACGCTCTGGTTTCAGTTGCGCTGTCTTTACAAGAAAACGGGAAAGTAATAAAAATAGTTTCTCTTGCGGGTTTTGGTGGCGGATAACAATAGCGGCAGGGACTCAGACCGGCAAACGGTTGCATGTAGTGCCACGAAATCATCATGGCACTGTTTTTTGTTTTACTTTTCCCCGGATGCAGCTTCCTCGAACAGCCTTTCGTGCACTACAATACGTCCACAGGATTCGCAGAGGTAGAACCCCCCTTGAACAATAATAGTGTGACGGTTGGTTGGCACGCGGGTATTGCAGCCGGAACATGCTTGACGATGCAGTTTTACCAGGGCGTTCTGGATGTTGCCTTTTTTGAGGTGGTCATATTTTGAAAGCAGGCGTTTTGCCTCTTTCTCGACGATTTTTCTCTGTGCGGTGATTTGTTTTTTCAGAGAGCTGACTTCCTCTGACGTCTCGACGACAATGCTGTCAAGCTCCTCTTTTTTCTGTTTGACCTGACTTTCAAGGTCTTCAAGCTGTTGAGCAAGAACATCGTCCGGCATCATGTCTTCGGAAATTTCATCATAGCGGTTTTCAGCGATCAGTTGGCGTCCCTGGTCCTGCAGCTCGCTTGTTTTTTCTTCATTATGCACAATGTCCTGAAGCTGGATTTCCGCCTGTGCTATTTCTTTTTCTTCGTACTCGATCTGCTTGGAGAGTGCGTCGTATTCCTTGTTGTTCCGGGCCAGTGTCTGCTTTTCCTTGAAACTCTTGATCTTCGACTTGCAATTTTCGATCGTTTCATTGAGTCTCTCACGGGTTTTGCGCTGTTCATCGGCGATCTTTTCCCGGGCTTCGATCTGACGGGCAGTAAAGGCGATATCCTCTTCAAGCGCTTCGATTTCCTCGGGAAGCCCTCTTTGCAGACTTTCTATCTTTTCGATTTGATTGTCGAGATGTTGCAGACGAACAACAAGATTGATTTTTGTATGGTCCACTACAGCTGATATTTAGATTTTGGAAAAATAAAAAAAGCACCTCCGCGAAAAGGTGCATGGTGTGAATTTCGGGCGGTACAAGTCAGGAAAATCGTGCGATTCGTGTCTCCGGATAACGAGTTGTGCATAGTGACTTTTTTCAGCTTTTTAGTGCCCGAAAGGAGATTCGAACTCCTACACCTTGCGGCG
>OFHR01000028.1_pt1 | contig 30910 bp, 31 predicted proteins | sample 1522041 | NCBI WGS metagenome assembly OFHR01 (sample SAMN04272335, study PRJEB24112) | coral metagenome | biome: Coral reef; feature: Shallow seawater; material: Coral tissue | host: Coral | place: China: South China Sea | collected 2014
AATACCACCTCGAAAAAGTTGATAACATCAAGCCCCAGATTAGCAGAGTAACGACGTATGGCTTTTGCTATCTGCTCATATGAACCATGATACTTATTTTCAGTAAGCCGCCCGGTCAGCTGGCACATATCTTCCATATGCAGCTTTCCCTTCCCGGAACGATCAACACGTCGTGTGATATAAGCCAGGGTTCCTGACTGCATTCGAATTAAACTATGCGGCACAGTCGCTATACGAACCGCTTCAGCCATATGCATCGTCACATCCTCTACCTCAGGCAGCTGCGGGAATCTTTCAGATGGGGGTTTGAGTATATATGCGCCCCACAAACCGACAATCGTAAATCGCTGAGGTGCAGCCTTAGGACCGGCTCCCTCTAAATGAAGTGACAATTTTGGCTGTACCCCGGTAATGGTAACCTGGCTCCGAATGACTTCAAGAGCAAGTTCATCGAGCTGGTTTTCACTATAGGGCAACAGTGGTGGTGTGTCAGTTCCAAATATTTTTTTACTGCACTTTGGATGAAAATCAACCTCATTGGGAGCCAATGGCTCATAGCAATAGAGACAGCGATGTTCCATCGGTCACTCCTTGCTTACAGGATGCACGCTGACCGCACCTATGCAGTCTTTGCAACAGTTCATCAACAACCCCATGCGATCCCGGGGATCAAGCTTCCAGTTTTTTTGTGCAACATCGAGTAACCAACCTTCTGGTATCAAACCATCAAAAAATGAAAACATAGTCGTACTTATAAACTCACTGTCCTGCACGGGAAGCGTAAGGCTGACCGGCTTGGGATCCTTTGCATTCAGATATTCCGGATCATAAAAAAAATGATACCCCTCTTCATCCTGAATCAACCAGCCCGCCGTTTTGTCACCATACCTTATCTCAGCTTTTTGCACCTGCTATCCCTCCCTTTCCTGCTTCACTGGAGCGAGCTTGTACCCAAATAAATCAAGAACCTGGTTCACCTTGTCCATTCGCAAGGATTTCTTTCCCTGCTCAAGATCACGAATGAAACGAAGACCTGTCCCGGCTTTTTCTGCCAGCTCAGGCTGGGTCATTCCCAAAGACTTTCGTTTGAGACGAATAAATTCTGACAGATCTTTCATAGACCAAACAGTACCTGATCGGGTATTACATTCATTATCCAAAATAAATTTATACCATTTCGGGTATAAAAGCAAATACAAAGCGCATCTTTATACCATTTCGGGTATAAAATCACTTTTTTACTAAAAGGTACCTCTATTTATTGTCGTGAGCGCCTTGAGTACAAGGCGAACGGAGCACAGAAACCGGAGTGTACATAGAGTACATGAGGATTTCGAGCACCGCTCAACGATGCAATTGAATTCGCGGAATAAATAAATAGAGGTGCCTTTGAGGGCGCCGCTTTGCTCTCCGGCTGCACATGTTTGATAAATTCCATACCTTGTGTGATAATTCACAATGAAAGCATCCTCTTGCCAACGGTTTTCCGGAACAGAAATGCGGAAAATCGCACAAACCAGATGACCGGCGTTTATATGACAACTCGGAAAAAAATAGCATTCATTAATCAGGTACTGGGAGCCAAATACCTTTCTCCGAAAAGTGAGCTGGCTTACTCAACCCCTTATCAGTTGCTTGTTGCGACCATCCTGGCCGCACAGGCTACCGACAAAAAAGTAAACGTCATAACTGCCGAACTCTTTTCAATCTGCCCCGATGCAGAAAGCATGAGCAGCATGGAACTCGATGCACTCAAAACAATTATCCGGTCAATCAACTATTACAACAACAAGGCTAAAAATATCCTGGCAGCCAGCAAGATACTCATGGAATCGTATGACGGTGAGGTTCCCAAAACACGAGAAGAGCTTGAAAGCCTTCCCGGAGTAGGCAGAAAAACAGCCAATATCGTGCTCAGCAACGCTTTCGGCCAACCGGTCATGCCTGTGGATACCCATGTTCAAAGGGTTTCAAACCGGATCGGACTGGTAAAAACCGACAAACCCCGTGATACAGAGGATGCCCTTATTGCGATCCTTCCGAAAGAACACGTCATCAACTTCCATCACTATCTTGTACTGCATGGCCGCTATACCTGCAAAGCCAGAAAACCCCTGTGTTCGGAGTGCCCTATCGTACCAGCCTGTGACTATCCCCACAAGACAGCTTGAGCTTGATAGCCCGATGACACTTGACACTTGACCCGTCTCGTCACCCGGTGCGCTGCACCGTATTTACACCAGCTCGATCTTTGTATCTACCGCGTAGACCCATTCACCTTCCGGCCTGCTGCGATGGCCGGTCCATAGTTCGAGGGTAACACCTTTCGAGGAATCTACCTGAGAAGTAAATATCTCAACCTGGTAGTAGAGTTCGTCAAGCAATTCTTCCCAGGCGCTTTCAACATCATCGAGAGACCTTGCAGGAGAGAGAACGTCCCTGCCGGCCTGGAAATAATCGGCAATGGTGATAAAGCTGTCGGGCATCAGAAAACCTCCCCGGTAAGTACCGCGTGGTCGCTTGACACCCGGAATTTCAACCCAGAATTCAAGCAGTGAGTCGGAAGTGAACTGCCGGTCTTCAGCCAGGCAGGTAAGAACCTGGCGTACCGCTTCACTGATAAGTTCCTTGTTTACCGTTGAAAGCTCCCGCAGTTTAAAATCAGGTGTATGGTCTCGCATAGCGTAGATGAATTTAAGGTATTTTCAATCAATGGGTTATGTAAAAATATACAGCTATTCCCATTCAGCATCAACCACTCTTTCAGCTATCAGGCCGGCCTTTTACACAACTTCCTCACACAGCACAGCCCTCTTCAACCCCCTCACGGAGTTGCAGACAAAAAACAGGTCGGCACGTTCAATGTCCTCAATAGTAAGCACCGACTCATGCACATTGTATCTGGTTTCGAGAAAATATTGCCGGTATATGCCATTCAGGAGACCGGAGGCAAGTTGCGGTGTATAATACCACCCGTTTTTGAAAATAATGATATTGCTGATCGCTCCTTCAGTAATTTCCCCCCTGTCATTGCAGAAAACAACTTCATCATACCCGCCAGCCACCGCTTTTCGGAAACACTCGTCATAGAGCTGCCGCCGGGTGGTTTTGTGCCCCCTCAACGGATCATCTGCCTCAAGAACGACCGATGACCTGCAGACGCGCACCGGAACATGCATCTGCTGCACGGAAATTTCATCAAAAGCAATCTCCAACCTGCCATCCCTCAGCAGTTCGAGCCGGACCTTGTACCGCCCCTCTGCGGCAAACTCATGTTCGGCAAGTATTTCCAGTTCCCGACGAATCCTGTCCCCGCTGAAAGAAAAGCCGAGACCGAGAGCTGAGCGCTGAAGGCGGGAAAGATGCTTCTCCAGCCAGACATACGAACCGTTGAAAAGCATGGTTTCGAAAATCCCGAAATCCCTGTCCGGTTGCGGGTCGAGAATTTTGGCCTTCAGGCTGCACTCCGCAAACTCCTCACCTGCATCTGAATCCCATACGATGCCGCCACCTGCACCGTATTCCCCCTGTTCACCACGAAGCGTCAACGTGCGGATGGCAACGTTGAAACACATTGACCTGTCAGGCAACATGTAGCCTATCGCACCGGTATACACGCCTCTCGGAGAACCTTCAAACTGCTGAATCAACTGCATGGCCCTTATTTTCGGAGCCCCGGTCACCGAACCACAGGGAAACACAGCGCGAAAAAGATCGTAAAGCGAACAATCATCCTTCAGTTCACCCCGAACAGCAGACACCATCTGGTGAAGGGTGGGATAGGTTTCAACGACAAACAGTTCCGGTGTTTCAACCGAACCCGACCTGCATATCTTTCCAAGGTCGTTGCGTAAGAGATCGACGATCATGAGGTTTTCAGCCCGGTTTTTCTCGTCGGATTGCAGCCAGTCGCGTTTCAGCCTGTCATCTTCCTCATCTGTTCCTCTGGACGAGGTTCCTTTCATCGGTCTGGCTTCAATAATCTTTCCCTTACATCTGAAGAACAGTTCCGGCGACAGAGAAAGAATGTGACATGTTCCGGGATTCAACCATGCCGAATACACATCCGGCTGTCTTCCTGAAAGGCGCCCGAACAAACCCGGAACGCTTCCTGCGAAATCAAAACGATACCTTCCGGTAAAATTCACCTGATAAACATTCCCGGCGGCAATATGCTGCCTGATCTTCCCGATCTTTTCCGCATACACTTCCTTTGTCAGGTCGAAAACAGGTTCTCCGGAACGGCAGTCACCGGAAATCATTTGCCTTGTCTGCTCCTCATTCAGCAGTCGTGGAGCACCATAAACCCCGAACCATGCAAGCGGCAGGCCGCTATCCCCGGCACGAAAAGAGCCGAAGGACTCGGGCTCGAAACCGTAACCTGCTTCATAGCCTATATACCCGGCCAGGCAGAAACCTCCTGCAAGGCGCTCCCCGAGTTTTCCGAAAAAGGAATGAGTGTCCTCAAAAGACCTGAGTTCAATAATTTCCGCCGGGTCTGAAAACAGCAGGAAGTCACCGGGATCTTTTTTCAGAAAAGAACCACCGAACAAAACCGTATTGGACCCGCCGGACGGTATCACGCCGTTCAGGCTATCTCTCATGAACATCCCTGGCTTCAAAACAAATAGACTTTCCAAGCACAGTCTCCAACCAGGATTTCATCCTTTCAGCCGCCCAGATTTCTATATCGGGTTTATGTATCGCATGCAGACCGATAGTAACACCGCTCTCGGCAATATCGGCTTCGACGGACAGAATATTCTGGCGATGGCCGCGGTCAAGCCCGTTTGCGATCCGGAGGATACCGGAAAGGACATCGACAACCCTTTGCTGCCTGGGCTTGAGCTGGGTGTAGGCATCGTGCTTTTGTGACGGTGGAGATTTTCTGTGATATCTGGCGACGTTCGCAATGATGCTGATTTCAGCCGGAGCGAATCCGCGAAGTTCACCATTGAGAATGATGTATTGACTGTGCTTGTGATGGGAGGAAATCGCAATAAAGGTTCCGATATTGTGCAAAAGAGCTGCATATTCAAGCAGTTCACGATCATGAATATCGAGTCCGTGCAACGGCTGCAACCGGTCGAACAGCTGCAGACACAGTGCGGCAATCTGCTCGGAATGCTTTTTGTCCCAGCCGCACCGGTATCCGAGTTCAATGACACTTTGACGACGAATATTGAGCTGCTCCTGCCGCCCCTTGTTGTCATGCCGGTTGTTTTTCAGGTAATGTACAACCATGCCTTCGCGCAGAGCCGAGTCGGAAATCGCCACCTCCTTGAGCTTGAAAAGGGAAAAAATAACGTTCACCAGTACCAGTCCGGGAACAATCAGATCAACTCTTTTTTCATCGAGCCCTGTGAGTTTTTTTCTTTCCGACGCAGTCATTGCTATGACAGACTTGTAGAACTTCTGAAACTCTTTTCGTGTAAACGAGCTCTGGTTGAGCGTTACCTCATCGTCGCGCCCTGCCATCGACCGGATCATTCTGGCAATGTTCTGCGCTGTCCCCGAAGAAGCAATTGCTTTTTTAATGTTCAGGTCCCGTGACTTTTCAGCAGCAGTAAACAGTTCTGCTGAAAAAAACTGGTCAAGCAGGCTGAGTTCGCGATCAGATACAGGATCGGTCGTGATGAAACGCTCAAGCATACGGGCAACCCCTATCTTTCGGCTTTCAAGCAAAAAGATCTTTTGATGGTCGGCTATGATAAACTCCACCGAACCACCGCCTATATCGAAAATCAGCTCCGGTTCCGCAGCAAGTTTTACTGCATGACGCACCCCGTAATAAATAAACTGAGCCTCTTCAAGGCCTGAAACAACCTTGATTTTGAGACCGGTTTCATCCCTGACTCTTTGTAAAAAAACATTTCTGTTTTTCGCTTCACGGATGGCACTGGTAGCAAATGCTATAACGTTCTCCGGCTTCACCCCTTGCTGTGCTGCAAGCACCAGAAAATGTTTCAGGGTCGTGATACCCGACTCCATTGCCTTTTCGTCGAGCATTTTGGTGGAAATACTGCCCCGTCCTATGCAGATCATCTCCTTGACCCGGTCTATTTCAACAATCCCCTTCCCTTCACTCTCTTCGACAATAACCATATGAAAAGAGTTGGTTCCCAGATCTATGGCAGCGACTCTCCTTGCTTCTTTATACATTGGGGAAAATCAGTGCATCGGGTTGGAATAGCAACAACTTAAGACCTCCTTGAATAAATCGTTTGACCGGATCGAGACGATCTCAAGATAAACCTTTTATCGGGGACAAAAAAAGTAGCCAGGATGCATTACTTTCCTTGCCAACAATCCGTGAAACGGAAAAGGTACATGAAATTTTCCAGCATGCGTGTATTGGTTATAAAAGAGTTGCGTATCTTTCTCCCGTGATTGAGAACCAACAGATTCGCTGCAGAAACGTCTGAAAGAGAAAAACAGTATGAAGCATTCAGGAACCCCCCACCGGAACTTCAAATTTGAACTGGCTCGCAAGATCATTCACCTTTCTTCTGTCTCAATCGCCATAATCTATTGCATCATTACCCGGGAACTGGCGCTTCTACTCCTGGTTCCCCTTTTTTCAGGCTTTCTTCTGGTCGATCTCCTGAAAAACTTTATTCCTTCGCTCTCCTGCTGGTATCACAACACCTTTGACCCGATGCTTCGTGAACACGAACTTGAAAAAGGGAGCATACAGCTTAACGGTGCAACATTCATTACTCTTTCCGCCCTGCTTCTGGTACTTTTTTTCCCCAAAATCATTGCGATCACCTGCTTTTCACTGGTTGCGATTTCGGATACCATGGCGGCTCTTGTCGGCAAAAAATTCGGGAAACATACCATAGGGGAAAAAAGCCTGGAGGGAAGCTTGGCATTTCTGGCATCTTCGCTTATCATTGTGGTCATAGTTCCCAGACTCGATCTGTTTGCAGGAATTATAACGGCTCTTGTGGCAACAGCCGTAGAGGCCCTTTCATTGCGAATCAACAGTTTTAAAGTCGACGATAATCTTACAATTCCTTTGGCAAGCGCCCTGGCCTGCTATCTGTACTATCTCCTCGTTCTGCCGCAGAAGCTGCCGTTGCTGGATGCCTGCCCCTGAATCCCTGAGCACCCGTGGAATATCAGCCTATTCGCTTATACCTATGCAAACCATAGTTACCGAATCAATTGCCATAGCCGCGGCATGGATCAACCGGGGTGAGGTTGTTGCGTTTCCCACAGAGACTGTCTACGGACTCGGCGGAGACATTACCAGTGAAACATCCATTGAAAAAATTTTCGCGGCAAAAGGCAGGCCGTCTGACAATCCATTGATTATCCATGTCCACTCTTCCGAACAGATACGGGAGGTTGCATCGGAAATCCCTGAAACCGCCGAAACATTCATACGATACTTTTTTCCCGGCCCTCTGACACTGATACTGAAAAAAAACAAGGCTGTTTCTCCTCTTGTTACAGCCGGACTGCAAACCGTCGGCATACGATGGCCTTCGCACCCTGTAGCAACAGAGTTCCTGAAACGATGCAACCACCCTGTTGCCGCTCCCTCGGCAAACATTTCCGGCAGGCCGAGTTCAACCGACTGGGAAGCTGTTTATGACGACCTGAAAGGAAAAATACCCTGTGTACTTAAAGGCCCCCAAAGCACTATAGGACTTGAATCAACGATCGTGGATTGCTCGGAAACCCATCCCCGGCTGCTCAGGTCAGGAGCGGTCAGCCTGGAATCACTTAGAAAGTATGTTCCGGAAACCATTGCGGCCACAACCCAAAAGCATCGGCAACCCAAAAGCCCCGGGCTCAAGTATCCACACTACTCACCTTCCGCGCAGGTCAAACCCTGCGGTCCGAGCTTCCCCGGCTGCAAGGAAGCCAAAAAAAGCGCCTGGATCGGCCTCTCCGCCCCACCCGAAGGGGTCACAAAAACCGCTGTGTGCCAGGATCCTGAAGAATATGCCTACAAACTGTTCAGCTTTTTCCGGGAGTGCGACCGGGAAAATATAGAGGTTATCTTCTGCGAAATGCCGCCACCGGAAGGCATCGGCCAAGCAATCCGGGACCGCCTGCTGCGCGCCGCGGAAGAAAGCAACGCGTAGCATGTAACGATCAACGAGTCAGAATCCTGGCTATCCTCAGTTAAAACAAGAACACTACTCAAGCAGTAAAAACAACGCTGACCTTGCAGCTATTTTGTCAAATGTCAATACCTGTTCACTTTCATCTGACCATACAGCATTATGGGCAATCAAAAGATCCGACAGATCGAACTTGTTTCGGCATGCATCAAACATCTTCCTCATTTCCCTATACCTTTTTTAATCCCTTTAACAGCAACGAAAGCCCCTTTCCCATAACCCTCAAGAATGATTGCGGGCGATTTTCCGGGAATCAGTGCTTGGCGGGCAGCGGCGATTGTAAATCCAGCCTCCCGAAGAAGCTGCAGTACCTCCGAAACAGAGTAAAAAACAGCTTCCCTGTAAAACTTGCTTTCTTGCTTATGTGCTGAATACTCTTTCCCAAGGCCACTTTCCTTGTCAACAAAACCGACAATAACACAACCGCCTTCCTTCAGAACCCGCAATGCCTCATGAAACGACAACAGGACATCATCAACAAAGCAAATAGTTGTTACCATCAGTACAACATCGAACATGCCATCACCAAACGGCAACGCTTCGGCTACGCCACTATATACCTCGATACCACGTTTTTTGGCTTTGGCTGCCATCTGTTCCGAAGGCTCCACTCCCACCTGTATCCCCAGGGGAACTGCAAAGTTGCCTGAACCGACACCAACCTCGATCCCATCCGATCCCGGCGGAGGCATCAAAAGCCGAATCGTTTCAAGTTCCGCTTGATAGAGATCAGCATGTTTACGAAACCAGTCATCGTACTCCGCACTATATCGATCAAAAGCCTCTGTTTTCGGCATAAAATTTTCCACTATCCCGTTACGGGTTGCTGAAACAGCAACGATCAAACCGGACGATGTGCTTGAAATTACACCAAACAGCACCACCGACGCCAGAGACTCTCATCACAGTTCTCTGCAGCAGAAAGCGCTCTCATGGAGATTACCGGAAGAAAAATAATTCGAGGAACGGCAGCCTCCCTTGCAGACATTGCCGACATCGCACTCTCTGCACTTTCCGGCAAGCTGGCGGGTTGAGAACTTCCTGTTGTAGACAAACGCCTCCGTATCATGCCAGATATCGGACAACGGTGTCTTTTTGACATTGCCTTCGATAAAAACATCGGAATAAAGCGCACCGCACCCTTTCACGTTGCCGACACTGTCGATGAAAATGCTTGAAATCCCTGCAGCGCATCCGCTCCAGTAGCAAACCGGGGATGAGAAGCCCCTGATGTAAACCTCGTTATCGTCGAAATACCCGATGCTGTCCGCTGCAATGACCACCATCCTCCGCTCCCGGTTCTTGTCCCGGATGAATTCGGTGATGTCCGCAACCTGCTCCGAACTCACAAGAGACTCCCGCCGTCCGGCGATGTTGCCCATAGCACTCGCCAACTGCAGTTGCCATACCTGAACCCCATGTTCGACGAGAAACCGGTACAGGTCGTCGAGATCATCGCAGTTCAGGCTCAAAAGGCTGGTCACTGCACCAGTCGTAATGTTTTCCCTGTTCAGCAGCTCGAGAGTTCTCCGTATTCTGTCAAACGCATCGTTTCTGCCGCGTATTCTGTTATGGCTGGCTTCCATGCCGTCAATGGAAACACCTACATTCACAAGGCCGGCGCTGCGTATTTGTTCGACCTCACGTGGACCGACACTGTAGCCGTTCGTGACGATATTGACTGCCACGCCCTGTGCCGAGAGATGCCCGGCAAGCCTTTCCCATCCTTTGAACAGGAAAACCTCTCCCCCGATCATAGTGACCTCCCGGCATCCCAGCGCAACCAGTTCGTCAGCAACCGGCAAACATTCTTCAAGAGTCAACTCGCCCGGACGGGCATTTCCGGCACGGGAGCCGCAATGCATGCAATGCAGAGTACACCGGAGCGTGAGTTCCCAGTTGCAGCCATGTAATATATACCTGTCCGGTGAACCATTGTCCGTCATGAGCTGGTTGTCATCGGGTTTGTAGGCCGCTTGAGTATAAAAACTTTTCCGGCGGCAAAGCGTTTCAAGCACGGCGGGTACGGAAGCGGCACCAAACCGCCTCCGCCCTTTTTATGCCTGATGTTCTACTCGAAAACGACCACCCCGGACTCGAGCATTTCAGGAGTGACGTTCAATGCCGATATCTTGGCGCTGATCCCCAAAGCCTCGGTCACATGGAGAATCTGCTCGTCGGTCAGGTAAAGGTTCCAAGCCCCCTGCTTGACCTTCTCCAACACAGGCTGGCGATACATGACCCACTCTTTTTTGGGAATTCTGGGATTGAATTTCAGCCTTGTAATCCGGGCAGATGCTTTTACATGATCCCGGATCATCCGCTTCTGCCATCCTGCAAGATAGAGGGTTATGGCTTTTTGTTCTCGCATGGCAACCTCCTTGATAAATGGTTATGAAAAAACCAAGGGTACTGCAAAAATATGGCACGCTGTGTTTTCATGGTGAGTGAAAACAACGACGGGATACTGCAGAAAAAAACCATGCAACGCCTTTACAGCTTGGCGAAAATCAATGAATGTAACAACAAATAGACAGATAAGCCGGGCTGGAACTGAGCAGCAGCAATGCAGGGAACGCTGCCCATAAAAGAAAGGTTAGCCTCTTATTTTTACTTAAATATAACGTTTTTCCGATAAAACGGAATTGGCACTCGCACACACCAAAACCAAACAAACCTCTTCACCTATTGAACAGCATCCCCTATTTTCCGGAATCGGCTGGACGTCCGAACAGGGTGAGATACATCAGCCGGTAGATATCGCTGTTGTCGCAACTGCCACCTTGCAGCGCTGCCGCATTGAGGCCTTCGGCCCGTGCAAGGATTCCCCCGGCACCATCCTCGAAACCGGACCAGGCGATGCCGAACGGCAGGCTTTGTCCGAACTGATCAGGTTGTGCAAGAAAGGGCAGGGAACCTGTCCCGTCCCGCCCGTCCAACGGCGCACCGTTCCTTGTAACCTTGGGGAGGGGCTTCGTAGCGAGATCAGGTGAAACCGCGATAACCTCGAGGCCGCCCGCATCGCTGTCGGCAGCTGTCAGCAGGAGCGTATCGGGATGACGCCCGAGATAGTCGCGGGCAACACCGTAAACGGCATCGGCCCGGCGCAACGCTTCAATGCTGCCTGCAGCGTTATTGACGTTGCCGAAATTATCGGTGCCCTCCTCCTCGACAACCAGCAGAAAACGCCTGCCGCTTCGAGAGAGGATTTCGAGCGCCGCAGCAGTCATTTCAGCCACCGTCGGAGCGTCTGGCTCATAGAGCGGCAGACCCTGCTCCCGCAACTGCTCCTCCTTCTGGTCGTGAAACGTATGATGGTGGGCGAAAACACCGAGAACACGCTTCGTGTCCTTGGGCAGCGCCGCCAGCTCCTCACGGGTATAGACAACGGTATAACCGAGCTTTTTCGCTTCCGCAATCAGGTCCTTTCCGTCTGTGCGCTCACCCGTCCCGTGGCGACCCTTCACGCCTTCCGGCAGGAGCCATCGTTCGCCCCCGGAAAGAATGACCTGTGCACCGCTGAAAACAATCTGGCGCGCGATGTCCTGCCCGTTCCAACGGCTCTTGCTCGAAGCGAGAAAAACACCGGTGCCGGGCTCGTGGATATTGCCGGAATTGACGACGCCGACTGCTATCCCGGATTCGAGAGCCTCCTTCATGATGCTCATCGGCTTGCCGGAAAGCGCTGTCAGCGGACGGTCTCGATCCATGCCGTAGGAATCCGGGTCGACCTTCACCCCGAACGCATGAGTGGTGGCGCCACCGTGCGATGTGGAGGTAAGCGATGTCTTCATGTGTCCACGGTAAACAGCCATGTTGGGCAGGCGGTCCCAGTTGATCGTACCGTCTGGGCCGGCAATTGTCATGCGTGCGGCCGTCCAGTGCGAGACGCTGGTCCCGTCAGGATGGAAAAAGATGACGTTCCCCTTCTTTGGTTTTTTCAGGGGAGCCAGATGCGTCGCCGCACCGGCATCGAGGACGAGACACAGCAAAAGCAAGAAGGTTCCGGTAAAACGCAAAGCCATCTGAATCATCATATTTTCTCCTGTTCTACTATTTCCTGGCGGTTGATAAAAGGAAAAAATATCTGATTTGCGGTCATCCTGAAGGCTTTGTTTCCAAAAGTTTTCACTACCGACTGCAAGTGCACTCGGTCTCGCAATCCGAAAGGAAAGCTTTATAATAGAAGGCAGGAAAACAACAACCCATCCAGGTTAACCTCCCCTCAGAGGTAAACGGGGAACAGAAATCGTTGAGGAATTTCAGACGTTTCGGTACTTGTTTTCTAACCCTGTATTGATTCGCGCCATCCTCAGAGGCTTCTCCATATTTGAAGCTTTCTTTCCTTGAAGCGCCTGCTTTTTCGCCGGGGCTGATTTTGCAACAGGAGCTTCTTTTGCTGCTTTAGCTGCTGATTTTGCGGCGGGGGCCGCTTTTGCTGCTGGAGCTGCTGGTTTGGCAGCGGGTGCTGTATTTGCCATAATTCCTTTTTTATATGGGTTTACGTTGTAAGCAACTAATTATATATGGATTTAGTGGAATTAAAATACAATAAAATCCCCGTTTTTCATCGACTTGTAAGCCGCTAACCCTTCACAAACAGTAGGACCAGATGCACGCCTGTTTCAGATTGATTGGGATACAATGACTGGGAGTGATTTTCGTTCAGTGTCCTGCTGATCAGGAATATGTGATAAATGGTGCTTGATAGATGTATTTATTTGACTTACCGAACAACGTCCCCTATCCGCATAATGACATAAAGAGTTGTTTTACCTGCTGAAAACCGTCACCCTAATCCTGCATACTTGTTTTTTTGTTAGGATAACAACGAGGTAGGGATGTTCCCTTGGCAGACAGGAGAAGCCCAGGGAACCTCATCTGGACCCGCGAACCTTGCCTCATCATTTTTATAGATCCTTTACCTGTATTCTTAAGTATCTCGCCGAACAGTTATCTTTCAAGCAAGAGATAACGCGAGGAGGGAATTATGAACGCTGAGAAAAAGGTCATCAAGCACAAAATGTCCGTGCTGGAATTGGCTGAAGCATTAGGCAACGTCTCCGCAGCATGCCGTCAAAGGGGTGTCTCACGCACCCAGTTCTACGAATACAAACGTCGATTTCAGACTCATGGCATGGAGGGGCTGCGAGATCTTCCTCCCATAGCTAAGCATCACCCGAATGCCACCCCGCCCGAGACCGTTGAGAAAATCGTGGCCTTAGCCATGACTCATCCAAGCCGAGGCCCGAATTATCTGGAATCCTTGTTGAAAGCTGACGGCATTCAGGTCAGCTTTGTGACCATCCAGAAAATCCTTGAACGAGCAGGGCTCGGCAGTCGGTATGATCGATGGCTGGCCATGGAAAAAAGGCAGGCAGAAGAGCCAATCGAATTAACGGCTGAACAGGTTACTTTTATCGAAAAGCAGAATCCACAGTTCAAGGAACGACATGTTGAAAGCAGCAAACCCGGAGAACTGCTCAATCAGGACACCTTTTTGGTCGGTTCATTCAAAGGAGTTGGCAGAGTCTACATGCATGTTGTCGTTGATACCTGGTGCAGCTACGCGTTCGGATTCTTGCATGTCTCCAAACAGGCAGAAGCTGCTGCGGCAGTGCTGCATAATGACGTTTTGCCGTTCTATCATAAACACAAGCTAACCGTTGAAAATATCCTGACCGATAACGGTAGAGAGTTCTGCGGTAACGAACAGCATCCCTATGAGTTGTATCTGGAATTGAATGATATCAAGCATCGTCGCACCCGTGTACGGCATCCACAGACTAACGGATTTGTCGAGCGATTCAATCGGACGATGTTGGACGAGTTTTTCAGGATCAAGATGCGGGAAAAGGTGTATTCCAGCCTGGAGTCACTTCAGACTGACTTCGACAAATGGCTTAAATTTTACAATGAACAACGGCCTCATTTGGGCTATAGAAACCATGGAAAAAAACCATAGAGCGAATACTCGATTTTACAAAAACTGTTAAGTAAGGCACTTTAGAATACACTTTACCCTTCCCGCTATTTCTTGATACATCATTAAGCTTTCGCGTAAGTAAAGGCTTTTTCAGTTTCAATCCGCGCACCCACGAGGGGTGCGACCGCTTTCAAACGTCCTGACTACATCATTTCATAACTCCACATTGGTGCAATTATAAGGATACAACAGCATAGTAGCCTTTACTCCTCAGAATTCAATTTCAATTCCACATTGGTGCAATTATAAGACGGAGATAGACAGCCTCGAACACGATACTATTGAATTTCAATTCCACATTGGTGCAATTATAAGATACGAAACAAGTTTGTTGCAACCGGGCCAATTACAATTTCAATTCCACATTGGTGCAATTATAAGCCTGCGACATCGAGATCGACATCGACTGCCCCGGTCATATTTCAATTCCACATTGGTGCAATTATAAGAGGGAACTCATAGCCCGATTCGTCGTAAACAGTGACTTATTTCAATTCCACATTGGTGCAATTATAAGTCAACGGCAGAGCGAATCCCTTTGCCGACAAGAGACAATTTCAATTCCACATTGGTGCAATTATAAGGGCAGATGAACCCCAGAAGACGTATGAAGAAGTTTTTGATTTCAATTCCACATTGGTGCAATTATAAGTGGGAATACGGCCGTACCTGGCGCTGTATGAACCGCATTTCAATTCCACATTGGTGCAATTATAAGCTGTATGACATTACCCTGTAACGTCGGCTCAATCGAATTTCAATTCCACATTGGTGCAATTATAAGCTATCAGGCAGTATCACCGCTCCGTAGTCGTAGTAATTTCAATTCCACATTGGTGCAATTATAAGTGATAGAGTGCTCCCGGAGCTTGAGAACACACTCAAATTTCAATTCCACATTGGTGCAATTATAAGTTTTATCTGCCAGCTCCGCGCTTAAGTCGCAGTCAAAATTTCAATTCCACATTGGTGCAATTATAAGCCCGCACCTCGATCCCGCCGTACTGCAACGTATTCTGCATTTCAATTCCACATTGGTGCAATTATAAGGTTTCACATTAGGGTTCATGATCTATCGTGGTTTTAATTTCAATTCCACATTGGTGCAATTATAAGACCTTTGTAAACGAAGAAAAGCAGTACGAAGACCGTATTTCAATTCCACATTGGTGCAATTATAAGCCTGAGCCCAGACAACGCGGCAAAGAGCACGGCCCGCATTTCAATTCCACATTGGTGCAATTATAAGCTATGGCTGGCGAAATACTCGTGCCTGTGCCTATGAGATTTCAATTCCACATTGGTGCAATTATAAGTGCTCAAGCCGGTTTAGTGGCTGATGCGGCAAACAATTTCAATTCCACATTGGTGCAATTATAAGGCCATGATGGTCGTCAATGCCGCGCAGGACAAGCAACATTTCAATTCCACATTGGTGCAATTATAAGTGCGCAACGCACGGGACAATACAAGTTTATTAATGCATTTCAATTCCACATTGGTGCAATTATAAGGTACTATAAGTCGCTCCTAAGCAAAAAAGTGCTTTCAATTTCAATTCCACATTGGTGCAATTATAAGCGCCAGAAAGGGCACTTGCTATGATTGGGCAAATTCATTTCAATTCCACATTGGTGCAATTATAAGATATTCAAAGACGCGGTCAAAATCGATCCCAATACCAATTTCAATTCCACATTGGTGCAATTATAAGTAATACTAACTAACCGGAGATAATCATGACACAGTAATTTCAATTCCACATTGGTGCAATTATAAGTTGCCTGCTTTTGTGTCGTTGCACCTGAATAAACTTCATTTCAATTCCACATTGGTGCAATTATAAGCCCGTCAGTAGGCAGCCAGGAAAGACACGACAAACAGAATTTCAATTCCACATTGGTGCAATTATAAGTCGTATGATGACGGTTATTGCTTACATCACTTAAAAGATTTCAATTCCACATTGGTGCAATTATAAGCTGCTTTATCCTGTTTCTGGCTATCTCAATATATTCATTTCAATTCCACATTGGTGCAATTATAAGATCGCCTGCCATGGTAGTAAGTCCGGCTGGTTTACATTTCAATTCCACATTGGTGCAATTATAAGACTGAACGCCAAATGCGAATCCAGTTTGATGACGAATTTCAATTCCACATTGGTGCAATTATAAGCCTCATCATGCCAAGTGTGGCAATGTTTTGCAGCCCCATTTCAATTCCACATTGGTGCAATTATAAGCTTTTCTCAGGCTTGGCGGCGAAATGGCTCAACCAAATTTCAATTCCACATTGGTGCAATTATAAGTTTGGGGTTTTATCTTGTAGTCCCGGAGCCCCCAATAATTTCAATTCCACATTGGTGCAATTATAAGATGATCGTTATGCCCTCCGAACAGCGTGTATATGCAATTTCAATTCCACATTGGTGCAATTATAAGATTGTAAATTATAGTTTGCTTTGCCGACCGGCCAAAATTTCAATTCCACATTGGTGCAATTATAAGCCTTAATGTATTCGGCAGGAGAGTAGCGATTTTATTGATGTCTGATCATTAAAATCGCCAGAAATTGTCGTCAAGGTGCAATGACCGGAAAAACCCGAAACCCTGACGACATTTTTAATTTATTACTTTCAAGGGAGATAGAAAACCAAGGCTGGCTTTTTCAGGAGCATTTTTGATTTCAAACAGGCTCATCGAGACTACTTGACGACATACTGATCAATGCATATATATGCTAAGCCCAACAAAATTCATAATATGCACACGTTTTACAGAATTTCTTGTTAATCCGCTCCGGCGCGTTCTCCTGATCGACAATGACTGTCATATCGTCGAAAATCCCTTGGATTTTCTGCTCATCATCTTTTGTCAGTTCAACCTGAAGAGTTTTCTTAAGCTTTGGGTAGTCAAGCCTTCCGGTCACATCGGTCACTCCCGAACTCTTTAGGTAATACAGATAATACTTCAGTTGCCAGATATGGGCTTCCTCCATCTTGTCGGATTTTTTCACCTCATGCACCACTTTGTGCCGCTTGTCATAGAAATCAAGTACTGCTCCATCGCTTAACTGAATTTCATGCCGTTCTTCAGGATACGTGGTCTCACTGATGAACTTACCTTCTTCCACGGCACTGAAATCGCTCTCAAACTGTAATTGCCGATCAAACAGCCACAGCTTTCGATGACAAATAAAATAGTAACTGATTTTTGTCCCGTTGACCTTTGGATAGAGCATATCGTATCAAAGAAAATTGGAAGCCGGCCTTTTTTCCGTACCTATGATTTCTTTGTTCATATACTTGCCATTCAACTCAAAAAAGATGATCGAGTCTGCTTCTTCATTGCAGAACCTCCCTGCCTCATATTTAAGTTTCTGATATGACGCAGGAGTCATCTCACCCTCAAAAACAGAGTTCTGAATATGATGCATATATTTGCGAAAGATCTTCAGCATTTTACCCACCCTTTTTTCCCCGACATCATAAACCGCTATGTAGTACATCTTTGCTAAGAATTATGAATTTTTGATTATGGATTATCATCTCTCTTGAGAGAATCAGCAGTTGTCCTACCACCAGCTTCGGAATGCGCGGTAGGGGTCCTCGCCGATGAGGTGTTTGATGAGTTTATAGCACTCCAAACGAATGAGCCTACGGTACGAAACATTCCTGCCAAGGCCCCTATGCTTTATGGTTGTGCGCATCCTCTCCTCAAATTCCTTGACCACAATTTTTCGTCCTGCATCGTTCAAATGACAGAAATTCAAGGCACTGGTAAAATGTTTGGCCTGAATCTCCCTGGTGTTGACCAGTTTGAAAATCATTCGGTCAATAAACATTGGTTTGAAAATTTCAGCCAAATCAAGGGCAAGCGAAAATCGGCGCTCCGAAGGTTCGTGAAGAAAGGATACTGTGGGATTAAGTTGTGTCCGGTAAATTTCCGTGAGGCAAGCTGAATACATCAAGCTATTGCCGAACGATACGAGCGCGTTGACTGCGTTATCCGGCGGACGCTTGACTCGTTCCGAAAATGAAAACGCTGGATCAGCCGAGCGAAGCAGGTGCTGCCATACCTGATAATACACCTTACGAATATTCCCCTCGATACCCATCAGTTCGGGAATATCCGGAGCGTCCACGATACCCGCCAAAAGTGATTCGATCTGTGCTATAGTATGAAAAAGTAATTCAAGGCTATCATGCCCCAGAGCGCCCTGCCGTGAATCTGCTGTGTAGTATTTCAGGTTCCGCACGATGTTCGCTGCCGCTGCACCTATAAGCTCACGGGCAAGCTCCATCCGTTTTTTCTTTGCACTGTAGTGCTTGACCTGATGCACTACCACATATCCCGACAACAAATGCTCACGCGGATAATACGAACCGGAATAAAACCCGTAATAATTGAACAGGTGCATAGGGATGCGGTTCCTGGTCAGGAAGTTCAGGAACTTCGAATTGAAATTCACCTCTCCGAAAACGAAAAACGAATCGATGTTATTTACAGGAATCACTCTCCTCCCGCCAGTATTGAGCAGCGTATCATCAAACGGGTTGAGCCCATAGGTCTCCTGTTCATCTGGCTCAAGGTAGAGCGAGGGGTCTGATTCAACCGTCACTTCTTCCTGTGTCGCATACGGCACAAAACAGATGGTGTTCTCCTTCCGCTGGAGAACACCGTTCGAGAAGATGTAAAACGGCTGTTTTGTCGGGATCGAGAGTGGCATAAGGCAAAAAGTATCGGAGATGATTTATGTTATCCCGCGCCATTTTATGACGCTGTGGTAATTTGGCGCTCATAATCGAACTCACTCATTTTTTCAATCAAAGATTTCTCCGCTTCATCAAGAGCATAAACAGATTCTTTCTTCGTTCTGATATAACCACCTGCAGCTAAAGTGACATACGTTTCAACACCCACCATATCCTCTTCTATTATTGGCTCTGCTTTATTTTCTTCATCTTCCTTCAGTTTTGCCCTAATGCTTCCGGCAATTTTATTCGCATTGTCTGAAATAGAAATAGCCAAAGTTTCCATTAAACTGAATGTGCGAGCCTGGTTTGAAGTAATCGACCAGTTAATAATCGCGTTAGCAAGCCCCTTAATCAAGCATTCACGCTCTTTCTTCGGGACAAGCAAACAAGCACCGAAAACGGTTTCGACTTCTGCCCAACCGGCTTCACGTAGACGTACTTCGGTTTCTTCTGTAATTTCCGGCTCCAACTTGCTCAGAGACACGCAAAACAACCGTCGCAAGTCGAGCGCAATGTCCTGAACAAAAAGCCCTGTCGCTCTATTTGTAGAACCGCTTTTATTTTGTATCCACTTTCTATTTAAACTCCTATCTTTTCCTGCTAAAATCTGTGCCACTTCTTCATCTAACAAAATCTTACCTAAAGAGTCTTTTACAATTATTGTGTTCTCAGTTACTTCGGTTCTATCAAATGATATGCTCTCTGCCCTAACACCTGCTAGTAATGGATGTAATCCCCTCATTGCAGAAATAGAAATGGGGCTTCGCCTTTTAATTGTTCTTGCTTTTCCACCATCTTCATTTTTTTGTGCTGTCTTCATCCATCCCCCAAGCAGTTGATCTGAATATTGAGGATCGCAAGTTCCGTGAACTTCTGCTTCTTCAATGCTTCCATCTTTTTTTAGATTATGGTAAAATGTGGTCGGTGACCTCTTTTCATTTAAAATATGTAGTAATGAATCAATAATTGATCGTTTAACTTGTTGACCGCTTGAATATGGTATCGATAAACCAAATTGTGGATCGTAATATGTTTTTTGTCCGTTCTCAACACAAAATACGGTATGCTCTGCTTTTTTGAGTGTTCTTACATAAATGGTGTTCATGTTCATATTTTTAATGGTTTATAAATTCCTTTCTCGCTCTGCAAAGGCATAGTCAAATTTGAGAAGTACTATAAAATAGCCGAAATCCTCAGCAGACATGAGATGTACTTTATCACGTAAGCTCTTGAACATTTTAAGATTGCTCTCATCAACATCTTTAATCAGTGTAGTCAGCGCTTCTAAAAAAGGTTTCTTACTTTTAGCGGTTAAAAGTTCAGACTGAACAAGATTTTTTCTTACATTATTTTTTTCTTTTTTGTCATCTTTATACTCGTGAAGTGCTTTAGCAACTTCAGAGGTATAGTGAAGAGAATCTTCTTTGTTTTTTGTTATCATCGCTAATAACCATGTTTTGTAGGTTCTGAAAGTAATAAGGTTGTTATAATCTTTTTGTTCGGTATTGCTTTTTCGAATTTCATAATCTTCTCCTGACTCTCCTTTTTTTTGAGCTACTTGAGGTTTAATCAATTTCAGGTTAGAATTTTTGCCATAATATTTTCTCAAGTCTTTTGGCTCTAAAGCTTGCAAACCGATTGATCCTAATTCGCAAGCACGTTTTAGATGTACTCCAAAAAGAGATTCGTACTTTTGAGCATCATCTAAAGCTGCTTGTTCTCCAAATAAATTTTTATAAAAGTGAAGTACCTTTTTAGCTTGAGAGAAATAAAATGGGTGAAATCCTAAGGTTTTATTAGTATCTGCATAGTTATAAACGTAACCAGTCACAGAAATCTCATCATAATTATTTGATAAATTAAAAAAGAGCTTTGCCCAAAAAACTGTATTTAGTTTTACAACACCTTTATCAATATTAAAGAAGTCATGATTTTGAAATACATAATAACCGGCATCTTCATTATAGTATTTATTACATCTATAACACAACCATTGACCATTCCATGTTTCAATTTGCCTGCCATTAACATTAAAAGATTTGTCATCTAAAAGATTACGATAAACTTTCCATCCCTCATATATTAAGAGTAAAATATCTTGATGATTAAAGAAGATTGAATAACCTCCTTGAACACCAACACCAAGACTATTCCCTATCCATGAGTAATAAATGTCTTCTTCAGTAAATTTTAATTTTAGATCAGTAACTTGACCCGAAGTTGTATTAAACTCTTCAACTTCTGATGCCGGAAATCCTATTGCAATACTCCCATCATATTGATCAGATAATGATGCTTTTTTAACTTTTTCAAAAAAAGCATCAGCAATTTTTCTTTGTTCAACATCACTTAGCCTTTTTATAAACTCAATCCCTTTGACACCAATTTTCTTTTCATAGCAGTATAAATAATCTTCTCGGCAAACAACATGCTTTTCAAAATAATCATGCGCTCTTTGCTTTGATTTGAATTTCAATGTTTTATCATTATCATCTTTTACTTTTTCTCTAATGCCGTAAACCCCTTTGGGGTCTTTACTCAAACCTTGAACAAATGGGGAATTGGTTATCCATTGCATATACTTTGAAGAACCATAAAATAGAGGCAAATATTTATCTTTAAAAAACTCTTTTACCGAAAGATTTTCTTCGAATCTTTTATTATAAGCATTCAGAAATGTTCGACCGATTGTTGTAGCTATCATAATACCTTATAAAAATAAGTATTCAACATTATAATTTTCCTGCTTAGCTAAGTCTTCAATAAAGCCTAAATCCTTGCTATATGCTTTATCTGGAATAATAAAAGGAGACGAGCCGTATTCATCCTTGAATTGCTGAAGATCTTTAACGATATAATATTTTATATGAATCTCCATTTTATAACGATCCTCATAATTTGCCTGCAGATAAGCCTCCCTATCGGCCTCAAGAATACAGCTCACACTATCAATATCTAATAATTCAAGAAGAATTGCTTTGCTATTATGCGTGAGCTTATCAATGCTCCATTTGCCTGTCTCTTTCAACACGGAATGTTTTTCGATTGTTAAAAAATCGATCTCGGTAAAAACGTCATTTATTTTCCCTTGCAATGATTTTTCTTCCAACACTTCACCGTTTGGCAAAGCATCATAACTACGGTTAATGAGTTCAATATCATAAGGTTTCGCCTCTCTATCGTTTTCGGGGGGTGGCAAAACATAAACGGGTTTATATGTTTTGATAGTCTCTTTAGTTCGTTTTCGATTTACCCGGCCAAACCGCTGAATAAGGGAATCCAGCGGTGCTGCATCCGTTACCATCACATCAAAGCTGATATCCAGACTAACCTCGACGACTTGTGTTGCAACCACAATGCACGCCTCAGTAGAAGTGTTAAAATGGCCGTTCGGCTTGCCGTCTTCGGCAAGCCCAAGCAGTAGGCCTTCCTTTTCGTCTCTGTCTCCTTTGGTAAATCGGCTGTGAATCAGGAGAATCGGTGTTTCGGGGAATAGTTTCTTAAGCCTGGTATACTTTTCTTGCGCTGCTTTGATACGATTGCAAACAACCAGAACTTTTTTCCGCTCGTTTAGCGATTCCGCGATAATCTCAGTACCGCTCTTCCAACTGTCGAGTTTATGAATGATGTGCCGATTGAATTGCTCCAATTCATTTGCCTCCAACTGAACTTCCAATACATTTTCTTTGCCGAGCAAATCAATAATGCGGTTGTAAAGCAGCTTCGGCATTGTCGCTGTCCCGATGTGAACATTACATCCGAGATGTTTAAGTACCTGAATGATCTTCAGCACGATTGCACGTGTCACCTCCGTGTAGGTGTGAATTTCATCCAAAATGACATCGCAACCTTTGATGTCCATAATCATGGCTTCATAACCGTTTGTTCCAAACGCAATAGCAGCAATTTGGTGAGGCGTGAGAACTTTTAAGGCAGCGCCAACATGGCCTTGAATAATTTTTTCTTCTTTGGACTCACCCTCTAAAACAATTTTTGAGGCCGCATGGAGCAAGCGAATATCCATGTTGGGATTATCCGGTGAAAGGTCATTTTTCACGCGCTTATACATGGCGTTGATGGAGGCTTGAAACGGCAAGGTATAAAATACCCGCCCTTTACATCTTCTGAACAAAAAGTCCGTTTTTCCTGCGCCGGTGGAGGCTACAACCATGGTGTGCTTTTTTTCAGAAGCCGCGTTTTTTAGCGATAGCGGATAAAGCTCGTGTCTGCGATTATAAAAATCGAACTTTGGCTGTTTAAAAATTCTTTCAAGATAGTCATCCGTCTTATCGGAAAGTGCAGAAGCGAAGTGGTCAGCAGCCATTAAGAGACCGCGCCATTCAGAATAACTTCGCTCAAGAACGGCGTCTTCGCAGTACGCAATCACCGCATCGTAGGACGCTTGGGCTTCTTCTATGCTGATATCACGAATCGTAATTCCAAAAGCAGAAAGGATTTTAAGTGCATCATTCTTCCATAATTCCCATTCTTTGCTATGCAGTTCGAAAGTATCATCACGATTTTCTTCCAAATCAAGAATGCCTTTTTTTCCTACATCATATAATACCGATTTATGATGAGCAATAACCATTTCAATCAATACGGGATGCAATTCTTTTTCAAATAAAGAAAGGAAAAAACAAGAAGCAATTTCATGGCGAAACGGGGTATCCGGTTTTTTTATGGCGTTCAAACGTTGCTGAAACACCGTACTTGTTTTTCCAATATCGTGCAGAATTGCGCCAAGCCTTGCGATTTGTGGACTCATGTTTGAATAGATCGCAATCTTTTCTGCAACATTACCGACTAAAAGCAAATGCTCGTGTAGCGTGGTTTCTTCAGGCTTCCCTTTGGCTTTTATGTGAGAACAAACCCATTCCATATCAATAATTGTTCTTCACAGGCGTTCCAACAATTTTTATATGCCCGAACATTTTTTCATTTTTTTTATATCTGTTATATCCCACAAGAAATGATTGATCATTATTTTCAAACACTAACTCAAATCCTGAAAACAGCTCTTCGTCTGTATCAAAATCTTCTTTGCTTACCTCCAATATTTCACCGCCCGGATAAAGAACATCTTCATTTCTTGAAAGGCAAATATGCTGTTTTGCAGCTATCTCTGCATCACTCAAATTCAGAAAAGCAAGAAACAAAACAGGTTCCAGCATAACACCACGAACCAATATTGCATAAGGCCGTTCATAAAATTTATTATTTTTTGTACCCTTCTCGTTCCAGCCACGAGGCTGAATTTGTTCTTGTTGTTGAGATATTTGCTTATAGCTCAAACGATGACCGACAATCTTTTTTATTTCACCATCATCATCTTCGAGCAATTCAGGAAAAAGCTTTCGCTCAATCCCTGCAACTATTGAAGGAGTTAAAAATTGCTGACTAAACGTTTCGCTATCTCTAACGGCAGTCCACGGCTTTATAAATCCAAAGGGACCGGAATATCTAACGATGTAGTACATAGAATTAGTTTTTATAACAATCATCAAAACTGTTTCACTTGAAATAGCAAACAAAGTATTTCAAACACTTTTAGTTGTTCTTCCTTGTTTGAAAGTCCCACCATGCCCACTTGATTTTGTTCATAGGAAAACCCCGTGTTTGTTTTTTATCGAACAAGATGTTTTTTCGAACAAATCGTATTGTTCATGAGCTAACCTTCACCATCCCGAATCCCATTGAATTGTTCTCACCGAATCCGCACTCATAACCGACCTTTATCAATTCTGGATTACCGGTTACTGTAAAGGGGCATTGTATTGCCTTAACTCTGGTCTCTCTGCCGTTGGAGTCTTTGATGGTAATCAGCTTTTCCACGCTCCTGCCTTTTTCATGCACCCGTTTGAGATACTCCTCCTCAAACTTCACTGAAAACAAAACGCCATTTTCCGGAGGCTCCTTGTCCAATAACCCTCGGTATTTTGCCTGAAGGTTGTGCAAAAGAACGTCCGACAGATGTTCATCGTCATAACGCAAATACTCCTTTGTGTTCATACCCGTCGATGGATCACGATACGCTGAAACTGCAAGAGGTGAAAGCATGGAAAAAGTCATGCTTTCCGACCACTCCGGCTCAGGTAATGTCTCGATGCTTTGTTTTTCGAACAATGCGTTGTGTATCCGCAATGGACCTTCGGCAAAAAGGCCAACAATGAGGTGCTGCAAAAAATCTTCTTTTGGAGAGGAGAGATACAGTGTTACCTGACGTGAACGGGAAACAATCTCCCCCCTCTCAATCGTTCGAACCGGAATCTGAAGGCTCGAAAAGGTGAAATATTTGAATTTCTGCCGGCTGCCTTCAGGAGCATAACCCTTTTCATGCAAAACAGTTGCAAATTCAGAAGAGGATTTGGAAAGAGTATTGTATATAACAGCCGCCACATGGTAGCTATAGTTGTGGGGGATTCGTTCAACCGATCGCTGCTGTCGAAGTGTTAACTTAAGCCTCATTGCTGTTTTTTAAAGGTATTTCTTTTATAACATCAGGTAGATAATAATTCATACACCACCCCCATCTCCCGAACTTCACTCCTAACCATACCCCGCAGTTCCTGCGGCTCGAGAACTTCGGCTTCTTTGCCGTAGCGCATGACCCAGCGTTTGATTGCATCAAGGCCGCTGACCCGGAAGTGGACGGTGATGCTTCCATCATCATGCTCTGTTATCTGCTGAGAGGGATGCCACTGTCTTTCTTTGATCCAGGGAGCCTGATAGGCTGAAAAGCGAACGAACACGTTCTGCTCCGTTTCGCCGACAACCTGATCGAATGTTTTCGACAGGAAATCGTCAACAGAAAAGTCCGCCGGTATGTTGAAATGCTCGTTCAGCAACTGCAGCTTTTTGATTCGGCCGACCACGAATGTGCGGATGTCTTTGCGGAGCTCGCAGTAAGCTACCAAGTACCACGTCTGGGCTCCGTGTGAGTAGTGCAATCGAAAGGGATGTATCGCCCGCTCCGTCACCGCTCCACTTGAATGAGCGTCATAGGCGACATGAGCTTTCAGTTTTTGACGGATAGCGTCTTCGAGAATGAAAAAATGAGAAGAAAACTCACGAGTTCCTGCAGGCTGCTCGAACGAATAGACGCTGAAAAGATCTTCTTCACCGAACGTTCCCGGCAAATACTGCAACACCTTGTCGAGGGCCCGGCTGACCTCTTCGTAGTAAGGCGTTCCCCTGTATTGAGAGAGGACTTTCTTTGTCGCCTTCAGCGCCTCGGCTTCATCCTGTTCGAGAAAAGCTGATGGAAGAAATACCCAGTTCCTGCGGTAAAAGAAACCTTTCTTTTTTTTGTCGTACTCAATCGGAGCCTCAAGCAGATCACGCATGTAATCGACATCCCGCTGTATTGTTTTCGGATGAACCTCGAAATACGCTGCCAGTGAAGAACAGTTCGGATACAGATTGTTTCGCAACTGTTCATCGAGAATATACATCCGCACTACCGGAGGTCGAGACTGTTTCATCTCATTACGTTTTAGGTTACAACACCAGTATATAAAGGGGTATAGGACATTCGCTGTCCCATGAGCGTTTTTTTGTAAAAAATGTCGGTTTTATGCCTTTTGGTTCTTTTACCTGATTAAACCATTCCACCAAAACAAAATATACCACTGCGGCAAAAACACGGCAAGAAAACAGGTCGCTGATTGATTTATAGCATAGCCGAAAAAGGGGGACGTTCACAACTATACATACAAAGCAGGAACATGAACAGCGTTAAAAGCTTACAGCCATCTTCGCGATGTCATGTAGATTTCGCATCAAGTGCGGAATGACTATGATCTATGACTGAGAAAAGTAGGAACAAAATCACTGTATGGTGGAATGGAATTGCCAGCAATACTTATTCTTCCGGATTGAAAGGATTGAAATGCTTTTCAATATCCCTCGCTCCATGCAGTACACGTATAACCTCAATGCCACCGGTAATGATTGTGTTAGAGATTCAGCCAGATCGTCAATAACAATAGGCCTTTTAAGAACAATCGGCATATCTCTTTTTTATACTGTAGATTTACCGGTTTTTCTTGCTCTTGCTGCCCGCTTGACTTCCTCTGCATCCCAGGTAGTAGCTTCACCGCTGTCAAGGCCGGTCTGAATATCCTGACGCAACTGCTCCAGTCTTGCGGCACGAAAACAGTCCTGCTGTTCCATGAGGCGTAGAGCTTCACGAATCACTTCGCTGGCTGAAGTGTAGAGACCGGATTTAACTTTCTGGCGAACCATATTCTCAAGCTGAGAGGTTAGATTAACATTGATCGGCATAACGTTGACTGTTTTTTTACTGATATTGAAAGCATACACAATAATTGACATATTATGACAATTATTGACATTTTTCAAGCTCCTTTTGGAAAAATGGGACGTTCACAACTATGTATATAAAGCAGCAGATATTTTAAAGCGTCTGCCTCCCACTTATCGGCTCTTTGCCGCAAGAATAGCCTGATTGTGACTCCTGCTGATTTGTGCAACCAGTGGTTGCACTCGGTCGTCATCATGGTAGAGCAGGTAGAACTTGCGCGTGTATGGACTGGAAACATAACTTTAACCATCACCTGACGCGAAAGGAGCGGTAGCGACTGTAACGATCCGGTGCATGGTTTTGTTATGCCATATTTACAATGGATGCCGCCCAATGTCCCGTCTCTGCAGCACCTTCTGTAAAAGGCATACCCAAATAATCACCAGCTAGAACAACTTTGTTTCGCGTATTGAATCCATTACGATACTCGAATACCGCCTTGCATCGACCTACTGGGGAACTTGGCTCTGCATTTTTCCATCGATAAACCCTCGTGAAAGCTATTTTTTCTGAAATACCAGGGATATATCGATCTATCTCTGCTAGTACCTTTTGGGAAATATGACTCTCATCTTGCTCTACCATCATTTTTCCCGCTTCACCCGATAGCATGACATGAACAAGTTCACCAGAGCCAGCTCTATCGGTCTCTTTTCGAGATTCAATCGTAAAAGCGGCAATTACTTTACGTTCAGCACGTGGCACCCAAACGCCGTATATATCATCCAACGACATTTCTTTTGATAATTTGCTTTTCAGTGCAATGGCTATATTGACGGTGCTACTATAAGTCGTATTTAACAGTTTTCTTTCCAGTGCGCTCGGAGAACGATAAATATCTTTAGATACATAAGCGGGCGTTGCAAGAATTACTCTATCTGCTTCGAATCTTTGGGCAGGTGCAGCAACAGAAACCCCGTCTGGCGTTACAAGCACATTGCTGACAGGCGTATTTAGTCGGACGTCCAATTCCTTGGCCATTTGTTCAGGCAAGGAACCGATGCCATTGGCCAATGTCATTGTCTTGGCTTTGTGTGCGCCAAATGCATTGATCGCTATTGGCAATGCCTTAGATGTATCGCTTGGAGATTGAAAATAAAACGCCTCAAGCAAAGGCTCTACAAAATACTCAGTAATAGTGTTTCCATAATAACCGTTACTCCATGATTCAGCCGCCTCATCGTCAAATTCTATCCATGCCGAGTAATCATTGATGGGAAGTTTGTTCGTCTTCCTTAGCAACCTAAAACTACCTATTCCAAGGGATAGCCATTCGCCAAAATCGAGCAAGCCACCTGTAAGAAGAGAAAATACATTATCATATCTGAATTTGTGGATTCTACCGTGCCGAACGATTCCTACTGATCGATTTGTTTCCAGATACTCAGACGAAATACCAAGTTCTTCTATGATGCCGGACAATATCTGGTATGCGCTCGAAAGAAATTGTGCACCCCCATCAATGAGATATCCATTTGAGCAATCGGTGATCATCCGACCACCGACCCTTTGCGAAGCTTCAAGCACTATAACATCATGTGCATGCTTATTTAGCTCGTAAGCTGAAACAAGCCCAGCAATCCCTGCACCTACGACAATGACTTTGCTAGCACTCATCATCTTCCTTTAGAGGCATAACATTAATTATTATCTGTACTACAGAATTTGATTCAATCCAATAGAATAGATGCGTATAAATATTGTTAATCTGCCTGATAAACGCATAACTTTCTCACCGATTATCGTTCTTCAACATCCCTTCACAATTTCACCATCCCTGCTAAGAATTACAAGCATATTTGCCCCCTGTTTAGAAGAACGGATTGTGTTGTTTGCCTGTTATTCCTTACATAGAAGTAAGGAGATTGTGAAAAAGTAATGGGGGAGGGCATGTTATGCCAGTAGCAACGTTGACAAACAAAGGGCAGGTGACGATACCGAAAAAGGTTCGCGATGCGTTACACCTGCAATCCGGAGACAAGCTTGATTTTGTCTGCGAAGAGGAGGGAATCATTACCGTGAGGCCGGTGAAGAAGTCCGTTGACGAGGTTTTCGGCCGGTTGCACAGGAAAGGCATGACTCCGGTGTCGACCGACGAGATGAAAGCCGCCGTCGGCGATAGGCTCAAAAACAAATACGGCAGGGGTGCGGATGAGAGCGCTTGATACCAACATCCTGGTTCGTTTTCTGACCAATGACGACAGCGGGCAGGCTAAGCTTGTTTACCGGTTGTTCAGGCAGGCGGAAGAGAGCAGGGAGATATTCATCGTGCCGGTGCCGGTTGTTCTCGAATTGTTCTGGGTGCTGGAGTCGGCATATGGGATTGCGAGGAAGGAGATTCTCGACGCTCTTGATGCCATGTTGCAGCTTCCGGTGCTGGAATTCGACGCCCGGGATGCGGTGTGCGCATGCCTTGCCGATGCGCGCCGGAACGGCGGCGATCTTTCGGGTCTGTTGATCGCACGGTATGCCGTTTCGGCTTGCGAAGCCGATTCGGTGCTGACGTTCGACAGAAAGGCTGCACGATCAGAGATGTTCGTGCTTATCGAATAGTACCCGGAAAAGAGAAAAGAGGGACGTTCACAACTATCTATACAAATAAGCAGCCATCTACCGCACCGTTTAAAGCGTTTGCCTCCCATTCAAGGGCTTTTAGCTGCAATGCAAAAGAACTAGTACAGGGGAATAACCAGCCAGTCTTTTTTCGGACCGAATTTCATACTATATTCGATCAGGAGGAACAACTATGCATATAACAAACGACATAAAACCCGTCACCTATCTCAAGGCAAAGGCGGCTGATTTGCTGGACCAGATCAACGACACACACAGGCCGGTGATCATCACACAGAACGGTGAACCGAGGGCGGTCCTGCAGGATCCGAAAAGCTATGAGGAGATGCGGAATGCTTTGGGACTACTGAAAATGCTTGCGATCGGTGAGAACGACATCCGCAAAGGCAACTTCAGGCCACAAGAGGAGATCTTCAACGATCTTGAAAAACGGCTGAAAAAGCAGCCATGAAGGCACCTCTAAAAACTTATTGCGCGTCTCGATTGCTGCGTTAGGTGGATAGAAAGGGCAATCGGGACTCATGACAATTAATATAGTGATGCCCTTTAGCAAAGAATGTTGAGAGGCAACCAAAAAAAACCGCATCTTCGCGGGTTTTTTCCTGCCTTGATTTCAGATGCTAAGGGGTATAGTTCAGGTTGGGAGAAAGCCACTTTTCAACCTCTTCCACACTCATTCTTTTCCGGACGGCGTAATCTTCCACTTGGTCCTTTCCGATTGCTCCCAGTACAAAATATCTGGCGTCCGGGTGTGCAAAGTACAGGCCGCAGACCGATGAGGGAGGATTCATTGCATAGGTTTCCGTCAAGGTGACTCCTGTGTTGACTTCACTGTTGAGCAGGTCGAAAATGAAAGGCTTTTCCGTATGATCAGGACATGCAGGGTAGCCGGGTGCCGGACGTATTCCTCTGTATTTCTCAGCAATCAACTGCTTTTTCTGAAGATTTTCATTGAGAGAGTAACCCCAAAGTTCAGCACGAACCTTTCGGTGCAGCATTTCCGCGAACGCTTCCGCAAATCTGTCGGCCAATGCCTGGGCTATGATACGGTGGTAATCGTCGTGGGCTTTTTCAAAGTGCTCCATCATCTTTTTGACGCCGTGCCCGGCTGTAACGGTAAACCCGCC
>OFHR01000036.1_pt1 | contig 23715 bp, 21 predicted proteins | sample 1522041 | NCBI WGS metagenome assembly OFHR01 (sample SAMN04272335, study PRJEB24112) | coral metagenome | biome: Coral reef; feature: Shallow seawater; material: Coral tissue | host: Coral | place: China: South China Sea | collected 2014
GCCGGTTTTTTTTACTACACACCACAAAAGCCCATCTCAACACAGATGGGCTTTTGGCGTTTAGAGTGCGAAATCTTTGCCACTTTCCTCTTCCCATCTCGCTACCCAGCAGTCCAGCTATCAAACTATTCAGCTATTGTAATACTTCAACATTTTCCTCTTGAGAGGATTTTGTTGCATGTAACGGTTCGTTTGTATATGTTACATGTAACAAGGCGTGACATATAAACAAAGAAATAAGGAAAAAATGGGAGGAGTTCTGGAACGGGTGCACAAGCACAGGAAGAAGTTACGCAAGGAGGGAATGCGTCCGATACAGATATGGGTTCCCGATACACGCCGTCCCGGTTTTGCGGAAGAGTGCAAGCGGCAGTCCCGCCTGGTTGAACACGATCCTCAGGAAAAGGAACTCCTTGAGTTTCTTGATAAGGCTTCAGATCGTGAGGGCTGGGAAGCATGAAAAGAGGCGATCTGGTTACCATAGCACTGCAAGGTGATTACGGTAAGCCTCGACCTGCCGTTGTCATTCAGTCGGATTTTTTTACTGAGCATCCATCGGTGACCATCCTGCCGGTAACGAGCGAATTGCGTCAGGCACCGTTATTCAGGATTGCTGTTGAACCGTCCGCCGGTAACAACCTGAAAAAAAGATCACAGGTCATGGTTGACAAGATTCAGACTGTCTCGCAGGAAAAGGTCGGGCCAGCTTTCGGAAAACTCGATGATGCCGGCATGCTAGCCGTTAACCGGGCACTTGCCGTGTGGTTGGGATTCGCGTGATCAGTATTTTCTCTCGGCTTCAAAAGAGTCCCCTTTTTATAATTAAAACAGCCATGTTGTATCCCCTGTAAGGTATAATTAGATAATATCCCCTGTAGGGTGTATATTGAAAATATCCCTTTCAGGGTATGTTTTCAATACACAACTTATTCCAGATTCATGAAAAGTCAGGCGGTACGGACACCTATGCAGCTTGCACGGCTGCTCAACGGACAAAGAAAAGAGCAGGGGCTTTCCCAGAAAAAGGCAGCAGCGAAAGTCGGTATGGCTCCGAAGACTATTTCTGCGCTTGAGAACCATCCGGAAGGGAGCAGCATTGAAAGTTTGTTCAAGTTGCTTTCCGCGCTTGATCTCGAGATCGTTCTGCAACCGAAATTGCACGTTGAAGACAGGGAACTTTGGTGATGGGACGCAGGACGACAACGCGTAAACTCGATGTGCTGATGAACGGCGAGATGGTGGGAGAATGGACACTGACTTCTGCCGGATCCCATGAATTTGCCTATGCTGATACATGGGTTGCGTCGTCTTTTTCCCGTCCGTTATCTCTTTCTCTGCCGATACGTAAAAAGAAATATACCGGTGATAGTGTATACTTTTTTTTCGACAATCTTTTGCCGAACAGCGATGTTATCCGAAAACGGATACGGGACCGGTTCGCCACCGGTTCAATCGAGGCGTTTCAGCTTCTTGCCGAAATCGGCAGGGACTGCGTGGGAGCCATACAGTTGCTTCCTTCGGGAGTCGAATCTGCACCGGTTCATAAAATTCTCGCTGAACCGGTTACCGATCAGGATATTGAGCAGTTGCTTGTCCGAACGGTAGCCGAAGATGCTTTTGGCCGGTTCCGGGACGAAAACCGGGACTTTCACATTTCTCTTGCAGGGGCACAGGAAAAAACAGCCTTGCTCCGGCATGACGGAAAATGGAAAATTCCACATGGAGCGACTCCTACTACCCATATATTCAAGTTGCCTCTCGGCCGGATGGGTCATTTCAACATTGATATGACTACATCTGTTGAAAACGAATGGTTGTGCAGCAATATTCTCCAGGCATATGGCCTTGCAATCGCATCCAGCCGGATCGCAAGGTTTGGTGACATGAAAACACTGATCGTCGAGAGGTTCGACAGGCAACTATCGCCTGATAGTTCATGGATCATGCGATTGCCGCAGGAAGATATGTGTCAGGCAACCGGAACACCTCCCTGGAAGAAATATGAGAGTGATGGCGGTCCGGGCATAAGGGAGATCATGAGTCTGCTTCTGGGATCTTTCCGTGCCGAACAGGACAGAATCGACTTTTTCAGAGCCCAGGTTGCTTTCTTTATGCTTTGCGCCATAGATGGCCATGCAAAAAATTTCAGTTTGTTTATCAGGCGGGGCGGGCGTTACCAGCTTACGCCACTCTATGATGTCCTGTCGGCATATCCTGTCATGGGGCATGGCAGCGATTTGCTTTCGCTGCATAAGGTCAAAATGGCAATGGCTGTTTGGGGAAGAAACCGGCACTATTCCTGGAATCAGATAAGACGGGAGCACTTTCTGAGGACCGGGAGCAGTTGCGGCCTCACTGAGGCAATCTGTAATGGTATTCTTGAGGAAATGATCTGGAAAACGCCCTCGGTGATACAGCATGTATCGGATGCCTTGCCTGCTGATTTTCCCGATCATGTCGCATCGTCGATTTTTCAGGGTCTTGAGCAGACAGCAAAAAGGCTGTCTTGAATCCCAAACAACCATTAGTGCTGCGTTGCGTGATTCACAACATTTTACCTTATGTCCATAGGTCCCAAGCCCTGACCGTATCCGATTTGTATTTCGGTTCAGGGAGAGGGTTGCTAAAGGTTGCAATAAGAAGCTACCTTGTTTCTAAAGGGGAGATGATCATGTCAAAGACTAAAGGCGTCAAGTTAGACGAAACTACCGAGCAACGGCTTGCAGCACTGGCTCGTATCCGCCACAGGTCGCCTCACTGGCTCATGTGCAAGGCAATCGAAACATTCCTTGATCGCGAAGAAAAATACGAGCGGGAAAAACGTGAGGATATGGAACGTTGGGAACGTTATCAACTGACCGGTGATGCAGTATCCCATGAAAAGGCTGCCGAGTGGATTGAAAATCTGGCACAAGGGAAAGTGACGGCTTGCCCCAAATAAAATTGCTCCCGGAAGCGTTGGCCTGAATGGAGAATATCATGGTTGAAGACGTGGTTGTCGAACCGATGACAGAAGAGTTCATCTTGTGGCGTTGTCTTCATGGCGGACCACTTTCGCGCGACACCATCGACCAGTGGTCGTCCGGTGATAAGATGCAATGGACGCGCTATCGCGACCGCAATACTGCCCTTTTGGTGAAGCTTACCAGAACCTATGGAGCTTGTGCTATCCTGGCACGCGACGGTGACCGGATTGTAGGGCACCTTCGTTTCTATCCCAAGTCTGTCTGTTGCAAGGAGGGTGCAGGAGGCCTTTGCCTTCAGCAGGACTTTCCAGCAGGCCCGGTTGAAGACTTTTCAGACAGCGACTTTCTGAAACCGGCACAGATAGAAGACAGGACGCTTGTCGTGCATTGTCTTATGACGGGAAGCCCTCAGCAGAAAGAGAATCCCTACCAGCGGAAAGGCATCGGCACACGCATGGTAAATGCCTTGATTGAGTGGGCCAAAGTAAATGGTTGGGAACGAATTGAGGCGGACTCTTTTGAGGATCTTCCCATCATCTATGATATTACAGGCAGTGCCGGACATACATTCTGGGAGAAAATGGGATTTCGCCTTGTTGATCGGCATCCTCACCCGGATCTGCAGGATCGTAGCCGGTTCGGTGAGTTCATCAAAACGCTCGAAGAGCAGGCCAAGTCTATCGGGATTCCTCCTGAGAGAGCGACCGACCGACTCGTGATGCGTCTTGACCTGACATGAATCTGAAGGCCGACATGTCATTTGAGAGGGGCCACTCGTAACGAAAAAGAAATAAAGCATGCACTCAATACGAAAAGATATGCAAGAACTCCATGGACAACTCGGGAATGGAGCTATACAACGGGCCTACAGAGCATTGCTTTCTTACATGATGGAGTTGCGAATACATTTCAAGAACAAGTACCCGGATTCTTCCGTATCCGCCCTATATCAAGGATACATGGATATGACGTACTTTGCCGTTTCCCCACCGTCACTCAAGCAGCGTGACTTGAAGATTGCAATTGTCTTCAACTATGAAGCTTTCCGTTTTGAAGCTTGGCTCTCGGGTAGAAACAGGGGTGTCAATCGGAAATACTGGGAGACGTTCAAAGACCGAAAATGGCCCGCATACCGCGTTATCACACCTGCCAAAGGTGTGGATTCGATTGTTGAGTGCGATCTCGCCCAAGGTTTTGACCTCAGTGACTCGGATGCCTTAACGGCAAGTATCGAGACTTGTACGAATGCGTTCATCAAAGACATTGAGGGGATTCTTACCTGATATAAATTTCTGTATCAAAAGAGCGATGAGATAATGAAAATATCTGTCTGTTCAAACCGGCCAATTCTTTCATCATGCGGTTTGAAAGACCTGGACTATCAGGTCGATACCTACGTTGGGTGTGAACATTACTGTTATTACTGCTATGCTCTTGCTCAAGCTGAAACTGACTGGTCAAAGGAAATCTTCGTACATAAAGATATCGTCAAGCAATTGAGCGGAGAAATTGACAAGGTATCACCTCAGCCAATTTATATGGGCTACCATACTGATCCTTATCAACCCTGCGAGGCTCAATATCGCCAAACCAGAAAGGTCTTGGAGTTACTCAAAGAAAAGGGGTTTTCAGCAAGTATTCTTACCAAGTCTGATCTGGTTGTTCGTGATATTGATATTCTAAAGGAAATGAAAAGCGCCGTTGTCAGTGTTTCGGTGGCATTTAATGATAACCGAATACGCAAGCTCTTTGAAGCGAATACCATAGCCACCGAGAAAAGAATCGAAGCTCTCCGTCAACTAAAAAAGGCAGGTGTAAAAACAGGAGCCCTAATCTGTCCGGTTATTCCTTACATAACGGATACATTTCAATTGATTGATATGGTGGAACCATATGCTGAAGTGATCTGGATATACGGGCTTAGTATAAATGATCGTTCAGGTCAAAATTGGCTGAATGTTCGAAAGATTTTAAGCAGTCATTTTCCTGATTTGGTAGAGCAGATTGAACCGGCATTATTCTCAAAAGACCATATGTATTGGAAACAGCTTGGAGGTAGCTTGAGAGCGCTAAAACAGAATCGGCAATTGGATTTGGAAATTCATTTGTAAGAATAATGTTGCGATTACAAAAGTCCATTTCTCAAGGATGGGCTTTTGGTGTTTGTGGCTCTCCCCTGCTTGTCGGGAATCCAGACGATCGCTTAAATACGAAGCTGCCAAGCTGAATGTTGGAGGGGCGGAATTACTTTTTATTTTGGTTTTAGTAGTTGTTCTCCTCTGCAAGTACTGGTGCAAAAGATCCATGAACGTTGATCCCGAAACACGCTATTCAAACCATTCGGAGGTGACGTAATTCGCAAAAATGGTACAACTAACAAGATGTTGCGTTTGGACGGCAATTCCGCTACACTTCGGTTTATCGCTTAGCTTGGCGTGAGGTTTCTTAAAAAATATCAATGCATAAAAAAAGATCTCTGTTAAGGAAAATATTTCTCTGGGTTAGTGCAACTTTACTGGCTCTTTTACTGACTATTATCGGTTTAGGGTTTTGGCTGTCTCCAGGGGAGCTTAATTTTGATTCTCCATATCATCCATTCAAAACAGAGCAAGCAAAAGAGGAATATTTAAAGCTATATGACGAGAGAGCAAAGAAATGGCCCGTTATATCAACAACTAAAATGGTAAATACATCTTATGGTCAAACGTTTGTAAGAATCAGTGGCCCAGATAGTGCCGCTCCATTAGTTTTGATGCATGGTGCAGGTGGTAACTCTCTGCAGTGGATGCCTAATGTTGAATCACTATCGAAACATTACAGAGTCTATGCAGTCGACAATGTGTATGATAATGGCCGAAGCATTCCTGTCAAAATCATGGCAGATGCCAATGATTTTGTGAGTTGGCTAAATGAGCTTTTTGATGCATTGGGATTCCATGATCGGGTCAATATGGTGGGTTTATCTTACGGCGGATGGGTAACAGCCCAATATGCACTAAAATTCCCTAACCGTCTCGATAAAATTGTTTTGTTGGCGCCGGTCGGTACGGTTGTGCAACTTTCACCAGGGTGGATCGTCCGGGCAATTTCTGTTGCTATACCTCTTAAGTTCTTTTCTCGAAATTTCGTTTACTGGTTAGCAGAAGACGCTGTTCACTCTGGTAAAAAAAGTCGAGCCTTGATCGAAGAACACGTAGATGAAACATTTATGGCTGTGCGGAGTTTTAAAGCAAAACGGATGGTAAATCCCAGCGTATTGACTGATGAAGAATTGCAGAGTATCAGAATACCTACTCTATTTATGGTTGGTGAAAACGAAAAGATATATTCACCTCATGAAGTTCTTGAACGGTTGAACAGGGTGGCTCCGCAAATTCAAACCAAACTGATTATGAATGCGGGGCATGATTTAACGATAGTGCAGGCAGAGACAGTCAACAGCTTGATAACAGAGTTCCTAAATCAATCGCAAGGAATTCCATGAAACCTAACAAGGCAAATTAACTCGGACGTTAAAAAGCACTACGCCTTCGCCACTTTGTTTATCGCTGTATTGCCGCCCGGTGATTTTACGACGTTAGCTGCAGAATACCAGTATGAGAGATATGGGCAGGAAATGAATTGTTCTATCACTTCAGAGCAACTACGGATTCGTCGATTTGAGCGAGACGATGCCGAAGATTTTGTCAGCTTCATGACAGATCCTGAATCCACCAGGTTTCTGACTTTCGGCGAAGAGCAGAAAAGCCGTAAAGGAGCCAAAGAACTTCTTGAAGTCACCATAGAGTCCTACGATTCCGAAGCGCTACTTATGGCTTTTGCAGTCGAACATCAGGAAAGCAGGCAATTTATTGGATTCTGCGGTTTGACTCCACGTGAAGAAGGTACGGTGGAAATCATGTATGCAGTGATGCCAAATGAGCGTGGTAAAGGATATGCAACCGAGATCGCGGCAACGTTAGCACAGTATGCCGTCAATCAACTCGGTTATCGGCAAGTAATAGCGCCGGTCTCTCCCGAGCACGAAGTTTCAAAAGCTGTAGCGTTGAAGGCTGGTTTCAGGGACCATGGAATCAGTCGAAACTCAGGTTCTTCAGAGAGTGTGCACCTGTTCGTATTTGAGCAGGAATAGTTAACAAAGCGTTGGCCATCATAGGATTTTAAATAATGAGAAAAGCTATACTGCTTCCGTTTGTCGTGTCGCCGTTGCTTGCGGCACTGCTTTTCGGTTCCGCAGGCAGAATCGATCTGCCCTGGGCATGGGGTGCATGGGGCATACTGTTTGTCAATCATTTGATTGGTCTGGCACTGTTCCGGCGGTTGCGCCCGGACCTGGTTGAAGAGAGAATGTCGCCGGGTGAAGGAATGCAGTCCTGGGACAAGACGCTCTTGCGCCTCTATATTGTAAGTGTCCTGATCTATCTGGTCTTTACGGGTTTGGATATAGGAAGAATCCAATGGCTGGGCGGCATCCCCGTCGAAATACGTCCTGCGGGCTGCATCTTTCTCCTCGCCTCGTTGTCCCTTGTCTATTGGGCCATGCTTACCAATAATTTCTTTTCAACCGTTGTGCGTCTTCAGGAGGATAGAGGTCAGTATGTCGTCACTACCGGTCCATACCGCTTTGTTCGTCATCCCGGCTATCTGTCGGTTATCGGGACCTGGATAGGGTTTTCGGTGATGATTGGCTCGTGGGTAGGTTTGTTGAGCACCACGATACCGTCCGCGGTCATGGTTGTGCGGACACTTCGGGAAGACCGGTTCCTGCAAGAGCAACTCACAGGCTACGAAGAATATTGTCGTAAGGTCAGATGGCGGTTGATTCCGTATGTATGGTGATGGTGCTTTTTACTCGCGGCAACTGCTGACTGAATGTATTTCGGGCTCTCCCCTGCTTGTTAATCCATACACGCTCCCCAGAAAACCACCTTTGTGCGGCAGGTTGTTGGGATATAATTACTTTATTATTTTGGTATCGGTAACTATATAAAAGACTTAGGAGTGACTTTGGCTCAACTTGAACACATTGAGGCAATCGAGAAAAAGCTTTGGAGCGCGGCTGATACTTTGAGGGCGAACTCTAACTATGCCAGCAATGAGTATTTTCTGCCCGTTATGGGTTTGGTTTTCCTTCGGCATGCATTCAGTCGCTATCTTGCCGTCAAGGATGACATCGAGACAAACCTGCCCAGGCGCGGCGGCAAGACGCGCCCTTTGACCAAGGAAGATTTCTCCCAGAAGAGCGCAATCTATCTGCAACCCAAGGCCCAATTCGATACCCTCGTTGCTCTGCCAGACAGCGCGGATCGAGCCAAGGCTATTATCGAGGCAATGGAATCAATCGAGGCGGATTATGAAAGCCTGCGTGGTGTTCTGCCGAAGAGCGAGTATCAGGAACTCGACAACGATGTGCTCGGCCAGTTGCTGCGTACCCTCAATCCTGAGGAACTCAAACGTGTTTCAGGAGATGTGTTCGGGCGTATCTATGAATACTTTTTAACCCAGTTCGCTGACCAGAAGGCACATGACGGTGGAGAGTTTTTTACCCCGGTTTCGCTGGTGTCACTGATCGCTAACGTTATTGAACCTTCCAGTGGCAAGGTTCTGGACCCCGCATGTGGCTCGGGAGGCATGTTCGTACAGAGCGCACGGGTGGTCGAGCGGCGACATGAGAACCCTACTGAAAGGCTTACCTTTTACGGTCTTGAAAAGAACGCCACGACGATCCGGCTGGCCAAGATGAACCTCGCGGTTCACGGTCTCGAAGGTGACATTCAGAAATCCATTACCTACTACGAAGATCCGCATGAACTGCTGCGAAAGTCCGACTACGTGATGGCGAATCCGCCTTTCAACGTTGACGAGATAGATGCAGACAAGGTCAAGAGTGACCCTCGCCTGCCCTTCGGGTTGCCCGGTGTCAACAAGAAAGGCAAGGTTTCCAACGGCAACTATGTCTGGATAAGTTATTTCTACAGTTATCTGAATGAGAAGGGGCGGGCGGGCTTTGTCATGTCTTCACAGGCTTCCAGTGCCGGACGAGACGAAGCCAAGGTACGCCAGAAGCTGGTCGAGACTGGTGATGTGGATATCATGATCGCGATACGATCAAATTTTTTCTATACTCGCACCGTCCCATGTGAACTGTGGTTCCTCAATCGAGAAAAGCCTGAAACACATCGTGATAAGGTACTGATGATCGATGCACGGAATATATATCGCAAAGTCACTCGCAAGATTTATGACTTCAGTCCGGAGCAGGAACAGAACATCCTGGCTATTGTCTGGCTCTATCGTGGACAGACCGAGCGCTATCTTGACCTTGTGGCGGGCTATTGCATGCGGATGCTGGCCGAGGGGATGACATGTTTTACATCACAAGACGACAATGGTGATTCGGTAAAGCCGCTGCCGAATTTTATGAGTTCTTTAACAGCATTGCGGAGCGCCGTCGAGCCGTTCCTCAAGACCCTTGCCGAGGATGCGCCACACTTCGAAGCACTAAAGGAACTGGATGAAGCTACGCCGATGTTTAGTGAGGACGTAGACGCTTTTCAGAGGACCGTCACCGAGCAAGAGGCATTATGGGATCAACAGAAAACAACCAACGGTGAACTGAAAAAAGCCGTTGACCGGCTTGCGTCATTGGCCGAAAGCAGCCGCGATCTGGTCAAACAAACCGATCTGCTTTACAAGCTCGCTTGCCGCTTGATTGAAACCTGCGAAAACGAGTGCAACGCCCGTGATAACGAGACTTGGCCAAACCGCGATATCACTCGCGCACGAAAAGCAGCTGATGTAACGCGTTCTCAGGCAGTGGAACAACTCAAACAGGTTCGTTATTTCTGGCGGCAGGCCCACTGGTTGACAGAACGCTTTCCTGAGGCTGAACTTCGCCATGTGGAGGGACTGGTCAAACTGGTGGACCGCGATGAGATCGAGACAAATGACTGGAGTCTCACTCCCGGCCGCTACGTCGGTGTTGCACCGGAACAAGAGGACGAGGACTTCGATTTCGAGGAGGCAATGCGTGAGATTCATGTTGAACTGGAAGACCTTAACAATGAAGCCGTAAAACTTTCCGCAACGATCAAAAAGAATTTTGAGGAGCTGGGGATATGAGTGTTTCTGAACTTCTCAATGCTGAGGAAGGCAAAACTCTTGAGTTCAAGCAGGACCTCTCATCCCCTCGCAATCTCCTTAAAACGCTGACAGCGTTCGCTAATACTGCGGGAGGCAGGATTATCATAGGCGTGGCGGACAACACCCGAGAACCGTTAGGGATTAACAGTCCGCTGGATCAGGAAGAACGCTTATGCAACATGATTGCCGATTCTATCAGTCCACGTCTGGTCCCCAATATCGAAATGGTTACGGTCGATGGTAAAACTCTTCTCGTGATTGAAGTTTTCTTAAGTAATTCCCGTCCACATTACCTTCGTTCCGAGGGCCCTGAAACCGGCGTCTATGTTCGGCTCGGTTCCACCAACCGTCAAGCTGACCGGGAGCTTATCGGCGAATTGCGCAGGTCCGTCGAAGGGGAGGCATTCGATGAGTTGCCCATGCCGGAGTTGTCGATTGACGATCTTGATATCGAGGCTGCCCAGAAGGCATTTGGTTCTCTACGGAAGCTGGACGAGCAAGCATTGCTGACGTTGAAATTACTGACCCGCCATCAGAACAGACTGGTTCCGACAAAGGGTGGGATTCTCCTTTTTGGCAGGCAGCGTACACAGCATTTTTCGGATGCTTGGATTCAGTGCGGTCGTTTCTTTGGTACTGAGAAAATCGACATTTTTGATCAGATCGATATTGATGTGCCTCTACCGAAAGCCGTTGACGAGGTGATGCTGTTTCTGAAAAAGCACGCTTATCGCAGTGCTGATCTCTCTGAAGTAAGGCGCAAGGATGTCTGGAGCATTCCGCTGGGGATTTTGCGCGAGGTGATTATCAATGCCCTTGTCCATAGTGACTATTCACAACGCGGTGCACCGATCAGGGTTGTTTTTCTTGACGACCGCATCGAGGTTGAAAGCATGGGTCTTCTCGTGCCCGGCCTGACTATCGAAGAGATGAAACAGGGAACCTCCCGTATTCGCAACCCGGTGATCGCCCGTGTTTTCAAGGAACTTAACCTGATCGAACAATGGGGCACCGGTGTCCGGCGCATTTTTACAGACGCCCGTGAGCTGGGTTTACCGGAACCGAACATTGAAGAAATCGGTTTTCGCCTCCGTTTTATCGTTTATCTGGAGAAACCACATCGCATACAGGCTGGTGTGCAGAAGGTTCGGTTAAGTGTAGAGTCGGAGGCACAAGTCGAGGCACAAGTCGAGGCACAAGTCGAGAGGCGTATTTTACAGGTCTGTGCAGAACGACCACTTTCGTCAGCCGAGATTGCCGAGGCTCTCGGGCACAAGTCATTGAGTGGAAACGTGCGTAAGGCTCTGCCCGCATTACGGGAGGCCGGATTGCTGGAATACACCATTCCCGGCAAACCCAAAAGCCGCCTGCAGAAGTATCGGTTGACTCAAAAAGGGAGAAATGCTCTGGAGGAATGGGTATGAAACGAGCTACAGTTCAACTTGGTGACTTTCTGACTCTGAAGAGAGGTTATGACCTGCCGAAACATGTTCGGGTTCCAGGAGGAGTGCCTGTTGTGTCTTCATCAGGTATTTCAGGTACTCATAAAGAAGCAAAGGTGGATGGTCCTGGTGTTGTAACAGGACGATATGGCACATTAGGTAAAATTTTTTACATCGATGAGCCATTCTGGCCACTCAATACAGCCTTATACGTTCAAGATTTCAAGGGTAATCATCCTCGTTTTGTATCCTATTTTTTGAAGTGGATTCTTAACGGAACTCAGAGTGACAAGGCGGCAGTACCGGGAGTTAATCGAAATGACCTACATGCTCGTAAGGTCAAAATTCCAGATAACCTAAGTGAGCAAAAAGCAATCGCTTTTGTCCTCTCTGCCTATGACAACCTGATCGAGAACAACCGGCGGCGGATTCAGTTGCTGGAGCAATCAGCACGTTTGCTCTACAAGGAATGGTTTGTCAACCTCCGTTTCCCCGGCCACGAACACATCAAAATCATCGACAGCGTGCCGGAGGGGTGGGAGAAAATACCGTTTGTGTTTTTGGCAGACTTTCTGAATGGCTTTGCATTTAAGCCTTCGGATTGGGCAGAATCAGGAATTCCTATCGTTAAGATCCCCGAGCTCCGGGATGGTCCGACGATTAAAACACCTAAGAATTCTGGGGATAATATCCCTGAGAAATACCTTTTGCAAGACGGCGATATTCTTTTTTCTTGGTCAGGAACGCTACTAGTCAATATTTGGAACCACGGCAAGGGGCTCCTCAATCAGCACCTTTTCAAGGTGATGCCAGTTTCGCCGGAGCTACGTTCATTTGTCTATCTTGCATTAAAAGAGGCATTGAATGAGTTTCTAAACGAAACTACGGGTGCTACAATGAAACATATCCGTAAAAGGGCATTGCAAAAAGTTGCCCCAATCGTTCCAGTGAAGAGCATTCTTAGAGAGTTTGAATCTGTCTCAGCCCCGATCATCGAACAGATTGGGATTTTACAACGACAGATTACACAGGCATCAAAAGCCCGCGACCTGCTCCTACCAAAACTGATGAGCGGGGAGGTTGCAGTATGAAATATTTTCAAAAAACAACTCGAAAAGAGGAGAGGCATTCGTGAAGAACTCCACGGCTCTAGAAAAAATTGACGAACATCAACTTTTCGTCCCTGCATTTCAGCGTGAATATGTCTGGAAGCGCGATGACGCAAAACGACTTATTGATTCACTAATCAAAGAGTATCCGACGGGCACAATGTTGACTTGGGAAACAAACAATCCACCTGAGCTCAAAGGTCCTCATAAGTATGATGCAAGGCAAGGGGCAGTGCGCATTCTTCTTGATGGTCAACAGCGTCTCACTACGCTCTATATGCTCGTTCGAGGTGAGCTACCGCCTTACTATACTCCACAAGAGATTCAGAACGATACCCGAGGTCTTCGTGTGAATGTCGAAACGCTTGATCTTGAGTACTACTCTCAGACGAAGATGCAGGGTGATCCGTGTTGGCAGAATATTACGGATGTACTACAACGGAAGGTTCGTGTGCGAGATATTGTACGTGAACTCGAAAAAGGTGGTAGTGTAGTGACGAGGGAAAGAGAAGATACTATAGACGATAATTTACGAGCTATTGAGAACATTCTCGATCGTGAATTTCCCGAACAAACCATACCGGCTAAAGCTACTGTAAGAGAAGCGATTGACATTTTTTACAAGGTTAATGCAAGTGGCGTATCGCTAACAGATGCTGAATTGGCACTTGCGCAAATTTCAGGATACTGGCCAGAGGCGCGAGATACTTTCAAGAGAAAGCTCTCTGACCTTCAAGGCAAGGGCTTCGTGTTCAAGCTCGACTTTGTGGTTTACATGCTCCTTGGGTGTATTTATAATCTCGGCTCGGAGATGAAAAAACTACACGGACCCGAGAACGATGAGCTTGTGCGTAAAGTGTGGCAGGTCCTTGATGATAGGGTTCTCGATTATGTCGCCAGCATCCTCCGTTCTCATGCTTATGTGGATCACACTGATGAAATCAATTCAGTTTATGCCTTAATCCCTATCATCGTTTATTGCTACGGGAAAGCAAATGATCATCTCGACGATACGGAAATACGTAAGATCGTCAAGTGGTTTTACTATTCGCAGATAAGAGCGCGTTATATTAGTCAGCTTCCCCAGAAACTAGACCGTGACCTCCGTATAATAAAAGAATCAGAGAATCCTTTCGATGAACTTTTGGCAGTTATTGAAGAGGAGCGGCGTCTTGAGATTTTGCCCGATGAGTTTGTTGGGCGATCTGTATCTCATCCTTTATTCGGTCTTGTACGCTGGTATATGAAGCATAAAGGGGCATTTTGTTTTACGACTGGGGTGGCATTGCGGCAGGTCATGGGTAAGAATTATCAGTTAGAGAACGACCACATATTTCCTTACTCGCGGCTCAAAGCTCATGGATACGACAAGGGGAATCGAGTAAAGTACGCGCTTGCCCAAGAATTGACGAATCGGGCGATTCTTACGCGGACTGCTAACCGCCGTAAAGGGGCAATGGAAGCAAAGAACTATCTTGCCCAAGTAAATAATATGTACCCACGAGGGCTTGAACTGCAATGTATTCCAGAGGATGTGGAACTATGGGGCATCGAAAAATATGAAAACTTTCTTCAAGCTCGCAGGAAAATGCTTGCATCTGAACTCAATTCTTTTCTTGATAGCATCACCGAGACACAGCCACCTGAGGCTCCTGTTACTCTCGAGGATCTTATCGCAGAGGGTGAGAGTGAAGAGCTTGAGTTTAAGGCATCTTTTTGCTGGGATATCGAGGAGGGTGTTAGAAACAAGAAGTTAGAGCTTGTGATAGTCAAGACCGTTGCTGCTTTTGCTAACGCTCAAGGTGGAACTGTTCTTATTGGTGTAAGTGATGATGGTGAGATTCTTGGTTTGGAAGGTGACTATCACGCACTGGGGGAAGCTGACAAAGATAAGTTCGAAATTCACTTACGTAATGTTTTGAATCAGCATTTTGGAACGTCATTCTGTGCGACTAATATTGATGTTGTATTTCCGACTTTTGGCGACATTGAGATTTGTCAAATTGATGTTAAGCCCACTAAAAAGCCGATTGTGTTGAAACTAAAAGATCGCAATGGACAATCTCAAGAAAAGCTATATGTTCGCAGTGGTAACTCATCGCAGGAAATCCCTATGAGCGAAATGCAAGCTTATCTGTCTGAACGATTCTCTGAATAAATAGTGAACGATCTTGAGTAACTACACCGAAGGCACCCTTGTCCAAAAGACAACCGCCGAGTACCTTGAACAGGAACTTGGCTGGAAGTCGGTGTATGCTTATAACAACGAGGATTTTGGACCAGAGAGTTTGTTGGGGCGGGAATCGGAGCGGGAAGTGGTGCTGAACCGTATCCTGCGGGCGAAGATCGAGGAATTAAATCCGGGGCTACCAGCTACGGCTTATGAAGACGCCGTGAGACAGATCGTTACAGCATCAGCGACGCAATCGTTGATCGCAATCAACCGCGAGAAATACTCTCTGCTTCGAGACGGTGTGCAGGTCACTTTCCGTAACGACAACGGTGAGCGGGTGCGCGAGCGACTGCGCGTTATAGATTTTGAGCATCCGGAGAACAATCATTTTCTTTGCGTCAGGGAATTGTGGGTGCGAGGCGATCTGTACCGGCGTAGAGCAGATATCGTTGGATTCGTTAATGGCTTGCCGTTGCTGTTCATCGAATGCAAGAACGTTCACAAGGATCTGGAGGTTGCCTACAATAACAACTACAAGGACTATCTGGATACTATCCCCCATCTCTTCCATTGGAATGCTGTCCTTATGCTTGGAAATGGTATTCAGGCAAAGATTGGCTCTCTTGGCAGCCCGTATAAGTTTTTTCACGAGTGGAAACGATTGGCTGAAGAGCAGCCGGGTTTAGTGGATATGGAGACCTTGCTCAAAGGCGTCTGCGAGAAAACGAACTTTCTCGATCTGGTGGAGAACTTTATCGTATTTGATGAATCAGCAGGAGAGCCAAGAAAAATTCTTGCCCGAAACCACCAGTTTCTCGGTGTCAACCGGGCTATCGAAGCCGTAACAGAACGTAAAAGACGGGACGGTAAGCTGGGTGTCTTTTGGCATACGCAGGGTGCAGGCAAGAGCTACTCCATGGTATTTTTTACACGGAAGGTTCATCGCAAACTGGGCGGTAATTTTACGTTCCTTGTGCTGACCGACCGCGAAGATCTCGACACGCAGATATATAAGACTTTTGCCGGGTGCAGTGTGGTGGACAATGACCGGGATCCTTGCAGGGCGTCGAGCGGTGAGCACCTCTCAAAACTACTTGTCCAGCACAAGTCACACATCTTCTCGCTGATTCAGAAATTCAACAAAACCATCGCAAAAGGGGAAGCTTACACAAAGCGGGACGATATCATCGTCATCACTGATGAGGCCCATCGAACCCAGTACGGGACTTTGGCGCTCAACATGCGCAATGCGATGCCAAATTCCAGCTATATCGGTTTTACCGGTACGCCGCTATTCAAGGACGACGAGATCACCAAGAGGGTATTTGGCGATTATGTATCAACCTACGATTTTCAGCGGGCTGTTGACGATAAGGCCACGGTGCCGCTCTATTACGATGCGCGCGGTGACAAGCTTGGCATTGCGGTTGGTAACCTGAACGAGCGGATTGCCGAGAAGCTTGAGGAACTGGAGACAAGCGATCTCGATGTAGAGCAGCGCCTTGAGCAGGAACTCAAACGTGATTACCATATCATCACAGCCGGAAAACGTCTTGATCAGGTGGCCCGTGATTTTGTGTGGCATTATTCCACGGCATGGGAAACCGGCAAAGCAATGCTGGTCTGCATCGACAAGATCACCTGTGTGCGGATGCATCGGTTGATAGAATTTTACTGGCATGAACGGATCAAGGTGCTTGAAGGGCAGTTGTCTTCAGCAAAGGATGAGCAGGACGAGCAGTACCGACAGCGTCAGATCGTATGGATGCGCCAAACGCAAATGGCGGTCATGATCAGCGAAGAGCAGGGTGAGGTCGAGAAGTTTCGCAAGTGGGATCTGGACATCACGCCATACAGACGTCTTATCAAGGACGGTATTGATCTGCCTGAGGCTATGCAACTATTGCCGCAGTACCAGAATATGCAACGGTTGTCTTTGGACGATGCGTTCAAGGCCGAGGAACACCCGTTTCGTGTCGCCATTGTCTGTGCAATGTGGTTGACCGGATTCGATGTCCCTGGCCTGTCCACTCTTTATCTGGATAAACCGCTCAAGGCGCATACCTTGATGCAGGCCATAGCAAGGGCAAACCGGGTGAACGAGGGCAAGAACAACGGGATGATCGTTGATTACTGTGGTGTTTTGAAGCATCTGCGTAAGGCTTTGGCGACTTTTACAGGAACCGGTGATGGCGGTCGTGGGGGTAAAGATGGTGAAACCGAACCAGCCAAGTCAGACGAGGAGCTTCTGGCAGATCTGGCAGAAGCGATCGCTTTTGTGCGCGGATTTCTGGATGAACGACATGCTGCACTGGACAATATCATCACTCAGACCGGCTTTGCAAGGAATGCGGCCATTCTTGCTGCCAAGGAAGCCGCTAACGAGAACGACGAAACACGGAAGCGATTCGAGGTGATGTGCCGTGCAGTATTTACAAAATTCAAGGCATGCATCACAGTCGAGGGCGTGAATGTGTATCGAGCCGATTACGAAGCCATCAATGTGGTCTACAAGAGCCTGCAGCAGGATCGTGAAAAAGCAGACATATCAGACATTATCCGACAACTGCATCATGTTGTGGATGAGGCGATTGAGACAAAGTCCGATCAATTTGCTGAAGATTCTGAAACATACGATATCAGCAAGATCGATTTCGATAGGCTCAGGCAGGAATTTGAACGCATTCCAGCTAAGCGGACCACTGTACAAAATCTTAAGACAGCAATTGAGCAGCGTTTGCAGCGATTGCTTCAGCGGAACCCGCTGCGAACTGATTTTCAAAAGCACTATGAGGAGATTGTTGCTGAATATAACCGTGAGAAGGATCGGGTGACCATCGAAAAAACTTTCGAAGCGTTGTTGCAGCTCATAAACGAAATGAGTGAAGAGGATAACCGTGCTGTTCGCGAAGGTCTCGATGAGGAATCGTTGGCGGTGTTTGATTTGCTAAAGAAGCCTGATTTGTCGCCCAACCAGATCAAACGCATCAAGGCTGTTGCAGTCGAATTGCTCAAAACGCTCAAGTCTGAAAAGTTACGTGTGATCCACTGGAAGGAAAAGGAGGCTACCCGGGATGCAGTGCGCCTCGCTATTTGGGATTTTCTCTGGAGTGAGTCAACCGGGCTACCTGTGGAACAATACACCGAAGATGACGTTGAAAGAAGAGTGGAAGAGGTCTACCGCCATGTGTGTCGAGTCTATCCAAAGCTTCCCTCTCCGTTTTATGAAATACCAGCAGCTTGAGGAAATGCAGGAGACAAAGGAAATCAGTGAAAACGCCACATTGATATCCCATGAAAAGCAAAGCCGCCTCTGGAAAATCAGGGCGGCTTTTTCAATACATCGGTGAGTTTTTGACGAACCTCACCCCAGGTCGAAGCGGTCGAGGTTCATCACCTTGTCCCATGCGGCGACGAAGTCGTTTACGAACTTCTCCTGTGCGTCGTCACTTCCGTAGACTTCCGCGATGGCGCGAAGTCGCGAGTTCGAGCCGAAGATGAGGTCGACGCGGGTGGCGGTCCACCTGGGTTCACCGGTTTCGCGGTCGCGGCCCTCGAACGTTTCATGCTCTTTCGAGACCGGTTTCCACTCCGTGCCCATGTCGAGCAGGTTTACGAAGAAATCATTGGTGAGCGTTTCCGGCCGTTTGGTAAAGACCCCGTGCGGTGACTGTTCGAAATTGACGTTCAGCACCCGCAGGCCGCCGACCAGCACCGTCATCTCCGGTGCGGTAAGCGTGAGCAACTGCGAGCGGTCGACCAGCATTTCCTCCGCGGAAACGCTGTATTTCTTTTTCATGTAGTTGCGGAACCCGTCCGCCAATGGTTCAAGAATCGAGAATGATTCCGCGTCGGTCTGCTCCTCTGAAGCATCCGTGCGGCCCGGTGTGAAGGGAACGGTCACGTCGGTGCCGGCTTTTCTGGTCGCTTCTTCGATACCTGCGCATCCGCCAAGCACGATCAGGTCGGCGAGAGAAACTTTTTTACCACCCGACTGTTCTCCGTTGAAGGCATCACGGATTTTCTCGAGTTTCTGCAGCACCCGTTGCAGTTGTTCCGGCTGGTTGACCTTCCAGTCTTTCTGCGGAGTGAGCCGGATGCGTGCGCCGTTGGCCCCGCCGCGCTTGTCGGAGCCGCGGAACGTCGAGGCAGAAGCCCATGCCGTTGTGACCAGTTCTGAAATTGTCAGACCGGAGGCAAGGAGCTGTTTCTTAAGCTCTGCGATCTCCCCTTTGCCGATCAGCTCGTGGTCGACTGCCGGTACCGGGTCCTGCCAGACCAGATCCTCTTCCGGGACTTCCGCGCCGAGGTAACGCGATTTCGGGCCCATGTCGCGATGGGTCAGCTTGAACCACGCCCGGGCAAAAGCGTCCGCGAACTGGTCGGGATGCTCGTAATAGCGTCGTGAAATCGGCCCGTAGATCGGATCCATGAGCATCGCCAGGTCCGCGGTGGTCATCATGGTCGGCACGCGTTTCGACGGATCGTGGGCGGCCGGTGCGAGATCTTCCTCGGCTACATCTTTCGGTTTCCACTGCCATGCTCCGGCGGGGCTTTTCGTCAGCTCCCACTCGTATTTGTAAAGCATACCGAGATACCCCATATCCCAATGAATCGGGTCGGGCGTCCATGCCCCTTCCAGTCCGCTGGTCATGGTCTCGTCACCCTTACCGCTGCCGTAGCTGCTCTTCCAGCCGAGTCCCTGCTCCTCGATCCCGGCGGCTTCGGGCTCGGGACCCACCAAATTCGGATCGCCCACACCGTGGCATTTCCCGAAGGTGTGGCCACCGGCTACAAGTGCTACGGTCTCCTCGTCGTTCATGGCCATGCGTGCAAAGGTCTCGCGAATGTCCTTGCCCGCGGCAACAGGATCAGGCTTGCCGTCCGGCCCTTCGGGATTGACGTAGATCAGGCCCATCTGCACTGCAGCCAGGGGGTTTTCAAGATCGCGTTCCCCGCTATAGCGAGTGTTGCCGAGCCACTCGGCCTCCTTGCCCCAGTAAATATCCTCTTCCGGCTCCCAGATGTCCACTCGTCCGCCGCCGAACCCGAAGGTTTTGAATCCCATCGACTCCAGCGCGCAGTTGCCCGCAAGGATCATGAGGTCCGCCCAGGATAGTTTCTGCCCGTACTTTTGCTTGATAGACCAGAGCAGCCGGCGAGCCTTGTCGAGGTTCGCATTGTCGGGCCAGCTGTTGAGCGGGGCGAAGCGCTGGTTGCCCGTGCCTCCCCCGCCGCGGCCGTCGCCGGTTCGATAGGTGCCCGCGCTGTGCCACGCCATGCGGATGAAAAGCCCGCCGTAATGACCATAATCGGCCGGCCACCATTCCTGCGAATCGGTCATCAGCGCATAGAGATCCTGTTTCACGGCTGCAAGGTCAAGCGTTTTGAACGCTTCGGCATACCTGAACGCTTCATCCAGGGGATTGCTCAGAGAAGAGTGCTGATGAAGCATGTCGAGATTCAACTGGTTAGGCCACCAGTCCCTATTGGAAGTGCCGCCTCCGGGATTTCCCGCTGTTCTGCCCGTAACGGGACATTTGCTCTCTTCATTCATAGGGTTCCTCCTGCTTGTTTCTGGATGTTTCGATTGTAGTTGTAATGAATAGAAAATGTTTCCTACGGATTCAGTGTGTTCGTTACAATAATCGGAACGATTACTAATAAGAAAGAATAAAAAAATATCCTGTCATTTCAAGAAGAATTCAGCTTTTTCGATTACAATCGGAGCAGGTTCCGAAAAAGTCTATCCGGTGTCCTTCGATATCGAAATCGGTCGAGCGGCGGATTTCCTCGTCGATTTCAGGGAAAAAACGTGCCCCGAAATCAAAGATCTTCCCGCACTTTCGGCAGATCAAGTGGTAATGCGGTTCGGTTTTGGCCTCGAACCGGTCGAAGGTGCTGCCGGCATCTATTTTTCGAGCAAGTCCAAGGTCGATAAGAATCGTGAGATTTCGATAGACTGTGCCGAGGCTGAGCCTGGGGAACTCCGGTTTGAGCTTATCGTAAAGCCACGTGGCTGTAGGGTGGCTTTCGGTAGAGCGAAGAACTTCCAGGATGCGTTCTCTTTGCCGGCTGTATCGATACTGTTTTCCCGAAGGTTTCTGCTTCACGGACCAAAACTATTCGTGAACGGTTATTATTCCGGCAATGTACTATTTCCATATCACTGTTAAAAAAGCTTCTACCCTTCTGAGACATTTCTGTTATCAATGTGTTTTGACCCACTCGGCGATTTTTTCTTTGATCTCGTCGCGGACACGTCTGAAGACATTGAGTTTTTCTTCCTCCGTTCCCTCTGCTTCCGCAGGGTCGTCAAAAGGCCAGTAATAACGGTTTTCCGGGTTCATCAGTCCGGGCCAGATTCTCGGGCAGGTTTCATTTACCTTGTTGCAAACCACGATCAGAAAATGGATTAACTCTTTGCCGAGATATTCTTCCAGTCCCTTGGGGCGCTGATTGCTGATGTCAATATCGATTTCATGCATGACCTGAACCGCCATGGGATGGATCTCGTCCCGCGCTTCCATTCCGGCACTGAGTGGCTCGAAATGATCTCCGGCCATTGAGCGTAAAAATCCCTCTGCCATCTGGCTGCGAGCGGAGTTGCCCGTGCAGAGGAAAAGTACTTTTTGTTTTTTGTCCATAGTGGTGTTTTCTCCGGTTAGGCGCCCTTCAGGATGCAAAACGCCGGATTCATAAATACAATATTTGTTCCAGCAGGAAAAGTAAGGTTTGCCCAAAGTCTGCTTCTGCCTGTTTTGCAAAGGTTTTACATTGCAGAAGGCCGATGCCCCGATACCAGGCAAGGCGTTTTGTTTGTTCTATTATTATCGTAAATTTACGATAAACTATATACTATGCCAATGCAGAGAACGGGAAAACAGATAGACTATCGTGATGATGAGCTGGAGATGGCGCAATTTGCCAAGGCTCTCGGTCACCCGGTAAGAGTAAAGATTTTGAGGTTACTGGAGAACCAGGCCTGCTGTTTTACCGGTGAGATGACCGCCATGATCCCGATGGCCCAGTCCACCATTTCCCAGCATCTCAAGGCGCTCCATGAGGCGGGGCTCATACAGGGTGAAATCAATCCACCAAGGGTGAAATATTGTATCAACAGAGAAAACTGGGAAAGGGCGCGTGAACTGTTCGATCAGTTTTTTTCTGATAGCCCGAGCGCGTTTTCCTGCTAATGCACAAGCTCTGAGAGCGCGTATTGTATTTTTTATCGTTTATTTGCGATTAGCTGTTTAACAGGAGGAGTACATGAAAAAACATATCAAAGTGCTTGGTTCGGGCTGTGCTACCTGCAAACAGCTTGAAACGGCTGTCCGTGAGGTTGTCGCTGAATCGGGAATCGATGCGACAGTTGAAAAAGTAGAGGATATTCAACAGATCATGGCCTACAATGTTCTCTCAACACCGGTACTGGTTATCGATGAGGAGGTCAAGTGCTCGGGGCGTATACCCTCACGAGAAGAGATCGAGGGATACCTCTATTAAGGGCACCTCTAAAAACTTATTACGCGCCCAAATTGCTGCGTTAGTCGGTGCTCGAGATCCTCATGTACTCCGTGTACGCTCCGGTTTCTCCGCTCCGTCCGCGTTGCACTTTGCTCGCTCATGACACTTTTTAGAGGTGCTGTTAATTTGCTGCGCACCATGATTACGTCGTTGGGCGGGTTGGAGAGCGCGCTCGCGACAATTCATAGAGGTACCCTGATGAGATTGTTATGACAAGGTGATGACTATGAAACAAAGAGAAAAGGCTCTGAAAGATGGCGGCCAAACAGGGATATGGCTGGGGGTTCTGATTGTTGCTCCAGCCTTGGTCTTGCTATACGGCAATCTTGAACAGATGGCTGAACTCGTTGTTCTATATCTGGGATTAAGCCGTGACGCTCATTTCGGCGAGGCGTTCTTCTTTTTCGTCTATGAGGTTCCGAAGGTGCTGCTCCTGCTTGTTGGGGTTGTTTTTGTCATGGGTGTTGTACACACATTCGTTTCACCCGAAAAGACCAGGGCGATGCTTTCCGGAAAGAGAACAGGCGCCGGCAATGTTATGGCTGCCGGGCTTGGTATTGTAACGCCGTTCTGTTCCTGTTCGGCTGTTCCTCTCTTTATCGGTTTTTTGCAAGCTGGCGTTCCGCTGGGAGTGACTTTTTCTTTTCTGATTGCGGCACCGATGGTCAATGAAGTAGCACTGGCTCTGCTTTTCGGGATGTTCGGCTGGAAAATCGCCCTGACCTATATGATAATGGGGCTTGGCATCGCCATCACGGCAGGGATCGTTATAGGAAAGCTTGGGCTTGAAGAAGAGCTCGAAGAGTGGGTCCGTCAATTGTTGAAGAACGATTTTGCCGAAAGTGTGACAGAAGAAAGTATATCCTGGTCCGAAAGATTCAGCGAAGGTTTCGGTCATGTTCGGTCAATTGTTGGAAAAGTATGGATTTACATCGTGCTGGGGGTAGGCGTGGGGGCCGGTATTCATGGGTATGTGCCTGAAAACTTCATGGCTTCTCTGATGGGTGAAAGCGCCTGGTGGTCAGTGCCTGTCGCTGTGCTTCTCGGGGTTCCCATGTACTCGAATGCAGCGGGCATCCTGCCTATTGTTCAGGCTCTGTTGGGCAAAGGGGCTGCGCTTGGGACAGCAATGGCCTTCATGATGAGTGTCATTGCGCTGTCGGCTCCTGAAATGATCATTTTGCGCAAGGTGCTCAAACCGCGTTTGATTGCGGTCTTTGCGGGAGTTGTGGCGGCAGGGATCGTGCTGGTGGGCTATGTGTTTAACCTTGTGCTTTAGGGCACCCCTATTAATTTGTTACGCGACCCGAATACTTCGTTGGTCGGTGCTCGAAATCCTCATGTACTCTGTGTAC
>OFHR01000041.1_pt1 | contig 21737 bp, 19 predicted proteins | sample 1522041 | NCBI WGS metagenome assembly OFHR01 (sample SAMN04272335, study PRJEB24112) | coral metagenome | biome: Coral reef; feature: Shallow seawater; material: Coral tissue | host: Coral | place: China: South China Sea | collected 2014
TCTTTCGCTAATGCAGGAAAATCAGGAGATTTTTCAGCAAGCTCTTCAACCGCAAATGAACCCTCTGCAACCAAGGCGGAACGCTCATCGCGCCCAAGGGTCGAGGCAAGCTGTGACTGAGCGAGCACAACACCGCGTTCGGCCTGGGCAACTTCGAATTCCGCCTCGGCAAAATCAGCCTCAGAGCGGCGCAGTGATCCTATATGCTCACGACCCGCTTCATAGCGCAACTTCAGAAACGCTACATTTTCCCTGCGACGCTGCTCAATTTCTTTTGCAAGCACGACAAGTTTCTGCGCCTTGAGAAGTTCTACAAAAGCTCGCCTTAACGACAATCTGGCATCCGAAGACGCGAGGCGATACGCTTGTTCTTCGGCGTTCAGTGCTTCCTTACTGGCTTTTATTTTACTACCGGTAATCCCACCATCATACAGCAGTTGTGAAGCTGAAACGCCGTAGGAAAAAGTAGAAGCACTCTCAAGCTCTTCTTGTGTCGAATCGCTGCGTTTGCCGCTCAAGCTGGCGTTTACCTGCGGACGTTCAGCCGAAGCGGTAATTTTTTTCTGCGCTTCAGCCTGCTGCAGCGATGCCTCGGCGGCAGCGAGATCCGGTCGGGACTGCAGTGCCTCACTGACACACTGCTGCCATTTCAACACTTCCTGAGCATAAACCGGGAGTCCCGTTAAACAACCCTGGAGAATAAAAAACAGCATGAACAACCTGCCGGCTTTTGTAAAACAATGTATTGCAACCTTGTTATCCCTCATGACCTCTCACTCTCGCATTTCGGGACAACTATCATGCAATAACATGGCAAACCCACCATCATTTCCTGTTTGTCCACCAAAGCCCGCCTTAAAAAACCCTTTTGCACCGAAAAAAACTTTAACCATGTTGTTCATTTTCTTTCCCCAGCTCTACTTGTTTTCACCATGATCATTAACCGATCCCCTTTTTGTTCGGGGTACGCTTATGAGCTACTCTCCTTTATGTCTATGCTGGGGCAAGGAAAAAGGTTTCATCTTTTTCATTTTTCCATCACCCCCTCTTAACATTGTTTCCCGCGTTGCTGCACACCCTTCGGATGCATCGAGAATCCGCCAGATCAAAAACGCGATTTCCGATGCGATGAAATGCTACTATAAATATCGAAGGACGTCGAATTCAGAAGCAGAAGTAAGTGATGCAACACCCCAAGAGCCATTGCTGGTATTTCTCTCCCCCCATAGTCGTTCCCGTACTTGACACGGGAATCCATTAGCTATTTTTGATTGTAGACTTTTTCTCCTGTCACACGTTACTTGTCAATGTCTCAACGAAACACCTCTTGTTTACGTTAGTATTGCATTGAACTCATTGCTGTAAATTTTCAGCGCATTTACAATTGGTGGCAAACGACTTGATAACGAGGTATGAGGTGGAGAAACTATGAAGAGAATCCTTGTTGCTGGTGCTTCGGGGTACATCGGGCGGTACGCTGCTCAAGCGTTCAAGCAGCGGGGATGGTTTGTCCGGGCGTTTGTACAAGACTCTGAAAAACTCAAACGTCCAGGCCCTTTCGGAGAACCCGCACTTGACGGCTTGGCGGATGAAATCGTAACGGGTGACGCCACAAAACCGGACACGCTGCATGACATTGCGGATGGGATAGATACGGTCTTTTCCTCGGTGGGTCTTAGAAGTTCGAGACCCGGCCTGACCTATCATGATGTCGATTTTCTCGGCAACATCAATATCCTGCAGGAAGCCATGCACCACGATGTGCACAAGTTCATTTACGTTTCCATTTTCAAGGCTGCGGAGATGATCGAGATGCAGATCGTCAAGGCCCATGAAGATTTTGTTCAGGCGCTGAAGAATTCCGGTATCGACTACTCCATCCTGCGGCCGAACGCTTATTTTCCCGACATGACACAGTTCCAGAAAATGGCTGCTTCGGGCGTCATCATCTGGCCCGGTGACGGAAGTTTAACGATAAACCCGATTCACGGTGAAGATATGGGAGAAATCTGCGTTGATGCAGCCGCTCCCGGTTATCAGGATATCGATATCGGCGGGCCGGACATCTTTACCTACAAAGAACTGTTCACTCTTGCTTTCACATCCATCAACAAACAACCAAGAATCATCTTCATCCCCCTCTGGATCGTCCAAGGCTTTCATACCCTCATAAAACCCTTAAACGCACGCATAGCCGACATGCTCGCCTTCGCCATTGCCGTCAACACCATCGACAACGCCGCACCTCGTTACGGCAAGCTGCATATGAAGGATTTTTTTGAGGAGTTTGGAGGAAAAAACTTTGCAAAAACTAAGCTCTACTGAAAGGGCATAAAGCAATAATAACGCTTCAACGCATAAATTCAGGCAACTTTGTCTTCCAGTCAGCTATAAGCACAAGATCGCATTCGATGCTTGTACCGCTTTGCGCAACAAGATCGAGCTCTCCTACATGTGAATAGTTTTCAATGGTATACGCGTTATTCATCAGCTTGAGCAAGGCTTTTTTGTATTCTGTGTCTTCATTGCCAGCAAGATGCTGACCTTTCATTTCAAGCACTACAAGTTTGTCATCACTGCCTCCATCTTGCTTGACAGCAAAGATGAAATCCGGATAAACTTTTTCCTTTCGCCATCCCTGAACCGAATAGTGAGACCGGGCAACGTTTCTATGCCACCATGAAAGAGCCCGCTCACCATCGAGATAAACCGCTATATCACGTTCATCCTGATTGAAGTCTCCCTTGTACATTGGAGAAAACAGGCTTTTTTTCAAAGGCCCGCCATTCTTTCCTATCAATTGCTCTGAACCTTCTGACTCGAATGTTTCGGTCATGTATGGTAGTTCCCAATTGCGCCCGTCTGCACGCAAACGGAACTGAATTCTCCCGGCAGCCACCTCATCATTGAAAAATTCTTCCGCTTTCCCGTCCCGTTGCTCTTCAAGCCATCTCCTCAACGCTTCAATCAGCAGGCCGGAAAGATTGTTCAACATGGTATCGTCAAACCCGCGAACCTGAAGACCGGAAACGAGCAGCTCGACAATCTCTCTCGACCACCATGCATTCGGCACAATGTCCGAAACCATCCTTGCAGCATAAGCGGTATCGAAGACCATTTTTTCGGAACTAACACCTGTAATTTCGTGAACGATACGTTCATCACCCGAATCCGTGAGCCTGATAAGCTGCATCTGACGTTCGGCAACTGTCACATTGTCAGGAATACTCGCCACCAATGGGGACAGATCGAGATCCTGCCATTCAAGATTGAATAAAATATCTTCTTCGTATCGTAGTTCGCGAATTTCCGTGTCGGTCACATGAAGCACAAGCGGCAGGAAAATCCTGGCACCGGAAAATGTGTTCCTTCTATGAATAGCTCTTGGCCCTGATGGTGCTGCCAAGTCGTTTGTCCTGATTTCCCTGACCAGATCGCCCATTCCATCTTCCTCAAGCCCTTTTTTTATTGCACTCACGACATCGGCGGTATTCGCATGGTGCGTGATGACATAGCTTTCGTCGAGCAGAGCTACCCCAGTTTTACACGCATCGGGCTGGCGGAGAATCCTGCCGACAAGCTGTGTCATGGCTGCAAGGTTTGCACTTGCCGCAAGGACGCATAAGACATAGGCAAACGGACAATCCCACCCTTCCTGCAGGGCCTGCTTGGTGATGATAACGCGAATCCTGTTCGTTTTGCTCAGAAGATCCTGATTTTCGGGTGTGGCAAGATCGTTCGTATCGGCTGTTTTGATCGCTATTTCCGCTGCATCGAGTCCACCGGAATTGATGAGCCACTCCTTGACGTCCAATGCATGGATATGGTTTCCGTCACGCTGATCGTTACCGGTTCTCTCAACCTGTACGAGAAGGATTGGACGAATATAACGGCCGGATTCAGCCTGAAATGTCCGCGCCGCTCCGTCGAGTTCGTGGAGCCGGTTGAGAGAGACCGCAAGAGTGCTTTTCCAGTCAGTGCCCCCTCTCGGATCGAGATTGAGCGGCATTTTGATCATGCCCTCTCTGTCAAGGTCGATTCCGTTGACCTCCACAAGAACATTTGCATAACGTCCCGATTTCGGGTTTCGTCCAGTTGTCGGCCTGACATCCCTAGGTGTTGCCGTCAGTTCAAGAACAAAACAGGGATTGAAACCGTAAAGCGTCGAGAATGCGAGTTCGGAAACTGCTTTGTGACCCTCATCCATGATGACAACCGGCCTGATCAATCGCAAGGCGTTACCGAGCGAATCTTTCACCTGATGCCACGGATAGGCCGACTCGGCAAGATCGTAACTGTCGAGATTTGGCGTCCGTGCCAACGCCTCAGCATGAGCCTCCTGATCCCCTTCAGGCGGGAAAAAGCCGTGGACGTCTCCACGGTCTCGAAACATTTTCAGCGATTCCTTGTTTTCACGGTTTGACGATTGGAGCATCAGGAGCATGACACAGAGCTGGCTCTCCACATCACGGGCATCGAGCCGGTCATTCTTTTCGAGAATACGAACCGCATTGCCTGAAAGCACGTCCAGCATCTGACGGTAGGGATGCTGGCGGTCGATCAATTGTCGTCTGGTCTGTGTATAGATCGCTTCATTGGGTACGATCCATAGCACAAACCCTTTGTTTCGCCCCAGATACCGGCCAAAAATTCTGGAAAGCGATTCGACGGCAAGAAATGTTTTTCCTCCTCCGGTAGGAACCTTGAACACGATGTTCGGCACCGAACGACCGAGACCGTCCGTGCGGGGCGAATACGGAACGCCATGCCGCGACACGGGCAGCTTGCCCGTCGAACGGAGATCATCCCATGCCTTCTGAGGAAAATCAGGGATGTCAAGTCCAAGTTCAGGCTGCTTCCTTGCGATATTTGCAATCCCGTCGGCTCGCTTCTTCTGAGTGGACAATTCAGCAAGGTAATCGTCGAGCCTCGCCAGTACGCGGCTCTGGTATTCAAGTTCACGCAAAGCCATGTCAACTCCGTTCAATACGATAGAGAGCCCACGGAAGCGGGGCGAATTCGACCGGTACCTTTTCCTCGTCCAGCATCTTCTGCGAAACGAACTTCGCGGGAGCGAAGACCAGATGACGCTTGCCGGGCTTTTGTTCCGCAAATTCCTTTGCCTTCGTAAGCGTCAGGGCGGCATCGCGCGATTTCAGGAAGTCGAGATCCGGCTTGTAAATCAGCCAGACATGGAAAGATGAAGATTCACCAAGATAACCATGTCCATCATTCAAGACCACCGCATCGGGGAGCATGGCCTCGTTCGTCGCCATATGAAACAAAAGAGCGCCCAACTGCTCGAAATCCGGCAGATTCTCACCTGTCAACATCTTGTCCATTTCGATGGCTTCGCCCAACGTACAATAAGTAAAACTACCGCCCAATCCTTCTACCCTATCTGTAACTTTCTTCACCCCCTCAACCAGCAACTCCCCGTCCTTGACCTTCTTTTCGATCTTGTCGAATCGATGCTCTTCAAGATTTTCGATACCCTCAATCGTAGAAATCAGCTTGTCGGCCTTTTTGATATCAGTGAAGGTGAGCGACTTTTTCATCAGCTCTTCCCTCTGCGTGCCTTGATAACTGTATCCGTTGATTACCCGGCGGACACGTTCGGCTGTGAGCCTGTCCGCATAATCCTCGCACTCGACAAGAATGAACTTACGGTTGCCACCATCCTTTTTGTTGGCAGCAAGTACGGCATGGGCTGTAGTGCCTGATCCAGCAAATGAATCAAGTATTAGTGAGTTTTTATGCGTAGCTATTTCGAGAACACGACTTAACAGTTGAATGGGTTTTGGAGTAATTGTCCCCTCTTGTCCCAAAGAATCAGACATAATCAATCTAAGCTCCTTGCGCGCCTCATCAGTATGCCCTGCAAAAACGTGTGCCCACCAAGTACCAGGAACTATGTTGCCCCCATTTCTAAGCTTATGTTTATATCGTTTAAACGACGGTACCGATGCTTTACCGTCTTTCCCCCAATAAACAAGTTTATTTTCAAGGTTTTCGGCATGCTTTTCTTTACTGTAACGCCATACAGCATTTTTATTAGGCCAAATTTCCTCTCCAGTATTAGGATTGATTATGGGATAATATAGATTCGGACGTTCTTCAGCTGTTTTGTTACAGGTATAATTGTCAGCCCTAAAAACCCCTTCTTCATCCATATGACGATACTGAACATCGTTTTCCTCTGTTCGCTCAATTAGATTGCGTTTCCAATTGTTTTTTTGATAGACTAAAACATAATCGTGCATAGGAGCAATACCTGTCTGATCATTTGCTACAGCATATTTCTTTTGCCAAACAATATTAGCGACAAATCCGTCTTCCCCAAAGATTGCATCAAGCATCATTCTCGCTCGATGCACCTCATTGTCGTCGAGCGTAATCCAAATTGACCCTTTTTCGGAAAGAAGCTCATACAACAACTGCAACCTCGGCCACATCATCGCACACCACTTGTCGTGCCGAAGCCCATCCTCTATGCCAACAGGGTTTTCGCTCAGCCACTGTTGCATCATGGGGCTGTTCACATTGTCGTTGTAGCACCACCCCTCGTTACCGGTGTTGTAAGGCGGATCGATAAACACGCAATCGACTTTGCCAGCGTACATCGGCAGCAGCGATTTGAGCGCGTGCAGATTGTCTCCATGAATGATAAGATTCCCGTCGAGTCTTGGTTCGCCGATGGATTTATCGGCATCAGGCACCAAGGGCCTATGGGGAATCGAGAGATGATGGTTGTAGACGAATTCCTTACCTTTGAAGTTCAGTTCAGGCATACAAGCATCCCTTCATGTAATAAGTGAGAAAGCTACAATTAATCCTGTTCATCAGCCAAAACCAGAATCCTCTGTTTCACATCATCGGTAATCCACATCCCTGCATTAGCCAAACGATCGACATAAAGTCCAACCTTTTTGATAAATCCCTTACTTTTTGTTTCCAATAATATTTTAAGGGTTCCCCAAACTTGCAAACCCGCTGCACGAGCTGTTCGTCGGGCAAGCATATCATCAAGCAAAACAACATATTGTGGATTTTCAAGCGCGAGAGACATTGCAGCCAATTCGCCTGGACCAAGATCTAAAGACAACCATTCAGAAGATTGCACTTTCGGGTTAACTGTTTTTAGCCACGAAAACTTTGTTGGATCAGGCACATCATATCCTTTATTTTGTCCATCCAATAGCTCGGCTTTTACTGCTTCAGGCACCCAAATTTCCCTGAAAAGCTCTGGGAGCCATTCAATTCCCTCAATACGGTATAGATAGAGTAATGGAGATGTGTTGCTTATAGCATTAAGCATGCTCTTCTTCTAAATCATGTAACTCGGAAGTAAGGGGAAAAACACTATATCGGCTGAGGCTGAGTAAAAATTCTACCCGGCTCATTCCAGCAAGTTCGGCTGCACGGCCTGAGGAAAGTCGTCCCATTTCAAACAACTTGACCGCAGCAAGCACACGCAACTCTTTCCCAAAAGCATGGGCATCTGTCTTTTCTGCAAGTAATATCTTTTCGGGAATATCAACTGTAATATGCTGAGCAGCCATGATTCACCCTCTTTGAACTTTCGGTTAATGAGCTATCATTCTTGTTATTAACAACTGTAATAACATATAAAACTTATCAATAATTCACTCCCCGCGTAACAGGACGATTCCATTTCACCATTTTCCGAGTTGAGTAAATTCGTAAAAATGGGCACCGGATCAAGTCCGGCATGACTGTATGCCTGAAATAGCATGCCTACTCCCCTGTCGAACAATTAACCATTGGCGGATGTTAGGGTTACAAGTAGCAAACCATAACATTTATCAACAGCTATCATGAAAAAGGTGCTTGTAGCGGGAGCTTCCGGCTATCTTGGAAGGTATGTCGTCAGGGAATTCGCCGAAAGGGACTACAGCGTCCGGGCGCTCGTGAGAAACCCGGAAAAGCTTGCAACGGAAGGCCCCAATCTCGAACCTCCAGTTGCTGATGTCGTCGACGAGGTGGTAACGGGTGATGCAACCGACAAGGCATCCCTGAAGGATGTCTGCAAGGATGTGGATATCGTCTTTTCCTGCATGGGGCTCACCAAACCGCAACGTGACGTAACGAGCGAGCAAATCGACCACCTCGGCAACAAGACCCTGTTGGAAGACGCTCTGTCCCATGGTGTAAAGAAGTTCATCTACGTTTCGGTCTTCAACGCCGAAAAGATGATGGACGTCGATATCGTCAGTGCGCACGAACGTTTTGTAGAGGACCTTCATGCGTCCGGCATGTCCTCCACCGTCATCCGCCCGACCGGCTTCTTCTCCGACATGGGCATGTTTTTCTCGATGGCGCGTTCAGGGCACATGTTTTTGCTCGGGGACGGCACCAACCACGTCAATCCGATCCATGGAGCCGACCTCGCCAAAGTCTGTGTCGATGCCGCAGAAGACAGTGAAAGAGAAATCTGCGTTGGAGGACCGGACATCTACACCTTCAACGAAACCGTCACTATGGCATTCGAAGTCCTTGGCAAAAACCCTTGGATCACACATATTCCCATGTGGATCGGCGACGCTACGCTCTTCATCACAGGCTTCCTCAACAAGCCCCTGGCGAGCGTCATGTCCTTTGCTGTCTCGGTCAGCCGGATCGACAACGAAGCCCCGACAACCGGCACGAAACATCTCAGGGACTTCTACCACGAACTGGCGGCAAAAAAAGTGTAGAGCGCAGCCACATTCCGCATCTTTCGGAGAAACACTTATGGGTGCCTCGATTTATGAATGGGGCATGAACTCACGGTCCGGATGACAATATCACTGGGTAGTGCAAAAGAGCCCCGCGAACCATAATAGTTGCAGTGAATTTTTGGAAACGGCAGCAGCCAAGTATCTTATAAAAAAAGAAACATACACGTGTTTCTGCAGCAGTACTCTTGATAACACATTTTCCCGGGGAGGACTGTCATGAACAACAGAAACATCGATGTCCATTGCCACTTCTTCAATGCAGCCTTTGGATTCAACGAACTTCTGGAAGCCGGATGGAGGTTGCTGCACGGCGATTACCCTTACAAAAGCAATGAACTGCTCAAAGCGAAAGCCCTGCCGGTCACAACCCGCAAGGTTGTCGGCTACGTAAAGTATATCGCCTCGCTTCTTGTCACGGCGGCAAGAAGCTCCCAAGCCAATTACGATTATGAACAGGATTGTTATGCAAAAAGTCAATGGCATCCGTTACAGCCGATCATCACCGTACCGCTCATGATGGATATTTTTTTCGCGTTCGACAACGGCTCCCGGCAGCAAAGAAAAACACGGCTGGAGGCCTTGCCTGCTGCCGAACGTAAAACGGCCATTGCTCCGGCATCGGTCTCCGAACGGGAAATCCCAACGTTCGATGAATTTGCTGAAAAGATGAAAAACATGGTCATCGAGGAATACAAACGGCAAGCCGCCCGAAAATCGGTTGCCGGAATGTATACACCGAAAAGCGCTCTCCCTGTCGCCCGTGAACTTGATCGCATGATTGCAACATTCAAGGCCGAAGCCATGCCTGCCATGGCAACAAAAGGCTTGCCGTCCGGCGGCAATGTACAAATGACAAGAGGTTACAAGAAACATCTGAAAGAACTGAAAGCACTCCGGAAAAAGAACCCCGATACCGTATTCCCGTTTCTGGCTGTCGATCCAAGACGGATCGGTATAGAAAAGCTTGTCAGGGATCAGGTTGTCCGCGGCAGTTTCCATGGGGTAAAACTGTACTGCCCGTTAGGCTACCTTCCCTCACATCCCGATCTGTACCCGATCTACAAGCTCTGCATCAAGCACCACATTCCCGTTACCGCCCACACGTCTCCAGGCGGATTCCCGTCACAATGCAGCAACATCCGGACGCTGAGCAGAAAAAAAGACGGCACCGTTGTACCCGTTGTTTTTGACAAAAAAACGTTCGAAGCAACCCATCCCGTTAAAAAAGGAGAAAAGGCACAAAGCCTGTTTTTTGCCAACCCGGAAAACTGGACCGAGGTGATTGAGAGCGACGGGCTCGATACACTACATATCAATTTCGCTCATTTCGGCGGGCAGGAAGACATCAAAAAATACGTAGCGGGGTCTGCAGACCCGACAAACTGGACAGCCCGGATAATAGGACTGATGAACCGGTTCAAGCATGTGTACGCCGATATTTCCTTTTGCCCTGATGATGATATGCTGCAGGCAATCGACGCCATTGTTTCACGGCATCCGATTGTGGAAGAACGGCTCATGTTCGGCACCGATTTTGTAATGCTCATGATAGATAAAATCGGGCTTCGGAACTATTTCAATCAGTATACAGGAATCAAACCGCGCATGATGACGGCAAACCCGCAAGCGTTTCTCAGGTACATCAAATAATCCCCATCAGATTTTCCATTGATCTTCCTCCAAAGAGCCTGACAAACGAATGATTCAGTTATCTTATTTTTTTACATATCGTTAAAGGAAAAAAGAAGTTTAATTACCCTTGATGTGCTGAAATAATAAACTTGCAAAACACTTCTTTATCATGTATTTTTCACTGTTATCGTACAGCAAAAATACTGTTCGTGACAAGTCCCCCGCCCTCCAATACGTATAACATATCGCGGCGTTTTGTTGTAACAGTAAGGCGGTAAGCAACTTCCTGTTTAGACGCCTCTGTCACTGTTCTGCCGGGCAGACAGCGAGCTTCACGATCAATCCGCAGTACGATATCATTCGCCCGTACTTTCAACCTGTAACATACGAAAGGATAACATTATGAAACAGACACAAGGGATTCTTTTAAACAGCCACTTCACAAACAAGATGAAAATCGGAGGTGAGCTCGGATGGTTTATCAGGGAAGACTCTTCGGCCTCGACAGGTTACACCTGGAGCTGCATTCCCGACAACTCCGGCGTATACGAACTGGTGGAAGAGATTTCACTCCATGCATCCACTGATGCCACCGGCGTACCGGGAGCAATCATCTGGATATTCAAAGCCGTGAGGGAAGGCACGGGGTCAGTCATGTTTGAGCTGCGGGCTCCGGGAACCGGAAAAGTCAAGGAGCACACCACTGTGACTATAGAGGTTGAATAGTAGAGAAAATTTTTAACACGGATTAGCAAAAAAGCTGCCCACCTGTTCCCTGTAATGCGCGAACGCCTCTTTTCCTTTTACAGTAATCCGGTAGAGGGAAAGAGGAACGCGCTTGCTGTATGTCTTGTCACAATAGACGTAACCGGTCTCTTCAAGCTTCCTTAAATGTACGCTGAGATTTCCATCGGTAGCTCTTATGTTATCACGTATCTCGATAAACGAGGCCTGCTCGGTTTCATCGAGATAACAGAGCGCTGCAAAACGGATTCGGGAATGAATAACCTTGTCCAGTTGCTTGTAATTGAAATCCTTTTGCGAACCTTCCCCTCTTTTTTTTGTCTCTCCGGCCATGTGTACAATACACTCGATTATCAACGCCAGTAAAAGTGAACTCCAAAAAACTTTTCTCCGCCATATAAGACACTTTCTTTATTAAATAAAGTACTCTTAAAACAAAAAAGGGAAAACATTAGTTACACTTTGCCATATTTGCAGTAAACAACAACACATGCCTAACGAGAAAACCAGCATAAAATCATATACCCACCGGGAGTTGCACGAGATCGTCACAGCGCTTGGCGAACCGAAATACCGGGCCGATCAGCTGCATCGATGGCTGTTCAGCGACCGGACAGCAGATTTTGACAGCATGACGAATCTTGGCTCGAATCTGAGAGACAAGCTTTCAAAGCGGTATTTCATCCCTTCATGCTCGATTGCGAAAGAACTGCATGAACCTGCCTCGAGTCGAGGTTCCGGAACCTCGAAATTTCTGGTAAAGCTTCATGACGGACAGACTATTGAAACCGTGCTCATACCCTCTGCCGACAGAAACACGGTATGCGTTTCTTCACAGGTCGGTTGTCCGTTACACTGCTCGTTCTGCGCAACCGGATACATGGGCTTCACGCGCAGCCTCCTTGCCTCGGAAATTGTCGAACAGGTTTCCCTTGTCAACGACAGGATTTCCGGTCAATCAGGGAAGGATCATGTCAGCAATATTGTGTTTATGGGCATGGGAGAACCTTTGCTCAACCTGCCGAACGTTTTTGAAGCCATCGAAACACTGACACATGAGGGTTACCGGTTTGCAGTGTCTCAGCGAAAGATCACGATCTCAACTGTCGGGCTCGTACCTCAAATAAGTGAGATCGCCCGGTCAGGCTTTACCACCAAACTCGCAGTATCTCTCCATGCTGCAGACCAGGAAAAAAGAGCCTCACTGATTCCCTCTGCAAGAGAACACACGCTTGAGAGTCTGCAACAAGCCCTTGAACAGTACGTTGCGATAACAAATGAGCCGGTAACACTCGTCTATATGCTCATAGAAGGGATAAACGATACGGAGAGCGATGCAAAAAACCTTGCAAGGTTCGGACACGGTTTTTTATGCAAAATTAATTTGATTGATTATAATTCAATAGTTAACATGAAGTTTAAGCCTGTAAAGGCACAACGGCGGGACTGTTTTATTCGAACACTTGTCGATGCAGGTTTGCATGTCACGGTACGCAAAAGTTACGGGACGTCAATCAACGCAGCATGCGGTCAGTTGGCTATAACAGAAAAAAACAAGGTTGTCTCCTGACCGGATTAATCACAAAATGCAGAGAAAACCATGGATTTACTGGATTTCGTTCCCTTTAGAAATGAATTGAATAAAGCATATCACGGCCTGACTGATAATGCTAACCAGACCTCGGAAAATCCTGTTTTCGATGAACTGAAAGTCAGACGCTTTGCCAAGCCGCTTAAAGAAGCTGCCGATTTCATTGCAAGTAAAATCGAGCATTGGGTTGGCTGGAACCTCAAAAGCAGAAAAACGTCGGTCGGCGGCATGACAATGATTCGCGCCGAGGTTTTTTCCTTCGCCCTTCTCGGCACAAAAATCATGGTAACCTTCGGGCTTTCCGAGGAAATGGACCGGAATGGTTTGCCCATAACAACAATCAACTCAAAAGCTGAAACCGAAATCGAATCCAGAGGCGATTTAGGCGAAAGCAGACGGGTTATACGAATGGTACTTTCCGCACTTGATTTTGAGTTCAGAAAAGCTCACGTCAAGGATGACGAGTATCTGTTCAGGTCTCTCGACCCGAAAGGTCAGACTCAGGCCCTGCAGGAGCTTTTTGACAATGCCGGGCTGCAGAGCAAACCTGTCGAAGAAAAGAAAAAACCAGCCAAGCAAGCAATTCCTTTCAAACCTGCTGCCAAATCAAACGGCGCGTCCCTGAAAGCAGCTTCTTCAGAAAAAAACGAAACGCCAGCGAATCCGGCTGCTTCCGGGAACAATTCCGTTTCCGAGAAAAAACCTTCCAAAGCAAAGGTCAAGGTCATCAAGCTCAAAAAATAGTAACCCAGCAAAACGGTCATAATGAGAATCATTTTACTCGGGGCACCTGGTGCAGGCAAAGGCACTCAGGCTCAGTTTATTGCTGCCACTTTCAACATTCCGCAAATTTCAACGGGCGACATGCTTCGTGCAGCCATCAAGGAGGGCACTCCACTCGGACTGGAAGCTAAAAAAGTCATGGATGCCGGCAAACTGGTTTCGGATGATATTATCCTCGGACTGGTCAAGGAAAGGCTGAGCAAACCCGATTGTGAAAACGGGTGCCTGTTCGACGGGTTTCCTCGCACTATTGCCCAGGCAGAAGCCCTGAAAAATGATAATATATCCATCGATCATGTTATCGATATCAAAGTAGACGACGAAGAGATAATCAAACGGATGAGCGGCAGACGGGTTCACCTTGCGTCAGGAAGAACCTATCATGTCATGTTTAATCCTCCTGCCACAGAAGGTGTTGACGATGTAACCGGAGAACCTCTGGTACAACGAGAGGACGACAGCGAGAACACTGTCCGCAAGCGTCTCGATGTCTATCACAAAGAAACTTCGCCTCTTATCGAGTATTATCGGAAATGGAAACAGAACGGGACAACCAGTGCGCCAAAGTTCAGCAGCGTCAATGGCTTGGGCAGTGTAGAAGAAATCAGGGACAGTATTTTCCATGTTCTGAGTTCCTGAGCATGACTTTTCATCACTTAACGTAAAGCGTAAAAGTCAGTGTACAGCACTGGCTTTTTTATTGCACAGCCATGCATGCCCTGATACATGCCAATTATTATCTACGCGACGAACCTATGCTCGTCACGGTTCACGACGAACTGGCCGAAGATCTTCAGCCGGGTTGCCAGGTTCTTTTTTCACCGAAAAAAAATGCCAGACGAAGCATCATCGGCTACATTATCGAGGTAACCGAAAACAACCGGTCAAACCTGACCGAAGGGGTTATAACCGATATTCTCAACAGCGGCATCCCGGTCCTGACGCCAGTAACGCTCCGGCTGTCTCTCTGGGTTTCCGGCTACTACATGACCCGGCCGATTGAAGCCATTAACACCGCTCTGCCCGCCCCGTTGAAAACGACAGTCAGTGAACTCGTTGAACTCAATGATTTTCAGCTCCTCGGCAGCAGTAACCGGAAAGTTGTCTGCACGCGCCTGCGCAAGGAAATACTCACACTTCTGCAGCGTAAGAACAAACTCACGGTCAGGCAACTTGAAGCCCTGCTTGGCAAAAAAAATCTCTACAGGACACTGGTCGAAATGGAACGCGGAGGCCTTGTGAGCCTGAAAAAAAGCTTCAAAACAACACGAACAAAAACAAAAACAGCCTATCGTTTCAAAAAACCGTTTACGGAGTCATTGTTGAGCAACCTGTTGCATGCCCCACGTCAGGCTGAAGCTGTAAAGCGGTTGCACAGTCTTGAGAAGTCATGGTGCTTCCCTGAACAGATCGATACCACACCCGGCATAGCAAGAGAACTGGTTAAAAAAGGGATTTTGGAAGCCATAAAAGTTGAGATCGACAGCGGGTTTTCAAGCGGATTTGTCGAACCGAAGAAAATCATCAAACGCCTTACCCCGGCTCAACAGAGCGCACTCGACAGCATGAAATCCGGGTTTCGTTCCGGCAATTTCAAAACCTATCTGCTGCATGGTATTACGGGAAGCGGAAAAACCATCGTTTACATAGAGTTGCTCAAAGAGGTTCTGGCCGCCGGAAAAACCGCAATTGTTCTTGTGCCGGAAATATCACTGACTCCCCAAACTGCGTCCCGTTTCCGCCAGCACTTTGGTGACGATATACAGATTCTGCACAGCGCGATGAACAACCAGGAGAAATACAACGCCTGGCAAAAGCTTCGTAACGGCAAGGCAAAAATCGCTCTCGGAGCCCGTTCCACAATTTTTGCTCCCCTTGCCAATGTAGGCGCAATAATTGTTGACGAAGAACATGACACCGCATACAAACAGGACCGAACTCCGCGATACCAGGGGCGGGATACCGCGGTAATGCGCGCCAAACTGGAAAACGCCGTATGTGTTCTCGGTTCAGCCACCCCTTCATTCGAATCGTTCTATAACGCTGAAACAGGCAAATACACCCTGCTTAGCCTCACGGAAAGGATCGACGGGGCAACAATGCCATCGGTAAAACTCATTCCCATGCGGGAAAACAGAAAAGTCTCGTTCTCCTTATCGGAAGTGCTCTATCAACAGATCAAGATCCGGCTCAAACGAAATGAACAGGTTATACTTCTGCAGAACAGAAGGGGATTCGCCGGAAGCCTTCTCTGCCTGGATTGCGGAGAGATACCGACCTGCCGGCACTGTAATATCCCTATGGTCTACCATGCGGCAAGCCGCCAGCTCCGCTGTCATTACTGCGGCCATGCGCTGGTCTATAATGAAAAATGCACCCGATGCACCTCGGAAAATATTCTCTACAAGAGCAGTGGGACAGAACGCATTGAAGAGGAACTCCGCGACCTTTTTCCAAAAGAAAAGATTCTTCGCATGGATGTCGACACAACAGGTATAAAAGGTGCCCACGCCATGATACTCAAGGATTTTCATGAGAAAAAAGCCCGGATACTTCTCGGCACACAGATGGTGGCAAAGGGGCTCGACTTCCCGGACGTCTCTCTTGTCGGTGTACTCATGGCGGACATTGGTCTTAACCTTCCCGATTTTCGGGCCGCTGAAAGGCTCTTTGCCCTGCTCATGCAGGTAGCCGGGCGCGCAGGCAGGTCAAGGATCTCAGGAGAGGTTTACCTCCAGACATACAACACCGACAACGAGGTCTTCACTTTTCTTATGCACGGGAATTACGAAAAGTTTTATCACCGGGACATGCAGGCAAGAAAAGAGCTTCTCTATCCCCCGTTTGCAAAACTTGTTTCCTGCGAGTTTTCTTCCCCGGACGAACATGCCGCAGAAAAAGCATCCGGGGAATTCGCGGATGCCCTGGCCCCATATGTATCACCCGAAACCTGCCTTGTGCTCGGACCGGCTCCGGCGGATATCGCCCGTATCAGGGGACGCTACCGCTACCAGATTCTGCTGAAACTTCCCGATAAAAAAATCTCTGCCGAGTATCTGAAAAAGCTGCAATACACCCTGATGAGAAAATACAGCCGGAACAAACTCTCCATCACCATTGACGTCGATCCCCAGAACATGATGTAGGACTTATCAGCATCCAGGAGCCTGAATTAAGAAGAAAAAAATGACTAATGACGATTTACTAATAACAACAAGGCAGTGGGTAGTGAAAAATGGGGAGCAGGAATTTCGGATTGCTTATATTATTACAAATTTCTTAACACTCCCCGGTTTTCATCATGACTGATTTTGAATGGTCCTCCGGTTACTTAAAAAAACATCCTTTTAAAACAGCAGGCATAGTTCTTTTTCTCATTGGCCGTTACCTTTTTGCTGCATTCTTTCTCTACGGTTTTTGGCACAAACTGGTAAAAGGATGGCTCTGGACTGATGTCATGTATAAACATTTTACAGAAAGACTTGGTGAACTCACTCCCGGATCTTTTCAGGCATTGTATCTCGAACATTTTGCAATTCCTCTGGCAATGCCGATTGCCTGGATCGTCACTGTCGGTGAACTCGTCATAGGCATCTCGCTTGTTCTCGGACTTGCGGTTCGCATAAACGCCGCATTCGCGCTTTTTATGGTACTGAATTTTGCTGCAGGAGGCTACTATAATCTTACCCTTCCGCCGTTTATGGTTTACTCGGTACTTCTGATGATCCTTCCCTCAGGACACTGGCTCGGGATGGATCGAAAGCTTCATGAGAAATCCCCCGACTCTCTCTGGTTCCGTTAGTACGCATATGGAACGGTAGAAGGACCGATACGCGTTTGATTTGTTATTTCAAGCCATAGAGTTACCGGGCCATCCATAGAAAGGGAAGGGCATTTATGAGCTTCAAAACAACGATTCCGGTTACGGTTCTGCTGACTGCGTATGTGTTGAGCGTCAATATTCCGGAATACCAAAGCTTTGCCGGAAAGCATATAATTTCCCTGCAGGATATTGTCAGGCAACGACTGTTGCCTGCCGTGGACAACCATCTCCTCCCCATGCTCCTTTCAGGAACTGTTCTTGCAGAGCACACACCTGCGCCACCTGACTCAACAAAAAAACGACTTGCAAAAGACTTTTATGATCTCCTGCAACAAGGCGATTCGGCGTTTTATACCATGAATTATGAAAAAGCCGACTCACTCTATAGCATCGTCCTTGACATGCGCCCTGACAACGCCGCTGTCAACTGGAGACTTGCCCGCCTTTACATAAGCATGGGAGAGGCACTGTCTCCTGAAAACACCGAGGAACGCCAGCCATACTACGCAAAAGCGGTTCAGCATGCAGAAACATGTATCGGTAATGATGATCATATAGCCGAAGGACATACCTGGCTTGCTGCGTCGCTTGGTGTTCTTGCCGACAATATTGGACCACGAGAAAAGATAAAGCGCGTCAACAGTATAAAAAGTGAACTTGACCGCGCTCTTGAACTGAACCCTGAAGATGATGTCGCACTGTCTATATTGGGCTCATTCAACCGTGAGATAGCCGGTATGGGATGGCTGGAAAAGGTTTTTGCAAAGACGTTTCTCGGCTCGTTGCCTGAAGGCAGTTACGAGGAAGCCGAGGAGATGCTGAAAAGGGCTATTGCGTCAAATCCCCGTGTTATCCGCCATTATCACGAGCTGGGAAAACTCTACAGCGACATGAAGCGTTACCAAGAGGCTGTCGACGTACTCCAAGAAGCGTTGACCAAACCGGTGTTGATGAAAAGCGACGAACGAAGACTGAAAAATATCCGCACCCTGATCAAAAAACTCTCCAGGAAGATTGATTAAAAACACTCAGGGTGATTCGAGCATACCCATAAGGCCCCGCACCCCGAGATGGTAACTGTTCGCACCGAAACCACTGACCACACCGCTGCAGACCTCCGAAATCACTGATTTCCTGCGAAACTCTTCACGAGCATAAATATTTGAAAGGTGAACTTCTATAACAGGAACGCTGACAGCGCTGATGGCGTCCCTCAACGCTATGGAATAATGAGTGAGCGCCCCTGCATTAAGAATCACCCCGCTGTATCCTCCGTGGTCTTCGCAATGAAAGAGCTTTTCAAGAAGCTCCCCTTCCTCTTCGGACTGAAAAAAATCAAAAGCAACCCCGGGGAAGGCTTCTGCAAGTCCCTTGTTGATATCATCCAGACTGCGCCTGCCGTATACTTCAGGCTCCCGTTTGCCAAGCCTCGAAAGGTTCGGTCCGTTCATCACAAGAATTGAAAGGGTATCCATCACTAATCATTACGTGACACTCCAAGAAAACGGAGCAGCATAAGAAACAGGTTGATAAAGTTCAGATACAGAGAAAGCGCACCCATTACAGACACCTTGGCTTCCGACTCACCATCATTGACTGTTGCGGCCATTTCTTTTATGCGCTGGGCGTCATAAGCGGTTAAACCGGTAAACAGCAACACCCCTATTACGCTGATCCCGAGCTCAAGCATCGAATTCTGCATGAACATGTTGACCACAGACGCAAGAATAATACCGATAAGCGCCATGAAGGCAATGCTGCCGAGCTTTGTAAGGTCACGCTTTGTTGTATGGCCGAAAACGCTCATGGCGGCAAATGTCCCCGAAGTCACAAAAAAGGTGCTTGCGATAGAGCTGTAGGTGTACACCATAAAAATAACTGAAAAGGTCAGTCCTGTTAATGCGGAATAGAGAATAAACAGTCCCGTTGCCGCCGAGCCGGACAAACGGTTTATTCCTGCGCTCAGCCCAACCACAATGCCCAACTGGGCTATAATCAGCCCGATCATGACAAAACCGTTGGAGAATATGAGGTTTCTCAGCATTTGACTCTCTGCAGCATAATAACCTACCGTCGCGGTCAATGCAAGACCGAGCGTCATCCAGGTATAGACCTGATTGATTACCCTGGTCTGTACATCGACAGTTGCCCGTGATGCTGTTACCGCCCCCGCAGCCTGCGATATCTGATTACGTTGTATCATATTATAATAGTATAGGTTGTTCTTTGTTAAGGTCTAAAGAATGTACTGACTCAGATCCCTGTCGGCAATAATCTTGCTCAGTTTATCGGCAACCATGACCTTGTCAACGACAATTTTTTCATCACTGCATTTTTCCGGAATATTGAACATCAGTTCCTCGAGCAGATTTGTCATAATGGTGTGCAGCCTTCTGGCGCCGATGTTCTCGACCGATTCGTTAACCTGCGCCGCTATTGAAGCGAGCTCTCTTATCGCTTCGTCAGTAAATTCAAGTTCCACATTTTCGGTTAACAGCAGCGCCTTGTACTGTTTGATCAGCGCATTTTTCGGCTGTGTAAGAATCTTGTAGAAATCCTCTTCGGTAAGGTTTTTTAACTCGACACGAATCGGAAAACGGCCTTGAAGTTCGGGAATCAGGTCGGAGGGTTTAGCGACATGAAACGCACCTGAAGCAATGAACAAAACATGGTCGGTTTTCACCATGCCGTGCTTTGTCGCAACATTGGAGCCCTCTACTATGGGCAGCAGATCACGCTGAACACCTTCTCTGCTGACATCAGGGCCTTTGCCGCCGCCTCCGGTCGTCGGGGCAGCAATTTTATCGATTTCATCAATGAACACGATGCCGGACTCCTCTACTTTCTGCACGGCCTCCTTGACGACGGCGTCCATATCGACAAGCTTCTGCACCTCTTCCTGCTCCAGAAGCTTCCTTGCTTCGGCAATTGTCACTCTCCTCTTCTTACGCTTTTTGGGAAGACCACTCATCAGATCCTGCATGATTCCCCCAAGTTCTTCCATCTGGCCGAGAGGGCCAAAAATCTGCATCATCCCGCCCTGCGAATCGCCGCTCAACTCCATCTCTATCTGCCGGTCTTCCATCCTTCCCGAGCGAAGTCTTTCGAGCATTTTTTCCCTGCTCTTTCTGTTAACCGCCTCTTCAAGATCGGCGTTCTCCCCCTCTTCGGCAGGGCTCCTCTCCCCGATCTCGTCCTCCCTGTCATAACTGCCTGCCGCCGGTACGGTAGGCAGCAAAATATCCAGCAGGCGCTCCTCGGCCAGAGCCACTGCTTTTTCCTTGACCTCTTCGGATTTTTCGTTCCTCACCATGTTGACAGCCTGATCGGTCAAATCCCGTATCATTGATTCAACATCCCGCCCTACATAACCGACTTCGGTAAACTTCGACGCCTCAACCTTGACAAAAGGAGCGCTTGCCAGTTTTGCGAGCCTGCGGGCTATCTCGGTTTTACCGACGCCCGTAGGCCCGATCATGATGATGTTATTGGGCATTATTTCATCACGCAGATCATCACTCACGTTCTGTCGCCGCAAACGGTTCCTGAGTGCAATGGCTACAGCTTTCTTGGCTTCCTGCTGGCCGATGATATACTTGTCAAGGCGGGAAACAATCTGGTTCGGCGTTAAAAATTCATCACTGATGGAAAGTTTGTTCACAATATTAGTTTCATGTATTTCAAGAACTGTGGACTGATTCTGCTCTGCCATATTCGATAGTCATAAAAGTTTGTTGAAAGAAGCCCTGTAGCTGAAGCGCCTGTTCTCACCGATACAGGCTATATTTCTTCAAGTATAATATGATCATTGGTGTAAATACAGATATCGGCGGCAATCCTGAGACCTTCCCTGACAATATCAACCGCCTCAAGGCTGGTGTGCTTCAACAGAGAACGTGCGGACGCCAGAGCGTACATGCTGCCGCTGCCAATTGCAACAATGCCGTCTTCGGGCTCGATAACATCCCCCGTACCCGATATGATAAGCGCTTTTTCGGAACTTACAACGGCCAGCATTGCTTCAAGGCGCCGAAGGTATTTGTCGGTCCTCCAGTCTCTGGCCAGCTCAACCGCAGCCCTTTCGAGTTGTCCCCCATGGGCCTGCAGTTTTTCTTCAAAACGGTCAAGAAGCGTTACCGCGTCGGCGGTAGCCCCGGCAAACCCTGTAATCAGATTGGCCTGACGCAACCTGCGGATCTTTTTTGTGCTTTGTTTGATAACCGTATTACCAAGCGTCATCTGCCCGTCGCTCCCAAGTGCAGCCTTACCGTTCCTTATTACACCAAGAACGGTTGTCGCTCTCAGTTCCGGCGCTCCATACTTCTCCATTACAACAACTCCTCTTCCGGGCTTATTAAAATATTTTCTTTCTTAATCTTGCTACTGGAATTTGCATTTGTTCACGGTATTTTGCAACCGTTCT
>OFHR01000044.1_pt1 | contig 20672 bp, 17 predicted proteins | sample 1522041 | NCBI WGS metagenome assembly OFHR01 (sample SAMN04272335, study PRJEB24112) | coral metagenome | biome: Coral reef; feature: Shallow seawater; material: Coral tissue | host: Coral | place: China: South China Sea | collected 2014
TGGTGTCCGATATATTCCCATTTTATTGTGCCCTCACTCTTTCGCCAGACCATGGTTCCATTACTCATTGATAGACGGCATCATCGCTATGGTGGTTCGTTTCGTGCGTGGATGAATTTTAGCGTATCTCATAGTAGTTTTTTTATCCCGATGCCCCAAAATATCTCCTACGGCATCAAACTGCGCTCCGGCATTCAGAAGCATCGTTGCGCCGGTATGCCTTGCCCAATGTGGCGATAGTTCCCTGCATGCCCAGCTGAAATGATGCCGGACTTCGGGTTCAAGTTCGTCTGCATAAAGATCGTAAGCACGTGTCGCCCAGACTTTCAACATGCTGCCAAACCACTTCTTGTTTCCAATACTGAAAATGTGATCACGGGCACTGAGTTCACGACCAAGCCTTTTTCTCGCCAGTTCACGGGCCTGCTCCAGGTAAACCATACCTTGCCGGGCGATAGGAATGGATTCGATTCTCTGTTTTTTTGATTGACGGAAATACACTTCATACCCGCCGGCACCATCCGGGCGGATATTCGATTCCTTGATGTTTGCGAGGTCGCCCGGCCTTACGGGAACAAAACAGTTGAAAAGGAAAGCAGTTTTCCGTTCGACATGCTGGTGCGGAGTTTTGTGAAGAAGCATCACTTCTTCGAGGTAAAGATATTTGATCTCTCCTTCCTTCTCGGTAATCTGTTTCACTCGCGTGTTGGGATTATCTGACAGATACCCCTCTTTGTGGGCTTTCGATATTGCCTGCCGGATTTTGGTCGAGTATGATCTGGCCGTATTCTGCGAATAAGCGTCCATCAGAAATTCCTGATAACTTTCAAGCAGGTGGTGATCCACTTCCCGAAACGTAAGGCCGTGGCGAATGAAACGCTCGAAGCTCCTGATAGCATCCTGCCAGTTGGCGCGCGTTTTTAGGTTCTTTGATTTCCCGGCAACTTTCTTGCAATACGCGATAAAATCTGCTCCTGCATAATCGGACTCCTGGGCTATCAATCCGGAAGCCAGTCCCTTCATTTCAAGCTGACGCCGGGCGATCAAATCATTGCAAAACTGCACTGTTTGCCGATACTGGGCTTTGTCAGCCGGATTGGCTACCATATCGAGCGACTGATACCGTCGCTCTCCATGCTCAAAAATCTCGATAAAAAACGAATGCCAGCCTTTTCTTGCCTTGGAAGCCAAAACCCGATGTTTGAGCGTGAGTCTCATGTATCCTCCTTTCAAGGGATGAGTAAAACAATCCGCGTCGCATATACGTCGCAGATTTAATATAAAAAACGCTCAATAATTGTAATAAACAAGTAATATGAAGAACTTCGGAGGGAACAAAAAAAGCCCGCAAACTCTTTATTTGCAGGCTTTTGCAGGCTTTGTGGGTGATAGAGGAGTCGAACCTCTGACCTCTACCATGTCAAGGTAGCGCTCTAACCAACTGAGCTAATCACCCGAAGGGCAAATAATATATCATTTCATCCGTGAAATGCAAAGCTACAATTGCCGAAATCAGGCGATTTTTTTCTTTTTGCCGTCTTCGAAATAAAATTCAGGTTCACCCTCTCCGGTAATCACCGACTCGGTGATCACGCACTTCCGCACACCGTTCATCGATGGCAGCTCGAACATGATGTCGATCATGATGCCTTCCAGTACGGAACGCAAGGCTCTCGCACCGGTTCCTCTTTCTATCGCTATTTCCACGACCTTGTCAAGTGCATTGTCCTCAAAAACCAGTTCACACTCCTCCATTTCAAACAGTTTTCTGTACTGCTTGACAAGCGCATTTTTCGGTTCGACAAGTATGTTGCGAAGCGCTTTCTCGTCAAGTGGGTCGAGTGTGGAAATAACAGGCAGACGACCGATGAATTCAGGTATCAGGCCGTATTCATGCATATCGTCCTGAGACACCTCTTTGAGAATTTCAGGATCGGATTCGAGCTGCTGTGCCTTGACTTTCGTTCCGAACCCGATAGAGGCTTTTGCAACCCTGCGGCCAATGATCTTGTCGAGGCCTTCAAAGGCACCGCCGCAGATAAAAAGAATATTTTTCGTATTCACGTTGATGAGCTGTTGCTCGGGATGTTTTCTGCCGCCTCTCGGTGGCACCCCGACAACCGCTCCTTCGAGAATTTTCAACAGTGCCTGCTGTACACCTTCTCCGGATACATCACGGGTGATGGAAACATTGGCTGATTTTCGGGCAATCTTGTCGATCTCATCGACATAGATAATACCTTTCTCAGCTCTTTCGAGATTGAAATCGGACGCCTGCAGCAAACGGGCGAGAATCGTTTCGACATCGTCTCCAACATAGCCTGCTTCTGTCAGGGATGTCGCATCGACGATGGTAAATGGAACTTCGAGGAGATTCGCAAGGGTTTGGGCAAGGAGCGTTTTGCCCGTTCCTGTTGGACCTATAAGCAGAATGTTGCTTTTTTCAATCACGACATCATCGTCCTCATGCACCCATTCCTGCGACTCTATCCTTTTATAGTGATTATACACCGCTACAGCCAGTGATTTTCTAGCTCTTTCCTGGCCGATAACGTACTGGCCGAGAGACTCCATAATGAATTTTGGAGAAATCAAGCGTGGTTGAAAAGGCTGATCACCAGCGGGTGCTGACGGTTTTATCGCGCTGATCTCCTTACGAAGAATTTCCACGGAACTCATGATGCATCGGTCGCAGATAAAAGCATTGGGACCTGCCACCATACTGTTCACTTCATCACTTCCTCTTCCGCAGAATGAGCACACCACGACATCGTTTCCTCCGCCGCCTGTCTTTCTTTTTCCTTTCATCCCGTCATTTTCCTTTGACATGGTAAATCCTCCCCTTAAAATCCCATCCTTGCCAAACTGTCAAGAACGTGCTGTATTACTATCGATAGTTTGGGATGGTCTTCTTCAAAATGTTCAAGAGCATTGCCCAGACGCTCTGTCAATCCATCTTGCTCATCTTCTATAACCACCTCTTCATGAACGAGTCTACCGATATCATTTTTAAGATCGGTCAGCACCGCACCGGTGCGTTCGTCGACCGTTTCTGTTTGTTCGAGTTCTTCGTGCAACTGCGCGAGCAGTTCTTGTAATCTCTGCTTTTCCATGCAAAAATAAGTTATGGTCAAGGAAGATTTGTACACCCCATCAGGTAACGATCACACTCACGAGCCGCAGCCCGGCCTTCATTGATTGCCCATACAATCAGACTCTGGCCTCTGCGTGCGTCACCGGCAGCAAAAACCTTTACCATACTGGTTCTGAAGTCTCCATATTCAGCTTTTATAGTGGAACGCTCTCCCTGTTCGACATGCAACTGTTGTAATAACCCCTCTTCCGGCCCTAAAAATCCCATAGCAAGAAGAATCATGTCAGCAGGGATAATTTCTTCGGTACCGAAAACCGGTTCGGGTATCCAACGCTCCTCTTTTTCCACCCACTCAACTTGACAGACTTCAATCCCGGTCAGATGCCCGTTGGCATCACCAAGAAGTTTTTGAGTCATGACGCTGTAACGGCGGGGATCATTCCCTTGAATGGCAGCAGCTTCTTCCTGCCCGTAGTCCACCTTGAGGGTTTTAGGCCATTCGGGCCATGGGTTATCCGGCTGACGCTCCAGTGGAGGCTCGGGCATAATTTCGAGCTGTACAACACTTTTGCATCCCTGACGAATCGACGTGGCAACGCAGTCGGTCCCGGTATCACCGCCACCTATGACAACAACAGCTTTATCCTTCGCGTTTATCTTCGGCTCATCGCCGTCGAGAACGGCTTTCGTGCTTGAACGAAGATAATCCATTGCAAAATACACTCCTTTATTGCTCCGGCCTTCGACATCGAGATCTCTCGGCTTTGTCGCCCCGGTACAGAGGACGACTGCATCAAACTCTTCGAGCAGCTTTTCGGCTGAATAATCTTTACCAACCTCAGTGCCCACAACGAATTTAACACCCTCTTCCTCCATGAGGTCGATACGCCGCTGAACAACACTCTCTTTATCGAGTTTCATGTTCGGAATACCATACATGAGCAATCCCCCGATTCTGTCGTCACGCTCGAAAACAGTCACGTTGTGCCCCGCTCTGTTCAGCTGATCTGCACAGGCAAGGCCGGCCGGACCCGATCCGACAATTGCCACACGCTTTTCAGTCCGCTGTGCAACCTTATAAGGCTTTACCCAACCCTGCTCAAAAGCGTGTTCGATAATGGTGCACTCTATGTTCTTGATGGTCACCGGCGGCTCTATGATCCCGAGAACACATGAACCTTCACACGGTGCAGGACAAACTCGCCCGGTAAACTCTGGGAAATTGTTGGTCTTCATGAGCCGCTCGAAAGCTTCGCGCCAGAATCCTCTGTAGACATGATCGTTCCACTCGGGAATCAGGTTATGAATCGGACATCCCGATGTCATCCCGTTTAGCATGATACCGGTGTGACAGTACGGTGTACCACAGTCCATACAACGAGCCCCCTGTTCGCGCAGAGCTTCTTCCGGCATTTCCTTGTGGAATTCTTCCCAGTCCTTTATACGCTCGAGCGGTTGCCTGTCTTCGGGGACCGCCCTCTCATAGTCTAAAAATCCTTTTACTTTACCCATATACCACTTAATTCATTTAACAGGGTCCTTATATTTCCCTACCTCAGTTTCCAGAGACACGTGCAGGATCGTGAACATTCTTTTCGAATGCGGCCATGATAGCATCATCTCCGGCCATTCCTTCTTTCATGACGCTCTCCATGGCCTCCATCGCACGTTTGTAGTCATGCGGATACACCTTTACAAAACGTTTTCTGGCTTCTTGCCATTCCTCGAGTATCCCTGCCGCAAGAGAGCTGTCGGTATATTCATAATGCCGCTCTATCATAGCACGGAGTTTTGCGAACTCATGTTCATCGTCAATCTCATAGAGCCCGACCATCTGATGATTGCATCGCTGTTCGAACGATCCGTCGTTATCGTACACAAATGCCACACCGCCAGACATACCTGCCGCGAAATTCTTTCCTGTCGTGCCGAGAATAACAACGGTACCACCGGTCATATACTCACAGCAATGGTCACCGACGGCTTCTACAACTGCTTCGAGACCGCTGTTGCGCACACAGAAACGTTCACCGGCCATTCCGCGAATATACGCCTCGCCGGATATCGCTCCGTAAAAAGCGACATTACCGATGATGATGTTTTCTTCCGGCGAAAAGGTTGACTGCTTTGGCGGATAGGCAATAACCCTGCCTCCCGATAAACCTTTTCCAAGATAATCGTTCGCGTCACCTTCAAGCTCGAGTGTCATTCCTTTAGGAATGAAGGCACCGAGGCTTTGCCCGGCTGAACCGTAAAACTTGATGTGTATCGTATCGTCGGGCAACCCTTCCCCCCCATGGGCTTTGGTCACCTCATTTCCGACAATGGTACCGACAACACGGTCGGTGTTGTGAATCGGGAGCGTCGTGTTGACTTTTTCCTTTCTCTTGATAGCCGGTTCACAAATTTTAAGAAGAGTTTTGATGTCGAGAGAATCATCTATCTCATGATCCTGTTCACAGGTATTATACAGACTTTCACCCTCTTCACCGGGTTCTGCCTTGTATAAAATTTTCGAGAGATCGACCCCTTCCGCTTTCCAATGCCTGATGGCTTTCTTCATCTCGAGCTTTTCAGTTCGCCCTACCAGTTCATTGAGTGTCCGAGCACCCATTTTCGCCATATATTCGCGTACCCCTTCGGCAAGAAAACGCATGAAATTCTCGACGTGCTCCGGTTTTCCGGTAAAGTTTTTCCTGAGTTCCGGATTTTGGGTTGCCACACCTACAGGGCAGGAGTCTTCCTGACAAGCACGCATCATGATGCAACCCATAACGACAAGGGCCGTAGTAGCAAAACCAAATTCTTCAGCCCCGAGCAGTGCAGCGATGACGATATCCCGAGCGGTTTTCATCTGGCCATCGGCTTCAACGATAATACGGCTTCTGAGATTGTTGAGTACAAGGGTCTGATGTGTTTCGGCGAGCCCGAGTTCCCAAGGCATTCCTGCATGCATGATGCTGGAAAGAGGAGAGGCCCCTGTTCCACCGTCATGACCGCTGATCAGAACAACATCAGCATGAGCTTTCGCCACCCCTGCAGCGATGGTACCAACCCCGACTGTCGAAACAAGTTTTACGTTGATGCGTGCATTGCGATTGGCGTTTTTCAGATCATGTATCAGCTGCGCAAGATCCTCGATCGAATAAATGTCGTGGTGCGGAGGAGGAGAAATCAGCCCGACCCCCGGAGTTGAATGACGAGTCTTGGCAATCCACGGATAAACCTTGGTCCCCGGAAGCTGTCCGCCTTCTCCAGGTTTCGCCCCCTGAGCCATTTTTATCTGAATCTCCTTCGCATTTGTCAGATATTCGCTGGTCACACCGAAGCGTCCGGAAGCAACCTGCTTGATTGCAGACATTCTCGAGTCACCATTCGACTCCTGCAGAAAACGATCGGTTTCCTCACCGCCTTCTCCGGTATTACTTTTCCCACCGAGGCGATTCATGGCTATCGCCAATGTTTCATGAGCCTCCTTGCTGATGGAGCCATAAGACATAGCACCGGTTTTGAACCGCTTGACAATATCTTCCACCGGTTCCACCTCTTCAATCGGAACAGGAGTTTTGCCGAACCTGATATCCATGAGACCACGAAGCGTAAAGAGCTCTTCGCTCTGTTCGTCGATCAGACTCTCATATTTCTTGAACATTTCGTAATCTCCGGTCCGACAGGCATACTGGAGTATATGGATTGCCTCAGGGCTTAACAGATGCCCCTCTCCGTCGTGCCGCCACTTTCTTTCTCCGCCACTATCGAGCCCCGGATCGACATCGTTCCCGGAAAGTGGAAAAGCCGCTTCATAGCGCTTGCGAACTTCCTCAGCAATCAAGTCGATACCGATCCCCTCTATCCGGGAAGGAGTTCTGGGAAAATATGAGTCCACAAGTCGTGAGTTAAGCCCTACGGCCTCAAAAATCTGAGCGCCGCTGTAGCTCTGAACCGTTGAAATACCCATTTTCGCCATAGTCTTCACAACCCCTTTGACAATGGCTTTGATATAGTTTTTCACGGATGTCTCGGCATCCTGATTCGGAATCTGCCCTTTGTCAACAAGCTCTCGAATCGACTCGATCGCCAAATAAGGATTGATTGCACCCACCCCGTACCCGATCAACAAGGCGCAATGATGCACCGTTCTCGGTTCTGCGGATTCGAGAATGAGTCCTGTTCTCGTTCGAAGACCGGCATTGATCAGAAAATGATGCACCCCTGAAGCAGCAAGCAATGCTGGAATAGGAGCGTGTATTTCATCAACCCCGCCTTTATCGGAAAGAATGATCAGATTGGCACCCTGAGTAATTTCCTGTTCGCATTGGCGACAGATATCCTGCATCGCGTTGTCAATCCCTTTCCCGTCATCCTCGATCTTGTAAAAAATAGGGATGGTAACCGCCTTGAAACCCGGCTGATTTATACTGCGTATCTTGTCCAGCTCTTCATCGGTCAGCACAGGACGATCGATTTTAAGCCTGTGACAGTTCTCTTCGGTAGGTTCGAGCAAGTTCCCTTCGGCGCCAAGCATGACTATCGTCGAGGTAATGACCTCCTCCCTGATAGAGTCGATCGGAGGATTGGTAACCTGGGCAAAGAGCTGCTTGAAGTAATCATAAAGCAGCTTCGACCTGTTCGATAGCGCTGCAAGAGGGACATCGTGCCCCATCGACCCGACTCTTTCCACACCGTTGGTTGCCATCGGAACGAGATGAAGAGCGATATCCTCCTGAGTATATCCGTATAGCTTCTGATGGTCCAGAAGCCCGATCCCGTTTTCATCTTGCTTTTCAACAGCATTGCCGGAAAGAGACTCGAGTTCCAGCAAGTGCTTTTCAAGCCATTTCGAATAAGGCAATTCCTTGGCGATTGTCTCCTTGATTTCCTCATCGGAAATGATGCGTCCCTGAGCCGTATCGACAAGAAACATTTTGCCTGGCTGCAAGCGGTCTTTCCTGAGAATCCTTTCGGGCTCAATATCGAGCACACCCGCTTCTGACGCCATGACGACCAGATCGTCCTTGGTGATGTAGTAGCGTGACGGCCGTAATCCATTACGATCGAGAATAGCTCCGATCTGAACCCCATCGGTAAAAGTAACGGAAGCCGGCCCGTCCCAGGGCTCCATCAAACAACTGTGATATTCGTAAAATGCCTTCTTTTCTTTATCCATGTCCCCGTTGCCGTTCCATGGCTCCGGAATGAGCATCATCGCAGCGTGAGCCAGAGAACGGCCACTTAACGCCAGGAGTTCGAAAACATTGTCGAGGATGGCGGAATCACTCCCGTCCTCCATAATAACAGGCTTGATATGTTCTATACTGCTGCCAAACAGCTTGGATTCGAACATCTTTTCCCTGGCCTTCATCCAGTTGATGTTCCCTCGAAGGGTATTGATTTCTCCGTTATGGCTGAGGAAGCGGTATGGATGTGAGCGGTCCCAGCTCGGAAACGTATTGGTACTGAACCTGGAGTGCACCATGGCTATGGCGCTTTCCACGTCGGAATCGTTCAGTTCAGGATAAAAAAGTGACACCTGCTCGGGAAGCAGCATCCCCTTGTACACTATCGTTCGGTGAGAAAGACTGCTTATATAAAAATAATTGCTACCCAGGAGCCCCGCGGTATACTTGACCCTTTTGGTAATCCTGCGCCGTATGACATAGAGCTTTCTGCCAAACTCCTCATCCGAGGTAATATCTTTTCCTTTACCGACAAAAAACATCTTGACCACCGGCTCCTGGGACTTCGCTGTTTTCCCCAGAGAGTCGTTGCATGTCGGCACTTTTCTGAGGCCGAGAAACTTTTGTCCTTCTGCCTGGACCATCTGGCGGCAGATATCCTCTATAGCCCTGCGCTGAGAAATATCTGGCGGCATAAACGCCATTCCAACGGCATAATCACCTTCTGAAGGAAGCTCGATCCCTCTCTCCTCGCAGACCTTTCTTAAAAACTTATCGGGAATCTGTACAAGAATACCGGAACCGTCTCCGGTATTGTTCTCACATCCGCAAGCACCGCGATGCTTCATTTTTTCAAGCACTTCCAAACCCTGCCGCACTATCTCATGAGATCGTACACCTTTTATATTGGCCACAAAACCCACGCCACAGGCATCATGTTCGAAACGTGGGTCATAGAGCCCTGCTGCTTGCTTTGCTTTCATATCTCCAGCTACTTCTAATCTAAATTATTACTAAAAAAGCGCTCTCAAATTTGAACTGGGGAATATAACCTTTTTAAAAGAATATTCCTGAGCCATCACCCCTTCGTGATTACGCTTTGCCTTGATTCGCTACCGCGTCGATTGCTTTTTGGAGTGCATCCTGATCACCCAGATAGTAGCTGTTCAAAGGTTTCAGATCGTCATCGAGTTCATACACGAGAGGAACCCCGGTAGGAATGTTCAGCCCCACGATATCTTCGTCCGAGATTGAGTCGAGATATTTAACCAGGGCACGCAACGAGTTACCATGCGCTGCGATAATAACTTTTTTCCCCGCCTTGATTTCGGGCGCGATTTCTTCAAGCCAAAACGGCATAACACGGGAAACGGTATCTTTGAGACATTCCGTCAAGGGAACATCATCCTCAGCAAGCGCTGCGTATCGAGGATCGTTTCCCGGATAACGAGAATCCGTCTTTTCAAGCGGCGGAGGCGGTGTATCGTAACTTCGACGCCAGACCAGCACCTGCTCTTCTCCATGCTGCTGAGCTGTTTCAGCCTTGTTCAGTCCCTGAAGCGCCCCATAATGGCGCTCATTCAAACGCCAATCTTTGGTAACCGGTATCCACATCAGATCCATTCCGTCAAGCACGTTCCAGAGCGTACGAATCGCCCTCTTGAGAACCGAAGTATAGGCGATATCGAAAACGAAACCCTCCTTTTTCAGAAGTTCCCCTGCGCTCCTTGACTCCTTTTCACCTTTGTCGCTCAAGTCAACATCATACCAGCCGGTGAAACGGTTTTCCCTGTTCCACTCACTTTCTCCATGGCGAAGCAATACAAGCTTTATCATGCCACTCTCCTCCTTGTAAGACCATTGATTTTATTGAAGGGAAGGGTATTACCACCCTATTCTACCAAGTCATGTCAATGTAATAATCTTGAATACTTTTCTCAAACATCCTACCTCACTCCCCTATCCAAGCGGGCCAATCCGTATGCATAAAAGACAAAAATTATAAAAAGAGCTTATGGTTTTATATGATGAAATATCCTATCTTTTGTTCTTTTGGCCCTAAAGGCCCAGTTTATTATCAAGTATTACAAGACCGACAAAAGAGAAGCCGGCCAAAGATCTGACAACGCATTATGAAAGTAGACAATTTCAGACTGCAACTTGGCAAAAAAGAATATACCCCGATCGTTATAGGCGGAATGGGAGTAAACATATCAACGACCGAGCTTGCTCTCGCAGCTGAAAAGCTGAGCGGAATTGGCCATATTTCCGATGCTGAAGTTTGTTATGTCTGCGATCAGATACTCAGTACTTCATATACGACTCGTAAACGCAAGAAATACAGTTATAACGCCAACAACCCCGATAAATCAGATCTCTATTTCGATCTCGGCGAGGTTGCCGAAGCACAGAAAATGTATGTAGAACATACCGTGTCTCAAAAAAGCGGTAACGGCGCTATTTTCATGAACTGCATGGAAAAACTCACCATGCGGGATTCTTCCGAAACGCTTCGAACACGGCTTTCCGCTGCCATGGATGCAGGAATAGACGGATTGACACTCGCAGCCGGCCTCAATCTGCGCACACTTGATCTTATAAAAGACCACCCGCGGTTCCACGATGTAAAGATCGGCATTATCATCTCGTCGTTACGCGCTTTGAACATTTTCCTGAAGCGGGCATTCCGGCTGCAACGCATGCCTGACTATATCGTTGTTGAAGGTCCTCTTGCCGGTGGGCATCTTGGTTTCGGGCCTGAAGACTGGAAAACCTACGATCTTTATACAATCGTAACAGAGGTGCTCGACTTTCTCAAAAGCGAAAATCTGAACATTCCTGTCATACCCGCAGGAGGGATTTTTACCGGCGGTGACGCCGTCAAATTTTTTCTGGCCGGGGCCTCTGCGGTTCAAGTGGCAACGCGGTTCACCATCACAAAAGAATCAGGCCTCCCGCATGAGGTCAAGCAGCAGTACATCAACACCGAACGAGACGATATTGTTGTCAACACCGTTTCTCCTACCGGTTACCCCATGAGAATGCTCAAAAGTTCACCGGTACTCAACTATTCGATCAAACCGAACTGCGAAGGCCTCGGTTACCTGCTTGACAATAAAGGCAAATGCGGTTACATAGAGTCCTACTACAAGGCTCTCGAGCTCAAGGAAAAAGGCCAGCGCATGAAAATCACCGATCAAACCTGTCTGTGTACCGGGATGGCGAAATATGACTGCTGGACTTGTGGTGACACAACGTACAGGCTAAAAGAAACCACAAACAAAATGCCGGACGGAAGCTGGCAGCTACCCTCGGCTGAAGACGTCTTTCAGGACTACCTGTTCAGCGAGAACCACCACATACAGAAACCGTCCATCGAAGAAAAAGTCAACAGCTGACCGTTGGCTTGAAAACAGGCGATCATCAGAGGCCCTTCTGCTCACTGCTGAAGCACCGTCTTCTCTCCACCTTCCACTCCACTGCATAAAGCCGAGCGGGTTATTTATAAAAGAACTGTTACATTGAGGTGTACCAAGCATACGGCATTTCAATCAGGTCGCCATGAAAAGAAAGCTGAGATTCCTGCTGACGACAGCGCTGATATTCACTTTATCGCTTTTTCTGATTTTTCTTTTCAATCAGCTGTATTTCTTCGCTGCACTTGTCGGCAGCCTACATCCTGTTGCAGGATATGCTGTTTTCGGAGCAGGAGCGGTCATCTTCTGTATTTTCGTTTTTTCTCTCATTGCGCTCTGGAGCCCTTCTCTCAAACCGGTTTTCCCTGAAGATGAAACAGCACCATCTTATGGGGCCTATATTCGCCACCTCGCCAAGTCTCAACCAGCACACCCCAAACATCCGAACCCATTTACAAAGGAAAGGGACGAACGATGGATCAAGGCCAATCACAAACTTCTTGAAACCGATGCCCTGAACACCACGAAGGAACTGGCAATTAAAAACTTTTTTGTCGGTGCTTTGGCTCAAAACACATCTTACGGCACGTCAACATCACTGATGAACAACCTCAAGCTTGTATGGCGCATCTACAAGCTTCATCACAAAAAACCTTCCGGCAGAGACCTGATCGCACTTTATCGCTTCACCTATGAATCGCTTCCTCTGTCCGATTTCAATCAGGAAGAACTACCGTCACACATCAAACCCATTATTCAATCATCTTTCAGCAACACCCTCGCTACGCTTCTGCCAGGAGGCAATCTGCTGACACCGCTGTTTCTCAACTTTTTCCTTGCCGGATCCACCAATACTTATCTCACCTGCCTCACCGGCATCATCAGCCTGCATTACTGTCAGTCTTTCTCGAAGGAAGAAACAGCAGAAATCATACGTCGAAGCAACTTCGAAGCGACGTTCATGCTCAAAGAGATTGTCAAAGAATGCAATCCAATACTGTCAAAAACCATCAGCAGCGCAGTTAAAAATGCCGGGATAGAGAGCCTTGACACGGTTCGCCCTTCACCTTCCGGCGGAAATCTGGCTCAGGATATTGTTTCTCATGTAGCACAATCGCTAAAAAACATCATCCGGGAAAACGTCGAGTCGGAAAAAGAGAAACCCTGAAACCCGAGTCTGCATTCCCTCCTTTTCACCCTCTACTTTTTGCCTTCTCACTTTTTCCCTTGAACCTCTACTCCCTCAGTCCCCGGAAAAACTCCTGCAGAAGACTTTGCGCCTTGTGCTCGAGAATACCACCGTAAACCTCCGGCCGATGATTGAGATCGTATGAAGAAACAACATTCATGACTGTTCCACATGCACCCATTTTCGGATCGTAGGCCCCGAAGACCACTCTTCCGACTTTAGCATTGACAATCGCTCCTGCACACATTGGACACGGTTCGAGCGTCACGGCAAGCGTACAATCGTTAAGATATTTACTGCCAAGAGTTGCCATCGCAGACGTCAAAGCGATCATTTCGGCATGGGCGGTTGCATCGGTAAGTTCCTCTACCTGATTATGACCTCTTCCCACAATGTGACCGTTCGCGTCGAACACAGCCGCACCGACCGGGACCTCTTTTTTCTCATATGCCTTGATTGCCTCTCGAAAGGCTTGTTCCATGAAATATGAAAGCTCCATTATCCTGATTGAATTTTATCTAACCGCTTATTTTTACTATTATAAAGTTTTTGTTCGCCAATTTTCAGGAGCATCCCTCCTGTTGTGCCACTTCAACAAATATCCAAGAACATGAATATTCACGAATATCAAGGTAAGGACATCCTGCGCAAATTCGGAGTCTCTGTACCGAAAAATATCGTTGCTTTTTCCGCCGATGAAGCAAGACAGGCAGCAGAACAGCTGTTTGAAGAGCAGGAAAGCGACGTCGTCGTCGTTAAAGCCCAGATTCATGCCGGAGGGCGTGGCAAAGCGGGTGGAGTCAAGCTTGCAAAGTCCCCGGAGGAAGTTCACGACATTTCACGCCAGATGCTTGGAGCCACGTTGGTAACCCACCAGACCGGACCGGAAGGAAAAGAGGTCAAGCGCCTCTTGATAGAAGAAGGAATGAACATCGAAAGAGAATTTTATGTCGGCATTACTCTCGACCGTGCGACTTCGAACAATGTTTTGATGGTTTCGACCGAAGGTGGGATGGAAATAGAAAAGGTTGCGGAAGAAACTCCTGAAAAACTGTTGAAACTCCAGATTCATCCGCTCCATGGCATTCAAGGTTTCCAGGCTCGTCAAGCTGCATTTTTCCTTGGACTCGAAGGTGAAAATTTTAAAAATGCCGTACGGTTCATCACCGCCCTGTACAAAGCGTATACCTCAATCGACGCTTCTCTGGCAGAGATCAACCCCCTCGTGGTTACAAAGGAAGGCCGTGTTTTGGCTCTGGACGCGAAAATCAACTTCGATTCGAACGCTCTTTTCCGTCACAAGGAATTTCTTGAACTCAGGGACACCAGTGAAGAAGATCCTTTTGAAGTAGAAGCATCAAAATCAAACCTCAATTATGTTCGTCTCGACGGTAATGTCGGCTGCATGGTCAATGGAGCCGGTTTGGCAATGGCAACGATGGATATGATTCAGCTTGCTGGCGGAAAGCCTGCCAACTTCCTCGACGTTGGTGGAGGAGCAAGCCCTGAAACAGTGAAAGAAGGGTTTAAAATCATTATGAGTGACAAAAACGTCAAAGCCATTCTCGTCAATATTTTCGGGGGAATCGTACGTTGTGACCGCGTTGCTGGCGGTGTTATAGAAGCCGCAAAAAAAGTAGGCCTTAATCTTCCTGTCATCGTGCGGCTCGAAGGAACCAATGCCGAAATCGCTCAGAAAATGCTCGATGAATCCGGCCTCAACCTCATAGCGGCAAACGGACTGCGGGACGCTGCCCAGAAAGTGAACGAAGCGCTTGCCGGATAACTTTCCACGTTCGTCACATCATTCAAACAATGGAGAGGCTGCCCCAAAAAGGCAGCCTCCCGTATTGTGAGAGGGAAATCAGTTATAGATTCAGCTACCCCTCGTGAATGTCATTCGCCAGCCCGGTCCGCGAAAGCCAAAACGACTGTTTCACCGGTCTTACCCTGAGGTTCATGGTTGTTCCTGTTTTACACGAAGCGGCATGACCTTGGAAACATTTGATACCATATCATGGGTGAACATGATCTTTCTCTCGAGTCGAAATGACTTTTTTTGTGGCGACGCTGTTGGTTTCAACTACAGGCGACACGTTTTTGAGGAAGCTTCTTTTTCTTATAAAAAGAGACGAGCTTTGAAAAAAATCTTTTTGAAGAAAAAACGAAACAATGGGAGAGAGACCAGCTCTAGAGGCGCTTTCACGCCTCTTTCACCGGGTTCGACAACAGATCAGAAAACACCAGAAAACATGGATCACGGTATCGAAGCATATCAATATATACGTAACCTTATCATCAAAACATCGATCTGTTGCAGAACATTAAGCAGCAACACTAACCTAACCGGATAGTAAAAGCACCTGTTCCTACTCAAGCACTTTCAATACATTTGACGATCTTTTCTTGTAAGTCTTGCACTTTTTTTCGAAAAAAAATAAAAATGTTTCCACACAGGTTGATAGGACCATGGTTTATTTTATTTTTTTCTGCACATCGACAATTGTAACACATCACAATGCTTGAAGCTCGAAATATCAATCTAAGCGCCGGCACGAAGGATCTTCTGCTCAATGCGTCTTTCCGTATCGGAAACAAAGACCGTGTGGGCCTGGTAGGGCTGAACGGAACCGGGAAATCAACCTTGCTTCGTCTCATAAGCGAAACCGGCACAGGCCACTCGATCATTTCGAACGGCCAGATCATACGATCATCCGAGACAACCATCGGCTATCTTCCCCAGGAAATCTCTTTCGAAAATGACCTTGAAAAAACTGCACTGCACTATGTGCTACAAGCAAACAAAAAACTGAACGAACTTTCAAGCTCCATTGAAAAACTGCAAGAAGAGCTTGCAGCACCGAATCAGGACCACGAAAGCCAACGTTATCACAGACTAATTGAAAAGTTCAGCGACGCTTCCCATGAATTCGAACGTCTCGGCGGATACACCATGGAAGCCGAAGCTGAAAAAGTTCTCGATGGGCTTGGTTTCAGCCAAGCGGAATTCCGGAAAAAGGTCAGGGAGTTTTCCGGCGGCTGGCAGATGCGCCTCCTCATTGCCAAGTTGCTGTTACAAAAACCAACGCTTCTTTTGTTGGATGAACCAACCAACCACCTCGATATCGATTCCCTGAGATGGCTCGAAAATTACATGCTCGGTTATCAGCACAGTTGCATCATCGTTTCTCACGATCGCTTTTTTCTCGATAAAATCACAACCAGAACGCTTGAAATTTATCTCAGGACCATACATGAATACAAAGGTAATTACAGCTATTACGAAAAAGAGAAAGCTGAGCGCTTCGAACTCATGATGGCCAAATATGAAAACGATCTCAAAAAAATGGCCCACCTGAAAGCCTTTGTGGACCGCTTCCGCTACAAGGCGACAAAAGCCAAGCAGGCGCAAAGCAGACTACGCCAGATGCAGAAACTAGAAGAAGAACTTCAGGCTCCTGATGAAGATTTGTCAAGAATCGCATTCAGTTTCCCGAAAGCACGACATTCAGGTAAAGAAGTCCTGAAACTCGAACATGTCACGAAATCATGGCTACAACCGGACGGTTCCACAAAGGAGGTTTTGAAAGAAGTCGATCTTGAAATCCTGCGCGGTGATCGGATAGCGATCGTCGGTTCGAATGGAGCCGGAAAAACAACTTTTTGCAGAATCGTTTCGGGTGACCTCGACTACGAAGGAAACATGACTCACGGGCACAATGTTTCCCTTAACTATTTCGCCCAACATCAAACTGAAAACCTCAATCCGGACAAAACGGTTCTCGAAGAAATGATGGATGCCGCTCCCGATGCACAATCTCAGCGAAAAGTCAGAGATATTCTGGGTTGTTTTCTCTTCAGCAACGATAGTGTCGAAAAAAAAACAGCCGTTCTTTCAGGGGGAGAAAAATCAAGATTGTCACTTGCGAAAATTCTGCTTCAGGCATCGAATCTTTTGATCATGGATGAACCCACGAATCATCTTGACATGCGTTCCAAGGAAATGTTGATCGATGCTCTTGAAAACTACGACGGCACCCTGATGCTGGTCAGCCATGACCGCTATTTTCTCGACAGCCTTGTCAACAAGGTTATAGAAATTAAAAACGGCTCTCTCAAGGTATATCTTGGAAGTTATGGAGAATACCTTGAAAAAGCGGAAAAAGCCTGGGAAGATGAACGCAACCATGGACGTAACTCGCAGAAGAACAATCCGGAGACAAGAAAATCTGCCTCGACATCCAGGCAAAAACAAGCTGCAGTCAAACAGAACAACGTAAAAGCCGAAACGCTGGAAAAAAAGATCCACAAGCTCGAAAAAGAAAAACAGGAATACGAAACCAGGATGGGATCAACGGATTTTTATTCACAACCGGAAAAAGAAATACAAACAAACGTTGATCGATACCAGAAACTTTGTACTGAGATCGAGCAGCTTTACAAAGAATGGGAACTGGCGATATCTTAAACAATAATCGTCACGCTGTCAGGTTTTCTTGGCTCAGGTTCAGGTAAGGGAACCGCACTGTAGCCGAACACTGCTGCCGCATATGGACTGTACCCTTCAGGAAAAACAATCCCAAGCTCCCTGAATACAGCCCTTCCTTTTTCGGTTGCATGGAACATCATAATCGAGTGCATCCAGCATGACCCGATGTCCATCGAGGCCGCGGCAAGCATCATATTTTGCATGGCAAGCGTACAGTCATACTGAGGCGCAAGCGCGCCGGGATCACCTGTTACAACGATAAGGATCGGTGCATGATAAAACACACTGAAATCGTCACGACGGGCCACCTCACGCAACGCTTCAACATCCGACTCCAGAAAAACCGTCTTACAGCATACATCGAGCTTATCCAGGAGAGCACGATTACGGATAACGGTAAAATGCCATGGCTGCTGGTTCATTGCACTAGGTGCATATTTACCGGCCTCGAGAATCAACTCAAGCGAATCCTTATCCACCTGATCCGGTTTGAATACCCTGACACTTCTGCGCTTGAGAATTGTATCGATCGTTTCATTCGTATTCATTCTTTCCCTGTTTGAAGACATCGTTATTCATCCTCAATTTCCACACACGACTCGAAAACATCGAAGTTACTGTCCACACGGAGATCAGCAAGGGACTTCAACGAACGCACATGATGATGCTCCCGCTCAAGGACCTCCCAGCGGTAACCATCGGCAGGCTCCTTGCAACGTAACATCTGGTTGATTTTAGTCTTGTGATAGGTTAGATCGATGAAAACCCTGAGATCGATATCATCCGTTCTGATCGCGTATAAACCGTCTATGATCAGCAACTGTATTTTACTGAAATCCGTAAAAAGCTGGTCAACTTCTTCAGTGATAATATCGATGCAGGGTATGAACACCTGCTTGTCATTCCTGAAATCGTCGATATTGTCATGCAGGAGTTTCCAGTCATACTCACCGAAACCGACGGATTTGTATTCGTTGCTTATCCGGTGCTCCCTCCGTTCGAGAGGAGGAACACGGTAATAGTTATCTGTGTGAAGAATTTTAACTCGGATGTCACAACCTTTCAGGAGGAGAGCAAGTGAATGAGCAAGTTCGGATTTCCCCGCTCCTGACTCACCTGAAATGGCAACGACAAACTTGTAACCCGGACTACTTTGTTCCAACTCATTTCTATCAGCCAACACCCGCTCCATGATGATCTTGGCGGCGGATTTGTGCTGATCGTTGATCAGCAAAACATCACCTAACATATTTCCTTAACATCTGTGCACCTCGTTTTGCAGGCACTGTTGGAAATATTGATTCTATGATAAAAGTAACAGTTTTTAGCTATGATTTCAATGAAGAAAAACATGTTTTAAGCCCGATGAACAAAGAAAAAAAAGTTTGACAGTGTACGCCGCCTTTTCTCGAATAAAAAGAGACAGTTTAGAAGACAATCGACAATGGTTGAAACCAGCATAGTCACTTGAGAAAAGTCATGTCACGCACTCAAAAAGTTCATACTTCACTGGGTAATCTGCAGCATCTATAAAGGCTTTCGCCAATGATGGATTCCCCGAGTCAAATCAGAGGATGACACCGAGAGAATGGTTGTGCCGCCTCTGTGCACATCAACGCTTTCACAAAGTAATGCCGCCCCGAGTGAAACAGGAACAACCATGAACATCAGGGTAAGATCGGTGACAGGTTCGTTTTGGGTTTCACGGGAATAGACAAGCATAAGGAAGCACTTCACGATTACCTGCGTTAAAGACAAAGAGGCTGCCCTTTTGAGGCAGCCTCTTCGTGGAATATGAAACAATAATCAAGAAGATCAATCCACCTGCTGAGCTTCCTTGGCCTGTCGCGCCTTCTCGATATATTCAGCCTGGATATCCCTGGACACATTGTAAGCTTTTGAAAGGCTATCGGACCGCCAAAGCCTGGCGTCAAATGCCATGCAAATATTTCTGAGGAACGGAATGCCGACTTCCGTTACACGAACACCATCGTCATTCAGTTCTACCATACCGTCATTCTGCATATCTTCGAGACGGAACTTCGCGACATCGAGTTCATCGCAATAAAGTTTCGGATCCTTCCAGGATGTTTCCTGCTTGCACATAAGATTAAGAATGTGACGACGCAGGACAAGATCCTCATCGGTCAACAAATGGCCGCGATGCAAAGGAAAACGGCCGGCGTTGACTTCGCGTATATAATCTTCATGAAAACGCTCGTTCTGGGCAAAAGCATACCAGGTATCACTTATCGAAGAAGAACCGAGGGCAAGCATCATCTGGGTGGTGTTTTCCGTATACCCCATGAAGTTCCTGTGAAGAGTACCGTTTTTTGCCGCCTCGTAAAGAGCATCCCCTTCAATGGCAAAATGATCCATACCTATTTCATGGTAGCCAATAGACTCGAGCATCTCCAAACCTTTGTCATAAAGCTCCTGCTTGACTGCACCGACCGGCAGATCTTTTTCCTTGAACTTTCGCTGTCCTTCGTACATGTGTGGATTGTGCCCATACGCATAAAATGCAAGCCGATCGGGTTTGAGCTCCATAACCTTGGCAATCGTATCGGTCACAGTGGCCAACGTCTGTTTCGGCAAGCCGTAGACAAGGTCGAAGTTTACCGAGGTAAATCCGATCTCGCGAGCGATATCCACTTTTTCCCGAACCAGTTCGAAAGGCTGTAGGCGGTTAATTTCTTTCTGAACTATTGGGTCAAAATCCTGAATACCGAAACTCATCCGACGAAAGCCAACGCTGTAAAGCGCTTCAAGGTGCTCCCGCGTTGTCGAACGCGGATTTGTTTCAAAACTGAACATGTAATCATCCATTCGGTTAACATGTTCATAAAGCCCGTTAACCAGCCTGATGAGGTTGTCCGGACTTAAAAATGTCGGTGTGCCTCCACCGATATGCATTTCCTTGACGTTCAATGTTCCGGGGAAAACATCGAGATACATTTGCCACTCTTTCAGCAATGCTTCGAGATAGGGTTGCTCAAAAGAATGATCCTGCGTACGATAAGCGTTGCAACCGCAGAAATAACAGTAATTTTCACAGTAGGGAATATGGATATACATACTGACACCTGTAGTGTCATTACTGTCATTGAAGCCTTTTACCATGGCTTCCTTCCATTGTTCCTGGGATACTCCGTCCGTGCTCCATGAGGGAATGGTAGGATAGCTTGTATACCTTGGGCCGGGATTGCGGTACTTATCTGCAAGATTTGTTGCCATTGTAATCTTCCTCTACAATTGTTACTTTTCCTTTCTTGTACCCGTGAAAATACACAAAACTCAGCAAAAT
>OFHR01000050.1_pt1 | contig 18291 bp, 11 predicted proteins | sample 1522041 | NCBI WGS metagenome assembly OFHR01 (sample SAMN04272335, study PRJEB24112) | coral metagenome | biome: Coral reef; feature: Shallow seawater; material: Coral tissue | host: Coral | place: China: South China Sea | collected 2014
CAGGTACCGTTGGAGGACGAACCGGCAGCGCGAGAATTCCTGCGTCACGCAACGCCGACGCCGTTCGAACAGCACTGCTGTTCGAACCCACGATAACCGGCACAATCTGACTTTCACCGGCGGTGCGCATTCCTTTTTCTTTCAATGCATCACGTAACCGTACGCCAAGAAAATGCAAATGACTTCGCTCTGCAACCTTCGTTCGTTGATGTTCCAGCACCATTTTACTCCACCCGAGAACCACCGGTGGGAGGGCTGTGGTAAAAATCAGGGGACGCATGGTATTGATAAGGTAATCACGGACAACACCGTCCATGATACCGTAGGCACCGGTAGAAGCAAACGCCTTGCCGAATGTCCCAACAATGATGTCGATGGAACCGGTGAGCCCCGATATTTCGCACAACCCCTGCCCCGTCTCACCAAATGTCCCGACACCGTGTGCTTCGTCGACTATCAGGAAGGCATCATACCGTTCACGGAGTTCACAAAGCTTTTTCAGGTCGGCCAGATCACCGTCCATGCTGAAAACCGATTCGCTGACGATAAACAACTGGCGGTATTTTTCACGGCCCTGATCAAGCAACATTTCGAGATGATCGTAATCAAGGTGACGGAATCGTTTGAAATCCGCATCAGCGATCCTGCATCCGTCGATGATGCTGGCATGGTTCAGTTTATCACTGAGGATCAGATCATGCCGCGTTGTCAAAGCGGGAAGTATACCGATATTTGCATGATAACCGCTGTTGAACACCAGTGCGGCTGATCTGCCGTACCAGGCCGCAAGATACTCTTCCAGCTCTTCGTAGAGCCGGTGGTTCCCTGTGAGCAGACGTGAGGATGAACTGGCCAGGCCGAACCGGTCGTCATTGTTCAGCGGATCGAACGAAAGAAGGTACTCTCGCCGAAGCTTCCCGTCATCACCAATACCGAGGTAATCGTTCGAGGAAAGGTTCAGGGCACTCCGTCCTCCTGATTCGATGGATGCTCCCCGGCGTTCCCCTGTTTCGGGAAACATTCTGAAACACTGTCGCCCCCTGAGCATTTCAAGCTCTTTTTGCATATGCTCTTTCAGGCTCATGAATCCGAACTCCCCATGAAACCTGAAAGCTGCTGCGTGAGCGTCCTGTCATCCTCGACCCTTCGTCCCCTCGTTGTCAGGTATCCTCCGGTAAGCAATCCGTTCGCCCCTGCAAGCATCAACAGACCCTGGAAATCTTTCATCACCGTCTCACGCCCGGCTGCAAACTTGATGATTTTTCGGGGATGAGCAAGCCTGCATAGCGCGAACGTTGTAACAATATCGGTAACTGCCGGAGTCTCGACACCCTGTAGAGGAGTCCCGTCTATCGGTACGAGCACGTTGAGCGGAATAACCGCAATATCAAGCTCTTGCAGAGCATAGATAAAGTCAAGACGCTCACGCATTGTTTCACCAACCCCCAGTATCCCGCCACAGCACACCGATACGCCATACTTTCGGAGCAGTCGCACGGTTTCGAGACGCTCATCCAGAGAATGAGTGGTGGCAATGAGATCATCGTAACGATCAGGAGCAACCTGGATATTGATATTGTAGTGTGCAACATTATGCTCCGCGAGCACACGGACAGGTTCTTCACCGAGAACTCCGAGAGACGCACAAACATGTAGTCCGGGATACTCCTGCTGCAGCTGATCGATACTATCGACAATCTTCAGAAACTCCGGGTTGACCGTTTTATAGCCGTAGCCGCTGGTAACGATCCCGAAAAACCTGACGCCTTCTTTATAAACGTTACCGGCAGATTCCAGAATACGCGTGGCATCAAGCAATGGATATTGCTCCACGTCCGCACTGTTGTGCAATGATTGTGCACAAAAGCGGCAGTTTTCGGCACAAACACCGGATTTTGCATTGATGATGGAACAGCTATGCAAACAACCATCCGTCAGCATAGCATGACGGTTCTTTACCTTGTTTGCCAGTGACAAAAGATCTGGAACATCTTCTCCTGCAAGACATGCAAGCTCAATGGCAACGTCAAACGGAAGCGGCTCACCGGTCTCCAGAACACTGTAAGCTTTGAGTATGGATTCGTGTATAGGCGCCCTCATCTCTCGAACGTTTATAATGATCCTTTACACAAGCGGGCTTCACCTGAAGAAACTGCAATAACGGTCCCATCCTTTTCCTCGAGCAGCAGTTCACCCGTTCTGCTCATTCCCTGAACTCGCCCTGAAAGGGTATTCTTATAGTGTTCTACCTCGACGTCCCGGTTTTTCAGCCACGCATACCGTTCCAGATAGGGTAAAAAATCACGCAGATCCTCCGCTTCCTGCCACTCCTCATAAAGCGGCTCGAAATGGTTGAGTATGGACGAAAGGATATCGGACCGGGAATGCTCATAACCCGACTCGAGGAAGAGAGAGGTTGCAACGGCCTCTATTTCTCCCGGAATATCCTGAAGATTGACATTGATCCCTATCCCGACAATCACGAAATGCGTCATATCGGGTTCTGTCTCCATTTCACAGAGAATACCACAGACCTTCCGCCCGCTTATCAGTATATCATTGGGCCATTTGATCATTGACGAAACCCCTTCTACCGATGACCCAAAAGCCCGATGGATTGCAGCAGCAGCAAGGAGAGGAATTTGTGAAAGCCTCACCGGAGGAACCGAAGGACGGAGAACAACCGAGAAATAAAGATTCGCTCCCGGAGGAGAAACCCAAACTCTGCCCATTCTACCACGACCGCCGGTCTGACAATCCGCAACGAAAACGCTCCCCTCAGGCGCTCCCTGACGAGCCAGGATTTTAGCCTGAACGTTTGTCGAATCCACCTCTTCGTGAAATACGAGATTCCTGCCGAATCTTTCTGTTCGAAGCAGAGGTTCAATTTCTTGTGAAACCGGAAGATCGGGACTGCCGTTCAACCGATACCCCTTGCCGGAAACCGCCTCGATGGTATAACCGTTTTCCCGAAGCTGTGAAATATGCTTCCACACGGCACTCCGGGTCATACCATATTCGCGGCACAACTCACCACCCGACAAAAAGCTATTCGAAGCCTTGAGCCGATTGAGAATATGCAAGGTCAGTTGATTCATGAAGCAATCAGTGTGTACAAGAATAAAAAAGCGCCGTAAAGGACGCCCGCCATTGTCAACCGGAATTTACGATCAAGTTGACAAGTTTGCAAACAAACAAAAAAACCAAACACTATGGTAATGGTGTTCATAAAAACTATTGATTTTCTAATTTCCTGAAAACGAAACAGTAACGTCCACAGACACAGAGAATGACAACCACCACACCGCATGAATATTCAGCAGGCACTTCAGCGCCATGACATAATCCTCACTGAAGCATCCATCATCGAATCACTACGACGATCAGGACAGGTAACGCTGCACCCTTACCTTGAAAATGCTCTCTTGATTTACGACACATCGGGCAAGGAGGCGTTACGAGCGCTTTACCGGCGTTACCTCGAAATTGCCAGGAACCACGATGTTCCCATGATCGTCAGCACTCCAACATGGCGGGCAAACGAGGAACGGCTGTCGAAGTCCTGTATAACCCACAACGTCAATACCGACGCCGTAAGATTTCTCGAGGATATCAGAGCGACCTGGGGAACATGGTCTTCAAACATTTTCATCGGGGGTCTGGTCGGCTGTAAAAACGATGCCTACACTCCCGAAGAAGGTCTCTCGACAAACGAGGCTCGATCATTCCATTCCTGGCAAATCGATAAGCTCAGCGAAGCGGGTGCGGATTTACTGTTAGCAGCAACCTTACCCGCACTGCCGGAAGCGACGGGCATCGCCATGGTGATGTCGAAGACCCGGCTTCCCTTTATCATCAGTTTCGTTATCAACCGGCACAGCACTCTTCTTGACGGAACCAGCCTGGAACTGGCGGTTCAAAGCATCGATACAGCCTGCAGTCGGCCGCCTCTCGGCTACATGATCAATTGCGCTTACCCATCGTTTCTCGAAGCGGGCTCCCTCTCTCAATCGGTTCTTTCCCGCATCATCGGTTACCAGGCAAACGCCTCGTCTTTCGATCATTGCGAGCTGGACGGCGCGAAAACACTTCGGGCCGATCCCGTATCCGAGTGGGGAGACTTGATGACAGAGCTGAATAAACGATATGGCATCAAAATCCTGGGAGGGTGCTGCGGCACGAATCACGAGCATCTCGAATACATTGTTCGGAAGATAAACGCTGTGTCCCGTCCTTGAACATACAGAACCAAAAAGCGGTCCGTCACCATCATTGTCTTGTCAGCCGAAGGATGCGTGAACGCTTCCATTAACAGCTTCCAAACAGCGATGGTTATGACGACAGCCCTTACAGGGTTTCCTGCAGCTTCCTCGCCGAAAGCAACATCGTTGCGAATGCAAGGTCCTCGTTGGGTTCCTGTATGGTAAAATCTCCGAATCCCGCTTTGCCCAGAGCTTCTTTCAGGGTTTCCTCCGGAAGACTGTGCGTCGGGTACCCCATAGCCCTGGTCATCAACTCCACCATAGCGAACGTCAAGCGGTTCTCCCCTGTAGTGTATGACGAGATATGGCTGGAGACGAAATAACCTCCCGGTTTGAGCGAGGCGTTGACCTTTTTCAGAAAATCCACAAGAGTTCCCTTTGCACCGAACTCATAGAGAAAATGAGAACAGAAGAAAAGATCGAAACCGTCGTCCACCCAGCTGGACCCGGTAATATCGAAATCATGAAAGGTCACCCGCTCAAAATGCTCATCATCTCGTTTCACCTTTCTCGCTATAGCACACACCTCCGGAAGATCGTAGACATGAGCCTGTAAACCATCGTTTTCACGAAGCATGGCGAGGGAATAGTAACCGATGCTTCCTGCAATATCGCACATCCTCCTGGCACCACTGAAACCGGGAATGCTTTTCATGAAGGAGACAACCTCCTGTATCATCCCGGCTTTCGATACCTGCTCCATGGACAAGGCAGCCTTTTCCGACGCCCAGATCCTGTTGTTGAACGTCTTGACGTGATCGTGTCTCAACGCCTCTACGAGATTGTCGAACGGCCCGCGGCTACCGGAAAACCCTCGAAGAGCTCGTAATTGATTGACCTTCGAACTGCTGACAAGATAAGTCCCCGACATCGAAGTCAGTGTGTAGCAGCCATCCTGCACCGCAACAAGACCGACAGCCTCGAGTACATCCAGAAGCGCATCGAGCACATGGACATTCGCATTCAGCTCCTCAGCCAGCTTTTCCAGAAAAGAGTCGCCTGCCGACAGCACATCGAACAAACCCATCTCGGCCGCACTGTTTATTATCAAAGGGAGATAACTTTTATAGAGAAGATTGTTCAGCTGGCTATAGGGAGCCCGCACCTGTGGCGCTGTTGGGCAAAACGCATCCATAAACGCATCCATAGTAACACCGATTGTTGTTTATAGTGAGCTTGCTGTAAAAGCATTCGTTTCAGCAAAAAACATCTAAAAAACTATGTCAAACAACACAATATCGATATTACTTTTAATTAGTCAAAATTAAAATAGCCATCAAACATCGACAAGTCAACATCATGAAGATGAAGAAACAAGAGAACTGTTCCGAATAAAGCAATAAGCGCTCACCCTTTCGGCTGTGCACCGGCACCCGAGGCGAGCTGCTGTTTTTCGTAGCTTGTGCGGTAACGTTTCAGTCCGTTGAAAATCCCCACCGCAATGTTTTTCTGCACATCGGGACGTCTAAGCATTTTTTCCTCTTCGCGATTCGAGAGGTATCCCGCTTCGACCAATAGGCTCGGCATTGAAGGGGTCCAGAGAACCATGAATCCCGCCTGGCGAACCCCCCTGCCATTTATCTTTGTTTTTTTTTCCATCCCTTCGAGCACATGCCTCGCTGCCTCCTTGGACTGAAGAGTAAAGGCATTCTGTGCAAGACTGCTCATAATCAAGTGCTCTTCACTGAATCCCTTGTATTTCTTCTGATAATCTTCTTCCTGTTTTATAGCAGCATTTTCAAGCATGGCGACCCTGAGAGCGGCCTGATTTTTATGAGGACCGAGGATATAGACCTCCGCCCCTTTCGCAGATCTGTTTTCAGCTGCATTGCAATGAATGCTGACAAAAAGCTTACCGTCGTTTCGGTTCGCGATTTTCCCCCGTTGTTTGAGCGGTATGAACCTGTCGTCGCTTCGCGTATAAACAACCTTGATTTCAGGCCACTCTTTTTTAATGATTGCACCGAGATAGTGTACCAGTTTCAGCACGATATCTTTCTCTCGGGTTCCTGCGAGCCCAACGGCACCGGGATCTTTCCCACCATGCCCGGCATCGAGCACAATGGTATCGAACCTCCATTTCTGCAAATCCTTTGCAAGTTCCTGCTTGATTCGTTTTTCTTTTTCTGCCTGATAGGCTGCCTGAACATCGATATCGCTCATAACAGAAATCACATAGGTATTTGTCCTCGGATCCCACTGATACTCGCTGGATTTCACATTGAAAAATTCGGTATTCAGGGCAATGTTGACCTGCATGGCACCTTTTCCGAGCGGTATTGCCCGGATCTCCTTTACGAGTCCCTGGCTGTACGTCCTGAATATGTCCGCTGGATTCCCTTTGGCTGTTTCAAAAGTCAGCGACGCATTCCCTGCTTTATCAGGCTTTATGAACGAAGCAGCGGTTTTCGCTCCCGACGCCTTTAAACGGATGACCACACCGTTTGCGAGTTCATCGACCCTCATGCCGGTTATGGTCGTCGGCCCTTTGTATTGCGGCGAGGGGCCTCCTGCACTGATATAGCGATCCTGGTCCCGGACAATCCCGATCCGGCTCTTTCCCGACCCAGGTTCCGCGCTCCATAAAAAAGCGTCGATCACACCCTTGTCACGGTCATAGACCACCTGCCGGTCCATCCAGATGGAAAAAAAACGTACCGCGTCAACGGTCCGCAACCAGAGAGTCCCGTTTTTGAGGACAGGAGCGGAACGCATATGTATGACTCGTTCGCCCATACCCGATTTTTCCGGTACAATACCCACAAAGTTACTCCCCCCGGTAAAACGGCAGACCGTTGTTTTTCCGTTTCCTTCCAGGGCGATTTTCAACTGGTTACCGTCCTTCTTACTGAGCAGTCGAAGAGCACGGGCCATCGACTCCAGACCAACGTAAACCACCCCATCTGTCCGCAAAGCGCTGACATTGAGGGTATAACCCTGCTGAAAGCCTTTTACAGCATGCAGTGCAAGCTGTTCAGGTTTGGCTCTGTCGAGCGACACGGCAATCAACTTGCCAGGCATGACAATGATCAGCAGCAGAACTAATAAAGCATGGTATCTGAGACGGCGGGCACATTCACTCACGGAAACTGCATTTTATTCTTAACGAGACACATGGGTTAGGAAATTATACTAAAAATTTCTATGTCGGCCACGGAGAACCTTTGCGAAGTCCAGAGTTGATTCATTCTCCATCAATAGGTGAAGCAACGATCAATAGCGGGGATATCCTACGATTCATGAAGAATAAAAATAACTGTATAACCCCCGATCATGTAAACCTCTGCTGCGATACTCAGCCAAGCAAAATTTGTTTTTTGCCATCCAACCCCTATCTTTTCCAAAGTTCGGTGTATCTCTATTACATCGTAGAGTGCGTTCAATGAAACCTTTTTATCACCTGTAAGGCTTCTCAATGGCTTCTTCTTCAGCAACCTCGTCAGCAAAAGAAAAAACACTTATTGTTGTCGAATCCCCGTCAAAGGCAAAAACCATCAACAAATATCTTGGAAAAGATTACATGGTATTTGCATCGGTAGGCCATATCAAGGATCTCCCGAAAAAGGAGATCGGTCTGGATTTCGACAACCACTACGAGCCTCGCTATGAAGTTATAGCCGGTAAAGAAAAAGTAGTCAGGCAACTGAAAAAACTCGCCGGGGAAGCTAACGATATTCTCATCGCCACAGACCCCGACCGTGAGGGAGAAGCCATCGCCTGGCATATTGCAAACGAGGTTGAATTTACCCGCAAACCCGTTCACCGAGTTCTGTTCAACGAGATAACCAAAAAGGCCATTGTCGAGGCGATTCAGCATCCTCATCAAATAGATCATCACCTGGTCCGTTCACAGCAAACCCGACAGGGTCTTGACAAAATCGTCGGTTACAAAATAAGCCCGTTTCTCTGGAATGTAGTGCTGCGAGGGTTGTCAGCCGGAAGAGTACAGTCCGTCGCCCTCAGACTGATCTGTGAGCGCGAAGACGAGATCGAAAAATTTCAGCCGAAAGAGTACTGGACCATTATTGCCGATTTCACGACAACTACAGGGGAAACATTTTCGGCGAAGCTGGTCAAAATAAACGGGGACAAGGCCGAAATCAACAACCGTGAAGAAGCAGAAAAAACCGCTTCGGCCATCCTTTCGAGAATATATGGAGTATCGGCAATCACCCCGAAACTCCAGCAACGAAAACCTCCCCTGCCGTTCACGACCTCACTTCTGCAGCAGGCTGCATCGAATCAGCTTGGATTCGGGTCGAAGAAAACCATGCGCATCGCACAGCAGCTTTACGAAGGAATCGAAATCGGTGCGGAAGGCGCTACCGGTTTGATCACCTATATGAGAACCGATTCTACAAGAATCAGCTCCGAAGCGGTCGAACAGGCGGAGAAGTACATCACTCAGCAGTATGGAGCAGAGTACGCAGGAGGAGCAAAAGCGGCGAAAAACAGCAAAAAAACGCAAGATGCACATGAAGCCATAAGGCCCACTCTGGTTTCGCATACCCCTGAAGCCATGAGGCAGTTCCTTTCTCCCGACCAGTTCAAACTGTACGCTCTTATCTGGAAAAGATTTCTTGCATCACGGATGGCTCCGGCAAAGATAGAGCAGACTCGCGTTGAAGTCTCCGATCACGATCAACAGTTTCTGTTCCGCGCTAGCGGCAGCAAGATCCTTTTCCCCGGCTTCCTGAAAGTATATAATGAGCAGAAAGAGCTCGATTACGAAGCGAGAAAATCCACACGCGACGACGAGGAAAAAGAGCAGATCGTTCAGCTTCCAAAAAAGCTCTCGGTCAATGAAACGCTGAATCTGGATGATCTGGAGAAAAAACAGAGTTTCACCCGGCCTCCTGCCCGATATACCGAGGCGAGCCTCGTCAAGGAACTTGACAACTACGGCATTGGGCGCCCTTCTACCTATGCCGGTATTTTCTCGACACTCCAGGATCGACGCTATGTCGAGCTGCAGAAGAAAAAAATCATCCCGACTGAACTCGGTAGGGATGTTTCGGTCATTCTGGTCGCTAACTTCCCGGATATATTCAATGTCAAGTTTACAGCCCATATGGAAAATGAGCTTGACAAGGTCGCCACAGGAGAAGATGACTATGAAGAAGTCCTCGACAGCTTCTACAGGCCTCTTGAAACCGCACTGAGCGTCAGAAAAAACGATCCCCTACTTCCGCAGAACCACGATGCAGAAACCTGCGACAAATGCGGAAAAGGAAAGATGGTGATAAAATGGACTGCCAGCGGAAAATTTCTTGGATGCTCCAATTACCCGTCATGCAGAAACATTAAATCGATAGCTTCTGCAAAAGTTCGCCCAACGGAAACAGGCATACGATGCCCCGGCTGCGGAAACGGTAGAATGGTATTGCGAAACGGAAGGTTCGGGCCGTTTCTCGCTTGTACAAATTATCCGAAATGCAACACCATACTGAAGCTCGACAAACAAAGAAAAATCGAACCGCCAAAGACACCTCCTCTTGAAACCAACCTCGACTGCCCGAAATGCGGGGCACCGCTTTACCTGAGAACCGGTAAGAGAGGACTATGGCTTGGATGCTCAAAGTTTCCCAAATGCAGAGGAAGACAGGCATGGGGCCAACTTGATCCCTCGATTCAGCAACACTGGCAGGAAGCAATGGAAGAGCATCAGGCAAAGCATCCTCTCGTTACCCTGCGTATGGTCGACGGTTCACCGGTGGACATGCGTATGAGTATCGATGACATCATCACCCGCGCGGAGGAAAACGGCCTTGTCGAAATCGACGACGGAGAGGAAAAGGAGAAACCTGCAGTAGAAAGACAGTAGTCCGGAATACCGCCGCAACAGAAAAAAATATCCTTACCCCGTTCCTGTTCCGCCACCAAACATTTGATGGTATTCTACCCATAAAATCCTCATGGTGCCTCTATTCATGTTGTCAGTGAGCAAGATGAGTACGAGGCGAACGGAGCGCAGAAATCGGAGCGTATACCAATACATGAGGATTTCGAGCACCGCCTAACGAAGAGTCAGTTTACGCAACCATATATTCAATAGAGGTGCTCCTACAGCAGGAGGTGAGCCAGACGATAGGTAATGAATGAAAAGATCCATGCCACCGTCAACGCGTAAGCGCCATAGATGGCAACCGCTTTCCACTCACCGATCTCTTTTTTCATGACACTGACAGCAGCAACACAGGGGATGTACAACAGTACAAACACCATAAGACTCAATGCTGTCGCTTCATCGAAACCGGGATCGTTCTTGAGAATGGTTTTCAGTTCCGGCGATGTCTCGTCAGACTCGCCGAGAGAGTAGATCGTTCCCATCGTCGATACCACAACCTCTTTTGCAGCAAGCCCTGTCACCAAAGCCACCCCGATCCTCCAATCAAAACCAAGGGGACGTATGACCGGCTCAAGAAGTTTTCCCGCCCTGCCTGCTATTGAATATTCAAGCTGACTGGCGTTGACTTTGTTTTCAGCCTCTATGATCGCTCGCTCTTTCTGCTCTTCATCGATGATTGTCTGCTCTATTGTCACAATCTGACGCTCGAGCCGGGCATCGAGTTCGGGATTTTTCGGGTAGTTGCTGAATGTCCAGATAAGAAGCACAGCCAAGAGGATAATCGTTCCGGCTTTTTTGAGATACATCATGGCCTTGGTCTTCGCTTGTACCAGAACGGATCGCAGACTCGGCCAGCGATAAGGGGGCAGCTCCATGACAAAAGGTTCCGATTCGCTTTTCAGAATGGTCTTTTTCATGATGAGAGCCGAAAACAAACCGACAATGATGCCGAGCATGTAAATACCGAACATCACATTTGCCGCAACCGCCGGTCGAAAAAATGCACCGGCCAAGAGCACGTAGACCGGAAGTTTCGCACCACAGCTCATGAAAGGAATAATCATGATTGTCGCCAGCCGGTCTGAGCGGCTTTTCAACGTCCGTGTAGCCATGATTGCCGGAATCGAACAGCCGAACCCGGTAATCATCGGTATAAAGGACTTCCCGTGTAACCCGAAACGGTGCATGACCTTGTCGACGACAAAGGCTGCGCGGGCCATATACCCTGATGCCTCGAGAAACGAAAGGCCGATAAAAAGAAGGATAATGTTCGGCAGAAAGATCAGTACACCACCCACCCCGGCAATCACTCCGTCAACGAGTACGGACCTCAGCGTATCATTCGGCAGCAAAGGAGAAACACTTTCGGCAACCATGCCGAACAGGGCGTCCAGCCAATCCATTATCGGTGTTCCGAGAGTGAATGTCATGTGGAAGATCACCCATACCACAAACAGGAAAATCGGGAGCCCAAGTACCCGGTTCAGTACAACAAGATCGATATAGTCCGTAAGCGACTGCTTTTTTTCACGGCGCTGCTTCACGCATTCCTGCATAGCGCCACGTATGAACGCATAACGGTCCTCGGTAATACTGATTTCCGGATCCGACTTGTAAACCGCCTCGGTTTCCTGTATAACATGCTGAAGTGCCAGTTCGATTTTCACCCAGACAGGATACTGTCTAACCAGATTGTATACCTCTTTATCGTTCTCCAGCAGCTTGATTGCAAGCCATCGAAGGTTATATTTACCGAGCTCAGGTTCATGAGCGAGCAGTTGTGTTATTTCATCTGTAGCGCTATCGACTTCAGGTCTGAAGGCAAGCTTGTTTTTCTTTATTTCGATATTTCCTTCGTAAATCCGGATAACATGATCGAGCAAAGAACCCAGACCTTGTTTTTTCTTCGCAGAAGTCGGTACGATATGGCAACCCAGAAGTCGCTGCAATTGTTTGACATCGATATCGATTCCCTGAGCCTCCACCTCATCGAACATGTTGAGTGCAACCAGAAGCTCAACCTCCATTTCCATAAGCTGAGTGGTGAGCAGTAGATTTCTCTCGAGATTCGGTCCTTCGACAACATCGATGACGATATCCGGAACGTCTTCAATAAGGTAGTTTCTTGTAACCAGCTCTTCCGGAGAATACGCCGTCAGTGAATAGGTTCCGGGAAGATCGACGACCCGTATCCTGTACCCCCTGTAATCGACATAACCCTCATATTTTTCTATAGTCACACCGGAAAAGTTTCCAACTTTCTGGTGAGAACCGGTCAGTGCATTGAAAAGAGAGGATTTACCCGAGTTGGGATTACCCGCAAGAGCAACTTTTACTTCCTTCAGATCTCTCATGGATTAACTCCCGAACCTCCACCGGCTTCTCTGGTTCCCCATAGGCCTTCCGTCGCCCACTTCTCCAGTCTTTTCAACCTGTACCCCGGCAGCTTCATTTTTTCTCAGTGTGAGGTAAACCCCCTTGAAAACAATTTCAATCGGATCCCCGAGCGGGGCAACGCGTAACACTTTAAAACGAACGCCTTTTACAAGCCCCATATCAAGAATTCTTCTCCTGATACCGCTTTCTGCCAGCAGTCCCGTTACTTCCGCTTTATCTCCAACTTTCAGATCAGATAACAGCATGTTTCAAATATTTCTCCCGATAAAGCCAAGAGCACTTATTTAGATCAAATATCAATAGGAAACCAAATATAAGAATAATTCTTTGTGAAAAAAGAGCCGTTCATAGGAATAACAAAGAGCTGCCGGTCGAGGTTCACTTGCCAGCGATTTTCCTCAAAACCGTATGTAGAATCCCTCCGTTACGGTAATAGTCGATCTCGACGGAGGAATCGATTCTGCATAGCACACTGAAATTTGTTTCCCGACCGCTCCGAGGGTTCCTGGCGGTCACGGAAACAGCCGAACCCGGCTGAAGCGTCTCATCAAGAACAATAGCAAAAACCTCTTTGCCTGAAATACCAAGCGCAACGGGAGATTGGCCTGGCAGAAACTGCAACGGCAGCACACCCATGCCGACAAGGTTGGAACGGTGTATACGCTCAAAGCTTTCTGCAATGACCGCCCGTACCCCGAGCATCCATGTCCCTTTTGCCGCCCAGTCGCGACTGCTGCCCATACCATAGTCCTTTCCGGCAATGACAACAAGAGGGACCCCTTCCTCCCTATACTTCAGGGATGCATCGAAAATCGTCATGATTTGCGGCTCTGCATCCGATGAGGCAAAACAGGTGGTGAAACCGCCCTCGGTTTCTGGAGCCAGTTTGTTCCTTACTCGGATGTTGTCGAACGTTCCCCGCATCATTACCTCATGATTCCCCCTTCTCGAGCCAAAACTGTTGAAGTCCTTCACATCCACGCCGTTCTTCAGCAAATACTTCCCGGCCGGTTGATCAGGCTGAATCGCACCTGCAGGGCTGATGTGATCCGTCGTGATACTGTCTCCGAACAGCGCGAGACAACGCGCTCCTTCAATCGGCTGCAAACGATCCGGTTGAATTCCTATTCCCCGGAAGAAGGGAGGCTCTTTTATATATTCCGAGGCTGGATCCCATTGATACAGTTCTTGCTCCGCCGCTCGAATCGAGCGCCATTGTTCCGGGCCAAAATGCACTTCGGCGTAGCGCTCCTTGAAATATTCAGGCCGAATAATGACGTCAACCAGTTTTTCAACGTCGTTATCATCGGGCCAGAGGTCATGGAGGTAGACGTCAACCCCCTTGTAGTCTGTGCCGATCGGTGTACTTTCAAAATCGAAGTTCACCGTACCGGCAAGCGCATAGGCCACAACCAGCAAAGGACTGGCAAGGTAGTTCGCCCTCACAAGAGGATTGATCCTGCCTTCGAAGTTACGGTTTCCGGACAGTACTCCCGCGACAACGAGATCGCCTTTGCGGACAGCCATTGCAACCGCTTCCGGTAACGGTCCGGAGTTGCCTATACAGGTTGTACAACCAAAACCGACAGTGGCAAAACCGAGAGCTTCGAGGTCTTCCATGAACCCCTCAGCCTGAAGGTAGTCGATGACAACTCTGGAACCTGGTGCAAACGAAGTTTTCACCCAGGGCTTTACCGTCAACCCTCTTGCCCGGGCTGCTCTCGCAAGTAAAGCCGCAGCAATCAACACTGCAGGATTGCTGGTATTGGTACAGGATGTTATGGCAGCAATGACAACATCTCCATGTTGAAGGTTGAAAACCTCTCCATCCATCGTGACCTCGATGCCGTTTCTGCCGGGATCAACACTTTCCTGATCTGCTATCCCTCCTTCTGAAGACATATTGCTGACCCCATTGGCAGCCTGTTTTCCATAAACAGTATACACATCCCTTTTCCACCGAGGCTGCATCGCCCTGAAATCAATTCTATCCTGGGGTCTTTTCGGACCTGCAAGTGAGGAACGAACATTTCCGAGGTCAAGCTCCAGAACTTTGCTGAACCTTATCTCGAGACCATCATCATGCCATAATCCCTGGTCCTTGCTGTAACGCTCGACCACCTCGACATGTTCCTGCCTGTTTGTCATAGCGAGATAATCAAGCGTCTCCCCATCGACAGGAAAGAAACCTGCCGTCGCTCCGTATTCCGGCGCCATATTCGCAACAGTCGCCCTGTCTGGCAGAGAAAGACTCTTCATGCCTGAACCGAAAAATTCGACGAAACAACCCACAACACCTTCGTTACGAAGAATTTCGGTCACCGTAAGCACAAGATCGGTAGCATTGACCCTATCATCAAGTTCACCGGTAAGCTTGAAACCAACCACTTTCGGCAGGAGCATGCTGATTGGCTGACCGAGCATCACCGCTTCAGCTTCAATTCCTCCCACCCCCCATCCGAGTACCCCAAGACCGTTAATCATGGTTGTATGACTGTCTGTACCGACAAGGGAATCCGGAAAAGCCATACCTTCACCCCGTCGGACTACAGTTGCAAAATGCTCGAGGTTAACCTGGTGAACAATTCCCGTTCCGGGAGGAACGACACGGAAATCATCAAACGCCTGTTGCCCCCATTTCAGAAACGCGTATCTCTCGAAATTTCTCTCGAATTCCTTGTCGAGATTTTTTTCCAGAGCATCCAAACATCCATAATAATCGACCTGGACCGAATGATCGATGACCAGATCACAGGGAACGAGAGGATTGATGCTTTCCGGATCCTTTCCAAACCTCCGGCAGGCCTCTCTGAGGGCAGCGAGGTCGACAACGGAAGGAACACCGGTAAAGTCCTGAAGAACAACCCTGGCAGGTTTGAACGGAAATTCCGAAACCGCCGGGGCAAGAGCATTCCATCCTGCAAGGGCGGCAACGTCGTCCTCTCGAACCGAATACCCGTCTACGTTACGCAAAACAGCTTCAAGCAGCACCTTGACGGTTTTAGGCAGGCTTGAAACAGCACCGAGACCTTTCGACTCGATTGCCTCGAGCGAGTAATAACTCACCTCTCCATCGGAAAGCTTCAGCTTTCTGAGAACCCCAAATGCATCATTGCGTGTATTCATAGGTCACTCTCCTGGTTAATGGCTCACTCCGAAAAGCTTCATCACCACCTCGCCATACGGGCAAAAACTTTTTTTACCTGCATGTAACGCACACTGCTCAATCAGCAATCATCCATGCTCAACCGAAGTTCCCGGAAATGGCGGCCAACCCATCCTCTCGCCACCGATAAGATGACCGTGAATATGAAAAACACTCTGGAGAGAATCCGGTCCGGTATTGAACACGAGCCGATAACCTGAATCCCCAATTCCAGCCTTTTTCGCAACAACCTTCGCAGCCTGCATGATCTGCCCGGCAATGATGGTATCCTCTTCCCCGACGAGGTCGTTCAGGGATGCGATATGTTTTACCGGAATGATCAAAAGATGCTGCGGGGCTGCGGGGTTGATATCCCTGAACGCCAGGACATGCTCATTGCGATAGACAATATCGGCGGGAATATCACCGCTCACGATTTTACAGAAAAGACAGTTCGGATCAGAATTTACCATACCGTTACGAATTTAATGATGATTGGGTTCCACTCAGAGCCAACGACAATTTACCTATACGACCGGCAAAACCGAAATACCCCGCCCGGCTTTTCCTTCGTTTCTTTCTGCTGTTTTTCCGCCTGACACAACTGTTTCTTTTGCGCTCACTACGCCCTCTTTTACACACTTGCGCGCCTTTTTGTTGCCTCGGTAGCACGCCCTCTAAATCTATATTTTTTCTTCTCTTAACCTCTTTCTGATGACTTTGGCCCGGCTATTGTCTCTTCTCCTGTAGAAACGTCAACGAATCTTAGCCGGAGAGTCATCATGAAACGCACTTTTATCACTTCCCTAATCGCCACTGCCTCTATCGCAGTCTCCTTGTTCACCGCTGCTCCTGTTTTCGCCGATTCCAGCTTTTCGCCTGCTTCTTCTCTTGCCGATGCCGAGGCTTCCGCGAAACAGTCGTTCAACTTCATCGCTTACAAGGGCTACGGACGCTTTGGTAAGAAGGTTTCTCCCGAGTTGCGCCTCGAGAAACTCAACAGGATCAACCGCGAATTGCTTCGCGTCGAGTCCGCTTTCGGTATCGAGTTGCCGAGGGTCAATGTTGTCTACGTTACCGATACCAGCAGGGGGTTCTACAATGACAGAAGGGATGAGATCGTTTTTTCTTCGAAGAAACTCGAACACACGCTTCGCCACGAATTCGGCCACGTTATCGACAACAGGCTCGATGTCACCGGCAGGGAATGGAGGGATCTGGTCAACAGGATGAAGGATGTGCACGGGTTCAGCCCCAGCAACTATGCCAACACGAACCTCATCGAGTACTGGGCCGAGGCTTTCGCTTACTTCACCGCTCCTGACTATGGCTTGAACTCGGATAGGTTCCCCGCTGAACTGGAATCGTTCATCTCCAAGGTTATCGATCAGCTGCAGAGCCCTCGTCTGGCTTCCAAATAAACTCGCTCTTCTTCTCTTCGGCTTTCGTTTCTTCACAGGGGTCCTGGCATGTTCCGGGGCCTTTGTGCTTTACGTTCTTTTCTTCAGGGTTTCAATAGAGTAAGTACGTTCAGGATACCCTATTTCACACTCAATGTGTAAGTCGCCCCACTGTCAGATCCGGCAGATATTTTCCAGCTGATGGTAGTCAACCTGCTCAAAAACCGCTGATCGTGGCTGATCAGCAGCAACGCGCAAGGGCATTCGACCAAGGCCGCTTCAAGGCATTCAATCGAAGGCAGATCCATGTGGTTGGTTGGCTCATCCAGTACGATGATATGAGGAAGGTTCATCATGCCCAGTGCAAGCAAAAGCTTTCTGGTTTCACCAGGACTGGGAGTGGTGCTTTCCAACAAACGATGAGGACGCGATCCCAAACGGCTGATAATGTTCATCACCTGCCCTAACTGCTCGGGTGACAACTCTCGAACCCGGGCCAGTATTTCTTGCGAACGTTGTATATCAATCTCCTGAGGAACATATGTCAAATGTTCTTTGGGGACATTGAGATAGGTGAGTATGTAGCGCAAAAGCGTGCTTTTACCAGCACCATTGGGTCCTGTGACAGCTATGCGATCAGTGGAATGAATAATGAGTTCCTGATATTGCAATGTCTTTTTATCCCCAAGCCGCAACTTACCCGGCGGACAGTTGAGAAGCATATGACGTTTGGAAATTGAGCCAGGTAACCAAATACCCAAATCATATTCCTTTTTCACGTGTACATCCCGCATTGCCTGCTCCGCCTGCGCCAAACGCCCATCCAACTGCCGCAACAATTTTCCACCAACAATATCTTTACCGGAAATGCGAACTAAATCGATTTTCTGTTTGGCATCATGATCATGAGCGGCAATATCTTTTTTTGAACGTTTTTTATCGTATTGATTAGCCATGTGCCGTCTTCGTCCGGCTTCACGTTTGATTTTTTTAAACGCCTTTTTTTTCAAAGCATAGTCTTTTTCTCTCGCTTTACGTTCTTCAGCAGCAACCTGCATGCCTTGTGAATATCCATTCGGCCTTACAATCACATTTGGCGGTTCGATGAACAAACATTGCTGACAAAGCAAGTCCAATAAATCACGGTCATGGCTCACAAGCAGGCCCACACCCTGATATGCGAAAAGCGCCTGAACGAGAATTTTACGTGCATCGCTATCCACGTGGTTGGTTGGCTCA
>OFHR01000056.1_pt1 | contig 17034 bp, 18 predicted proteins | sample 1522041 | NCBI WGS metagenome assembly OFHR01 (sample SAMN04272335, study PRJEB24112) | coral metagenome | biome: Coral reef; feature: Shallow seawater; material: Coral tissue | host: Coral | place: China: South China Sea | collected 2014
AAAATGAAAAAACTCATTCAAGAATTTATCCAAGAACTACTGGAAATAATGATTCGCGTTGGCTTCGATCTCATCCTTGAATTTCTAAGGGATATTGTAGAGAATTGGCAATAGCTGCCGTGCTGTCTGTGCGGTGATTTTCGATATTGTTTTTTTATTTGGCGAACAATTGACGAAATAGTAGCTTGGCTTGCAAAGTCAACTGCTTTCAGCGAACCGTTTATACCCCCAACGGAATGATTCAGGCTACAACCAGTCACTTGCTCATAGAGCTTGGTACGTTTCTTTTAGTGTATGCAGCAGCAGGCATTCTCTGGTGGCGGCTAAAAAAGAAGAAATAGAAGTGACCCGAAAAAAAAGGCCGCCTGTATCAAGACAGGACAAGGAGTTCGACCATTACGGCATACGCATAACCCTTCAAGTGGAGCCGTCTGAAGACGGCTTTGCTACCATTGTGCTCTTTATTGATGATAAAGAGGTACAGGACTCAAAAACCAGAATCCCGACAGAAGAGGTGGATGGTTTTTTTGAACGCTTAAAACGGTCTATCACTTCGACAAATAAGGGGTAGGAAGAATCTTACTGCGGCTTTCAGTTCTTCTTGCTCTCCCTTGCTGCCTCATTACGCATTCACTTTGGTAAACGTGATCTTTACCCCGACCGCTTGAAGTACAGATGAGATAGTCTGATACTGCGGGTGTGAACCGGGTCTTAGCGCCTTGTAAAGACTTTCCCGCCCGAGTCCTGTCCGTTTTGCAACCTCAGTCATGCCCTTTGCACGAGCAACATCCCCCAAAGCAGAAAGAAAGACTTCCGGGTTTTTATCCTCGGCAGCAGCCTTGAGGTATTCCACAATCATCTCATCACTATCGAGATAGTCTGCAGCGTCAAACTCTTTGATCTTCACTGTCATTTTTCCTCTCCCTTAATTTCACGAGCAAGTTCTATCGCCCGCTTAATATCTTTTTTTTGCGTTGACTTCTCGCCTCCCACAAGCAATATATAGACGGTCAAGCCTGACCGTATGAAGTAAATCCGGTAGCCGGTCCGACCATGGATACGCATTTCAGAAACACCTTCTCCAACCGGTTTACAATCACCAAAATTACCTCTCTTAGCACTTTCAATTCGAGCAATAATTTTAGCCCTTGACGACAAATCTTTGAGACCTTTAAGCCAGTCCGAAAAGCTTGTTGTTTCTTTTATTATAACACTCATTGTATTCGTAAAGATACAGTATTATAAGGGCATTGCAACACTTAATTAACTCACTAATTAAATATACAGCCATCGAAAGAAATAAACAAGTGAATTATTAAATTAGTTCACTATCCTTCATATATTATTCGCGTGTAAAAAGGCGTTGTTCCCGCTCGATGCGTGGCACACTCCTTGCCTTTCCCCCGTAAACAACAGAGCGTCAGCGATCTTCCATCCCGGCAAGCCGGGATAAACAACCGAAAGTGGCTTCCGTCGCCGATGGCGGGCCGGTTGCCTGGCTTTTGCAACCGGCGCGGAGGCCTTTGACCAGGTGACCGTTTCGGTCACCCTCCGCGTCGTCCTCGATGCGGAACACCGAAAGGGATTGCAGCCGAATGGTCGAGATCATCCCGACAAGTCGGGATAGCTCGATTCCGAAGGAACAAAAGCCCGGCCCCCGTGCCGATCGGCACGGGGGAGAGCATCAGGAGTAAAGAATCATGGCGGTAGGGAAAAGAGAGAATGACGAGAGAGAGAAACACACAGAAAAACAGGCCAAACAAGGCCGTAGAGCAGAGAAGGGGAGAAGGATGGCTGCCTGTAAGAAAACGCCAACCTGAGAGGTCTTTAACGGTATTTAAAGTAGGTCAATACACCGACTGCCACAATAATAACAGCGGCCAGTAACGCGAATCGTACAATCATCGTCGAAATGCTTTTAATCCTTGCTCAAGCCCCTTAGTCATCGACCGAGCCAAGTTTTTAAGCTGCTCATTCCAATCTTTGCCGATCTTCGGAATTTCACGAACCGCCTTCACATGTGCGGGAGCAATTTCTTTCAATTCCTTGACAAACCGCGCCCCGTCCTTATCGTTATCGAATCCCATCACAACAGTTGAACCTTGCGGCATCTTGCTCATAGCCGCCTTCAAAAGCTCCTTTTGCTCCGGGCTATACTGTCCTTCGATAGACATATAGCGCGTGTTTTTATCGCCGTGTAGCTGCTGGTAGCTGATAGCGTCGATCGCGCTTTCAGTCAACACCAGTTTGTTGTCGGTCGGCATAGTATTGCTATGCCAAACCCTTTTCACGCCATGCTTGGAAAAACCGGTGAATTCCTGGTTCTTAACTGCGAAACCGGAAACACCTTCCCGGTCACGATGAGGGAAAATCATGTTGTTTTTTCCGTCGATCAGGACTTGCCCTTTAAACCGGGGACTGTTCAAGGTATCATTGGTAATGCCCCGACTGTTTAAATAGGGGCTGTGTGTCGCCTCACGGCTTTTGTTCAACGCCTCGATGACTTTCTCCCGATCAGGTGCAACAACCTCAACATCCTGCCGGAAAGTGCCGATCACAGGCCGTTCAACATTACCAGCAAGCCAAGGGCGAAGTTCCCTGCGGACTTCACCCAGGCTCTTGCTTGTTTTGTTCTGAACAAAGTCGATGATACTACCATTGTCGGCTCGATCCCGGACACTGAAGTATTGCCAATGCCCGTCATGGCCTTTACTGACAATGATTTTATCATTGCTTGCAGGCTGCCGCATGACGATGCTATTGCTGCTGGATTCCTTTTTATCCAATACATAGCCTTGTTTTGCGGCGTACTCGGTCAGATTAATCTCTGACTTGAAACGGTTTAGCTCGTTACTTGATGACATGCTGTTCTTCACCCTGCGGGTAATCATTTTTCTGGTGGGCCTGTTTCCACGCTTTGAATCCTCTGTCCTTCTGTATCTGCTTCAGTAATAGAGCCTCAAGAACAGCATCCTCGGTAACATCTGGATTATCTTCCTGCGCTGCCTTAACGTACAATTTGAACTCGTTGAGAACAGACGGAATAATCTTGAAGTTAACACTGTTCGGCTTCTCAGGAACTTTGAATTTTAAATCTAAAACCATAATGCATCATGATTTAAAAGGTGGAATAATCATATCCTTGTTGACAAGGACGTTTACAGAAAAGCCCGGACGAATCTTGATAGTAGGCTGGATGTCGAGGTTCTTTCTCGTTATCTTGTCGCCGGCACTGGCTATTTCGTCGCCGGCATTGCCGGCGAAGATCTGAGCCATATCTCGATCTTCGTAGCTGTCGTAATCTCCTGCAGAAGCGGTAGCCCCAACAGAAAGAACAGAGGAAAGCAGTACCCCGCCAATCAGCCTGTCATAGTGGTTATCGACCTTATCCGAAAACCCGCTATAACCGGCCAGGTCAACGCCAGGCATTGATTCAAGTTTAATGGAACTGCCGTCTGGCCGCAAGAGCCTGGTCCAGACCACTTGAGCACGGCTTTGACCGTAGCTTACCCTGCTGTTGTATTTACCGATCAGCCGCGAACCCTGCGGGATAAGAAGATGATTGCCCGAAACGGTATCATAGACATTTTCCCTTACTTGAGCAATGACATCGCCCGGAAGATCGCTGTTCAAGCCTGTGACCAGGCTTGCCGGAATGATGGTTCCTGCTTTAACTTCATAAGGGCTGAGAGGACGCTTTACCCCGCTGGAAACATACTCTTTGTGGTCGCCTGCCGCTCCATTATAGAAATCGTTTTTGCCGTCCTGCTTGTTTTGATCGACCGCGCCAAACGGGTTTTTATTTGCAGCAGCTATTTTGTCCGCATAGGCATCGAGCATCGAGGCCGTATTTGTTATTGGCTGCGTAGTTTTTGGCATAACGCCCCCTAACCCATTGCCGAAAGTAAGCCCGGCAGTTAACGCCTGTTCATAAGCGAGTTCATCAGGCGATTTTTGCTGTGAATAGTTATAGTGCTGTCCTGCAGGCGGGTTGTTTTGGCTAATCATAGCCGCCCCGATGTCGCCCGGCAGAGGTTCCCCTAATGTCGGCACTTTATCGGGAGTCTGTGCCGTGATAGGAACAGGAGCGTCGGGCACTCTCCTGATGGCATCGGGAAGCTGCTGCTCGTTAATTTCTACGCTATCCTCTCGCGCTGTCTGCTGTTGTTTCTGAGGCTGTAGAGCAAAAGCGAACGCTATAAGAATAATACCAATAGCAGCAACCAAAATACCTATGACCGGGCCTTTTTTCAGAGACCGGCCAAGAGGTTTGTCAAGTTTCAACCGGGAATCACCAGGGTCGATCCTCGAAGCGTGAACGTCATCGATGTCGCCCCCGGCTGTGTTTTTTGTATCTTCAGGCATGGTATGATTTCGGATTATCGTTATGAAATATCAAATCACTGGCGGGTGATTCTGACGATTTTCTGAGATTTCTCACCTAACCGCAGCTCGGCAACGTCGAAAAGACGATCTACGATGTAATAGTCCTTCTTTACACGGTAGTTGACGAGCTGCGCTTTTTTCCCTGCCCCGATGAACAATACCGGAGCCTCACGGTTGAGCATTGCCTTTGGAAACTGAATAAAGGTTTGCCGTCCGTCATCGAAAACCCTTAAAGGCTTCCAGTGCAGCCCCCGCCCTTTTTTCACATCCACATCGTACTCGAAATGAACAGCGTTCAAGTCAATGCCGGGAGCAATGACACGCTCATTCTCTGCTATCTGCATCTTGAGCGATTCTTGCGGATAGTTCCATGTTATGGCTGCCATGTAGGTTTCCCGATAGCTGTGCAGCTCGATGTGATATGTGCGCTTGTTGGTATTGATAACCATTGTAGTTTTCAATCCGGGCTTGGTCGGCTTGATGTAGACGTGCTGTTGCTCAAGCCCGTTCTTTACGCTTTTGCCGGTCCCTAAAACCCAACGGACCACATCGCCAGCTACCGGCGTACCGGTCATTTTTTCGCCCGGCTGCAACTGGATATCAGTCACCCGCAAGGGAGCGGTGTAGACCTTGAAGAGGTAGCCTGGCACATAATCATAATTCATGATCGCGTTGGCATACCCGTATTTATCAGGCTTTTGTGAAGATCCTGTGTTGGCCTGGTCGATCACTTCCCAAGTACGGCCGCCAGCATGCCCCGTGCCGCCGCCGAAGGCCAGCATAGCAATCAAAGCACCTGTGAACAATGACATTTTTTTCATAGTGAAGATTGTTGTTTTAGGTTAGTTACTGCTGAATTTCTGTCCAGTGAAATTCATCGATATAAAGGCCGATAGGGTTGGCTGCCAACTGTGCTGCCGTCTTTGGCTGGTTAATCAACACCTTGATTACTCCCCTCCAACGGGTATCACCAGACGGTAACCCACGAGCATCCCATTTGGATTCAATCCAGTCGATTTGCCAGCTATCCTGTGATACCGGCAACATCGAGGTGACGGTAACACCTATTCTCTCGTTTGCCGCCCGGACAAATGGGTCATTGTCCTGTACGTATTTATCAAGCTGGTTTTTTGCTTTTGGAGTAATCAGCTTATAAGCGTCGAGCCAGTGCTGTTTCAATACAGCCTGGTCAGATGATATAGACCGTGTGTCTTTAATGAAACGGTCAAGATGATACCTGATTGACGCATCATTGGGCTTATAGCCGTTATAAGAGCGCCCGCCTGGTCCGCGATAGGAAGCGTTCCCATCGGTAGAAACCTCCACGATATGAACCTGTTTCGGCTGTGCGCTGACGTAAACGAGCCCACCAATCGCCGGAAACGCGATAAGAATAAGAATCAGGATAGCAGTAAGCCGCCAGTTCTTTGCCTGAACTCTTGCCGATCCTATCCGATCATCCCATTCCCGCGCCGCTTTCTGATACGGGGTAACAGGCTTATCCCCCTCTGATGCTTTAAATTTTCTTGCCATAGAAGTAAGATTAATGTTGTGGTTAATTAAAGTTTAGGGTTAGCATTACCACCAGAGGGCCGAGCTTCATCAGGAGTAGCCGACCTTGCAGCGTGCATGGCTTTAGAAGCCCACGCAGGTTTTCCACCGCCTTTGCTGCCACCGTCGCCTCCTCCTGGACTACCTTGCTTATCGACACCTTTACCGAGACCAGTTCCGGGGCCGGTCGATCCCGTTGTGCTATTTGCAATCGCCCCCATCTGCCCTGATGTTGTCGTAAACTCCCTTGACTTAACTGCTCCTGCAGCAAGTTTCGTTAAACCGACTTTCGTTGCTGCTGCAGCAGCAATGGTCGCCCCACCAGCTACAATACCGGCTGCCATTGTGTTCTGAACCCCTGTTGCTGCTGATAGTGATGGGCTGCCAGCTACCAACCCTGCTGCAATCCCAGGCGCGTTCCAAGCAAGGAATGCGATAGCGCCACTAATCATTACCATTGTCATTCCTGTTTCCAGGTTTGGTATGTCAGTAGGAATAGGGATCGATCCAATTATAGTCATGCTTACTGCCACAATAAAGCTGAGAACCATCAGCTTGACCCCAGAAGCAATCACAGCACCGATGGATTTTTCCGCAAGGAATTTGGTGGGTTCGAAAAACCCGAATGGCAGCAGAATACCAACAAGAGATAAAATCAGGTAAAACTCAAGGACACAATAGAACATCTGCCATGCAATAATGACAAAAGCCAGACACGTCGTAAACCACATTAAGGCATATGCTAACCCATCCGCAATATCCCAGCCTTGCTCTCCTATTGCAGACGCCAATGGCGTCGCGACATTAAAACCAAGATTAATGATACTGGATGGGTCCATGAGCATATCATGTGTACCTCCTTGCCCACCTGCAATCTCTCCTGCTTCAGCTAGAGAAAATGCAAATGCTTTCGCCAGAGTGGGAAAAGACTGGACGATCCAGAGCCATACGAGCAAATACATCAACTTTTTCATAACATTGACAATCTGCTCCCCACCACCAAGCGCCCACCACAGGCCCATCATCACAAGCTCAATTGCAAGCAATGTACCAGTAAGCCACATGATAGCGGGCTGTAGATTACCCCACCCCTGATCAAACGCTATCATAAACGTTCTCAGGGTATTCGTTAAAATATCTGTATTCATTCGTCTAACTATTTCATAGGTTCAGGTGGTCGGCGGTCAGTACGGTCCCCTCCCCACCCTTCAAGCATTTTTTCCTTCCTTTCTATTTTTTCCTGCTTCTCCTCTTCACTTTCCCCTGTTTGAACATTTACCGCACAACTGAGGGACACCAATGCTCCGAAGATGATGAACAGCAGATAAACGAAGTTTCTTACATTTTTCATATTCATAGTAAAGTCCTCATTAAGAGTTTGCTTTATGGCGTTCGGTACTATCGCATTGCCTCGGGGGCTTGCCGCTGAGTACGGTCCCCTCCCCATCCCTGCGTAGCTCTTCTTTTTAATTCCAAGCTTGCTTCCTCTTTTGTAGCAGCTCTGGCCGCTAAAGTAGCTGACAGCCTTCCTGATGTAGCAAGCGTACTGGTAAGGTCGCTAAGCTGACTGCTGACCACTCCCATCATCTGGTTTTGCGCCTGTAGTTGCCTCACTTCTCCTTCAGCCCCTTGTGATCGAGAAAGGATAGCGGCAATCTCTGCGTTATAACTTTGAGTTCTCTGTACTTGTGTTTGTGCTTCCATCGCTTTCTTGGCGCTTTCCCTCAATTCTTTGTTCCAGTCCTGATAGTACTGGCTATATTGAGCGTAATCCACGTTATTCCAGTCAGTTCCTTGCGGGAACAACTGGTTGAACTCGGAATCAATCTGGCCGAGTGAATACCCGATCGTATTTAGGTCAGTATAGAGCTGGTTATATTCGTCTGTCTGGCTTTGCAACAGGCTTCGGACCTGACTAAACGCCTGAGAGTCAAGGCTTTTTAAAGTCTGCAACATAGCCTCGTACTGCATGATCTGATTCTGAATCTGCGTCACCTGGTGAGCAACATCCTGAATCATCTTCAGAGAGGTCACAGTATTGCGCGAGAGGTTTGCCGCATCAATCACCGGCCATGCCGCCTTGACACCATAAGGCAGTAGGAAAAGAGACATGACCAGGAGGGTTATGATTTTTCTTTTCATGAGTGTGTCAAATGTTTAGGGTTGTTGATTGTCTGGTAACTTCAAGAATCTCTGTAGCCCATGTAAGACCTCGATGTTCAAGAATAGCCGCTGCGTGGCTCTCTTTCGGCATATCACTCAAGGAATCGAGAAATTGATGATCTTCGGGGTTATTCATCCCGGCAAAAGCCAGGGCAACGGGACCGAGATTCATGGTGAACATCCTGCGCCCGTTCGTCGAGCGGTAGTAGTAGTCCCGCTTTTTCTGCGCGTGGGTAAGCAGCCTAATTTCTGTTTCAGACAAGCCGAACTTCTTATAAGCTGCCGCCATTCCGGGCGTTAATGCTTCTTCATCCGGAAGATAAATCTTGGTCTGGCACGCCGAAAGAATCGTTGCCATGATGGGTGATTCTGAAGCATCGGCCACCTCCTGAGTGGCAAAAACCACATAGACGTTTTTCTTTCTCAGCGTCTTTAACCACGCCTGAAGCTGCTCCATGAAAACAGGATGCTTCAAGTACAACCACGCCTCGTCAAGCACAAGCAGCGTCGGCTTTCCTGTGAACATTTGATCTACTCGATGGAACAGGTAATAGAGAGCTGGAATAACCGCCTCCTGCGCCATACTCATCAATGATCCCATCTCGATCATTTGCCAGGAGCCAACCCTAAAATTATCCTCTTCAGCATCGTACATCTGACCGTAATTCCCCTGAATGGTATATGTCCGAAGGGCATCTCTTACCTCTTTTGACTGTACGGTATCAGCGTAGACAGTCAACGTCCTGTGCGACACATCCTGCGCCGCAAGGGATTCAAGAGCTTGGTCGATCTCTCGTTTAATCGACGGGTTGATTACTACACCTTGTTCCCGTAGTAAGAGAGCAATGAATGTCCCCGCCCATATTCTTTCCGAATCTTCATTAATCCCGGAAAGTGGCTGGAAAGCCAAGGGTGCGTTCTCACCTCCGGGCTCGTAATAACCGCCTCCAACAGCCATTGTCGCGGTCCTTGCAGAGCGGTCTTTATCAAAGATCACCACCTGAGAATCCGGGTACTTGAGCCATTGCAGCTCCAACATTGCCAGCAAGGTGGATTTACCTGCTCCGGTCGGGCCGATTATAAGCGTGTGGCCAACGTCGCCGACATTAAGATTCAGCCTGAAGGGCGTGTTCCCGCTGGTCGTACACTGCATGTGTGGTGTGCCAACTCCACATATACCTTCAAGGTGCTTGTTCTTTTCTCCTCCCGCCCATACAGCCGAAACCGGCATCGTATGGGCCAAATTCAGAGTGCTCATGATCGGACGGCGCACATTCGGGTACACATGTCCCGGCAGAGAACCAAGCCAGGCATCAAAGCTGTTCAGAGTTTCGTCCATGACCACGAACCCTCTGCTCTGAATCACCTTTTTCACTTCCCGCATTCGGCGGAGGGCTTCATCAAGATCGGGATGACTAACTGTGACAGTAGAAGTCATGTAACCATATGTAACAAGATCATCACCAAGCTCCTGCAAAGCGGCATCAGCATCAGCAGCCTTGTTGGAAGCATCATTATCAACGAGTGCCGATTCTTCCTTTGTTGCCTCTTCTTTGAGTAGTGTCCAGATATTCTTTCGCTTTGACCACCACTGCTTTCTGTATCGATCAAGCTCCTTGCGGGCATCTTCTTTGTCGAGAAAAATGTACCGGACTACCCATCGGTATTCGATGTTCAGGTAATTCAGATCATCAAGGATTCCGGGGTAAGATGACACCGGAAAACCATTGATTGTGACGGTCGGGATAAAGTTCTCGCCGAGCATCGGAATATCGCCGATAGTCAACGCCTGGTCAGGCAAGAGACCGTCCAGGTACATTGGTATTTCAGGAGCCTTTACCTCGTGACGATTTGTTGAAATCGTGCTATGGAGATAGGTAAGGGTTTCGTCGTCATCAAGTTCCTCGACAAAGCTGAAAACCCCCCGCATGATGTCGATTATTTCTTGTACGCCCTTCAAAAACTGTTCAAGCTCCTTACGGTTGGCAACTCTTTCATCCTTGGCAGTGGAATCATCATAAAAAAAATCCACTATCTTACCGCTTTTGGCTGAGGGTAGCTGCTTGACAAGCGTGAGATAATAGGCGCTCTCAAAATGCTGTCCTTCGGATTGGAACTGTTCTTTCCGCTCATAATCGACAAGCCAAGCCGCTGAATGCTGCCATTGTGATGTAGGATAATCTGGTGCAACATACCGCTGTGCCTCGACAAACATTGACCAACCGCTCCCAAGCCGTTTCAATGCGTTATTCAAACGTGCCACGGTAGAAGCAAGCTCCGAGTTAGAAGAACTCGCCAAATCCGGCCCTCTAAAGGAAACTGTTTTTTGCAAACAGCTATCCTTTTGCAAAACCACTCCCGGAGCAACCAACGAGGCCCAAGGCAAATAGTCAGGCAGTCTTGTTGTCTGTTGTCGGTATTCTTTCAGGTTGAACATTACGGGTATAATTTTTTAGGAGTTTTTATAGCCCGTATAAACACGTCAAAGAAATACGGGTCTTTTTTCGTGATGAAAACAAGTCCGATATGAACAATAATCCCTATGGGCAATACCCATATCTGCTGAAGCCCTAAGCCGATTGCCGCAATAACTGTCCAAAGCAGTATTGCGACCGTCCGGGGCAAGCCCCCTAACAAAATCACTTCAGTTAGGGAGCGATGAACTGGAGCCTCAAACCCTTCTATCATACGGCAAGTCCTCCGCCGAATCCGAGGAACGGCAGCCCCCAACTAATAGCTGCAAAGGTGATCGAAAGCCCAAGGACAACCCAAAGCACTTTCCGGATTCCGCCACCACCCTCACTAAAGGCTATTCCCAGCCCCGCGGCAATGATCGCCATTGCCCCAAGGACACGGGCAACGGGGCCGGTCAATGAATTCAGCAATTGATTCAGCGGAGTTTCCCATGGCATACCGGCTGAAGCCGCATACACGGACTCCGGCATGGCAGTCACCGCTATCAACCCCATCATTGCAAAAATGATTTTTTTCGTTTTTCTCATGGTATTATGGTTTTAGTGTTGCAGAGAAGATGAACCGTTGAGCACAGGATCACCTTGTATGTTTTCAGAAAAAATCCAGCCTTTTTCATTCTCCCAACCCTTAACCTCTAACACCCCACTGAGACACCGCCCGGCAGGATGTGAAGGGTCCCGCTTGATATGAACACAAAGATCAATGGCATCAGCTATCAACCGATGGGGAGCTTGAGGAACCACTTCCTCGATGAGCTGTGAGATTCGATCAAGCATTGATCGAGCGGAATTAGCGTGTACGGTAGCAAACCCGGGATGCCCGGTGTTCCATGCCTTCAACATTTCAAGGGCGGAACCATCGCGCACTTCACCAACGCAAATTCTATCTGGCCGATAGCGCATAGCATCCATGATGGCACGCTGATGGGTATAAACAGGTGGCTGTACAAGCACCTGCACCTTGTTTCTGGCGGCACACTGCAATTCGGGATTGTCTTCAACGATGTAGACCCTCTCACCAGTCTCGGCTATAATCTGTAGTAAAGCATTGGCGAGGGTTGTTTTTCCTGATCCTGTACCGCCTCCAATGAGGACATTTTTGCCTTGCAGTATTGCCGACCGGAGAAGGGTTGCTTCCGCAGAGCTTATTATTTGGCTATTGACATAATCATCAAGGGAAAAAATGATTTTTGGAGGCTTGCGAAGCGCAAAGGTCGGAGCCTCAACAATCGGAGGAATGGTAGCCTGAACTCTTGCTCCCCATCCTGGCAACTTCCCTGACAATGAAGGATTGCTCTCATTCACTTCAGAGCCCATTGCAGCAGCAACAAGACGTATCATTTGTCCTGCTGCAGAAGGACTCATCGTCACATCTGATTCAACCAAGCCAATACCGACTTTTTCAATCCACACTTTTCCATCAGCATTGAGCATAATCTCGATAACAGCGTCATCATCGAGAAACTTGTGTATGGGTTTGACAGCTGTACTCAGTGATGCCTGGCGGCGATTTAACGCAAGTTCAGTCATACAAAAAAAGTATGTGGGATGTAATAAAAACGAATAATATACAAGAACAAATATAAAAAAATACCACAAACAAAGAAATAAATGTATTCGAAAATAAATATAAATGTATACACCAATAGACAAAAAAAAGCCGCACACAAGAAGTGACGGCTTTTAGACAAATAACCTTAAAGAACCCTATTTTTTCTCGGAATAAGCCTGTATAATGCCCTCTAAATCAGTAAGATCAGCGACACTTTCTTTTACCAAATGTTCGATAAGAGGACCCTGGTTTGACAGAACGGTTCGAATTGAATCCACAAAAGCACGGTATCGTTTGCTTGCCAATTCTTCAGCCGCCCCCCTGTCTTCTTCCTTTATTTCAGGGGCATGTGCATACCATACCTTGACATAAAGGAGGATTATTTCGGTCATAATATGAAGATCACGCTCCACTCTCTTGTTCCGGGATTCAAGCGATGTCAGACGCTTGAGGACGGCAACCGCATCATAGGAATCATCTAAATAGCAATTCAAGGCATCCTCTACAATACCGCTTTCAGTGCCGCGGCTTTTTTGAGCGAAATCCTTAAACCTGTCATATAGGTCAGGACTCAAATATGGCTGTATTTTTTGCTTCTTTCTTCCTCTTTTCAGTGATTTTTTGGACTGTTTCTCGGAACCGGGCATAGGGTCTAAATTTCAGTTTATAGAGGCAAATTGCCACCTTTTTCGGTTGTCGAAAGATCACGTATCCCCGCCTCTCTCAACCGTTCTTTATTCTTATCGCGTTGCGTTTGTCGAGATTTTTCCTGCTCGTTATCCTCCGCCGAAACCAACTTTTCTTGACTTAATTTATTCTTGATATCATCATCATCAGGCTCTATCGTGCGTTCAATATCAAGCTCTTTATCCTGCACAACCTCATCAGGATCATGCACAGGATTAGGGTTAGTCTCTTCTGAAGGTACAACGTTCTTACCGTCATCACCAAAAACCGACTCTGCAGAAGCATCAAAAACCGACTCAATATCTTCTCTCCTACCGCCCATTCCAACCCAAGGAGCTGCCTCCTTGTGTAATCCCTGTATTTGTGTCATTCTCTCTTTTCCTGATTCAGGCGCAGGCCGCCAAGCACGACCATCAAACCGCTTGTCCTGATAGTACATGAGCTTCTTTGCCCTATACGGCGGTATGCCTCCCACCAAAACCAATGCCTCGTCGCCCGGTAACTGCAATACTTCTCCGGGTGTCAACAAAGCACGAGCGTTTTCCTGAGAACTCACCATAATATGACCAAGCCAGGGAGCAAGACGGCTTCCTGCGTGGTTGACCTGCTGCCGGATCTCTGTAGCTTGCCCCAACATGTCAGATATTCGTTTTGCTGTACGCTCATCGAGCGCACCATACGTCACCCTCACATGCGAGTTATCGAGGATCGAGTTGTTCTGTCCGTATGCCTTTTCAATTTGGTTCAACGACTGAGCAATCATGAAGCACTTGATACCGTACCCAGCCATGTATGCCAACTCCGTCTCAAAAAAACCAAGCCTGCCAAGGCTCGGAAACTCGTCAAGCATCATCAAAAGACGATGCTTGTAGTGGGGCTTTGAAAAGTCCATTTTTTCAGTCAACCTTCTCCCCATTTGGTTCAGAACCAACCGCATAAGGGGCTTGGTTCTTTCGATGTCACTCGGCGGTACGACCAGGTAAAGCGATACCGGACTATTACTGTTCATCAAACTCGATATAGAAAAATCCGAAACCGCTGTGTTCCGGGCGATAATCGGGTCTTGGTAAAGACTGAGGAAACTGTTAGCAGTAGAAACAACACTTGAAAGCTCATTCTCTGATTTATTGAGCATTTCACGGGCACATTTTGCAACGGTGGGATGTACCCGATCTCCGAGGTGAGGATAATTAAGCATATAATTAAGGGTTTCATAAATGCTTCTCGCCGGGTCAGAAAGGAAATTTGCAACCCCATACAACGTTTTATCCTCTTCAGCGTAGAGAACGTGCAAAACCACGCCAACAAGCAACGCATGGCCGGTTTTTTCCCAATGATCCCGCTTTTCTTTCGAGCCGTCAGGATCAACAAGAATATCAGCGATATTCTGCACGTCCCTGACTTCATGATCTTTTCTGATTTCCATGAGAGGATTGAACCGCACAGAATCATGAGCAGTAGGATCAAAGCATAAGCAATGAGAAAACTGCTTCCTCCAACCGGCTGTAGCCGTCCAGTTCTCTTTTTTGATATCATAGACGATACACGAACCCGTCCATGTCAAGAGCGTGGGAATCACCAGACCAACACCTTTTCCGCTTCGGGTAGGCGCAAAACAGAATACATGTTCGGGTCCGCTATGCCGCAGAATATCCCAGCCTGGCTTATCCATAACCCACTTGACTTCATGTTTTCCGTGTTTGTTCTCAATCTCTGAATGGAACTTCGCGTCCCCTGTTTGTGCAAGAATAACCCCCTCATCACCCAACAGCCCTGCGTTATTCAACTCTTCCTTACCCGCCCATCGAGCAGTGCCATACGCTCCGTTATTCTGCTTTTTCTTCGCTCTTCTTATCGCCAGCACGATCATTACCCCGAACATCAAGAACACTGAAACGTAGGTTAAGACGAAAGCCTTCTGGAAAATAGAAGGTGCATATGCGCCATAATGGTAATCCCAAAAAAACCATTGCCACGGGAAATACACCGGATAGCCGAAAAGCACAACATAAGGCTCTCCAAGCTGCTCTTGATACCCCAAAGCGTAGGCAACCCATTGCGTGGTTCCCCACAAACCACCAATCAAAAAAAGCATTCCGGTGGCAACATGCCCGTAAAACACATTAACCCCTCTTACATGCGCTTCCTTCTTCATCGCCCTATTCCTCTTGATCTATTCATGCTGATTTGTCTCATCATCCAACGCCCTTGACTTCCCCGCTCGATCTGCACCTGCTTGCCTTGGTAGTTATCGAACTGTTTTTTCCACGGCAACATGGAAAACTCTTGAGTTTTCTCGTTCATAATAACCGCATACCTTCTTCCACTTGCCAAAGCCCCTGTATCGGATAACTTCCCCTCTCTCCTACCGCCTTCCGTTGCCGCTCTGTACTTCAATCCTATTTGCTTTTGTAGCGTTTCAGCATAATCGTTCTTCTCAAGTTCTGTGAGCTTCTTGGTACGCCACTGATCGCTTGACTCAATACCAAGCTCTTGCTGCAGGAACATTGCCCGCCGCCCTATAGCCTCCCGCGCTTCCTTTCCAAATCCAACCTTTGCATAACCTTTCTCTCCCCCGCCGTCAAAATGCTTATCCAACCAGGTATTACCACGATAGGAAACTTGCTCCTGAACGGTTAAGCCGGTTTCTTTACCGAACTTTTTGACCTCTTTCGGGCCTTCTCGATCCATCATTTCAAGCCGCTCGATCAATGCAGGATCGACCGCCCAGGAAGTATCGGAAAGTTGTGTGGCAAGACCGTACCTGACAAGGCTCGCCATACGCTTTTTATGTGCCTCGATATAATCATCAGCATCAATGGTCATTTTATCGACCGTAACCGTATCACCAGCAATCGACGCTCGATGAATAGCACTGTCATAAACACTCTCGTTCCCTCCTGCTATTCGTTGTATATTCTTATCACTTGGTTTACTCCAACTTTCAGTTCCACTCTTAACGCTTATAATATCGCCTCGCCTTATACCATGCCTTTCAAAATCACGGTGCGATATCTCGACATAGTAAGCCTCGCTGTGCGGCGTTTCCACAACCATGTAAAACCTATCATACAGCTCGTTACTCAGTCCTATATCCGCAACCCTGCCGGAGACAGCTCCCGTATCGAAAATTCTACGGTGCTCCACGTCTACCTCGGCAGCATTTAAAACCTTCATCTTATCATCTTGAACTTTGATAGATTTTAGCTCTTCTTGCCAATTCTCTGCCAACTCCCATTGATAGCCTCCCTTATGGTTTGCAAGCCCCAGCCGCTGAAGGTATTTCAACCTTTCGTGCAATCGTTCGCGCCTAAACTTCCCTACGTCCTCCCCGCCAAGATCAACGCTATCGTTCTCCACATGTTTTTGAATATTCCTATCGAGACTCGTTACTCTGGATTCGGTCACTTCCTTATCTAGTTGCCCCTCAAGCTCAATCAGATGACGCTTTCCCAATTTCCTCTCGACAATCTCTGCCCCCCGCGCTCTGACTCCATGACTGATATATTCAGGATCAATCCTTACTTCTCTATCATCTTTATCAATCCCCCGGATCACAATGTGAACATGAGGATTCTCGGTATTGTAGTGACAAACCGCGCCCCATTTCAGCTCTCTACCTAAATCCTTCTCGACTTTACCCATCAAGTCATTTGTGAACTGTTTAAGGTCTATATACTCAGCATCTTCAGGAGAAATAATGAAGCGAAACTGCCGTTTTTCACCGGGTATTTTTTCAGTCAAAGACTCCCGCTCAAAATCTTGTTCATTTCCGAACAATTCACCTTTCCCCCCTTCCTTTTCTACACCGTCCCTCTCTATGTACTTCAAATGCGCCTGAGACGCATCCCAACCGTTCTTTGTCATCTTCACGATCCGGGCTTTCACCACTACTCGACGGGAAAACTCATGAGGCCGTGACGTTGGCCTGACAGACGAATAGTAACCCTTTCTTTTAGATGGCATACGAATCCTTCTGAGGGTCGAAAGCGATGGGGTTTTTTCTGCTCTTACCCGTTTACCGAACTTCGGCTTGAAACCCCTGTCATCATTACCTAAGAATCCATCTGAGTTAATCATGTATACCAGTGTAACTATATTCAAAAAAACAATATACAAATATTTTTAAACTTATTTGTATACATTTTTTTTAGAAGTATCGCTATAAGTATAAATAATACAACAAAATAGCAAGACAGTGTATACTGTCCTTTATCTTGC
>OFHR01000057.1_pt1 | contig 16946 bp, 19 predicted proteins | sample 1522041 | NCBI WGS metagenome assembly OFHR01 (sample SAMN04272335, study PRJEB24112) | coral metagenome | biome: Coral reef; feature: Shallow seawater; material: Coral tissue | host: Coral | place: China: South China Sea | collected 2014
AGCTGTTCGTCGGGCAAGCATATCGTCAAGCAAAACAACATATTGTGTATTTTCAAACGCAAGAGACATTGCTGCCAATTCGCCTGGTCCAAGATCTAAAGACAACCATTCAGAAGACTGCACTTTTGGGTTAACTTTTTTTACCACGAAATATTAACGGGGTCCGGTGCATCATACCCTTTATTTCGTCCTTCCAACAGCTCGGCTTTCACTGCCTCAGGCACCCAAATTTTCCCGAAAAGCTCCGGAAGCCATTGAATCCCATCAATACGGTATAGATAGAGCAATGGAGAGGTGTTGCTTATTGCGTTAAGCATGATTTTCTTCTAAATCGTGTAACTCGGAAGCGAGGGGAAAAACATTGTATCGGCTCAGGCTGCGTAAAAACTCCACCCGGCCCATTCCGGCAAGTTCGGCTGCACGACCTGAAGAAAGCCGTCCCATTTCAAATAACTTGACAGCAGCAAGCACACACAACTCCTTTCCAAAAGCATGAGCATCGGTCTTGTCTGCGAGCAATATCTATTCGGGAATATCAACTGTAATATGCTTGAGCAGCCATGATTCATCCTCTTTACACTTTCGGTTAATGAGCTATCATTCTTGTTATTAACAATTGTAATAACATATAAAACATATCAATAATTCGCCTCCTGAGTATTATGAGGGACGTTCACAACCAGGTTAACATTCACTCACCGTCGAATGTAAACCAGTTTCTCTGGCGTTCAAGATTAACAGTACCTCTTCACGGGCACATGCATTGAAACGATAACGAGTATCCCGTTCCAGCAGGGCCAATGAAGGATTTCTTCGAAGCGTTTGGAAGAAAAAAAAGAACAGAATGAGCCTTACTGATATCGTATGAAGTGAAATATAGTTGGGTCTTTTATTCCTCTATTCAACGACCTCCCTTAGTCTTCTATCCTTTGATGAGTTTGAATCTGACCTGGTAGCGATAGAAATTCACTGAAGGAACCGACATCAGAGCCCACTTGAGTTTCTGGTCATCTTCAAAAGCGATAATGGCTCCTTGAATAGTCTGATCTGGTTCTGCGATTTGATCCTTGACATACCCCATATAGCGAAGCACCTGGCCAACTACAACATCGGAAGCCCTGCCTTTTTTAAGTTCGACGACAAGCAGCTTTTTTTTGTCCTTGCTGATGGCAAGAATATCAATTGCTCCTGCATCGGTATTGTATTGCTGCCCTACGGGTTCACCGTCTTCCTCGTAAATAGAAAACTCCTTGCTCAGCTCTGTTTGTCCCCAGTTTTCTACGAGGAAAGCTTCAAGGTGTTTTTCCATAGCAAAGGCATAAGGATCTTCAATAGTCGTGTCCCCGGTCAGTATTGCAGCAGGAGCCTGTGCCTCAGCCATCAGTTTTTCGATTTCTTCACGATGTCCTGTAATGTTGCTGATAGTGCCGATAGAACCTGTTGAGTTCTGCAATGCTTCACTCATAGCAGAGCGATCTATAGGGGTCTCCTGCCAGCTAACTTTTCTGCGATGTGGCAGGTATTCTCCTTCCGTGTAATAGTAGTCACCGAGAACTTCTCCCAGTTTATAGGCTCCTTTTCCATCAGGGCTAAGGATGATATCTCCCTGCTTGATTCCTTTCGATACTGTCCATAGTGCTCCACAAGCGAGTCCTGCTCCGATCTTTGTTTTGTCAGGATTGTTGACAAGAAATACAGGGATATACTGCTTGTTGAAGTCTCGCCATTCCTCTGGCAGCTTTTTGCTGAGATCTTCCTTGATGGTAAAATCAGCGCCAATGCACCCATCAAGGAAACAGTCCGAGGCATAAACACTTTTACGCCCAAGCATGACTCTATAGTAACTTTTCATGATTCTGATTCGGTCTTATCTTCACCTCATAAACGTCACCCTTGAGGGGACGCTGTTTAATAGCAATAAAAGTGCACCATAAAAAACCGTTCATCTCTCGGCTCCATTCAGCTTGCCCGCCCGAGCTACAACCGGAAAACGAACAAGCCCACTCTTTGAAATTCTCTACCAGCATAAGAAGAAACATATTTCACGTGTTTAAGGAAAAGTGAAAAAGTTTGCTTTCACTTCCTGCCATTCCTCCCCCGCTCGCGGAGACGGGCACGGGTCATGTGTTCACTCAAACCACCTTCCTCAACAAATTCCTTTTCAAGCTGTCTGGTCTGACGATCGAGCAGATACGTCGTCACCTTTATCAACCCGATGATCACGTTGGCCGCGATAGCCGGATTCTCATGTTCGATAGCTTTCCGGAAAGTTTCGTAATTCGCGTCGGGAATCCTGTTCAGTTCGCGCAGCCTTTTCGTATACGGGTGGTTCTGTGTCCATTCCTCAAGCAGTTCCTCAAGGCTTGCCCGTGCAACGCTGGTCAAACGGATCTCGGTCTTTTTCGAGGTTGCCGAAGCCAGACTGCCCTCGATGATGTTCTGTTTGCCTGAACGCGCTGCCTGCACCATCTGGTCATAGGTTCGATCGCGTTTCGACACGAACCGCTTGCAAAAGCGTATCGTCGCATCATAAACGATCAGTGACTTTTTGTAGGAGAGAATGTCCCGGTAACCGCCGTGTGGCGGAACGAATCGTTCGGTCATCGACTTGTTTTGAAAAAAGACCAAAGTGACTTAAAGGACGAAAAAAACAAGACTCTCTGGTCCCTTCGGCCTCTTGAGTCCTTTAAGTCACTTTCCTGCGATTAACTCCTTACTCAACAATAAAATAGCCCATCACACCGCAAACACAGCAAAAAAAAATAAACTCACCAATAACAGTTCAGCCTCCTATTCAGGAATATTCGGGATTTTTGTGGTTTTTCCCTGGTGGTTGCGGAGCACGTATTCTTTGTCGTTTTTTTCGATCATGTAATAATCCGGCATAAGCGGGACTTTGCCGATGTTGGTTGCAAGAACGTACATCGGTTGCGCGAGGCCGGTCGTGTGACCGCGCAGGGCGTCACGGATCAGTTCGGCGCCCTTTTCGACCGGAGTCCGGAAGTGGTCGATGCCGGGAGCGGGTTCGCAGTAGAACACGTAGTAGGGCCTGATACGGATGCGGAGCAGCTTCTGATGAAGCTCCCTGAAAGTTTCGACATCATCGTTGATCCCTTTCAGCAACACCGCCTGATTGCCGACATTGATACCACAGCTCAAGAGTTCATACACCGCTCTCTCCGTTTCTTCGGTAATCTCTTTCGGATGGTTACACTGCGTGTTGATCCAGACGGGGACTTTGTGAAAACCGCCGATGGCTTTTTTCAGGCCTTCGGTGATTCGCTGCGGCAACACGATAGGCAGGCGGGAGCCGATGCGGATCATTTCCACGTGCGGTATCTCGCGAAGTCTTCCGATCAGGTGTGCCAGTTTTTCATCCGACAACAGCAGCGGATCGCCTCCCGTTATCAGGACATCACGGATTTCAGGGTGTTCGGCAATCCAGGCCAGCCCTTCATCCACATCCATACGCAGTTTCAGATCCTGATCGACAACAAGTTCCTTGCGAAAGCAGTGACGGCAATAAATCGCGCATGTTTCGATGACCGTAAAGGCAATACGATCGTGATATTGCCGGGCAATACTGTCCGGACGGACTTCTTCTGTCGAGCGGTTTTCTTTCCAGACCAGATAATTATCCATTCCGAATTCGTTCACCTGCTCCTGCATCGATGGTATCACCTGTTTACGAATCGGACAGTCGGGATCATCTTTGTCCATCAATGAGGCAAAATAAGGCGTTACGCCCCATCTCGTTGCCATCGACTCGATAGCTCGCCGTTCATCATCGGTTACCTTGATATACTCTTCGAGCTTCTCTACTGAATCCACCAGATTCTGCATTTACCTGACCCATTCTTCCGGCATCGGTTCTCCTTGTTTTATGATTGCTGCAAGTGAGCATGTTTTAACCTAAGTAAGCCTTATTATCCCCCATTTTCAAAAACAGCTTATCCCGGACATCACGAAACGACAAAGGTTGCTCGTTGAAACACGTGAACGGTTCTTACAGTGGACGCTCATCCTTATTGAACCACACCCCCTGATTCCCTTGATTTCGTTTCCATTGTGCTGCCGTTTTCGACCAATACCAGCCGGAACTCTCCGAAATCCTTCCCGAGAATCATTTTGATCGGAAATACGGAAACAACAAGTCCTATAACGATACTAATCGGTGTTATGACAAGCTGGAGTGTTTCAGGGGAGGTAACTCCCACCATGTAGAAAACGGCCCCGATTATCCCACCGACCAATCCTCCCAGTAACATGCTCACAATTGCTGCAACCAGGCTACGCCACAGGTGTGCCCACCAGACGCGAATCACTCTCCCCCAGGTTATTTCGAGTTCCATATTTTTTCCGATAGATTTTGAGATTCATGCTTCATCTTTCCACCAATGATAGCGACATTTCATTAATTTTCATCATTTTCACATTATTTTATCGACAGTTACCCAACAAACCAAGACGAAGGCAGCTGGTTCGGCAAAGAACATTTAACCGGTTCCGTCCGTTAGGAATAAGCAGATTTTTTTCAACCAACGGCTCATGATCATGGAAAAAGAAAAAGTGCTCGTAGCGGGAGCGTCGGGTTATCTTGGGCGATACGCCGTACATGAGTTCAAGAAACGGGGGTATTTCGTCAGAGCTCTGGTCAGAAATCCGGAAAAAGCGGAAAAAGACGGACCGAATCTCGAACCTTCGATCACAAAGGTCGCCGATGAAATCGTGACCGGAGACGCGACCAGACCGGAAACGCTGAAGGATGTATGCAAGGGTGTCGATATCGTATTTTCCGCTTTGGGCCTGACCATACCGGAAGGTAAAGTCACGAACTACGACGTCGATTTCCTCGGTAACAAGGCGATTCTCGATGATGCGTTATCGCATGGAGTTCGAAAATTCATTTATGTATCGGTTTTCAATGCATCGAAAATGTCCGATGTGGATGTTGTCAAGGCCCATGAACTGTTTGTCGACACACTTGCATCATCGGGTATGGATTATGCAATCATAAGGCCCACCGGCTACTTTTCCGACATGGGAATGTTTTTTTCGATGGTCAAGTCCGGGCATATGTTTTTGCTTGGCGATGGTGAAAACCAGGTCAACCCCATACATGGTGCAGACCTGGCAAAAGTCTGCGTCGATGCGGTTGAAAATCACGTAAAAGAAGTCGGGGCCGGAGGACCCGAAGTCTTTACGTTCAATGAAGTCATCAACATGGCCTTCGATGCCGTCGGGAAGAAACCATGGATAACGCACATTCCGCTATGGCTGGGAGATGCAGCCCTGTACGTCACCGGTTTTTTCAGTAAAACAATAGCCGGGCTTCTCTCTTTTGCGGTAACGATCAATAGAATAGACAATGTGGCCCCTATGAGCGGAACGCATTATCTCAAAGATTTTTATCACGAGCTGGCGAAAAAGGAAGGCTGAAGAAATCACCAAGTTTACTGCGGTATTCCGTAAACGCATTTCTACCGGTGTCGGTTATACGATATGTCGATAACGGCACCCGTTTACTGTATGTTTTATCACAGTATACATAACCTGCAGCTTCGAGCTTTCTCATATGCACACTGAGGTTACCGTCGGTGGCACTTATACCCTCGCGTATTTCAACGAACGACGCCTGATCGACAGAATCAAGATAACAAAGCGCTGCAAAGCGGATCCTCGAGTGGATCACCTTGTCGAGCTGTTTGTAATTGTAACCTTTCTCTTCGTTTTGCAGGGCACTCCCCTGCGCTTTTGATCGAGCACTCATACGACATGCCGGTTATCACCATCATTGAAAAAAGACTTGAAAGCACAACATTGCTTTTAGCCGTATCGTATTTTCTTTATTTAACAAAGTACTCTCAAAAACAATAAAACTCAACAAAGCAAAGAAATATTTGCTATACTTTTTGCCATATTTGCATTAAATGAGCCTGTATGCATACCGAAAAAATCAACATCAAGTCATATTCACGCAAAGAACTGCAACACGTCGTCGCTGCTCTTGGTGAACCTGGATACCGCGCAAACCAGATACATCGATGGCTCTTCAATGATCGAGCCAAAAACTTCGAAAGTATGACCAATCTCGGTGCAGCGCTGAGGGACAAACTTTCGAACCGGTATGTCATTCCATCATGCTCGATTGTAAAAAAGCAGCATGATCCGAAAGAAAAAAACGGTATGCAAACCTCGAAGTATCTGACACAACTTCATGACGAACAAACTGTTGAAACCGTGCTGATTCCGGCAGAAAACAGAAACACGGTGTGCGTCTCTTCCCAGGTAGGCTGTCCGCTCGGCTGCACGTTCTGTGCAACTGGTCACATGGGATTCTCCCGCAATCTCAGCGCTGCGGAAATCGTTGAACAGGTGTACCTCGTCAACAATCTTCTTGAAACCAAAGCCGTATCGAACCGTGTCACCAATGTAGTTTTCATGGGCATGGGAGAACCTCTGCTGAACCTTTCAAACGTCATTGAAGCGGTCGAAACCCTTTCCGACCAGGATTACCGTTTTTCGCTCCCTCAACGTAAAATAACCATTTCGACCGTAGGGCTGATTCCTCAAATCGATGCGATTGCCCGTTCCGGTTTGAAAACGAAGCTTGCTGTTTCTCTTCATGCCGCAAATCAGCAGAAGCGGGCATCTCTCATGCCTGTAGCGAATGAGCATACCCTTGACGTCCTCCGCAATGTTCTTGAACGATATACCGCTCTTGCAGGCGGGCCCGTAACACTGGTATACATGCTTCTCGAAGGAGTGAACGACACGATCGAGGATGCTAAAAGCCTTGTGGCATTCAGCAGAGGTTTTTTATGCAAAATAAATTTGATTGATTATAATTCTATCGTTAATATGGAGTTCAAGCCTGTCGAGGCAGAATGGCGAGATCGGTTTATCGGGATCCTTGTCGGTGCAGGTTTGAATGTCACTGTACGCAAAAGCTATGGGACGTCGATAAATGCAGCGTGCGGTCAATTGGCATTACAAGAAAAAACGTTGCCTGCTGACCGTTTCATTAAATAAACCGCACAGCACATTATGGATTTACTGGATTTTCTCCCTTTCAAGAACGAAATCAACAAAGCGTATCACAGCCTTACCGATAATGCTAACCAAACCTCGGAGAATCCTGTTTTCGATGAGTTGAAAGTCAGGCGCTTCGCAAGGCCTCTTTCCCAAACCACAAATTTCATCGTCGAAAAAATAGAGCACTGGATCGGCTGGAACCTCAGAAGCAAGAAAACATCCGTCGGAGGTATGACGATGATTCGTGCAGATGTCTCTTCATTTGCCCTCCTCGGCACAAAAATCACCGTGACGTTCGGTCTGACCGAAGAAATCGACCGCAACGGCCAACCCATTACCACAATCAATTCGAAAGCCGAAACCGAGATTGCGTCGAGAGGTGATTTGGGAGAAAGCCGGCGGGTTATTCGAATGATGCTGTCTGCGCTTGATTTTGAGTTCAGAAGAGCTCTCGTCAAAGATGACCAATACCTCTTTCTGTCGCTCGACCCGAAAGGTCAGATTCTGAATTTCCAGGAACAGTTCGATAAAAACGACACACAGAACAAGCCGACGGAAAAAAAGAAAAAAACGACAAAACAAGCTATTCCATTCAAAGCCTCTTCGAAATCGAACGGCACTTCCGAGCAAAGCTCTCCTCCGCAACAACCCGAAGCCTCGACAAATCCTGCAACAGCCAGTGAAACATCCTCACCGGGAAATAAACCATCCAGATCGAAGGTAAAGGTTATTACACTGAAAAAATAGTAATTTAACAACCCGCCATAATGAGAATTATTTTACTCGGGGCACCCGGCGCAGGCAAAGGGACTCAGGCTCAGTTTATTTCTTCCAAGTACAACATTCCACAGATTTCAACCGGCGATATGCTTCGATCAGCCATCAACGAGGGAACTCCGCTAGGGCTGGAAGCAAAAAAAATTATGGATGACGGCAATCTGGTTTCGGATGAAATCATTCTTGAACTTGTAAAAGAACGACTCGATAGGCAAGACTGCAAGAACGGCTGTCTGTTCGACGGGTTTCCCCGCACAATCGCCCAGGCCGAAGCTTTGAAGGAGGGCTCGATAACGATCGATCATGTGATCGATATCAATGTCAATGACGAAGAGATCATTAAACGCATGAGCGGCAGGCGTGTTCACCTTTCCTCAGGCAGAACCTATCACGTTGTCTTCAACCCGCCTGCCAGCGAAGGTCTCGATGATGTAACCGGAGAACCGCTCGTCCAGCGTGAAGATGACTGTGAGGAAACCGTTCGAAAACGCCTCGAGGTCTATCACAATCAAACGGCACCTCTTATCGAATACTACCAACAATGGGAGTTGAGCGACGATCCGGCAGCCCCCCGGTTCAGTAGTGTGAACGGCACAGGAAGTGTCGATGAAATCAAGAACTCGATCCTGGATGTTTTACAATCCTGAGATTATCTTCTCACATTTTTTTATTATAGAAGTCAGTGTGCCGTTTCTACACTGACTTTTTTATTGTACACCCATTATCCATGCGCTTTGCATCACTATACGCCAATAATTACCTCCGTGATGAACCGTTGCTCGTTACCGTCGGGAGCGATCTGGCAGATGAACTTCAGCCTGGTTGTCAGATATTGTTTTCACCTGCAAACAATGCGAGACGAAGCATCATCGGTTATGTGGTCGAAATTACCGACTCTCCCCTGCCAAATCAGCCTGAAGGCTTCATAACCGATATTCTCAATAGCGGAAAACCCGTTCTCACGCCGATAACCTTACAGCTCTCGATCTGGATAGCCGAGTATTACATAACATACCCGATTGAAGCCATCAATGCGATCCTTCCTGCCCCATTGAAAACCAAAGTCAGTGAAACAGTCGAACTGACCGATTTTCAGCTCATCAGCAGCAGTGACCGAAAAGTTGTTTCGACCTCATTGCGCAAACACATCCTGAAGCTTTTACAAAGCAGGAAAAAGTTGACGGTCAAACAGCTTGAAAACAGGCTAGGGAAACAAAATCTCTACCGAACATTGGTCGAAATGGAACGTGGCGGACTGGTGGCATTGAAAAAATCCTTCAAGACCGCAAAGCCTAAAACAAAAACAGCCTACCGCTTTCGCCAGTCCTATAGCGAATCCTTGTTGCAAGACTTAGTACGATCTCCCCGTCAAGCAGAAGCCGTGAAGCAGTTACATGCCCTGGAAACATCTTGGGGATTCCCCGAACAAATGGGCATTACAACTGGAATTGCCCGGGAACTGGTTAAAAAAGGAATTTTCGAAAAAATAAAGGTTGAAACCGGTTCCGGGTTTTCAAGCGAGTTTTCGGAACCGAAAAAAATCGTCAAACAGCTTACCGAATCACAACAGCAAGTGCTGAACAAACTGTTGACGGGATTTCGATCCGGCAATTTCGCAACCTATCTACTGCATGGCATCACAGGAAGCGGTAAAACGATCATCTATATCGAGCTACTGAAAGAGGTCCTCGCTGCAGGCCAAACCGCAATCGTTTTGGTTCCTGAAATATCGCTGACCCCCCAAACAGCATCCCGCTTTCGTCAGTACTTCGGCGACGATATCCAGATTCTGCATAGTGCAATGAACAACCAGGAAAAATATACCGCCTGGCAAAAGCTTCGCTCGGGAAAAGCCAAAATTGCGCTTGGAGCTCGATCAACGGTGTTCGCACCGCTTGAAAATGTCGGAGCCATCATCGTCGACGAAGAGCACGATATGGCCTACAAACAGGACAGAACACCACGCTACAATGGCCGGGATACTGCGGTTATGCGCGCTAAACTCGAAGGGGCACTCTGTCTTCTCGGATCGGCCACCCCTTCATTCGAGTCGTTCTACAATGCGAAGAACAAAAAATATACTCTTTTGACGCTTCCGGAAAGAGTCGATGGAGCAACGATGCCTTCCGTAAAACTGATTCCCATGCGCGAAAACAGAAAGGTCTCTTTTTCCATTTCGGAAGTTCTCTTCGAGGAGATCAAAAAAAGACTCGAGCGCAACGAACAAGTCATACTCCTGCAGAACAGACGAGGTTTCGCAGGAAGTCTGCTTTGCCTGGACTGCGGTGAGATTCCCACTTGTAAGCATTGCAACATCCCAATGGTTTATCATGCTGCCAGCAGGCAGCTGCGTTGCCATTACTGTGGAAATGCGACACTCTTCTCCGATCAATGTCCGCATTGTTCCTCAACAAACATTCTTTACAAAAGCAGTGGAACCGAACGCATCGAAGAGGAATTGCACAAGCTTTTTCCTGAAGAAAAGATACTCCGTATGGATGTCGATACAACAGGTATCAAAGGTGCTCATGCAATGATCCTGAACGAGTTTCACAAGAAAAAAGCCCGGATACTTCTCGGTACTCAAATGGTGGCCAAAGGTCTCGATTTTCCCGATGTCACCCTTGTTGGCGTCTTGATGGCCGATATCGGATTGAATATTCCTGATTTCAGGGCGGGTGAGCGCCTTTTTGCGCTTCTCATGCAGGTGTCTGGCCGTGCAGGCAGGTCCAAGATTCCCGGAGAAGTCTATCTTCAAGCATATAATACGGACAACGATGTTTTCGCTTATCTTCTCAACGGCAGTTACGAAAAGTACTACAGTCTGGACATGCTGGCAAGAAAAACACTGGAGTACCCACCTTATGCGAAACTTGTCACCTGCGAATTCTCTTCAACGGAAGAAAATACTGCAGAAAAAGCCGCCGAAGAATTTGCAGAAGCGCTAAAACCACATCTTCAGAAAGAAACCTTTCTTATGCTTGGCCCAGCTCCCGCGGGCATAGCACGTATCAGGGGACGTTACCGCTATCAGGTTCTACTGAAACTTCCCGGCAAAAAAATTTCCGCCGATTTCCTCAAAAAGATGAGGTATTCTCTGATGAACAAACACAGCAGAAATAATCTTTCCATTACCATCGATGTCGATCCGCAAAGTATGATGTAGCTTGTTTTAGAATCAAGAAGTCAGAATAAAGGATTGTGAAAAAATGAGTCGTCCTGAAACGTATAATGACAGCATACTTTCGACCCTGAATATGTCAGATATCAGTCCAGAAAGAACACCTATTATTGAGAACTTATAATTCAAATACTGCTTATATTGTACTTTATGTAATATACCTTTATCGTTTACAACTCTTCTTTATTAAGGCACATGGCTCTTTTGAAACACCTTTTTTCTCGGAAAGGCCGTGCAAGTCGACTAGCATTTATCGGCTCCTTGTTTATCCCGATCTTGCTTGGCCTAATTATAAGCCCTCTTATATTTCTTGCTGAAGAAGCCTTCTATATTTATAGTGCGTTGCTTTCTCTTTTGATATTTTTGGAAATTCCTTCACTATGGATCATAATTGCCAATAGCATCAAAAGACTACATGATATAGGCTATCCTTCGAGTTTTATTTTTTTGGCCTTGATACCAATTTTCAATCTTCACCTTTTTTTCATCCTTCTTTCTTTAAAAGGCAAGAATGGGGAAAACAAATACGGTCCTAACCCATCATCTAATCGACCGTTTTTTTCATTCAAGAAAACATACCTCAAGAATTACCCTTTAGAAGCTGTTCCTGCTTCAATATTTCTCCTCGGTCGCTACCTTTTTGCAGCCTTTTTTCTTTATGGCTTCTGGCACAAGCTGGTAAAGGGATGGCTCTGGACCGACATTATGTCCGTACATTTCTCCGAAAGACTCGGGGAACTCCTTCCAGGTTCCTTTCAGGCACTCTACCTCGAACATTTCGCCATTCCGCTGGCAATGCCCATTGCGTGGATCGTCACCGTTGGCGAACTCATCATCGGCATGTCCCTTGTCTTTGGTCTTGCTGTACGCATAAACGCCGCATTTGCGCTCTTTCTCGTATTGAATTTCGCTGCAGGAGGGTATTACAACCTCTCTCTCCCTCCATTCATGATTTATTCGGTATTGTTGATGGCCTTTCCCTCGGGCCATTGGTTAGGCATGGACAAAAAGCTCCATGAGAAGTACCCTGATTCACTGTGGTTTCTTTGAGCCCGAAGCGGAACTCTAACAAAGCAGAATTACGTTTTAATTTTTCCACATACATCCATTTCGAAGTGTCCGAAACGGTATGTGACCACCGAGAAAGGTATGAGTCGAAAATAATAACCGGATCATTCAAACAAGAGTTATGCATTGCAAAACAACGATTCCGGCGACAATACTATTGACAGCCCTGCTTTTGAGCGCCATTTTTTCAGGTATGTCTCCCGTTGTCAATACCTCTTTTGGCGCTGTATCCAGCAAAACAAAATCTTCAACAGATCGTTCACGTGCCCTTATCGATGGAGATACTGCGTTTTATACAATGCATTACGAGATAGCGGACTCGCTCTATTCATCGATCATCGAAAAAGAACCTCACAACGCCGAAGCCAACTGGAGGCTTGCCCGGCTTTATATCAGCATGGGCGAATCACTACCACCTGAAAACAAGGAAAAGCGTCAACCGTACTATGAAAAAGCCGTTCTGCATGCAAAGACAAGTATAGCAAGCAATGAGGCTATTGCCGAGGGGCATACGTGGTTTGCGGCCTCCCTTGGTGTTTTGGCTGATAATATTGGCCCGAGAGAGAAAATAAAACGAGCCAACATCATCAAAAATGAACTCGACCGGGCACTCGAGCTCAATCCGGAAGATGATATCGCCTGGTCTATTCTCGGCTCTTTCAACCGTGAAATCGCCAATATGGGATGGTTTGAAAAAGTGTTCGCCAAAACATTTTTAGGTTCGTTACCGAAAGGAAGTCGGGAAGAAGCAGAAAAAATGCTCAAAAAAGCCATTGCGATCAATCCACGAGTCATACGGCATTACCATGAACTGGGAAAACTGTATCACGATATGAAACGTTACCGGGAGGCGGTCGAAGTTCTTGATGAAGCTCTCAACAAACCGGTACTGATGAAGAGTGACGAACGAAGGCTTCAAAACATCCGCAAACTGAACAAAAAACTTTCAAAAAAGATCGATGATTAGGGAGGCTTCGGAGCAGTTTAGTCAAGAAGCCGGATGGAAAATGCCACAGAGAGTCATACAGTTTTTCGATGTGCCTTAAAAGTCGACTTTCAAACCGACCAGAACGTTGTGACTTGAGATATCGAGTTCTATGTTTTCTTCGTCTTCACGAAATCCGGCATCCTGTGTTGCAAAGTAGCGGTACATTGCATTGACACTTACCGAAGAAGAAATCTTTACTCCCAATCCCGCGCCAACCTGATAGGCAAGCACGATGTCATCTTCACTGAACTCATCAACCTCGTCATCATACTCTACATTTGCAGCCCCGATACCCGCACTGATGATGGGCACTATTCTGCTATCACCGATGTGACAAGAGTAATAACCGTTTGCAAGCAAAGAAAGAATGGAAAGGTCACCATCTGCAGCAGCTGCAATCCCTCCAGGCTCGAATGTCTCGAAATCGTTTTTCTGGTAACCGATTTCTCCCTCGAATCGAAAGCTGCCGAAGTCAAGACCATGAGCATAGCTATATGCTTCTCCTTCGTCGTAGCTCAGATCACCTCGTTTCGAACCTTTTATACTTGAATCGTTTAAATACGCCAGCCCTACAGTCAACCCTGCATAAGGGGAACCTGCGTGTGCTGGAAAAGAAGAGAAAAAAACAACGATAAGACACAATACCCCTTTCGCATACTTGCTTACCATTCAACCTCCCGAGTAATATAAAACACAGTCGCCACATAACGACATTCTGTGACCTATCTGTATACACATTACTCTCCGTTCACAGCGCAATTGTACACACGACACCTATTTTACAGGTAATATAATGTTTTTTCGCAACTCCAATATAGATCCTGGAAAAAACATTCAGCCGAGTTCGAGCATCCCCATGAGTCCACGAACACCAAGGTGATAACTGTTTGCTCCAAATCCACTGATGACACCACTGCAAACCTCTGATATCACAGATGTTCTTCGAAATTCCTCACGTGCGTAGATATTGGAAAGATGGACCTCGATGACAGGTATCGTAATCGCGCTGATCGCATCTCTCAATGCAATTGAATAATGGGTCAGTGCTCCGGCATTGAGCACCACCCCACTATACCCACCCAAGTCTTCACAATGAAAGAGTTTTTCCAGAAGCTCACCCTCTTCTTCGGACTGAAAAAATTCAAACGATACCCCTGGAAATGTATCGACAAGTTCCTTGTTGATATCATCGAGGGTTCGACTGCCGTATATCTCGGGCTCACGCTTGCCAAGCCTCGAAAGGTTTGGACCGTTAAGGACAAGAATTGAAATAATATCCATTATTCATCACGTGCAACTCCAAGAAAACGGAGCAGCATAAGAAACAGGTTGATAAAATTCAGGTAAAGCGACAATGCACCCATTACCGATACTTTCGCTTCTGATTCCCCATCGGTAACCATGGCAGCCATTTCTTTAATGCGTTGCGCATCATAAGCGGTCAAACCGGTGAACAGCAAAACACCGATAACGCTTATAATAAGTTCAAGCATCGAGTTCTGCATGAACATGTTGACCAATGAAGCGAGAATGATACCGATAAGCGCCATGAAAGCGATATTGCCAAGCTTTGTAAGATCACGCTTGGTAGTATGACCGAAAACACTCATGGCCGCAAACGTCCCGGACGTCACAAAAAAGGTACTCACAATCGAACTGGCAGTGTAGACCATGAAAATTGCAGAAAAGGTCAACCCTGTCAGAGCGGAATAAAGAATAAACAGTCCTGTTGCCACCGAGCCTGACAAACGATTGATCCCGGCACTCAGGCCAAAAACTATCCCGAGCTGTGCGATAACCAATCCGATCAAGATGAGACCGTTGGAAAAAATGAGGTTTCTGAGCATCTCATTCTCGGAAACATAGTAGCCGACCGTTGCTGTCAGTGCGAGCCCAAGCGTCATCCAGGTATACACCTGATTGACCACTCTCGTCTGTACGTCGACGGAAACCCTCGGTGCCGCTACGGCTCCCGCCGTTTGAGCCATCTGATTACGTTGTATCATATGTATTGTTCGTTGTTCATGTTATAATTGACTTGAAGAACCTCCCTCGACAGCAGTCTTTTTCCTCCATTTTTCAAGTACTTTCTCCGGTAACCTCAATAAATGGAGATGTCCCTATTACTGTTCAGCCGACTAACATCCCAGCTATCCAGCTAATGGAACACGTAGACCGTCTCCAGACCGAGAGCTTCTTATCTCCTCTACATCAAAGAATATACTGGCTCAGATCCCTGTCCTTGATGATCACACTCAGCTTCTCGCCAACCATCGCTTTGTCAATGACGATTTTTTCGTCACTGCATTTCTCCGGAATGGCGAACATGAGCTCCTCGAGGAGGTTGGTCATGATGGTGTGCAATCTTCTGGCACCGATATTTTCAACCGTTTCGTTGACCTGAGCGGCAATTGACGCCAGTTCCCTGATAGCCTCATCGGTAAACTCAAGCTCGACACCTTCGGTTTGTAAAAGAGCTTTGTACTGTTTGATCAAAGCGTTTTTCGGCTGGGTAAGGATTTTGTAGAAATCTTCTTCGGTAAGACTTTTCAGCTCTACACGAATAGGAAAACGTCCTTGTAATTCGGGAATCAGGTCGGAAGGCTTAGCCACATGGAAAGCACCCGAAGCGATGAAAAGAACATGATCGGTCCGCACCATTCCATGCTTCGTCGCAACGTTGGAGCCTTCGACGATAGGAAGCAGATCACGCTGAACTCCCTCGCGGCTGACATCCGGTCCTTTACCGCCCGCACCGGTTGTAGGAGCGGCAATTTTATCGATTTCATCGATAAAAACAATACCGGAATCCTCCACCTTGCAAACAGCCTCTTTTATAACGGCATCCATATCGATAAGTTTCTGTACTTCTTCCTGCTCAAGAAGCTTTCTTGCTTCAGCAATCGTCACCCTTCTTTTTTTGCGCTTTTTCGGAAGACCGCTCATCAGATCCTGCATTATTCCTCCAAGCTCCTCCATTTGTCCGAGAGGACCGAAAATCTGCATCATTCCGCCCTGGGAATCGGTACTGAGTTCCATCTCTATCTGACGATCCTCCATTCTTCCGGAACGAAGCCGTTCCAACATTTTTTCCCGGCTTTTTTTATTGATGGCATCCTCTAAATCGGCACTTGCCTTTTCATCTCCGCTACCTTCTTCTGCAACCTCCTCTTCTCTTTCATAAGGAGATGACGGTACTGTCGGCAGCAATATATCGAGCAAACGCTCTTCTGCCAGGGCAGCCGCTTTTTCTTTGACTTCTTCGGATTTTTCATTCCTCACCATGTTGACCGCCTGATCCGTCAGATCACGGATCATCGACTCGACGTCACGTCCCACATATCCAACTTCGGTGAACTTGGAAGCTTCAACCTTGACAAAAGGAGCATTTGCCAGCTTTGCAAGCCTGCGGGCTATTTCGGTTTTACCAACCCCGGTAGGCCCTATCATGATAATGTTGTTCGGCATTATCTCGTCACGCAGTTCTTCGCTGACATTTTGCCGGCGTAAACGGTTTCTGAGCGCAATCGCGACGGCTTTCTTCGCTTCCTGCTGACCGATGATATATTTATCCAGGCGAGAAACAATCTGACTTGGGGTAAGAAATTCGTTACTGATTAAAGAGTTATTCACTGTTGTATTCTCAGCTATTTCAAGAACTTTTTGCTGTTTGTGATCTGTCATATTCGTCTACGTTCGTTTACAATGATAAAATACGTTGATAAGAACTGCTTTCGACCTTACATCAATCCAACACCTGTACAACAAGGATGTCACGAAGAGTAATGCCCAGTAGAGTCATACCTCTTCAAGGATAATGTGGTCATTGGTATAAATGCATATGTCCGCTGCGATCTTCAGGCTCTCCCTAACGATATCCGAAGCCTCCAGATCGGT
>OFHR01000058.1_pt1 | contig 16926 bp, 11 predicted proteins | sample 1522041 | NCBI WGS metagenome assembly OFHR01 (sample SAMN04272335, study PRJEB24112) | coral metagenome | biome: Coral reef; feature: Shallow seawater; material: Coral tissue | host: Coral | place: China: South China Sea | collected 2014
CTAGGTATTCTTGTGCTTGCCAAAGTGGAAGCAAATGGTCAGGGAGGCAGCTTAAATGCCACTTTCACTTGCAACAGCTGCAGTCTACGGACAGTAAACTTTCAAGGCTCTGCTCTAGTTGAGGGCTCCAGGAGAACAGTTGTCGGCCTTGCCCTTGCTGTGGCATTCTTCATTTCTGGACATGGTTTTGCCAAGTTTGACAAAACACTAAGACAATACCTTGGAATAAGCTGTCTGTCTAAGAATCAGTATTACAAAGTGATCAAAATGGTCTATCCATCGTTAACCAATATCTTGGATGGAATGTGTAGTGAAGAAAAGAACAAGATGAAGGCATTGGCCCCTGAAGAGCTCGGAAGCTGGCAAAGAGCTGTGGTTACCTCAGATGGTGTGTGGCATACCAGGGGTCACTTCAGTAAGAATGGTTCTTTTATCATAAAGAACTATCTTACTGGAGGTCTTCTCTGGTATGGCCACAAATGTATGCGGGGCAGTGATGATGTCATCGAAGAAGATTTATATGAAGGAACAGCCAAATCAATGGAGGGTGTTTTAGCAGACGAGTGCTATAAACAAGCAAAAGAAGAGGGTTGTGTGGTGAATACAGTCTGGCAAGATGGCGATTCAAGCTCTGCAAAATCTGTCACCCTACATCATCCAACCGCAAAAGTGTTCAAATGTGGAGGACATGTAGGGAGAGCATTCGCAAACAGCTTGAAAGAGGCAAGCAAAAAGAAAGAGTTCTCTGTAGACATAAAACAGAAGTACAGGGAGAAGTTTCCATTAGTTGAGACAGTGAAGTGTAAATGCAATCGTCACAAATCAGGCTGTGGCTGTTTATCAGATGCCTTCATAAAAGGAGCCCGGATCAATCATTTCTGTCTCTTGCAGCAGTGCAAAGAGCCCGAGGAATATGCCAAGCGTCTGAGAAATTTGTCCCAGTATCACTGCAGAGACATTCATCAGTGGGAAACTGGCTCTTGTGAATTTCATGACCAGCTCATCTGCTCATGTGGCTCATGTGAAGAGGATGAGGATCTGCAGTGTGATGGTACTCGATACAAGACCAAGTGCCCTTTAACTTGCGATTTTCACTGGATGTCATTCAGAATTGAGTGTGAAAAGCGTGCAAATGAGGCATCTTCAATAATCCATCCTGAGCTTGGCAGAGGACACTCCAACCTGTGTGAGGCCCATTTTACTGTTCTTCCAGAATTCAGGGCAAAGGATCAGAGTCTGAACAGGTAACATACTGTACACATACGCAGGACATCCCAGTACTGGTATATACCTTCAAAATAGGGGATCCAATAATTACATATAACCTCAATGTCGTCATAATAATATTGCAGCATTTTATTAATGTTCACTTCTCCATGAGGATTTTGTTTTTTCAAACAATCTATGATATTTTGTGATGTTACTGGTCTTGCACATGACATGAAATGTGCACTTTTTCAGAACAGACCTTAGTGGAAAGACTGCAAGTTGTGCTATGCTGGCCATAACATTGTGCATTTCAAATTTGTACTTGAAGTAGAAATGATAAGTTACAATGTAGCACCTGTAGGAAGACCAATAGGAACTTTCGTTTCCCAAAAAGACAGAAATTGGCATTTTTCCAAGGGTGACTAGCAGAAAATATAATTTTTGTTTGGTATCTTATGTCACTGATACTACAGCAACAGTGCTCTTTGCTTTCATAGATTGCACTACATGTGTTCCACTAATGCTGGGCTGGGCCAGGGTAATATGACCTGGTGCTTTCAAGTTCGAGGGCCGAAATATCACTGGGTGATTGACCTCTATGAATGTCTTAACCTTCCTGTGCTGCCAGCAGTTGTTCAAGCCTTGGAGAAAGCTGTCAAGGAGAGGGCGGTAGAGCTTGAGAGAGAAAAGTCTGACAAGGCAAAACAAGGAAGAGTCAGAATGAAGGTGGCTCGAGCTGAAGACCAAGAGGCACGGAAGAAGTGGCTGAAGCGTCAAGCTATTGAACATAGCTATGGTCAAGAAGACGATGCTGATGTTGTGGAACCAGCTCCCAGTGATGGTGATGAAACCCCCACTGCTGTTGTAAGTGGAAAGAGCTGTCGTTGTGGATCAAAGGAACACTCTAGGACATCCCATAGCTCATGTCCTTTGAATAAGAAAAGATAGTTTACTGTTCCTTTAACAATCAATGTATTTAGTCAAGCTCATGTTTAAATTTACACGGGGATCAAAGGGATTTGACCAAGGTGCTGAAGGGGGGTTGTCAGAAGATCGAAATGAACTTGTTCGAGCAGCAGATCCGTGGTTGCAACCTGGACAGTCGAGGATGACAGCTCGTAGACGGCACAATCGTCTCCGATGCCTTCGAGAAGTTTCGGTTTGGCATCACACGTTGGTGCGACGATCGAGGATATGCGTTCAATGAGACCAAATTCACCAATATCGGAAATAGGTTTAAAAGACATTTTCAGTAAATTCAAATTCTTGGTAGAAAAATAATGACGGCGTTCTTGTAGATAACATAGACAATTTGTTTTTCATATGGGTTTCTTTGACAAGCTAAAATTATCACGACTCAAGGAGGGATTGACAAAAACTCGTGAATCCATTCGTGAGAATATATCCAGGATTACCCAGGGAAGGACCGATATTGACGAGGAGTTTCTCGAAGAGCTTGAAAATATACTCATTGCAGCGGATGTAGGGGTCGAAACGACGCTCAGCATAGTTGATCGCATTACAGAAAAAGCGGAGAAGGAAACCTATCATTCTGAAGATGAGCTTAACGGGATGTTGATGCAGGTGATGGAGGAGATGCTGCTCGATACCCCCGAATCACATCCTGTGGATTTTGATGCTGTCTTACCGGCGAAACCCTATGTAATTCTCATTGTCGGAGTCAACGGGGTAGGTAAAACAACCAGTATAGCAAAGCTTGCGCATAACTATAACAAAGCAGGAAAACGAGTTATCATCGCAGCAGCGGATACGTTTCGTGCGGCTGCGGTGCAGCAACTGCAGATATGGGCTGACAGGGCAGGAGTGCCGATGGTGAGCCAGGGACAAAATGCTGATCCGGCATCCGTTGTTTTTGATGCTGTCAGCTCTGCTGTTGCGAAGAATGCCGATGTTGTGCTTGTTGATACGGCGGGCCGATTGCATAACAAGGCTCATCTCATGGAGGAACTCGCAAAAATAATGAGGGTGGCAAAGAAGAAAGTTCCGGATGCTCCTCATGAAGTGTTGCTGGTGCTCGATGGTACGACCGGCCAGAATGCGGTTTCGCAAGCGAAGGAATTTACAAAGTGTGTCAATGTCACCGGTTTGATCGTCACCAAACTCGATGGAACGGCAAAAGGCGGAATTGTACTCTCGATATCGAGGGAGCTCGAGCTGCCGGTAAAATATATCGGTGTTGGAGAAAAGATCGATGACCTTCAGATATTCGATCGAGGAAAATTTGTGGGAGCGTTGCTTGGGAAGTGAAGAATAATGCTGAGGTTTGAATAGTATTTCATAAGGTTCGAACCGGTGATTACAATGGTGTCACACGATTACATGGATGGCTCAACGGGTGGGATATGGCTTTACTCGATGACGGATGAGTGTTCTTCCATCTCTTGCAAGTATGACGTTACTTTCTGCTCGAAAGCGCAGATACAGGTCTCGAGGTTTCTGACTCCGAGAAGATGAGTGTCTCTTATGGTGTCTCGCGCACCAAGCTTTGGTGCGATGATGAACGTTTCGTCAAGTGATTCTACAAAATCGGAGACGGTGCTTTCCAGTCTGAGAGGAGAACGGATGATAGAGACGTTGATGATCTGGGAGTATCTGCTGTCGAGCAGGTAGTCGATGTGCCAATGGAGTTTTTTACCGGTGGGTGGTAGCAAGTTAGATGTGGCAAGGTTGTTGTTCCTGAATAAACGGATCATCTGACTCCTTATTTTATGAGGAGGTTTGCCGCTGGAACGGGAAGCGTGACGGACAAGTCTCCTTGCCAGTGGCATGGATGCCGGGTCGTTGCCAAGAGCAGATCCTACATAGAGATAAAAGCCTTGGTCGAGAGGGATCTTTCTGCCCCCAAGAAATCTGCCGAAGCTGAGGTTCAGTTTCTTTGAAAGGAGTATGAAAAGTGCATAAGTTCCCTGTCGGGAGCTGTCCCCGAAACATGTTATCGGCATGGTTGAACAGATGAGGTTCATGATATTCGGGAAACTACATGTTTTTGAACTATCGGAAAAGAACTCATGGCTGAAGAACAGGATGCTCGTACCTATAAAAAGCGCCGTTGCGAGATGGTCGAGCAGCTGAAGCGCTATGGAATAAACAATTCCCGGGTTCTGGATGCTTTTCTCTCAGTCGAACGACATCTTTTTTTCGATCCGAAAGATCGGGATTATGCCTATGATGACTGTGCTTTTCCAATCGGGTGCGGCCAGACCATTTCACAGCCTTTTACCGTGGCGTATATGACTTCAATGCTTGTGGAGCGCTGTTCGGGGGGAAAAGTCCTCGAGATTGGTTCGGGGTCGGGATACCAGGCAGCGATTCTCGATTGTATAGGATATTCCGTATATACTGTCGAGCGGATACCGGAGCTTTTCAAACGGTCATCCGGGATATTCAGTCTGCTCGGTCTGAATATTCGACAACGCCTTGGCGATGGTACTCTTGGCTGGAGTGATCATGCTCCGTACAATGGGATCATTGTAACCGCCGGCGCTCCTGAACCACCGCATACGCTTCTGGCACAGCTCGCTGAAGGTGGTGTTATGGTCATTCCCGTCGGGAACAGTACAGGGCAAAGGATGACGGTGATGACTCGTCATGGAGTCTCATTCGGCCGTGAGGAGTTTCATGCATTTGTCTTTGTTCCGCTGGTTGGTAAAGAGGGGTGGAGAGATGGATAGTTCGTCAGTCAGCAGCGGAGAGCTGTCGGGATTTCACTTGAACGCTTTGCGTATAATTAGCAAAACAAAATAAAACTGAATAATCAGAAAATCGTCGAGATATGGGAGTTATAACAGGGATAAGGGAGAAGCTGCATTTTGTCTTATATGCGTTAGTGGCAGCATTTATTGCCCTTATTGTGTTTGAATGGGGGATGAATTTCAACGGTTTTTCCGGAGGGGGAGCTCTGGCGGGCAAGGTTAACGGAAAACCGATCGAATATCGGCACTATGAAAGGGTGTATGAAAGTCTTGTCGACAACTTCAGGAGTCAGGCATTGCAGGCAGAGCTTACCGATGCTGTCGAAAGAGAGCTGCGCCAAAGGGCTTGGGATATTGTTGTCAACCAGATCATTCTCGAAGAGCAATTGGAGAAATACAACATTCGTGTCAGCGACGAAGAAGTCGTTGCAGCAGTCGAGAGTGACAATCCTCCGATGGTTATCGTTCAGAATTTTTTCGATCAGGAAACCGGTTCGATCGATCGTGAAAAACTTGAAAAAGCGAGGATGGCTCCGGAAAACAAAGAGGTCTGGATAAGAATCGAGGACATTATCAGGGGGGAGTTGATGGAAAAGAAACTCCAGCAGACCCTCAATAGAATGGTTCGGGTTTCCGATGCAGAACTCGAGGCTGTTGTTGATAGGGAGTTTGGCTCATTTTCTGCTTCTTTCATCCCGGTACCCTATAGCGTGGCCGGTAACGATACGCTTTTTACGGTTACCGATAAGGAGGTTGATGCCTATTACGAGGAAAATCGGGAAATGTTTCGTCAGGAACCGACAAGAGCCCTGGATTATGTTGTTTTTTCGGCAGTACCTTCAGGCCGTGACAGTCTTTCGATCAAAAACGAGCTCGAATCACTCGCTGTGAATTTTGCAGAAGCCGATGACGACAGTGCGTTTGTGAATCTTCAAAGCGATCGACCCGATACGTTCGATAAAAGGTATACCCGGGCGGATTTTTCGGTAGAAGCCGGGGATTATGTTTTTGGTGAAAACCCTCTCGAAGTTGGTGGGGTGATCGGTCCGGTGGCAGATCGTAACACGTATCGGCTGATAAAGGTCAAAGGGGTTTCCAAGGGCGAACCTGTTGCAAGAGCCTCGCATATTCTTATTCCTTATACAGTGGGGGATGCTGCAGGTGAAGCAGCGGCTCGAGAAACCGCAGCCATGATACTGCAGGATATACGTGCGGGGAAACGATTTGCCGATCTTGCCGAACAGTATTCTCGAGATGAAGGATCGGCATCTCGAGGCGGTGATCTGGGTTGGTTCGCCAGAAATACCATGGTACCCGAGTTTGATGAAGCTGTTTTTGGGGCAACTGCAGGTTCACTTGTCGGTCCTGTCGAGACCAGGTATGGCCTTCACATTATCAGAGTTACAGGAAGAGATACGAAAACAATCACCTGTTCCGAAATTGTCAGGAACATCAGACCCTCGGACACTACTCTTGAAAATGCAAGGCGCAAGGCTGCCGAATTCCAGATAGAGGCGGAAGAGAAAGGTTTCGGCCAGGCTGCCGAAACGCTCGGGATGGATAAACATGCAACCGGCTATGTTACGAAAACGGACATGATTCCGAAGATTGGTTATAATAATATCATTACAAGGTTTGCTTTCACTTCTTCCAAGGGATCGGTTTCGGATGTCATTCAAACTGATTCAGGATTTCTCGTTATGCAGCTTGCAGGAAACAATGACTCGGGATACAGAAAAATGGACGAGGAGCTACGGGAGGGAATACGTTCCGAATTACTGACAAGAAAAAAGGGTGAGGCTCTCGATAAAAAGCTTTCCGCGTTACTCGAAGAAAAAAACGGTAATCTCGATGCTGTTGCCGGAGCTCTTGACGACATATCGGTTATCACAGCAGAGAATATTCGTTTCACCGAACAAGAGATCCCCGGTTATGGCAGGGACATCCGATTGATGGAGGCCATAATCGGTATGGAGCCCGGAAGTGTGTCGAAACCTGTAGCGATTTCCAACGGGAGAGCATTGATTCTTCTTCATAAAAAGACCTATGAAGAGAACGATATGGAGTCCAGAAAAACCATGCTGCGCGCTATGCTCGAGCAGGTCAAGGAAGAGCGGTTCGTACAAGATTATTTCGCTGCCGAACGTCTTGCTGCAACCATTGAAGATTTACGGGGTTTTTAGCGTTGCAGTGTTAGTTGTCGTCTGCTTCTTCTTGTTCAGCCACTACATGGTCGGCCTGGAATTTTTTCAGTCTGTCTTTTATTTTCGAAGCAGTTGGCAAGTTGAGACAATCTTTGACGAGTTCCCTCGTTTCATCGACGGTGAAAAGACGGGCCAATGTTTTTAACTGAGGAATATCAGCGCTCACAACACTGAACTCTTTCAAGCCGCACCCTACGAGGAACGGTAGTGCAAGGGGATCCGAACCCATGTCTCCACAAAGCGATACGCGGCAGTTGTTGCTGCATGCTGCGGTGATTATTCGGTGTAACTGGCGGAGTATTGCCGGATGGAACTTATCGAAAAGATCCTGAACGATCTCGTTGTTTCTGTCAACGGCCAGTGTGTATTGTGTCAGATCATTCGTCCCTATGCTGATAAAATCGACGGCTTTGGTGATTTCATCGATGATTTCTACCGCTGCCGGTATTTCAATCATTGCTCCGAGTTCGGGCTTCGAAAAGCCGATTCCGGATTTATCAAGGTCTGTGACATGTTTTTCAAGTGTATCCCGTATAGCCATGATTTCATCGATCGAAGAGATCATCGGGAGCAGGATCTGTATGTTTTCGGAGCCGTTGGCTTTTAGAATGGCGCGTAGCTGAGCGTCAAGGATTTCCGGTACGTCTATCAATATTCGTATACCTCTCCAACCGAGGTTCGGGTTGGGTTCGCTGATCGGAGAATAGATCAGTTTGTCCCCTCCAATGTCAAACAAGCGAATGACAAGCGGTTCAGGGTTCAGGGCTTCGGCCATCTCCCTGTAGTATTCGGTTTGTTCTGTTTCCTTTGGTGGTTTGGTGTTATCGATGAAGAGGTTTTCACTTCTGAAAAGCCCAACCCCTTCAGCCCCGGCAGAACGTATGGAAGGGATTTCTTCCTTGACGTCTATATTTGAATAAAAATGTAATCTGATACCACATTTCGTTACCGCGGGAGCGCTTGCAAGCTTACTGGCAACAGCTTCTATTTTGGAGTCTTCTGCCATTTTATCCATATAATTCCTGACAGTATCGTCATTGGGATAAGTGATCGCAGTTCCATCACCTCCGTTGATAACGAGAGGGGTCCCCATAGATATCTTCTGGGTGAAATTGCTGAGTCCAACGATGATCGGGATATTCAGTGATTTACAGATAAGAGAAATGTGGGATGTCACGCCTCCTGTTTCGGTGACGAATCCTTTGACGTTGTTTCTGCTGAACAAAATGATATCGGCAGGAGAAAGGTTCGTGGAGACTATTATCATGCCTTCGGGTATCTTCGATTGCAGTTTCTGGTTGTGCAGGTTCCTGATAATCCGGTTTTTAATGTCGACAAGATCCTGGGCTCTTTCCTGAAAGAGTGTTTCGGATGATTTTTTGAAGTGTTCGAGGTAATTATCGAACTCTTCGTCAATGACCAATTGAGCCGGTTTCTTTTCGTCACGGATTCGCCTGATGATGCTTTCTATCAATACCTGATCGTGCAGCAACATGATCTGTGCCTGAAAGAGATCCGAGTATGCCTGGCCAAGTTTCTGTGTGGTAACCCGTTCGATTTTTTCCAGTTCTTTTTCAGAGCGTTGCAATGCCCCAAGAAACTTTTCGATCTCATGTTCTAATCTTTCCGGTACCAGTTTGTCATAAGAATTTTCTATCTCTTTGTGAAGAAAAAGATAGGCTGGCCCGATCGCAATGCCTTTCGAGGCTCCGATACCCTGAAATACATGTTCTTGTGGCTGATTGTCTGGGAGATGTTGTTGGTCGTTCATAACACAATGACTTTACTATTGCCCTTAAATTGTTCCCGCCAAAGTCCGGGCTGTAAGCTGGTTTTGACTTGTTGATGTTCAATGTACTCAGAACGGTGCATCGTCAGGTGCAATAAATGTGTCCGGCGGTGAGCCTTCCAGGCCTGGTGGAGATGGCGGTTCCGGTAGCGGCGGCTGTAATTGTGGAGGCGGTGGTTTCGTTGTACTTTCCGGTACGTTGGAGATCGCTTCTCCATAATTGTCCATGCTGTAAACGTTTGCTGTGGAAAGGAATCGGCCATAGTTCTTCAGGAAACGGAGCCGAATGTCTCCAATCGGGCCATTTCTTTGCTTGCCAATGATAATTTCAATGATATCTTTCGTTGATGTTCCATCGTCGAAGGTGCTTTTACCATACATTTCCGGTCGTGATAAAAACATGACAACGTCTGCATCCTGTTCTATGGAGCCCGATTCTCTGAGATCACTTAACTGCGGGCGTCTGTCTCCCGAACGTTGTTCAACCGAGCGGTTGAGCTGGGCAAGCGAAATGATCGGAATGTTAAGCTCCTTGGCAAGTGCTTTCAGTGACCGTGAAATTTGGGCTATTTCCTGTTCGCGGTTTGATTTTCCATCCCGAACAGGTGTAACCAGCTGAAGATAATCGACCACTACCATGCCGATGTTGTGCTCCTGCTTCATCCTTCTGGCTTTTGCCATAAGCTCCATGATCGAGATACCTGGTGTATCGTCGATAAACAGTTTGGAGTCGGCAAGGGCATCCATGCTATTGATGATCTTGCCCATCATTTCAGGGGTTATTCTTCCTGTTCTGACGGCCTGTGATTCTACATAAGCTTCAGCGCACATGAGCCTTACGGCGAGCTGAATTTCAGCCATTTCGAGGCTGAAGAACAGTACCGGTGTGCCGAAATCGACAGCAGCGTTTCTGGCAAGTGCAAGTGAAAATGCTGTTTTACCGGCGGAAGGCCGTGCGGCTATGATGATAAGGTCCGATGGCTGAAAGCCTGCAGTCAGATCATCGAGCTCTGAAAAACCAGATGATGTTCCGGTCACTGACGTCTGTGACGAGCTGAGAGACTCGAGCATCCTTGTTGCATTTTTCAGCAATTCCTTGATGTTCGAGGCTTTTTTCTTTATGCCGGCCTGAGATATGCTGAAAAACTGCTGCGATGCAAGTTCGACGAGATCGAAAACGTCTATTGCGGAGCTGTACGATGCGCTGGATATATGAGATGAAATAGAAATAAGTTTCCGGTAAAGATACTTTTCCTTGGCAAGTTTGGCGTAGTACTCGATGTTTGCGGAACTGACGACCTTGTTGGTGAGTTCGGCGAGGTATTGCCGGCCGCCGACGTTTGCGAGTTCGTTCATGCGGGATAGTGCCTCGCTGACCGTTATGATGTCTATGGCCTGCCGTTTCTGGTAGAGTGAAAGCATCGCCTTGTAAATAAGCTGGTGGCGCTGCTCGTAAAACACTTTTTCTCCACTTTCACCGAAAATCTGAATGACCTGTTCGATAGGTTCTCCTTCAAGCAGAATACAGGCCAATACTTCCTGCTCTATTTCCGTAGAATAAGGAGGTATCCTGCTTTCCTGCGAAAAATCTATATCCTTGCTCAGGTCAAGCTGAGGTTTGTTATGTTTTCTGGCTGTTGCTTGTTTCATGGTACTACGTGATAACCTTGTCAACAATCGTCAGTAAATATCTTCAACCTTCTCTTTATTCGATATATACACTGTTCTGTTCATCAATATTGTTTTTGCCGGTAGCCAAAAGAGGAATGTCGAGACTATACGTTCAATTCCCAATATAACATGGTACCTGTTCAGCACACGCTATCATAATGACTCCGAAGCATTTTTACGTCTTCCCAACAGTGGCGTTTCCAGTTCGGATTGCGTAAAAGAGCGGCAGGATGATATGTCACGATGACATCGTAGCCGTTCCATCGAAGAATTCTGCCTCTCAAGTTTGCCATGGACTGTCTGTTATCGAGCACCGTGTTCGCCGCTACCCTTCCCAAGAGTAATAGAATTTTTGGTTTGATCAACAGCAGCTGGGTTTTCAACCAGGGCATACAACTTTGGATTTCATCGAGGTTCGGGTTGCGATTTTCAGGAGGACGACACTTGATGATATTGCAAATAAACACATCTTCTCTCGAAAAGCCGATCGCTTCGAGAATTTTGTCCAGAAGTTTTCCTGAGCGTCCTACAAAAGGTCGTCCCTGCGCATCTTCTTCGGCACCGGGGGCTTCTCCTATGACTACAATTTGAGCCTTAGGGTTTCCTTCTCCAAACACAAAATTATTGCGGGTTTCGGCAAGACGGCATTTTGTACAGTCTTTTGACTGTTCGTAAAGGTCGTTCAAGTCCCGGAATCGAACCAGAGATTCATTGTGTGCGTTAATGGGACTATCATCTTCAAAGAGAGATCCCTGCATGATTGACGTATAGAAAAAAGGTTTCTGTTTAAGAGTAGACGCTTCATGGCGGGATAGCCACGTTGTATGTCAGCTTTCTGTTTTATGTACTGCTTCCAAGCTACTTGGCCAGCAAACTGACCAGCGTTTTTGCTTGTCATTCGTCGTCGCTTATGAGTCCTTCAACGATATCGAGCATTCGTTCAGCAGCTTCGTGTTTACCGAGCAGCGGAAGTTCATAGAAGTTCATATGCTTGTCTATCAGTGTTAAAATATTGGTATCGACTTCGAAACCTGATGTTTTACCATCAAACGTGTTGTACGCGACAAGGTCCAGTTGCTTCTGTTCCAATTTTTCCTTGGCGTTATCGAGGTTTCCTGCGGTTTCAAGAGAGAAGCCGACTGCGATTTGGTGCTTTTTTTTCTGCTTTGAGAAACCAGCAAGAACATCAGGATTTCTGACAAGATCGATTGCCATGGTTTCGCTGTTTTTTTTGAGCTTGCCGGTAACATGATTCACGGGTCTGTAGTCTGCTACAGCAGCTGCCCCTATGAATATATCACAGGACTGATAATGTTCTTTTACAGCCAGGTCCATTTCTTCGGTACTTTCTACATCCAGCCGGTAGACACCTTCTGGTGTCGGCAAGTGAACCGGTCCGGTAACCAGCGTCACCTTCGCCCCTCTTCTTACAGCGGACGTGGCAAGAGCAAATCCCATTTTTCCCGAAGAGTAGTTGGAGATAAAACGTACATCATCGATTTTTTCTCTTGTCGGTCCTGCAGTTATGACAATGGATTTTTTCTCGAGGTTCGAAGGATGGATCGTTGTTTCAAGAGTTGTTTCAATAATTTTCATGATGGCTTCGGGTTCAGGCATTCGGCCTGTTCCGCATTGGCCCGATGCAAGTTCACCGCTTTCAGGATTGATGACTGCGCAGCCGTTCTCTGAAAGCCAGGCAAGGTTTCTCTGAACCGAGGCCGAGGTGAACATTTCGCCATCCATTGCCGGAAAAATCAGTTTCGGTTTGTTCGGACGAAGTGTGATAAATGAAGCGGAGAGCATGTCATCACTTATGCCTGCACTGAGTTTTGCGATAGTGTTCGCTGTAGCTGGAGCGACGACATACATGTCAGCCCACTCTCCCATTGAAATATGTCTCGTCCAGTCTGCTTCTGTTGAAAGACGATCAGGAAAAATATCGGTGTACACCGGTTCCTGTGACAAGGTTGACAGTGTAAGCTCAGTAACGAATTTGGTGGCTGCCTGAGTAACGAGAACCCGAACGTTCGCTCCCTGTTTTTTCAGGAGCCGGACAAGTGTCGGTATTTTGTAGGCTGCGATGCCTGCACAGACTCCCAGCAGAATGTTTTTATTTTTCAGGCTCATGAATGTTTGTTTTATCATCACGTATGAAAACCCTTATCAGGGCGCATTGCACATTGTTACAGACAATGTACACGAATCATCGTAAAATGCTTGTATCGTATGGTTAAACCGGATATTATTTTTCCTTTCCGGTGCCAAGTACCCTGTTCCAAAACTGTTCCCAGCTGTAGAATCGCTCTCTGTACGAAAGACTCAGCCCATAGGTTTCCTGGGGTTCAAGAAGGTTTGTCGTTGTGACATCGTTGCCAAAAAGACCGTACGAGCGATAAGCCTCGAAAAAAAGTTTCGGAGTGATACGGTACTCGAGTCTTTGGCTGTTTCCATAATAATCGAAAAGAGCGGTTTTCCCAATATCGGGGCTGCTACCCGTTCCGATGAAGCGTACTTTTCCTCCAGTTCCCGGAACAAGGAATGCCAATGAAAATTCAAGACCGCTGAGAGATCCCTGATCGTCTAGACCGACATTCACGCTAAAACTCTCGAAACCAGCGAGATCTTCGACAAATCGTGAAATCTGTGATGAAAGCAAACCGGTTCCGGCGGAAAGACCCACGCTCGAAAACGGTACGTTGCCGAGACTACCCTGACTACCGGGACGGGCGTACCATTGTTTCGTGAGCAAAAGTGAAATCACGTTAAGTTCCGCATTCGGGTCGATCTTGCTACTTTGGGTTCCAATCATATTTTCTGAAGAGTAAGGCTGGGAATCATCGTTGAGATAGTAACCCATTTGTACATCGGGGTTGTTGAGCGTTCCCTGGATTGCGAGCAGAAGGCGAACGTTATCGCTTTCGCCCGTTTGTGCGTTCGATGCGTTGACGAATTTTCTCCCAAAAAGATTTTCCATGATACCGTCTCTTATATCGACGTTGTTCCAGGCAATTCTGCCCCCGTCTTCAAGATCGAAATCGCTGTTGGAAAATCGGTATTTGCCTGAAGAAATGTTGACAGAGCCAAACAGGCGATAGCTTTGCTGGTTTTTGTTAACGATAAGCGAAAGGTTCTGCAACGTGGTTTCAAGCTGTTCTCCTCGTGTCCTGTCGAATATCATGTTGTATTTCAGTGGAGCACTGCCTTGCAGTTTGAGGTTCTGAATCTGAATGATATCGATCAGGGTATAATAAAATTCAGGAGTTTCCAGCTTTGTCGTGTCTTCGGCATCTGAAGGATCCGTAGATTCGGGATAGCGAGGAACGAATGTGACAAACCGTTCCACTCCGATGTATTTTGCGCTTTCATTGGAGCCTGTTCTGTACAGTGTGAAATCAGCGTCGGTAATCTGCAGATTACCGGTAAGAATCGGTTGTGAGATCTCGCCATAGAAGCGAACATTGTCGGATGTGCCGGTAATGGTACCGAAAGAGGTTTCGTCTTTCTTGTCCTCTTTGTTGAACAGTAAAAGATTTTCGAACGATGCGACAAGATCGATCGTTGTTGCTTCGAGGTTTTCAAGGTCGACCGATCCGTTGATTCTGCCGGTTCCTCCAAGGGCATCTCGGATGGTGATTTTCCTGAAATCGGCTTTCTGAGGGGTAATGACGATCGATCCGGACAGGCGGTAGACCGTTTCGGTCGGAGTTACGGTTATTTCCGTATCCATGAGTTCCGCACTGAAATAAATGTCCGGCTCGGGTGTTGTGCCTTTTACCGTGAGTTTAGCCGGAATGGTGCCTTCTGCAGTATCGAAGAACGGTAAGAGCAGTTCGAGAATTTCTGCGGATAAGTGATCGGAAGAACACGATGCAGAAACAGGTTGGTTTTCTGGAATGGAATATTCCAGAGGGAACCAGTTGATTCTGAGGGGGATCGACGCGTTGCCCTCGAGATCGTTGAGCGGTTCGGGTGACATGCGCCCGGTTGTAAATTCAGCGTTCAGTCGTTGACCTTTGTGAGATGCCTGGAGGTTGATGCTGCCTATGATCACATCATCATAGGCGAGGTTTTGTCCGGTAAGTTTCAGCGTGGCTGTTTTTGCATTAGAGCTGCCACTGATACGCAGTGAGGATGATATCGAGCCCTGGAGTGTGGCTTCAGGAAAGAAAATCTGAAGTTCCTCCAAGTTGAGGTTTTCAATACTGCATTCGAAGAGGCCGGTTAACTCATTACTGAGCAAACCGTTACACGTGATGACCTGTTCTCTGTTGCGTATGTTCAGTGCATAAAGGCGGGAGTAGTTGTTTCCGATATCGAGCTTTGCTCCCTTGTTGGCGGTCCACCCATTTCCATCGGGGTCTGTTACTGAGAAATCGTTGAGTGTCACATTGTAAAGATTGCTCTTGCGGATGGCTGCTATATCTACCGATAACGAACGCTGGATGTCAGGAACTCTCAGATCGAGACGGGTTCTCACTCCGGAGTTGTCGTAATCCGCTTGTAAAGACAGCTGTTCGATGTTGTGCCAACCTGTTTGCAGGGAGGATGCTGCTGCCTCGACGGATGTGCTGATAAAGCCGGCATCGTTGTACTCAGCCGCTATCGTAATCGTCGTGTTGTCTACCGAAAAAGCAGTTTCTCTACTTAGCTTTTCAATAGTGATAGAAGAGGTGAGGTGGAGATTGCCGTTGCTTCTGTATGATTGTCCCGAAGCCTTGCCTGAAAGCGCATACCCTTCGAGAGGGAAAAAAACAGCCAGAGGAGAAATGTCTCGAACCGTAAGCGTATAATCAGCCGAAAAATCTTTTTCGATGCTCTCTGCGGCAGGTTCGGGGAGAGTGGTGCTCCAAATGTTGTTTTTCGCGATTTCGCGGGTTGCTGACAGAGCTGTAAGGTTTATACCGGCAAAGAACTCTCTGAACGTGTATCTGCCTTCAGCGCTGAAGTCGAGAAAGTCGCTGTTGAGGTTGACTTTCGATATGGGTGATTTCTGGGTGATTTCGAACGTCAGTTCTGAACCTTTCCGAAATATGTAATCGTTGATTGTCGACTCGCTGAAGAGGATCGAGATGTTTCCGTTGAGTTTTTCAGGATCAAAATGTTCCCCTCGGAGGCGAGCTGAAAAGGTGAGATTCGAGCGTATCTTATCAGAACCGAGAATTTTTGAAAGATCGATATTAGCGACAGATCCATTGCCTTCATAGACGGGGGTCTCACTGCTCCAGTCGATGTTTCCATTCAGTGAAACATTTGTATTGCCTTCGCTAATGCTGCATCCGGTTGTCAGAATATCATTCTTGTAGGTCAACAGAATGGTTCCCTCGGTTAACTCCTGCTGATGCCAATACGAGTCTTGAAGGTCGATCGAAACCGCTGCCTCGAGGGGTTGTGGTGAAAGACCGCTTCCGGAAAAAGTTCCTGTACAGGTTATACCGCTCGCGGTGGTTGTATCCTCGACCAGGAATCTATGAAAATCGAAATTCTGTAAAGCGAACTTTCCATTGTAGCTGGTTGGGGTGTTTTCTGCGAGTTCTGTCTGCAGAGAAAGACTGCCATCACCAGCTTCTGTACCGATGGATAGTTCGGTATAGAATTCATTCATGTTACCTTGCCCGTAACCGGATACTTCAAAATCGCCTGCCGGTTCGACAAGGGATTTGAGTGCCGTATCCGCAATGGCCGTTTGCAGGAAATCTCCGGAAATTCTCGAACTGTCGCTCTCGAGTCTGAATCCGAAGAACGCCGGTTGATTGAGGTTGAGCAGTTCTCCTTTCAGCTTTAGAATGGAGCTTTTATGTGACAGAACCGCGTTATCGATGTCTATTTTTCTAAGCCGTCCTTCCGCATTTCCGGAAAATCTGTAAATCCCTGAAGGAAGAGGATTTTCCGGCAGAAACAATTCAAGGTCATCGGTGTGTATCGCGGAGGATGTTACCGAAAGCATCGCCAGGCTGTTGGCATGCTCTTCTGCGTGCTCGGAAGAGAAAATATCGAACTCATAGAGTCCCATAGATAATTCTACATCACTTTTGGCGGTTTTAGCCTTCAAATCCAGTATTTCAACACGTTTGTTGGTAAAGGAGAGCTTTGCCGATCCCTCCTGTAGTATGACGTTGGATTGCGGAACGTTGAACTGGATTTCACGTACGACTCCACTGATGTTTTGATGGGAGTAGCGGAATCTGTTACCTCGAAAGTTGATGTTTTCTATATCCAGGCGATCGGGTTCTTCGTCTTTTTTCGTGAAATCGAGGTACTCTGCCGAGCAATTGAAAAGCTCGAGGTTATAACATTGGAAGAGCTCCAGTGACGGGGTTTCGGTTGTTATCGCTTTTCTGGG
>OFHR01000067.1_pt1 | contig 15998 bp, 17 predicted proteins | sample 1522041 | NCBI WGS metagenome assembly OFHR01 (sample SAMN04272335, study PRJEB24112) | coral metagenome | biome: Coral reef; feature: Shallow seawater; material: Coral tissue | host: Coral | place: China: South China Sea | collected 2014
CTTTTCATCGGACAATGTAGACAGCAAACTGCGGCCGGCATTGACCGACAGGGTATTCTCATCGTTTTCATTGATGATAATCGCGACCTTTCCCTGAGGCAACAGCTTGCTGGCAGCGGTATTCAGCAACGCAACAAGCAGAACGACCACCGCAACGAAAACCAGAACAGCCGAAAGAGCGACAAGCATTGATTTGAAATCTTGAATCGGTTAAACAGCTCGCTAAAGGTCAATGCCGGAAAACGACATATACGCCATCGAAATCAGTCCGGTCAGAATCATCGCTATTCCCAAACCCCGCAGTCCTATCGGTACGTTGGAATATTTCAGCTTGTAACGCATGGTTGCAAGCGTCACGATCGCAAGAAAAAACCCGACTCCAGCACTCGAGCCAAACACAGCGGCTTCCATAAGGTCATATTCCCGTTCAACCATAAAAAGCGAAGAACCGAGAATTGCACAGTTGACGGCTATCAGCGGGAGAAAGATGCCAAGAGACTGATAGAGCGTCGGACTGACTCTGTCAAGCGTCATTTCCACAAGCTGCACCATCGCTGCAATGGTTGCGATAAACACGATAAATGTCAGAAAACTAAGATCCACCTCCTCCATTCCGGCAATTCCGGTCCATTGCAGCGCTCCCTTTTCCAATAAGTAGTGGCTGATCATCCAGTTTGCGGGGACAGTGATTCCGTTGACGAAGACAACGGCAAACCCGAGACCGATCGAAGTCTCGACTTTTTTCGATATGGCAAGAAACGAGCACATCCCCAGAAAATAGGCAAGCAGGATGTTCTTGATAAATATCGTTTCAACCGCAAGACTCAGATAGTGCGATAAGGCGTCCATCTACTCCTCCGTGTAACCGTTTATCGTTCTTTGCAGCCATATGAGCAAACCGAGAATGATAAACGCACCTGGCGCAAGCAGCATCAGGCCGTTGTTTACATACCATCCCCCGTGCTCGACGTACAGAAAGTCTGGAATAATCTGAAAGCCAAACAGCGAGCCACTGCCGAAGAGCTCTCTTGCTGCCGATACCAAAAGAAGAATCAAACCGTACCCCATGGCATTGCCCAGGCCGTCAAGAGACGACTCCCAAACGGTATTTTTCAAAGCAAAAGCCTCGGCCCTGCCCAGAACGATACAGTTCGTGATAATCAGGCCGACAAAAATACTCAGCTGTTTACTGATATCGTAGAGATAGGCTTTGAGAAGCTCGTCGATAAAAATGACGAGCGTCGCAATTATGGTAAGCATAACGATAATCCTGACCCTCGAAGGAATGACTTCCCGTAGTGCCGACACGATGACATTCGAACCAACCAGCACAAAAACGAGAGCACCGGACATTACCAGTGCCGTATCCATTTTTACCGTAACGGCAAGGGCCGAACATATTCCGAGCACCTGGGTTGTAATAGGGTTGCTTCGGCTCAGGGGTCCGGCAAAGGTATCGAGAGTTTTCTTCATCGCAATAACGCCTCCTCTTCATCGGATTCTCTCAGTAAGGGGAGATATTCCGTCAGATCATCACGTAAAAAACGATTGATGGATCCGGTTGTCAGCGATGCACCGCTCAAGCCGTCAACCGCATGTTCACTTTGTTCGAGCAATTTGCTTTTCGCAATGGTCACGGATACCAATTCACCGTCTTTAAAGATTTTTTTGCCGACAAACCGGCGAGAAAAAAAATCCTTTTCAATCTCGCCGCCGAGACCCGGCGTTTCACCATGATCATAAAACGATATTCCCTTGATGGTGTTCTTGTCCGGCTCAAGCGCTATAAAACCATTTATCGTCGACCAGACGCCTTTCCCCGATACCGGAAACACATAGCCCTCGGGGCGTTCCGCTAAACCAAAAGTGTAATACTCCCTCTCGCCCCCTTTGCCGTCGGGAAAGACCTGTTTTGTAAATTTCGACATGTAGAACTCTTCGACATCACTGTCGCTCATTTCGGGACTGAGAGCCCCAACGGTCTTCAGGACATTCTTCCTTGTATCCAACGCCTTGTTGAACTCCTGCCGCTCCTGCAAATTTATTTTCATGACGGAGAGCATCAGCGCGGAAATAATCGCCATCGCTATAACGAAAAAATATGTATAGCTGTTACTGCTTCGCATAAGCCTTCTGTCTTTTTGCAATATTCTGCCGCAGCACAAAATAGTCGATCATCGGAGCAAACGCATTTCCGAGCAAAATCGAAAGCATGATACCTTCGGCGAACGCCTGGTTCAGCACACGAATCATAACGCAAAGGGCTCCAATCAATATACCGTAGATCCATCGGCCTTTATCGGTCTGAGCAGCACTGACAGGATCCGTCGCCATAAAAACAATACCGAAAGCAAAACCGCCCATGACGCCATGATACAGCGGGGAAAGGGAAAGCATGGTGTTCTCCGAAGCGGGAGCGAGAAGATTCGCCAGTATCGCCGCCGTTACAAGACCGATAAGACCGCCTGCCATGATGCGCCAGTTGGCTATTCTCGAAACAATGAGCACAACAGCCCCGGCTAGAACGGCAAGCGTGGAGGTTCCGGCTACCGAACCAGGTATAAGACCGACAAACATGTCTTTGAGAGTGTAGCCGGCCGCCGCCACCAGTGAAACCGCATCGTCACCTGGTACAGATGCGGCAACGGCAAGAGGTGTTGCTGCAGTGAGATCGTCGGCGAGAGTCCAGACAGGGTCACCACTCATCTCTGCCGGATAGGCGAAGAAGATAAATGCACGGGCAATGAGAGCCGGATTGAATATGTTGTATCCTGTCCCGCCGGTGACTTCCTTGCCGATAACTATACCGAACGATATACCCATGGCAACCATCCAGAGAGGAATATCAGGAGGCAACGTCATTGGAAGCAGTAAGCCGGTAACGAGAAATCCCTCATTGACCTCATGCCGGCGGATAACGGCAAACAGCACTTCCCACAAACCGCCGACAATGTACGAAACAAGGATCAGCGGCACTACAGCACTCCCCCCTGTCATGACATTCTGCAGGAAGCCCGCACCGGGGTCGGCCTGATAACCGGTATTGTAAATTCCGAAAACAAGGGCCGGCATAAGCGCTATAATCACCGTAAACATCGAACGCTTCATATCCACGGCATCCCTGACATGCGGTGCAACTGCGGTTGCTGTCCCGGGAACATAGAATATGGTATCGACCATTTCGTACAGGGGAAACAACCTTTCCCACTTTCCCCCTTTGCTGAAATGCGGTTCGATTCGATCGAGAAACGTTCTCAAAGCGCCCATAGTCCTATATTAAACGATTATTCCAGCATACCGTTCTACACTAACCGTTTTTCTCAACATATTCCAACCCTTGACGAATAATCTCGGCAATCTCCATTTTCGATGCATCGATAAAGGAGCACAGCGCAAAATCCTCTGGATCACACTCATAGATTCCCAGCTTCTCCATCTCATCGATATCCTCGGCAAGAATCATTTTTATCAGAAATGTGGGTAGAATGTTCATGGGAAGGACAGACTCGATATTACCGAAAGGAATAATAATTCTCTCACTTCCGTGCATTCGGGTATCGAGATGAGCCCCCCGGTTACCGACAAGGCGGGATAAAAAGAGATTGGTCAAAGAATATTTGTGGAGTCCCGGCATAAGCCATCCGAAGAAATCACGCCGGGTGCTTTCCGGTATAACCGAAACGGTGTCGTGATAAAATCCAAGAGAATCCTCCGCCACGCACTGCAAACCGGTAAGCACGTCACCTGAAACCAGCCGGGCATCCCGTTCAACCGGATTTCCCCACAGAATGTCTTTTAACATCATACCCTGACGGATTTTTACGTAGAGCCTTTTCTCCACCGACTCCCCTCCGACAGTCACGACTTTATCAACCGGCAGCACTCCTTTGAGAAACAACCGGCCGATTCGCATAACATCCTGAAGAGAAACATACCAGACGATGTCGTCACGGTTCCTGATAGGAGCGATGTGATGAATATGAATACCGACATTCCCTGCAGGATGCGGTCCGCTGAAACGGTGGAGAACAACGTCTTTTAAACCGGCAAGCATTGCACTCGAACTATTTTTTCCGGCGACGAGATGAACCGGTCTTCCTGTAAGCCTTTTTAAAACCGACAAACCCATCTGAAGCCCAGCTGCACCCTGCTCGAGCAGATAATCCGTATCGGGAGCGAAAGGAGCGGTTGGTGTTGCCGATATGAAAACAGCTTTCGGTAATTTCTCAGGATCCGCTACAGAGGAAAAAGGACGTTGCCTGATAACCGGCCAGAGCCCCGAACGCAGCAGCTGACTTTTTATCGTATCGGGAGAAAGAGCGGGAACCGATTGCTCATTGAAACGCTCGAACGATTCAACTGATTCGGTTCGGTCGAGATCGATAACAATCTCCCTGACGGTCCGCCGCTCCCCTACAACGATGTTCACAACCCGGCCGGCCCCCGGTGCGGTCACAAGCATATCCGGGAAGGTTTTGTCATACAACACCGGGGTTCCGGTATTGACATGATCGCCTTCCTTGACCAGCAGTTTTGGCTTGATCCCGCGAAAATCCCCCGGCCTTATCTTCAAACGGGCAGGTTGCCCCGCATCGACCAGAAGTTTTTCGGGTTGACCTCCAATCGCAAGATTATGGCCTTTCTTCAGTCGAATTACCTTCATAGCATATCAATGCCTTGATGTAAAATAACTCTTTCGAAATCATATCATGCACATCAACCGCTGCGGAAAAGAAAAAATTTCACTATGACCGTAAACCCAACGCTATACGTTAAAAATATCCCAAACGTATTTCATCGATCAAAAAAAAGACATAATGCTCACAGAAAGGAACCAATAAACAACCATATAATTATATATAAAAAAATAACAATCGTTATAAACAAAACAAAAAAAGAGCTATAGCAAAAGCACAATTCAGACTAAAGCGTAATTAATATAAAAACAATACTTTAGACGAACAGCAACAGTGTAAATCTTTTGTTTTTGCAACACATTCACATATGTTATATATTCTTGGCTGAATTTTATCGATTATCCTGCATAGATATAATTGCGGATACAGAGAAGAGTGAATAGCCACTCGTCTTATTATTATTTCTTGTTAGCAGTTCGAAGGACAAGATTGCATTTACAGAAGTAATCCATTCCTTAGAGTTGGTATCATCAAATATTTCAACAGCACTATTCTCATTGCCAATCCGGAATACCGGAGAGCAGAAAATTTTCCCAGGCAACCCGCCTGGCCGGAAAACAACCATTAGCATCAGGAGACCTTGAAACATGAACCATGGTCATGATTTGAACCGCAGAGATTTTTTAAAGATATCGTCTCTGTTTTTAGCTGGATCTGCTGCGATTTCTAGTCAGGTCGGGCAGGCATTGTCTAACACAAACACTGCCTATGCGAAAGACGACAGGGAAAAAGTTGTTCATTCATTCTGCGAACACTGTTTCTGGCGTTGCGGTATCGCAGCACACGTACGTAATGGCAAAATCTACAAAATCACCGGTTCGGAACATCATCCGCTCAGCAACGGAAAGCTCTGTCCTCGTGGTACAGGAGGCATCGGGCAGATTTACGATCCCGACAGGCTCGCCCACCCGCTCATCAGAGAACGAAAAGGGGGCACAAGCAACCTCCGTAAAGCTTCGTGGGATGAAGCCATCACCTACACAGCCGAAAAGCTTTATCAGATAAAGGAAAAATACGGCCCCGAATCCATCGCAATGCTCCATCATGGTTACGGGTACACCTTTTTCAAGGAAATGTTCAAGGCGTTCGGCGTGAACAAATTTGCGAAGCCATCGTACGACTTCTGCTGTGGACCACGTCTTCAAGGCTATACCATGACCTACGGCCACGGCTCAGGCACTCCTGAAGGTATCGATATCATGAACAGTAAATACCTGCTCTTTTTCGGTACACATTACGGTGAAAACATGCACAACACCGCTGTTCAGGAAATTTCGGAGGGTATTCGTCGCGGCCTCAAGATCGTTGTGTTCGATCCCCGATTCTCGACACTTGCAGGAAAAGCCGAAAAATGGCTGCCGATAAAACCAGGAACGGACATCGCCATGATGCAGGCTCTTATGAACGTTCTCATCAGCGAAGACCTCTACGACAAGAAATTCGTTACGGAAAACACCGTAGGATTTGACGAGCTTTGGGCTGAAGTCCAGCAGATGACTCCTGAAAAAGCGGCAAGCATCACCGATATTCCGGCAGACGAAATCCGTGAAATTGCAAGAACTTTTGCGAGCTACGCTCCGGCAGCAGCAGTCCATCCAGGACGAAGAACACAGTGGTACGCCGACGGAACGCAACGGGTACGCGCCATAGCGATACTCAATGCATTGACCGGTAACTACAAAATGCCGGGTGGTGTTGTCAAGTATGAAAAATACAAGCTGCCGAAACCCGAAGCTCATCCGCATCCGCATTTCAAGAAAGAGGTCTGGAGCAAGTATCCGTTCTTTGTACAAACCAAACCGGAAAACTCCATTACCTCCCACGAGGTTGTTCAGCAGACGCTCGAAGAAGAAATAAAAGCCTGGTTTGTCTATGGGGTGAACGTTCCCGAAACCATTACCCTTGGACGGAAAACCGCAATCGAGGCGATGCAGAAACTCGATTTCATGGTTGCCGTCGATACGCTGCCGATGGAAGTCACCGGATATGCCGATATCGTACTTCCTGAATGCACCTATCTGGAGCGCTATGATGACCTCGATGGAGGAAGGCCTTACCGGACGCCGTTTGTAGCACTGCGCCAGCCTGTGGTGGAGCCGATGTTCGATAGTAAGCCCGGCAATGAAATCGCAAGAATGATGGCTGAAAAACTCGACCTGCACGGTGTTTTCGAAGACAGTGTGGAAACCTATCTCGACAAGCGGCTGAAGAAAGTCGGCAGTTCACTCGAAGAAGTCGAAAAAACAGGCGTGCTCGTCGGTGAACCAACCAATCTCTACCGAAAACCCGATGAAAAATTATCCTTCAAAACCCCGAGCGGTAAAATAGAACTTGCTTCTGCGCAGTTGAAATCAGCTGGTTTCGATGCAGTTCCAAAGTACATCAAACATCCCGACCCTCCGCAGGGTTACTACAGGATACTGACAGGTCGCAAGCCGATGCTGACGTTCGGACGTACCGCAAACAACCGTTTTCTGAATGAACTGCCGACGGCGAGAGAAAACGAAATCTGGGTCAACCCCCGGATAGCCAAAAAGCATGCCCTTTCACACGGAGAGTATGTGCACCTGAAAAACCAGGCCGGTATCGTATCGGAATTCCCCATAAAAGTAAAGGTTACCGAACGCATCAGAGAAGATTCGGTATATATGGTTCACGGCTACGGCCACTATTATAAAAAGCTGAAATGGGCTTACAGAAAAGGGGCGTCCCATAACCAGCTCATCTCAAAAGCAGACATCGATCAAAGTATCGGCGCCGTAGGCTTTCAAAACAACTTTGTGACTTTTATCAAGGAGGCATAACCTGTGGCTGATAAAAAAAATTACGGAATGGTTATCGACACACGAGTCTGTGTCGCTTGTTCTGCATGCGTCTATGCATGCAAGTCAGAAAACAGTATACCGGAAGGCTATTGCCGGGACTGGGTCGTGCAGGAAACAAATGGCACCTATCCCAGACTCAGCATGGAAAACCGTTCGGAACGTTGCCAGCATTGTGCAAAAGCACCCTGTGTGATTTACTGCCCAACCGGTGCATCACACTATTCCGAAGATGGAACCGTTCAGATCAACCGCTCACGCTGCACCGGCTGCAAGGCCTGTCTTGCCGCATGCCCTTATGACGCGCGCTATGTCCATCCTGAAGGCTTTGCAGACAAATGCTCGCTCTGCAAACACAGGCTCGACAAAGGCCTTGAAACCGCATGCGTCTCGGTCTGCCCGACGACCAGCCTTAACCTCGTGGATCTGAACAATCACGAAGAAGAGGCATTGAACATGATGAACGGAAAGGAGGTCTACCAGCAAAAAGAGCATGCTGGTACTAACCCGAGCCTCTACTGGATTTCAGCAAGGAATAAACCCGGAGCATAATCATGACAGAAACAACGACGGAAATCATATCGACGAAAATGAACCCGAATGTGGTTCCACACCTGCACATTTGGGAATGGCATATTCCAATCTACCTTTTTCTCGGCGGACTTGCCGGAGGATTGCTCATCATCACCGCTGTGATGATCGTAGCCAAACGGTATTTCGGCATCGGTCCACAGGATGAGGGAGAAGGCTGCCCTTGCCTGGCTGTCAGGCTCGGCTCGGCTCTCTCCCCCATATTGCTCGGTATCGGTATGCTGTTTCTTTTTCTCGATCTCGCGAACAAATTCTATGTGTGGGCATTCTACACCACCATCCAGCCTACATCACCCATGTCTGCCGGGAGCTGGATACTGATCGCTTTTTTCCCGATGGCCGTACTACAGGCTATGCTGGTCAACAAGCAGTTCCTGCGTAAGCTGAACATTGGGATCGTCAACAAACTCATCAGCTGGACTGAGGACCACCTTACCCTCGTTGCACTTCTCAATGCACACATCGGTATCGGTATCGGTATCTATACCGGTATTCTGCTCTCATTTTTCTACGCCCGTCCTCTCTGGTCAAGCTCTATTCTGGGAATGCTGTTTCTCGTTTCCGGTATTTCAAGTGCGGCAGCGCTCATGCTTCTTTTCGCTCCAAAGCATGAAAAACCCATCTACAGCAAAATAGACGCCAACGCCCTCTGGATCGAGATGATCATTGTCGGCCTTTTCGTTCTCGGCGGTATTACCGGACCGGCCAATACCAGCGGAGCCATGATGCACCTGATTGCAGGTGACCACCAGTTGGCAGGCATGTCGTATATGCTGTGGTTCTGGGGAGGTTTTGTGGCACTGGGGCTTATCGTTCCCATGTTCCTCGAGTTCCTCGAAACTGTTGGTGTGCATATCAAGTATCCCCAGGTCGCTCCTGTTCTCGTGCTGATGGGCGGTTTGATACTTCGCTTCCTTATCGTTTTTGCAGGACAGACCTATCACACGTTCATGTGAAGAAACACCCGCACGAAAAGAGGCTGTCTCAGAAACAAAACCGAGACAGCCTCACGAGAATCAGACGTCCATACTCACCACACTCATCCCTTCCCACGATACTCATGCCTGACAACAATAATGGTTGCCGAGCATCACTCAATATCGATATGTACCTCGTTCCTCCTCAGAAAAGGTAATGTCCATGGAGGATCGAAGCTTGCCATCCTTGGCCCCGACACGGGACGATACCCATTTTGAGTGATCCATTCATTGAGTTTTTCCGAGTATTTTTCAATATTTTTTTCGGAATGAAGGCCGGAATAGCGAATGGTAGCGACTTTCCTCTCCGGAACCTCTCTCAGCACAATCCCCTCATCAAGGGGCTTAGGGATGGTTTCCATGGTATACTTTCGTGGCATGACAAAAGCCGTCACCCATTTTTCCCCGGACTTTTGCTGCATTACCGGAGCTGTCATCGCAATTTCTTCACTCCGCCGCTCCTGAATAACCGGTGTTGTCATGTCGATACTGGAATCCGCTTTGTTGCCTCCGAAAATAAAACCCGCCAGTTTACTGAACGTTTTCCCACTTGTTGATCGATAGTCTCCTTCCATTTCCGTTTCAGCAAGAATCATCGGCTGATATTGCCGAATCTCATACACCCCGTCACGTTGCATCACTGTATACTGCGCCTCTTCGGCTGTCCGTTTTCCCAGAACCGAACAACCGGCAAGCAAAAAGCTCGATAGCAGCAACAAAACGATATTCATCTCTCTTCTCCTCCTGTTTCTCGTCACTCTGAGCAGAGCGACTGATTGATTGCGTCTCAGATACATAGTCAAACAACAGGAATTGGAAAAAGGTTTGATTATAATGTGTGCTGAATGCATTGCAATGGAACGTAACGCCTCCGATACCTGCAACGACACCTATGGTAATCGGTAACAATGAAGCAAACATGGCGACAAGAGCAGGAGCAAACTATCAAACTGTCCAGCTTCATTTACAATGGGTATTTCCTTTCAAAAACGATGCCGAACGATTACCGATAGTTCTACATCCCCCAAAGGTTACCGGTATTGACCGCTTTGTTCTGAAGTTTCAGGTAATAAAAAAGCTGTGCCTTGTGTACTTTCAGGTGATCGACCATTTGAAGCAGGCGATGGCCGAGTATCACCTCGGTTCGATCCCAGGGAGCTGTTGTTTGTTTCGTGTCAAGATCCTCTTCACTACATTCCGATACCAGGGAAAGCGCAAGCAGCTCGTCTTCCTCCAACAGCTTCTTCGCTTCAGATACGCTCCCGATCGCCTGCATTGTTTCAGCGGGAGCCAGCATCTCCTCGGTGGTCAGACTTTCCACATCGATTCCCTCAGGCAAACCCCAGTCGCCGGTAACAAACCCGCGCATACTTCCACCACACGCAATAGTGATGTGTTTAAGGAGTTGACCGGTGGACATCCAGTTGCTTCCCGTAGCTGGCTTCCACTGCAGCATTTCATCATCGGTCAGTTCAAACAGCCCTTTCGTGACTGCGTAGGTTGATTTGATCTCTTGTGTCAACAGTTCATTCCAGTTCATGATTGCTCCTTCCGACAAGCACCTTGTCGATTGTATTATTGAGAAACCTGTTTAAACCATACAGAACAGAGAACATCTCCGCCACATCATCGACAAGAGAAGCAGAAAACCAGAAATCATCTGTAACCCTGTGTGTCACGGCGTAATGTTTGTTTTTGAGCAGATCGATATCGGGAAAATCTTTCGGAAAACCTTTGGGTGCTGTTTTCAGTTTTTCACCGAACATCCTCCCGTAATATTTTCCAAACCCCTCGCTTTCCAAGATGGCTTTATATTCGTCGATGTTTTCGAAAATCTCGTACCTGATCGCTTTGAGATAGCGAGATTCAGGCATATATGCACCTCCCCCGACAAACGACGCCCCAGGCTCTATATGCAGATAATATCCCGCATACGGACTTTTTCTGCCCCCCCTTGCGATAAAAGCACCGAAGTTGGTCTTGTAGGGTGATTTGTCTTTCGAAAACCGCACATCACGAAATATCCTGAACAGACACTCTTTAGGACTGACCACATCGACTTCGGGATCGATCTCCCTGACAACCGGAATCAGAACCGCAACAAGTTGCTCAACGTCAGCCCTGGCAGAGTCATAGAACGGCTTGTTCGCCTGAAACCATTCCCGATTGTTGTTTTTCCGCAACGCGTCAAGAAAGTTTATGGAATTTTGAACATCCATGTCGCTCTATCAAAAGTATTTTATTCCGACTGCAGTAGTTTGGTTTGCCTTCGCACTGCGTCGATCGACTTGCCGATGCTGCGGTATCGTATCACACCGACAATACCTGTAACGGCGCCAAACGGTATACACGCTACTCCAACGGCCCAAAACCACATCTCGTTGGCAAAATGCATAATGGAAATTCCGGCGATAACCAAGGCAACTCCCGATCGCAGATAAGCAAGCAGTGTTCTTTCGTTGGCCAGCAACGTGCGATCGATGGCAAGCTCATCACGAAGAATCAGTTCATCATCATCAAACCTGGAATACAGTGACTTCCTCATTCTTTCATTTGCTTTCCAGGCACCTGTTCGAAGCCAGGTGCCCTATTCTTTTCCGTTCTCATTCAATGTCGTAAATCCATCAAGGGGCATCCTCAAACTTACTGGAGGGGGATAATCCCTTATATAGCCGACTCGCAGAAGAAACTGGGGCGGTTTGTCCAAACGCAACATTTCAGCAGCCTTTTCCGACCAGAGAGGTTCTTCAAGGGCCTGGGACATCGGGTGTAAACCGACCGAGCAGTCTCTTGCCCTGAGAAACATCCGTTCAAAACAGCGGCCGGTTTCAATAAGGGCTGAAATCCGGTCATTTTCCGACGTAACGACGATCCAACCACCATTTTGCGCAACCTGCTGTTTGACACGTTCAACTGTAGCCGACCGAAAGTCCTTACCCAACACATCCCTCGAACCGTAGAAATTTCTTACATACCATCCAGCAAGCCCTGTGATATCCATTGCTTCCGGGGTAAGACCGTTGCGATACTTGCAAGCTTCTGCATCCGACCATCGTATCCATCGTGATAGTTCTTCCTGTACGTTTTCTCGTTCGATCTGCAGCTTGGTTGCCGACACGGAGGCCTCATCGAGCCATGTACTCTGGGTTGAGTGCCGAGGGTAATAATGAATACTTTCTTCTCCACCGGCGAGAAAAGAAAAATCCAGGGGATCGATATCTTCGTCTTTGAAAACGGTTCGTACGGTTCTGCGTTCGAGGAGACGCTGAAGAGGATATTCCATCCTTTGAGCGTTCTGGAGTTCGATTGACAACAGCTCGGGATCGAAAGGATTTCTCGCAAGCAAGCGAATGTTCACCTGAAAACCGTGCGCCTTCGCAGCAATCACCACATTCTCGAGAAACGCTCCTATAGAAAGCAGCATTTCACGATTTTGGGGATCGACCTCCGTGAGCCAACGATCCTCGGCTGATCCGATAACCCAGTTATCGGGACTTTTGATGGAAACCGTCCAAGGCTGGACGTTATGGCTGCTTGGAGCAAAAGAAGCATACCGGAGAATCTCCGTACGCTCCCTGCCTATCAGGGATACCAGTTCATCATAACCCGAATCGTTCATCACTTCTTCCCTGGTTATTCCGTCACATGCCGACAAACCAGGAAAAAGCCCGCAGGCAACAATACACTGCACGGAGCGTACAAGGAACTTCCTGCGCGAAAGGGACATAGAGAAAGTACATTAAAGGTTCTGGCCACCGACCGTTCCGGTGACAGGATCTTTATCAACCTCCTTTAAGTATACAGATTTCAAGAAATAATGAAATGTTAAATCTTCCTGTCCTGTTAATTGGATAATGGGCATACCCAACTTTTTAAGTTTATATTGACCAATTTCTGCATGACCGCAAACAAGGACAAATGAGAAAGAGTGAGTTCAACACATCTTTGGATATCATAGACGAGAATATCACTCCATTTATTCCTCGTATCCTCAAGGATTTATGGACGCTGGGCGGAAACCCGGACGCCGTCATTAAGCTCATGAAGCAACACGTTGCACTGAAGGAGGACAGTCAAATTATTGATCTGGGATGCGGAAAAGGAGCAACTGTCATCGAATTAGCCAAAACTTTTCCAGGCAACTACACAGGCATTGATATCATCCCCGAGTTTATTGAAGAAGGAAACGCCAGAATCCGGAAAAATCGACTCTCCGGAACCGTCGTATTAAGACAAGAAAACATGTGCGAGACAGTCGCCGCCCCTGGAAAGTACGATGTTGTCATTTATGGTCATGACTCCGATGCTTTTGGCTCAGTCACAAAAACATTGCAGGTTCTTTCAAAAAAGATACACGAAAATGGATCGATCATCTACGAGACGGCATTTCACGATGGAAGATACAAAGGGAAGGAGTATTCTTCCGAAGAAGCGCTCTATTCGGCAATAAAGGATTCAGGGCTACGAATCATTGCCCGATTGAAGTCGAATAGAGAATATATTCGACGACACAATGAAGCAAACAATAGATCGATCGAGAAAAGGATAGAGCAGTTGAAAGAGCAGCATCCCGATAAAAACAGACTGTTTGACAGTTTCTATTTAAACCAGATTCGGGAATCCAATATTCTCGATGAATATGTAGAATGCATCGCTTTTGTTCTACAACAAAGGTAGCACTGTCAGTCTCGATCTTACCGGTAACGTGTTCCTGCTTGCCGGGATATCGGCGCGGCAATTGAAACCACAGAACGAAGAGAGTGCATCCTGTAGTTACTTCCACGCTATCGGGCAGAAAGCTTGGCCCTCATTGAACGTTTCAGTGTGTCGTTTGCCAACTTGTCAGGTTTCCATTTTTGAAATAGAGGTAGCTATACCCGTATACCCATTGCTCACGTACTCCCCAGGATCCTACACTTTTATTGACTTTTTCCGGTTCTCCCCAAGAAAGCACCGCCTCTTTTTCCGTCATCCCCATGATAACTTCCTGTCTTTCGATGGCCTGGCGCACCTTTTGTGACGAGCCTGGAGGAATCGGGTTCGAGGTGTAAAAATACCTGTCGTAAAATTTAATCAAGCCCTCTTCACCTGACGATTTTCTCACTCTTATAGAGAAAGACCCTGCACCCCTGCCGTGCCCATATTCCCCTAAAAAAACATCAATGACGGTCAAAGGCTCGGTATTGTATGTCGGGTATGATAGGTTCTCATCTGAAGTAATCAACTCCTGAGGCCTAACGACTCTTGTATTGTTCACCCATATTTTTTGACCGATGAAAGATCGCGCCCGATTCACTTCATCGGTCAAGTAAATATTATGAGGCAGTGAATTGGAAACAAGATGCACATAGACTACCTCTCCGTTTTCCAGTACAGCCTTGCGAAATTTAGATTTAGACTTTTCACTAATATAGTGAGACTGACTGGGATCAAACGTCATTGTGGTCTCTATCTTCCCTTTTCGCCCGACATACTCATCATATGAAAGCTTACCGCCCTTATAGGTTGTTGGCCGTTTGGACCATCCTTGGTAGCCATATTTTTCTCCTCCAGGGAAAGTTTTTGCGAACACGAATTCTTCTCCTTCCGCTCTGCTGTAATCGGCAGTTTGAGAAGATTTCGCCAAGCAGAAATCAGCGATTCCTGCAAGCATAACGATCAAAAGCAAAACTGTTTTGCCAATCATGGTGATAATTTGAAATAATTTATGAAGCGAATAGCAGACAAACCTTAATATACACCATAATTACAGGCCCATCAATCGAACGAATGCATCCTTCGATAGGTGCTCAAAGGATGCGGTCAATTACTCTTGTGCCACACGCAAGAATATGCGCTATATTGCCTTAGCGGCATCGGACGATCTTCCACCGCAATAACACACTCTGTTCGGCTGAAAAACGGAATGACGCTTCGATGTTGATGCACCTGCCAGAATTGAAACCATTTCAGGTTTTGCAACTCGCTCGATAAATCAAACAACAAGGAGGCTGCACATGATACCGAAGGTTCTGTTACACAGCTTTTGCACAACCGTGCACATCGATGAAAAAAGGAAGGATTACCAGGACTGGATGATCATCACCTGGGACAAGCCGCTGTTCACCATTGCACGTTCCAGCATCAACCGGATTCAGGATTATGGAAAGTTCGACCGGTGGGACCTGATTCAGGCAATCATCCTGGGGTACCGCAGGAACAACAAATGGCATCGATCAGATGCCGCGAGCCTGAAGACTTTCGGCGGATGCACGGGCGTCGCATGCAAGATCGGTGCGCTGATGGACATGCGTCTCGATGTTTCGCTCGAAGTGTGCCTGTATCTGGATCTGAGGGAATTGCCGAGCCTCAACAGTACCTATCCGGTCAATGTAGAAGACTGGAAGGAAATTACCCACGACGAGGCAGGACGACTGGGATTGTATTAAGCCCGGCCTGATCACTCCAAGCGCTTGAACAGGCTTTTTATTGCAATCGTAACAAATTCTTGACAAAGCCTTCTTGAATTTTTCAGGAAGGCTTTTACATTCATAGCAGTGGAATCCCCATCAAACAGCGCCCAATATTGCGACAAGCCACGAGATCAAAGTGTTTGAGGGTTCTGATATATTCACATCCTGCTAACCCCATACCCTTAAAACGAAAAGGAGAAGAACGTGAAACAGCTCAGAGGAACGATGATGCAGACCTTCCACTGGTACACGTCCAATGACGGAACCTTCTGGAACGAGTGGGCTGGGAAAATGGACGCTTTGGCGGATAAAGGAATTACAGCCCTCTGGCTGCCGCCTGCAACCAAAGGCCATGTTGGCACCTGGGATGTAGGCTACGGTGTCTATGACCTCTTCGATTGCGGTGAATTTCATCAGAAAGGAGCGACTCGCACCAAGTACGGCACAAAAGATGAGTAC
>OFHR01000068.1_pt1 | contig 15994 bp, 2 predicted proteins | sample 1522041 | NCBI WGS metagenome assembly OFHR01 (sample SAMN04272335, study PRJEB24112) | coral metagenome | biome: Coral reef; feature: Shallow seawater; material: Coral tissue | host: Coral | place: China: South China Sea | collected 2014
ATATTATCGAATTTTTGATGGAGGATACCAAATGGTGGATTCAGTGATATCATGCGACGTCATAACCAACGAATCCATTTCAACTACTACAGAAAACTGAGAGTACCTAATACTGTATCTTAATATTGTATTTTAGCTGGTGCGAAAACTTATGGGGGTTCCAGCAAACCCTGCTTATGCTTCAGAGGGTTATTCACCAGAATAGATTTTGAATGTAAAACATTTAACGCTCCAATAGCTTCTTCTTTCCCTTCAGGTGTGGTGTTTTGGTGGTTGTTTCTGCACTTATCGAAAGCAGTTTAATTCCCTGCTTGATGTGAAGGAGGCCTTGCGTAAAGCAAACATTGACCTTGTAAACAGCTGGAATGACAGCTTAGTACAACATGCTGACGCAACGATTGGACGCCTAAACATCCCTGTTCAGTTTCCATGGCCTCTGAACACAGGTGGAACTATACAGATGCCTACCAACAGGAGCTTCCCGGTTCCTGATATTAGTGATTTCGCCGGAAGCCTCACACATCAGGTAGGCATCAATGGTTCTCTACCACCTTTTCATTTGGTTGGAGTCGGAAACTTTGGCTTTTCCATTGAAACTTTCCTTATATCGTTCGATGAAGGAAACGTGTCATCAATTCAAATAGTTTTTCGTATTCCTGGATGGGATGCCTTTAACAAGTTCCAGTTTAAAGTTGTCCAACCAAAACTCATTATTGAACTTGGATTTACACACCAAACATTTGAAGTGCAAGCCAAAGGATTTATCGCTGCACTGAATCAAGCAGTTTCTAGTTCAAAAAGCGTAGGGTTGCCCATTCAACTTTTCTTTCCGAAACACCCCGGTGATTCTTTGCAAATCCACGCCTCAAATAAAACTGCTGTTGTCGACTTCAATTCTTTGGCGCCCTTATTTTCCACTGTGGCCGGTGTTAGAGACAACCTGAAAGCAATTGCTGACATTTCTCAGACCATCACAGTCCCCACCTTCATTTTGCATGTGGCTCCTGGATTTTCCAACATCTCCATAATTAACGTCACAACTATCTCGGTCAGGCCATTTACAATTATAGGAAAAATTATTATCACTAATGCCACATTCGAATTGTCACAAGTGCAAGACTCATTTCGAGCAGTCATTGAAATGTGTGGACAACAGCTAAGAGTTGTTATGCTGAAAGATATCGGCCAGCATCTGACCTTAGAGGCAGAAAAACACAGAAATTTGTCAATTGCCATCGAAGCTTTTCTTTATTGTATTAACGAAAGAAACGACCGTCGACCAGACATTAACTTTATGCGTATGAACCTATCATCATCTTTATTTGGCCTTGACTTGTTGAAAATAAAATACAGATTACAGCCAAAGCTGGAGCTAGCCAAAATGATCATCCTTGCTAGACTGCCTGCAGATTGGAACATTTTTGATCAAGCATCATTACCGACAAAACTGGAGAACTTGTCGTTAAGCGTGACAGTCATCAATCCGCCAGGTTCATTCTTAGCTGAAATAAAAGGAGAAGTTTTTGGTCAAGCGCTCATCGGACATCCAACCTTCATCGCTTTTCCCTTCGTGATTGAAATTCCAACAAAAGCGGCGTCGTTATCGCTATCTCTTCAGGATGGAGAGAAAATGCAATTACATTTCAGCAACCTGTTGAAACTTGGAGGAGTGAGTAGCGTATTTCCCTCCTTTTCAAAGACCATACTGACAGATGTCATGCTCACGAAGCTGACTTTACAGTTTCCTTCAACTTTAACCGGTTCTTTCCAGATATCCGAGTTTCGCATAGAGGTCCCATCGAAGACAAAATGGAACTTCTCATTTTATTATCTTGGAAACCTAAAAATGATGTACACACCAAATCACACCCTGATAAGTGGAGACGTAATCCTCGGAAATTTGAGCTTGCATTGCCAACTTGAATGGCCACCGTCGTCTCAAGGTGCCTTGATTGAGCTTTTGAAGTCAGCAGACATCAACGATATTTCGCTCTTTGTCAATAATGTTCATCGAACATTTTATGGTAATGCGACACTTGAGCAAAATTTGAACGGTCTGGTGAGAACTAAACTCTCAGACTTACCTGGTTTTTCCCTTCAAAAGGCATCGTTTTATTTAGCAAAGGACCTTTCATTCAGGAAAGCTACATTCACAGTAGCCCTTCGGAAATACTCGTGGGAATTATTCAGTGGATTCTTTGATGTGACCAATGTATTTCTTTCGATTGACATTGACACAGGAAAAGCTTTTGCTGCATTCATCAGAGGAGTGATGGTTTTGGTAGGTGGAAATACTAGCATACCATTTGAGATGAACATCCCCTCATCGCCAAACCAAACCCTTACAGTCGGTCTACCTGCAAATAGGGCACTACGCGTTTCATTTAAGCAGGTTACTGGAATGCTGGGTAATGCTGTTTCAAGCACATTTCCACAAATCCTCGAATCGTTTCTCCCAGAATTAGTTATTGAAAAGCTGAAGATTTCCTTCGATGAAAAAATGACAGTGTACGAAATCAATGAATTTAGAGCGGTTTGCAGTATGTCTTGGGACCTTGGTGGGATTGGAGCTCTCTCAATTTTAAACGCAACAATAATTATGAGCCCTGGAGGTTTCAAGTTAAGGGGATCTCTTTTACTAGGATACACGTACTTGGAACTAGAACTGAAGAACTCCCCCGCAGGTCATGTGTTTTCTCTTGTAAAGCCAGTGAACACTACCCGACTAGATCAGCTGGTCAAGGATGTATTAAAAAGGATGATCCCAGGGCTGAAAATATTACCTGAAGCCAATCGCCTAGGTCTAGACATAACAGATGCGTCGTTGGTTCAGTTTGCAGAAGTTACCCTCTCGAACAAGTTTGACTCTTTGAATTCGTTTGCTCTTGAAGTACAGATCTCAAAAGCTTGGTCATTTTTTCGATCTTGCTGTTCGCTGATAGCCCCTTCAATGAATTTACGCGTAAAAGACCTCAATGACATCCCCAGTTATACACTCAGCATAAGTGGCAGCCTGGAGCTTGTAGACAATGAGCAGCGCCTTGTTTTACCACTCGAATGCAACATACCAGACTCCCATCGACCAAAGATTACATTAACATTGAAAAGCGCGCTTATTTTTAATCTTTCAAAGATCGCTGTTTTACCTTTGGTTGGAAAGGTAATCCCCACTGGACTACTGATGCCGATTTCAGACATCATTGGAAACGTTCGCCTTTGGCCCCTTGAAGCGAACTTTGAGTCTCTCACGGGACGCTTAACAGGGTTGAACTTGACTACAACTGCCCTGAGGCACTGGCACTTAGAAGGCTTCCTAACACTCCAAAACATCACTTTGGATGTGAAATCTGGACAGACCTTTGAAGCAACCCTACGTGGAAAGTTTATCCTGAAAGCTCGTCCTATTTCTTTTCAAATACAATTTGCACCAACTCTGCCAGACCTACCTGAAATGAAAATAGGATTCCCAGATTTGCCAGAAATTACATTAGGGGAAATTGGGCTGAGGTTGATTGGTGGCTTCAAATTAGAAGTGCTCTTCCCACCTGTTTTTGACAAACTGAAGATTTCTTTGAACTTCTTGAACTTACGATTATCACTCCCTTTGACAAAGCTGCAGGTACAAAGTTTTAGCTTGGGATTTTCTCTTAAAGGCCAAGTCACACTTATGAATAAATGGTTGATAATAGAAGACATAACTGCGCAAGTTAACGTTAAAAGAGCCTCTCGAGTTAGTGTGGCTGGACGGCTGGCATGTCTCATCTCCCTTGGAACCGGATCGAATGTCATTCAGTCCCGCGGAACCCTCATAATGCCACACCTCTCCTCGTCTGCTTGGGAACTTAACATCCACTCAGATAAATCCATTTCGCTGTCAGCAGCAAAAATTGTTGCATTGACTGGTGGAGGCTTTGACCTGAAGTCATTGTTACCAGATAAAATTCTACCAAAAGCCAACAAATTTGAATTAAAAAGCTTTAAAGCAGCTTTCAGCCCAAATCCTCGATTTAGAGTATTCAACATAACGTGCGCATTCGAAGCAAACCTCAGCGACGTCTGGCTTCCCTTGAAAATAAAAGTTCAGCACGTACTCATACAGCTGTTTGTAAAAGATCCTTTTGATTCAATAAGACAGACGGTAAAGGCAACTGTTTTTGTTGAGTTACAAATTGGCAAGGCCACCGTTTCAACGGTGCTTTCAGTTTACAACAGCTATGTTCGTCTTAAAATTGAAAACCTCGTCATGCAGCGATTAAGCATTTATGACTTGGCAAGTCTCATTGGTGGCGATCAGTTGTTGAAAACTGTCCCTGTTGCTTTCTTACACTTCAATACAGTGACTTTGAAGAGCCTGAGCGTGACATTTAGTAAACCTCAATTTAATGTTTTGAATGCAAGTATTCGTTGCGATCTTCATGGGTTTGACGTAGGGTTTAGTTTTACGCTTCCGATGGCTGATCCGTCAAATGTCTTCAAAGCAAGTCTTGCTGTTGAAACCTTGGAGCTGGATCTTAAAAAGAACAAAGATTGGCAGCTCAAGGCATCAATTAATGCTTCTTTTACTGGTATTCCACTAGAAAGATACTTCAGTGATCTCCAAGGATTGATTACTGTGACATCACGATCTGCTATATTAACAATCAAGAAGAAACTACCTGATGTCGGACTTGACAAGAAACTTGCTGGCATAGATTGCAATCTTAACATCAAGTTTTCTGATCCCAAGATAGTATTTAGTACTAGAAAAACGCCTGTGCTTGGAATAGCCCTTGATATCACTGGATTTGACGCCCTTAACAAACTTTTGCCCTTTAAAGTGTTCAAGAACAGATTAGCAATGGATGTCGTTATAACAAAGAAGACAGGAATGGCGTTGAAACTTAGGACAATACCAATTCTGGACAAAATTATTCCGTGTGAGAAAAATGAGGAGTGGTACACCTGCGATTTTACCTGGCTTTGTCAGGAAGATTCATTGGTCAACCTTAAACTGCCTACCTTTGCATACACCAGAGATGGATTTTCAGCAATCATGGATATTCAGGGATTAGAACGGCTATGTATTCCGCTTACGCTACCGTTCCTGAGACAGTTTTTCAGAGACATACCGGTCCTCCACGATTTGTTGAAAGCAAACATTCCACTGTGGCCTCCTCTGGATGTGATAGGCAACCTACGTCGGATTGGCTGCAACATAGACAACCTTCCAAAAAGCATGGACGGATTCAGAAATCCGGAATTTCCCAAAGAAATAACTGTGGCCATATCAGTGGCTGAGAACGGCCCCTTAGCGTTAAGTCTAGTGGTTCAGAATAGTGAATCAGTCAATGTAATCCTACCAGTAACGCCTGGAAGTAATTTGGCTGGAGTCTCGTTAAGCAAATTCTCGATTGGTTCGTCTTTTGGAGTACCTTATGTGGACATAAGTACTGAAATATACCTATGGGATCTTTTGCAGCTATCACTCCTCTCAAACATTCCAAAACAGTCTTTTATTACAAATGCAAAGGAAATGGAAACGCGAATAGTTTGTAGAGATTGCTTCTTCATAATTGTTGGCGCTTTTCCGATTCCGATTTTTGCCGCACCCTTTGCCATTAAATATCCCACGCTTATTAATCTGTATGGCCAGGTGACAATCTACCATCGACGACCTGATTACAATGAGATTGGGTCCCTACTTGTGCGACTTTTAAAGTTCTACACAGATGTAAATTATCTACTCTCTTTCGATGATTTTAAAAACAGCACTTCACTTGTCGTGAAACTTTCACACGGGAATGAGGAGACCATGGTCCAATTGCCTATGTTTAGTGGCGGTGCAAAACTCAAACTGAACGTCCCACCGATAGATGCGAAGAGATTTTTCGTTGGCTACATGAACTTCTGGAAAACTTGGGAGTTAAAATGGCTATTGCAGGTAGTACCACTGAGATATCGTGTTTTAGACATTGCTTTCAACATCGGCCCTTTCCGGTGGCATTTGCTTAAGTTTGCAGCATCTACACCAAACGAGTTAAAGAAGAACAATGACATCTGGCCGTATGCATTATCAGAAAGTGGAGATGACGCATTGGTAATAGCTTCCGCAAATCTACGTCTTCTCTCTATTGACACCAAATTTCGAATGCAGAACTTTGGTAATGCTAGCCTTTCCTTCAAGCTACAGGTTGGTATACAAAGCCTGATAGTAATTAGTTTAACCGCTGAAACAAGGATACATTTGGAGGACCCTTCAAATCCAATGACGATCTTTGGAAACGCCCAAGTTAAACTTTCTAATAAAGATTTACTAAGTGGTGAGGCGAGAGTATCAATAGATGCGATTTCTTTATCTGGAGAGTTAAAATTTAATATTTTTGACGTACTTGCATTCAGTGGAAAGGTTAAAGCGGACGTCTATAGTCCGGGCCCTACCTTTGCTCTGGATGCCGATGCAGCTGTCCATCTTCTGGGAGTTCGGTTGTCCAAGTCGCATCTTTACATACAGGTTTCTCCCTTGAAATCAGTTATAAAGGCCACAGCTACATTCATGGGATCGAACTGGAGTATTGATCTGATTGTGAAGGATTCATCTTTTAACGTTCAAGCACAAGCAAGACTTCGCTTCCCTTTAGAGGTAGATCTTGGCACAATAAGCGTAGGTGGTGTAGACATTGGAAGAATTGTGTTAAATACTGGCTTTGATTGTGATTTGAAGATTTCATTTCCAGGTCGTAGTACAATGACTGTCTCGTTTCGTTTCATGGGAATAACATTCAAGCTCTCATTAACATTTAACACAAGAGACGCTAGGCCTGACAGAATTCCTTCGCTTTTGTTGGATCTAATTAAGGATAAAGCTCCTGCTTTGCTAAAAGATCTATTCCTGAAGAATCCTCGTGAGATAGTGAGAGCATTTGTAGAGGGAGTTTTCGATTTAATTGATGATGCGGCAAAAGTTTTCCAAGCCTTACTTAAAGCAGGGCTGAATTTTCCGGTTAAAGAACTGGGCAAATTCCTCAATAACCTGGTTGACGCCTCGAAGGCTATAAGTGAGGCTGCCGAAAAATTAGGCAGAACTGCTGCAGAAGCGGCTGCTGCTGCTAGAGAGGCGGCTTCCCAAGCAGTAGAAGCTGCTGGGAGAGCAGTTGAACAAGTAGGAATGATTGCAAAGGAAGCAGGTAAACGTCTTGCTGAAGCAGCAGAAGCCTTATCTCAAGCCGTCAGAAATGTGATCCATATCGACAATGCTGCGAAAGAGGCACGAAGAGTCTTTGAAAACATTTCAAAGCGATTACAAGAAGCAGTTAAAAAAATCGGTGAAATAGCTCAAAAAATAGCAAGTGAGATAGCAAGAGGCATTCGTAACCTGGCTGGTAAAGTTGTAAAAGTTTTTAAATCTATCAGAATACGTCTAGGCAAACGGTCAATTTATCGCCGTGATGCCCTCTTGAATGAAAAAAGAGTACAAGAAGAGGAGAAAAGGAAGCTTCAAAAAGATCAAAGTGATCAAAGAACTCGAGTAAGGCAAAAAGAACGCGAGTTGGAAAGGGCACGGAAAGAGGAACAACTAAAGAGAGGCTTGCGAGACGCCGCACGAAAAGAATCTCTTCGAGCCACTGGAAATCTAAACAAAGCTTACAAAGAAAAAGCACAGAAAAGGGCTCTCCTTGACGATATTATTAACAAGGGTAAATGCGTAACGGGAGAAAATAACTGTCATCCGAATGCCACTTGCCTTCGGAAGGGACCAGAAGGACAATTGTTTAAATGTGTGTGCAGGCAAGGATGGGTAGGAAATGGCACTTTCTGTGAAAGGCCTATTCGGGGTGTAGCAATAATATCGGACAGTCCAAAAGCTGTTGGAGAAGCGGTTTTATTCTCTGCATTTGCACTATCAGGGACAAATGTCCAGTACAAGTACAGCTTTGACTTAGCATTCAGCCAATATGGTTTTGCTTCATATACTTTCAACTCGCCAGGTGTCTACGATGTAGGAATATTCGCCAAAAACCATGTCAGCAATGACACAGCAAGTGAAAGAGTGGCTGTTCAAATTCCAGTCACGAATATCACCCTTTATGTAAGTGGAGATCGTAGAGCTTGCCGTGCACTTCATCTGAGTCCATCAGCTAGCGGAACAAATGTTTCATTTAGTATTGATTTTGGGGATAACACGTCCCTTAACAATATTACAGAGACGGTCACCCATCATTTTCCACGATCGGGAACATTTGTAATAAATATAACTGCTTCCAATCTTGTTAGTGCAAACAGTCAAACATTTGTCCTAAACATTTCATCCTCCTCCTGTGATGGCTTGTTCTGCGATATCGTAGCATTAGAAAAGACATTTTTAGAGAAAACGGCGATAGAAATTTCGTCACTGGCATGGTCTCTTTTGCATTCAACAGAATCCGGCAACGAACTCAGAGAGTATAACTTGATTTGGAAATACTTATCACTGTTTTACCCGGTGTCCTATTCAGTATTTCAAAAGGAATTCAGGCGAGAAAATACTCTTGATAGGCAATACAGAATCTCTGACATCCGCATTGAGATAGATTTTATTCTGGCGGGGATACTTTCATCTCAGATAGGGCACATCGATGGAACTGAAAGCTCTCATTTCCTCCCGAAAATCAATAATCCTCTGGAAGCTTTCACGTGGATTACGTCTATACTTCTAAGCACCGACGAGTTTACAAGCACGTGGAATACTTCAAGGCCAAGAAGGGAACTGTGTCAGGAGCGACTTCCTATTTCAAGAATCAATAGTGCCATTGACGGGTATATTTTAGGTGCGAAGCTAAAGATGACTAATGTGTCTGAAGGTGAAACGCTTTCAAACATCCTATTTGACTACTTCTGTCCATCAAACCCAAAAGTGCAGTACAGCTGGAAAAATAGATACAGAAGATTCTATAATCTTTCGAAAATGCCAAACAGCGATGGAAATTGGGATGCAGCGATATTCACTTCCACGTTTTTAAACCAAACTTCGAACCTGGAAGGTTTTATTGGTCCGATTAAAGATTTCTGTCTAAGCTATTTTTTGGAAGTTTTGCTGTCGACATTTAATGAAACAGAATTTCAGAAGGGGTCAGGCGATGAAGACACCTGCAGAGTTTATCCCACTTGTCAACAGTGTATTTTTGGTGGAACTAATTGTTTTTGGTGTGAAAGTTCCCACGCTTGTCTTTCTAAAGAGAAATTAGCCAGTTGCAGTCAACACCAAGCTATCTTCAGCCTACCATGTTCCAGGACATGTCATCACAGTCAGAGATGTTCAAAGTGTGTATCTGAAGATCACTGTGGTTGGTGTGGGTCTTCAGAAAGTGAAGACCGTCCAGTCTGCGCTGAGGGTGGACCAGCAAGACCAAGAGCAATAGCTTTCTGCAGTCCATCAGAGTGGTATCATGGAAACTGTACATCTAGTTGTCCCACAAACCAAGGTCTTCGGTGTAGTGGAAAAGGAATATGCAGAAATGGGGAATGCCATTGCCTATCAGGTTACTATGGTAATGATTGTTCTGAAAGGGGCTGCGTCTACATGGCAAGACAAAACGATACTCTCCAATCCTTATCTATTTTGTTAAATGTCAGTATAGTTGACATTCAAACGGCAAATAAGGAACTCATCAGAAATGCAACAGATGTGGCTGTTAATTATCATCTAACAATCCCGAAACCTGAAAAGAGCCTCATTTGCTTACGTATAGCTAAGCATTCACGTTTTCATCAATTGTTTCCCAGAATGCTACGCATTTCAAAAAACAGAGCTGGACTGCAAAGCTTTTGTGGTCTCTTTGGATCCGTAGCATCCGAAAGCAAGAAAGAGCCCTCTTGTAGAAGCATCAACAGTAGAGAACATTGCCTTAGATCAGGGACATGTACCTGGAATGTCAGAGAACCGTGCACTGGAATGTTGTTGCAAGGCTGTTTCAGATTAACTCACTGGCTTGAATTGCTTGTAAATCAATCACAGCTTATTTATTCTCCGATATCTGGTAACGTCAAAACAACGGATAACTCCATTCAGATCACTGGCTGGCCTAAAAGTGAATGGACCGGTATTATTGTAACGATATCTCATCTTGAACCCTTAAATATTAGCAGTGTACAGGGCGGGCAGATCATTGGGACAGCTTTAGCAAGAAAAGGGTCAATTTTGCCCAGTTTTGTGATAGTGAGCGTTGTACAGGACAGTGTTTATAAAGATCCCCTGGGGTATCTTCACCCATGCAGCCCTGGTTGTTCTCAAGTGATACATTTCTACAATGGGATCTGCGATGAAGCTTGTAATACAGAACAATGCAATCACGATAACGGAGAGTGCACATCGAACTACACCAATCAATCAGATATTTTACTACAACCGAGAAGCATTCGTGATTTCTATTCCGTTACAACTTTGAAGGTCTTGTACCACTTACAGGAAATAACTGGAGAGAAATTAATCAACATCGCACGTGGACCACTCAGCCTCTACTCTTTATCCAAGGAGGTAGTGCTCGAAATACTCGACACCTCTGATCTTCATTCTCCTCTTGTTTTTAGAAACTACAGGCGCCGAGTTGCCAAATTTGTGAACCTTTTATTGTCTCAGAAGATGTCACTGGAAAAACTGACTTTGTTAACTGCAGAAAAATTTATTGAGCTTGGAGTTCACCGCGTATCTCCCTTTGGTAGCTGTGATGCTGACTGCGATATTGCTGAAATCAAAACCTCTTCATTGACAAATCTAGTCAATTTTCAAGTAGGTCTTGACGCGCTTACGGAGGCCAGATTGTTGTACTACACTCTTGTTCAAAATGATAGCGGAACCGCAACGCCATATTTCCATCTCCAAATACCTCGCCAAACCATCAAAATCAGCAGACTCAGGCACTATGATCCAGCACTACAGGCCAGCCGTGAATGCAATTCACTAACCTCATGCTCTGGACATGGCGTTTGTATGGCAAATGGGAGCTGCTTTTGTGATTTATTCTATACTGGAAAAAAATGCCAGATCAATAACTGTCCTGGAAGTTGCTCAGGTCATGGAAATTGCATCGAGGGCGTGTGCGTTTGTAACTTTGGTTGGGATGGAAATGATTGTTCCAAAATCAAGTTATGTACTCCACTATGTCCAGAAATCTGGATTGGTGACGGCGTTTGCGATCCAGATTGCGATACTCTTGATTGTTTACAAGACAAGGGAGACTGTCAGGACGTTTGTATTTGTCCAGATGTATGGCTTGGTGACGGATCATGCGATCAGATGTGTAACAATACACTTTGCAACTACGATGGTGGTGATTGTGTTGAAAAAGAGTGCAGTCCCGGATGTCGATCAGAAATGCTAGCTGATGGGGTATGTGATCGTGATTGTAACACAGAATCGTGTGGTCTGGACGAAGGTGACTGTAATACCATTTCAACCTGTTCTTGCAGCCAAAATCTTCAAGGCAACGGTATGTGTGATGAAGACTGTAACGTGGCCGCCTGTTTGTACGACTATGGAGACTGCACCATACAAGTCACAGGAGAAAATTGTCCTCCATCTTGTTCGCCTCCAATGGTTGGAAATGGTTTTTGCGATTTATTCTGCAATGTGTCTGCCTGCAACTTTGACGGAGACGATTGTGACCTGACTAAAACTGCTTCGACGATAGATCTGTGCTTTGAAGGCTGCCTTCCAAGTTTTCTTGGTGATGGTGAATGTGATTCTGTATGTAATGTTCAAGCCTGTAACTTCGATGACAATGACTGCCCTAAACCTATTGTTCAAGAGTGTTCTCAAAAATGCCATCTGAGTATGGTGGGAGATGGCATCTGTCAGTCGCAATGCCAGGTAGAAGAATGTTCATTTGATGCCGATGATTGTCAGTGTGCGCCTGGTTGTTCAAATGCAACTTTAGGAGATGGAATCTGCGACGTGGATTGCTTTGTAGAGCCTTGCAATTACGACTATATGGACTGCATTTGTTCCTCGAAGAAATGCCCCAAAGACTATCTAGGTAATGGGCACTGTGATCTTCAATGCAACAGTAGAATATGTGATTATGATGGTGGAGATTGCACATGTTCAAATGATTGCCCCATCACTTCTGTTAGTGATGGATTGTGTGACCCAGCTTGCGATACAAGGCATTGTGATTTTGATGGCTTAGACTGTGGAGGCTGCGATTCCGAAACCCATTTAAACGTTTGTGACGAGAATGCCGAATGTATTGTGACCAACGGATCGCTCCCGTTTCTACAGTGTCAATGTAAAAAAGGATTTTATGGGGATGGCTTCTCTTGCGTAGAGAGAGGAAACTGTTTCAATGTCAGCGACATTTGCTCACCACGTGCAACGTGTAAAGAATCAAACGGAACGTTTGAATGTTACTGCAACCCAGGGTGGATTGGCAACGGCGTTTTCTGTGAAAATTTAGATGAATGTAATGAGGGAAGTCACAACTGCAGCATTAATTCAAGATGTGTTGATCTACCGGGAGAATACAAATGTATTTGCGAGACTGGATGGGTTGGGGATGGCTACAATTGTACAGATGTCAACGAATGCGAACTCAACAGCCATTCCTGCTGCGCAAATGAGGACTGCGTAAACACGGAAGGCAATTACATTTGTGCCTGCAAGCCTGGATGGCGGGAAAATAGGAACTCAACGTCGACAACACAGGATAGATGCAATTTCAATAAAAGTCTCATGTGTGTTGATATAGATGAATGTGCGGAAGAGAAACACAACTGCTCTACCTACGAGGGCCAAGCTAATGCAATTTGTGTCAACACCATCGGTGGCTTTCAATGTTCTTGTTCCGAAGGATGGCAAGGGGATGGTTTTTATTGCAATGATATAAATGAATGCGTCAATAGTACTGTCTGTAGTACCAATCAGGTGTGTAGAAATATGGCTGGGAACTATACTTGCTCCTGCAAGGAAGGTTGGACTGGATCTACGAATGACGAATGCCGAGATTTGGACGAATGTTCTCTCGGCTTAGCCGACTGCGACACTTTCGCATCTTGCATTAATACAAACGGAAGTTTTAGGTGCGAATGCATGGAAGGATTTCAAGACACAGGGAGAATTTGTACGAAATACCATTGCAGAAATCAGACAAGCCTTGCAACTACTTCAAATGTGGAAAATAATACTGCAACCCTAAAAGAGCTCTGCACGTGTGTCGGAGAGTACATGAACACTGGACGAACTTGCGTGGACGTAGATGAATGTAAGTGGAGTATATTCCATTGCCCTCCGGCAGCCCCAATATGCCAAAATGTAATCGGTGGTTATGAGTGCAAATGTGATGCTGTGGATAACTCGTCATGTGATCCTGTGAATCCTTGCGACTCTGGTAACAACACGTGCGAACAAAACATGACTTGTATTGCAGTTGGGATGGAACATTACTGCGTCTGCCCAGAAGGATATACTGAAGACCAAAATGCAACAGCGTGTATTGATGTTGACGAATGCATCAATCCAGATTTCTATGGCTCCTGTGATCCTAATGCGGATTGCGTCAATCTTGATGGTAGCTTCGAGTGTAAGTGCCGTGCAGGCTTTTTTCAGAGCGGGGATGCTTGTTTCGAAATTGATGAATGTGAAGGAAAGATCACTCGAACTTTTGCAGGGCTCCTCGAAGAATGTAAAGTTGGCGTTTGCACGACAGCTGAAACCTGTATTTATCGCAACATTTCAAGTGATGGAAGAAGTGAAAAAAGCTCTACCTTGGTATGTGCCTGTGATGATAGCGACAACAGCAACATAGACTGTGTTGAGGCTATCGTGGAAGTCATTCAATCCGGAGAAAGCTTTACCACTATAATATCTATTCCTTTGGATTTAACGGAGAACGCCAGTTCAAGTGCTATCGCGGAAAACCGAACTAGCGTTGTTCATAACTGTACGAAGAAAGCCTTTTGCAACAATACGGTAGGATCATATGAGTGTATATGCCAGGAAGGATATGAAAGCGAAGACGGCGGATGGAACTGCGGGGATAGAGATGAGTGCCTTGCAAACGATACTTGTCATGCCAATGCCACTTGTTTAAACACGGATGGGTCCTTCTCTTGCGAGTGCAAATCTGGTTTTACTGGAAATGGTGTAACAAACTGTTCCGATGTTGATGAATGTTCTCTCAAAATTGCAAATTGCACTCACAACTCCTTTTGTGTAAATATAGCAGGAAGTTACATTTGTACATGCTTAGAAGGTTTTCAGCGAAACGGGACTTTGTTGTGTGAAGACATGGATGAGTGTTCCAGTACCGATCTCAATAATTGTCACCCAAGGGCATCGTGTGAAAACTACATTGGTGGTTATAACTGCAGCTGCTTTAAAGGCTACTCGGGTAACGGTTTCACATGTTCGGACATAGATGAATGCAGAGTTAATTCCATTCTGTGCGCGAAACATGCCTCTTGTTACAACACTCTCGGCTCTTATAAATGCAAGTGTGATCCGGGCTGGTCAGGTGATGGACAAACCTGTACTAACATTGACGAATGCTCGCTTGGTTTACATACGTGTGTGGAAAATTCATACTGTATAGATAACCAAGGGAGTTACACTTGTTCTTGTGACAGAGGATGGAAACGACAGTGGTTTGAGCCCTATGGTAGATGTTCAAGGTGTGATCCAAACGTTTTCTGTTCTGGCCATGGACAGTGTTTGCGAAATAGAACGTGCGACTGTCTTAGTTACTACAGTGGACAGAACTGCTCCGTGTGCAGGCCAGACGTCCGTTGCTCAGGCCATGGAACCTGCGACTTTAATGGGAACTGTTACTGTGAACTTGGCTGGACAAGACAGCCACTGGACTGTAGCGTTTGCTCACCAGAGACACTGTGTAGTGGCCACGGTACCTGTAACTACGACCAGATGACGTACAAAAACCAGTCTTGCTTTTGTGATGACAGGCACTTTGGAAATTACTGTAGCAAAGGTAACGAACTTTTCTTCAGTATCCTAGTTGGACATAATCGCAAAGAAGTGATAATTTAGCTTCCAAATCCTTTTACACTGATGAACATAACAATTTCTTTCATGCGTTCCTCACAATAACAAAAAGCTAATCATTTTTATGTAAATCAATTAAATTGTAGCATGTCCTTTTGAGAAAGGTGAGGTGTGTGGGCCTAATGGCCACTGCAACCGTGATCCAGGTGCATTGTACCCATGTGTGTGCTTTTCCGGATATCAGTGGAACGATAGCTCTTCCCTTTGTGAGGACGCTGATGAGTGTTTTCTTAACTCACATCATTGCTTGCCACCAGCCAGATGCATCAACACCCCAGGTTCGTATCGCTGTGAGTGTCCTTCCCTCGTGGGGTGGTCCTTCGATGGCAGAACTTGCAATGATACTGATGAGTGCCAGTATCCAAATGTTTGTGACACACAAGCTACGTGTATCAACTTTCCAGGAGGATTCAATTGCAGTTGTAACTTAGGATGGCGAGGACAAGGGGCACACTCTATATGTTCTGATATCAATGAATGTGGGGAAGGAACCGACAAGTAATGTTTTTTTTTTATATACTAAGTTAAAGTTATGAAATATATGTCGATTTCTTTCATGTAAAAACTTATCAATTAAGCTATAAACCACTCTTTCTATGGGTTTACCCGGACAATAGACCACGCGGGATGTTGGGAGAACACCAGGCAAGCTTGTCTATCACTCATCCAACGGCTCGTGATTTATAACCTTTTTCAGTGTTCTCCCAGAATCCCAAGAGTGTTCCGAAAGAGATTCTAATACTTTTATGGAATAACTATAGAAGACGTTTGTCAAAGAGACAAAAGCTTATTGTACTTTCGTCACTAAGTTGCTTATTCTCATCAAATTCATGAGATGACGCGACAAAACAATCACAGCGCGGTGCACTTTGTTGAGTAAACTGCTGTCCTTTTCTGCATTCATAACGACGTTTTAAAATCGTTCAGCGCTCTATCGATGCTTTGTTCGTTTCTCGAATTTTGTCATGGTTTTGATTAATTGGTAAC
>OFHR01000081.1_pt1:0-5000 | contig 13997 bp, 6 predicted proteins | sample 1522041 | NCBI WGS metagenome assembly OFHR01 (sample SAMN04272335, study PRJEB24112) | coral metagenome | biome: Coral reef; feature: Shallow seawater; material: Coral tissue | host: Coral | place: China: South China Sea | collected 2014
AAGTAGCCCAGCGTGAGTTTAAGTGGCTCTCAAGACGAACTCATTTATTAATTATGCGTAAATGTCGCCTCACGCTGGGCGGTCACACAATTAATTTGTTCTGATCAACAAAAAATAAAGAAATTAATAGACATTTATGTAGAGCCATTTTCCATTAATTGCCAATGGCGCTTTACAATACAATAAAACCTTACAAATTTAAATCCTAAGAATTAAATCAATGCTACATAAATCCAATAAGGCTACAAATAAAAAAGTAAAAACTACAATTAAAAAGCGACAAATCAAATGCAAATCAAACGCTTGAAAGAGATAAGCCTTAATATTAGCCTTAAAAACTGCCTATGATGATGAAAGTCTGATCTAGAGTGGTAGTTTATTCCAGAGCCTTGGTGCCGCCACCGAAAAGTCCTTTCACCTTGCGTTTTAATATTCGCTCTAGGCTCCGAGCATCAAGTACTCGGCTTGTTGTTCAGTTGAAGATAGTTTGCGACGAGAGTCATTACACTTCAATAGGTCTTTAATATAATCTGGGGCCAGTCCATTCAGAACTTTATAAGTAGCAACAATATTTTAAAAACAAATGAACTGGCAGCCATTGTAAGCTCCTTAGTATTGGTGTAATATGTTCCTAGCTACTTAGTCCAGGTAACAAGGCGAGATATCGAGTTCGATCTTCGAGTTATATTTGTCTACATATTGCTGTGTCAGTGCACCCCAGACTAAACATGCCATATAATTTATTCCTAGCACACTTAGGCACGCGTAAGATAGAACATCGTTTATAATCCACTATGTCTGCAACCAGAAGCTTATTCTGGAACCTAAAATGTTTTTTGCAACGAATGGGCAATTGTATGAGAGACAGCACAGTACAGCAGAACAGAGATGACAAGGTACTGACAAATGCAATTTGTGTTCCGGCGTGATCGTTTACGGTTGACTAGGCTTTTATATTTTTAAAACGCGGGGATTGTATTTTCTAGATTCTAGAAAGTGTATGAGTTCTTGGGAGCGTTTATTTAAGAAAATGTCAGTGGAGCAAGCGTACGTGATGTCAACAGAAGGCAAGACTAAATGGAATCGTAGGTGTTATGAGCAGGTTAGTATCGATTAGTAGCACTGATTTCGCGGTTGCTTAGTGCTAATCTAGATTGGTGGATTTCGATCACCCAGAATTTGTTGTTATAACTGGAGACTTCTACGTCTGCGAAAGGAAATTTCTGATTTGAAGAATTAAATACCCGTTGGTGAACCTCTCCGCCGTTCTACACTTAAAAGGGAGTTTTAGCAAACCACGACGGCGACGGCGACGAGAGCGTCACCAGACAAAAGGTTTAATGAGCAAAACAATAGCTATGCACGTGCGTTTTGAATCTCTGTACATTTCTTTGCCGTCCTCTGCGAAACAACAACGTGAAATGACCAAGTTCTACGTATTTTGGAAAACGCGAACCGCAATGGTTAATTTTTCGTATCTTCTTTTGGAACTGAACGCTGTCGGTGCATGTTTAGCCTGAGCAAGTTTTTAGACCGATAGGCGTACCTGTACAGATTTACAAAGTTGCGACATTCGAAGGTAAAATATAAATTCATTTTTCACAAGGCGTCGTCCCCGCCGTCGCCGTCGTCATTGCTAAAACTCCCTAATAATTATTTACATGTAAAACTCGATAGAAGCACGGTACCTATTTTTTATTTCTTAATTATTGTTAATCTCTAAATTTTCTTCCGCGCGCCAGTTTAGAAATCAACCTTATTCGGAGGAAAGCCGTGACAGCAAAATGTAAAACTTGAAAAAGAAAACCGACAGAAACCCACTTAATGCAATTTCAATTGTTTACTTTCGGTAAGCCCGCTTGTTTACACAAAAATTTTCACGGACTACTATCCATCCGGGTATTTTCCTCAACGGGCGCTATGGGCTGATAGTGGGGAGTTTTAGCAATGACGAAGGCGACGGCGTGGGCGACGCCTTGTAAAAACTGAATTTATATTTTACTTTCGAATGTCGCAACTTTGTAAATCTTTTCAGTACGCCTATCGGTTTAAAAACTTGCTCAGGCTAAACATGCACCGACAGCGTTCAATTAAAAAAGAAGATAGCACAAATTAGCCACTGCGGTTCGCGTTCTCCGAAATACAAAAATCGTAGTTATTTCACGTTGTCGTTTTGCAGAGCAAGGCAAAAAAATGTGCCAAGATTCAAAACGCGCGTGCACAGCTATTGTTTTGCTTATTAAACCTTTTGTTTGGTGACGCTTTCCTCACCGTAGCCGCCGTGCTTTGCTAAAACTCCCTAGTGTGTCTCCGCGGCCGCGGACGAACACTATCGCGTCACGTGATCAAGTTAAACAATAAGAATCGGAGAAAATATAGTGGTGAACTAGATATGTCAGATATGTCACAGTTTTATATGGCCGTTCGTTTCCCGAAAAGCTACAGACTGTTTTTCATAGTTTGAAAAGATTACATTTAATAAAATAACCATGTATGTAATGAACATTTTCCGAGAATTTTAGTGACCTTTTACTGGTTGGAGAAGTGCAGCATTTAACCATTCTAGTAAACCGGAACATTTAGTAGAAAAACAAAAAAAATAATGCACACACATTCTCAATTATTTTATAAATCTTGAAAGTTGCTTTCGAGCTGACATCACCCAGAAGCCATCAACTCATCATGAGTTTTTAGCTCAGTTCGAATGAACCCTGAGTGCGTTTGATATTTTACTGTTTACCAAAGGGAACACGATGATGACAAATGCCGTTGATGCGGCTCTTGAGTGTAAACTATCATGTGAAAGCCACTCGGCAGCTGCTGCATGCCCAGTCCAAAATTAACACACGGTCGATGAGTTTCAAAATAGAACGTCTCTATATTGCAAAAGTTGTCCAGTGTATCTGTTAATAATAGAGGATAAAAGGCTTTCAAAGTGATTCCCTCAAGTTATTTTAAGCATGGTAACAAGTTCTTTCAATGAAGTTGTACGTTGCGTGAATCATTTCGAGGAGGATAAAATCCGTGTATAGCCGCTTCGGCCTTGCACCCGAGTAAATTCGGATCACAGGATTGGCTGTTTCTAGAGCGACCGGAGATTTTCAAATCCGGGAATGATTTGAACATAACTTGAGAGCGGATTACTTTAGTAATGAGGCCTTCATGAGGGATTAACTCTCTTATTTTTCTTTCTCTATCCATTTAAGTTATATGTTATTTGCCGGCTGGGAGGTCCGTATGGTGAAAAACTGTGACCAAGGTCTTGAAAATGCTGCCCGAGGCCGAAGAGAGGGCAGCATTTTTAAGCCCAAGGTCACAGTTTTTCACTATACGGACCGACCCTAAGTCGCCAAATAACACTTTTTTTCTCCAGTAAATTGGCTTTTCTTGCATAGCAGAAAGCAAGGAAATTCGTTAAGTGTATTCCACAGAAATTCCCCTAAATGCAGCAATGATCAGAGGGGGGCAGGGGCTTCTAAAAAATTGAACCGCTAGCGAGCGAGGGGGGCTGCTAAAATTTCAAGCTTCGAGTTTCAAAATCTTCATCCCCTCCCCCCGTCCCCACTTGTCATATTAAATGAACTTTCCCTTAGTGATAAACAGAACCATTTCCACATCACATGACATGTTCATTTTTCTCCTTACAGAAATGAATCCCAGGATTGAGGAAAGAACAGCAAAGTCCTTTAATTCGAGAGTGAAATGAGTAGAAATTAATGACTTGAAAACAATATTTGTAAGCACTGCAATGTCTTACATCAATAAACACAATATTCTTCCGCCACAATATCCGTTCAGACAGAAAATACGATATAAAAGTCACGACTGGCAAAGTTCCAGAAGACTTCAATTAAAAACCAATGCACAATGAACAATCTCGGCTCACTCTCATTTAATTTTTTCAAATAATTACTTTTCTGTACATTCATATACCCTCGTTTCCCTCTTCAGTTTTGAGAATACGAGAGCTGTGTGAAAATTATCACTAGTTTACTCACATCTATTTCATTTTTAAATTCTTTATTTCTTTCAAAATTCCCCCTACAATCCCCTCCCCCAAATCACACCCTGCTCCCTCGTGAATAACACATCCTACATCAGCTCTTCACTTTTCTTTTGTCTGCATGTACGTGAGCAGAAAATAACACTAGAGGGGGTCCTGCCGGGCAGTGCACAGATATGACAGACAGATTTAGGTGTAATAACAGGAATCAGCATAATGAAACTGGCAAGAAAATGCACTGAATTTTTTCTGCAGGCGTTTTCAGTTACTAGATGGAAATATTTTTCCTAAAACACACCGAAAAACGTTTAAGTATAAGAAATTTACACAAAGCAGCCAAAAGAAATCGAACTTGCTCATTAAGCAAAACACGTGATCCGTGTAACCCAATATCCCACCACTGTTGTAAGACACTATATTACAGTATCTAGTTAAATAATACTCTAGTTATCTAATTATTATTACTACTTATATCACTCGCTAAATTAAAATATTTTTGGCCTCTTATATACAAAACCTATCTATAACGCTTAGAAAGAACAGAGCAACAAAATTAATAACTGCAAAGCCGTGGAGAAAAAGGATTGTCAGCACTTGAACTAAGTGCAAAATCGTGTCTTGATTCCTGGTAAATTGTACGAAAAAAACCCGACTGCAATCCTCTCCACGTTTTTCCAAGCAAAAATAACATCGAAATAGAGTCAAACGAACGCAATTTCAAGCATCAACAACGATTATGTGACATATGTGACATGTCACACACCGACGTCTCGATCCTCCCCACCCAGTGCAGTGTCAATGGATTACATACAAACAAGCTAACACTCAATAGTGAGCGCGGGGTTGAGTAATCTGAGGTCAGATGTGTTACGTATCCGCTTACAGCCATACAGGTGAAGTGTGGTCAGCCTGAAGAGATAAAGAAAGAGAGGTAAGGCAAATATTGCAAACTGTTGAACGTTATAGCCACAAGAGAAGAGAAGCAAGGGGACGGGGT
>OFHR01000083.1_pt1 | contig 13833 bp, 4 predicted proteins | sample 1522041 | NCBI WGS metagenome assembly OFHR01 (sample SAMN04272335, study PRJEB24112) | coral metagenome | biome: Coral reef; feature: Shallow seawater; material: Coral tissue | host: Coral | place: China: South China Sea | collected 2014
ATTTTAGGAGGTAAAAACAAAACAGCAGAGTAACAGCAATTTTTAATAACATTTAGTGACTACGCCTCTTCGAGGCTGGTAGCCACAAAAAGGAAACAACATTTTTCATTTTACAAAAAACATGTTTCGACATTCATATGTCATCGTCAGTTGCAAATGATCGAGGGCTGTACGTTTGAATTTTCAGTATATAGATGATAACGTTATAGAATCACGCCATAAAATTTACGTTAACAATTTGAATACATTTGGAATAAAAGACTGTGCGCGCACCAACAATAGTTGATCTGACACAGAATCAATAAAATAAATGAAGCAAACAAAACAGGCTTCTTTGTTAGTTTGATCCTGGTCTATACGACTGGTCTTGAAATAAATCTGCTGAGAATTGACATAATCTTGAGAAAGCTCGGAAGTCGCGGACGACAGCAGCGAACTTCACCTGTTGTGAGGGGAGACATTTCATGCATGCGTAATTGACGTCATCCGGGATTGTTACCAAAACAGTACGTGGCGCTTTGTGTTTTGAACCCGATCGTTTCAACCCTATTACCTAATATTTTCGTGTTGATCGGGCCAGCAGCTTGGTTAAAACGCTGGTATTTTGTTGTTCTCTTGTGCTTGCTTTCTTTAGTAATCGTGCTGAGCAAAAGTCGCACTTCGTCGCAAAAAAACGCAGCTTATTTGAAGAAACGAACCATCCCTGTTCAAACGCCGCTCCGAAGACCAACTTGAAGTCAACATGGACGGCGGTGGAGGCGATTCGTTTGACCCGTGCGAGTGTATATGCAGCCATGAAGGTGCAATGCGGAGGTTGATTTCTCTAGTAAGTAGTCGTGATACCTTTTTTAAGTGAACTGATTACACAGATATGCCTACTGTAACTTTTGGGCTTCACGATAGTGTGGTCTCTTGTTGTAAACAGAGCTGCATGCCGAGTATTCATCGAGGGTGAAAATTTCCGTTTTTTCATTGCAGCTAAGATCGTCACAGAGCTATTGTACCGATAACCAGTGCTTGCAAGAACGTAAGTTGGTTTATATTTTGTTGAAATACTCCACAAATATTCAAAAGTGTCAACCATTTTGGAGAAGTATTGGGCAAGGTTATGATTGCACTCGATGCAGGCTTCTAACAAGGGTTAAATATCAGCCGATAAACTCATGTAGAATTTTAATGGAACTGTTTTCTGTGTGAACGAAAAATACTGCGGGCTTTTCCACTGTCGCTTCGGTAAATTAGGTTCTCTTTTCAAAGGTATTCAATGTTCACCAGAGTTAGTATGATGACTGTCATGCCGACATTAATAATTAATTATTATTCATTCAAGAAGCACAGCGAAGGCATACCTTACCTTACTTATAACAATGACGTTGATCCCTATTTTAAATCCAGGGCCGGGTTGTTCGAAGGCCGATTAACGTTAACCCAGGATTAAACGTTAACTGAGGCATTCCTTTTTCTTGTTTAAAAGTGTTTTTCACCTCTAACGTTTGGTGCAGTTTAAAATTACTACAGCTCAAAACTGAAGGGCAAACAATATACACAGATTACCTAACCAAAAAATTACAAAACTGAAATGAAAAGTCTCGCAAACCATGGGTTAGCTTAATCGGGCTTTGAACAACCCAGCCCTGATCGTAGGTGGATCATGTGTACTATAGGTGGTCTCGGTCGATATGTCGACCGATATATCGACCGACTATCGGTCGATAGTCGACCGACTATCGACCGACTATCGGTCGCTAGTCGGTCGATATATCGACCGATAGTCGATCGATAGTCCACCGATATATTGGTCGACAGTCGACCGATATATCGGTCGACAAATCGATGGGTATTTAGCGATCGACTGTCGGTGAAGTATCGGTAGATTGTCGGTCAAATATCAGTCAAATATCGGTCGAATATCGGTCAAGTATCGGTCAACTATCGGCCGAGTATCGGTCAAGTATCGTTTAGCCAACGTACCTGAAACAGTTATTTAACCTTAGTTCTTAGCGCTACAGATGTTAATTGTAATTTGGACTCGGCGTGATCTTTAGATAGTGTACCTTACAGTTACCTTTATTGTAGATGAGTTTTCGATTAAGCGGAGAACTCATATAAATGGAAGGCTAGATTGCAGAATACCAGGCCCACAAAATATCTTAAATAAAAAAACTTGCTACTATACGCAGTGCCGCAGTCGTCATAATTAACATAAAAGCTGTATATAAACTTCACGAATAAACCTCGTTCTTTCATCCACTGCGGGAGTGCGGCTGCCTCGTCCCCAGTCGCCCGCGCGATAGTAAAAAAAGCAAGCGGAGAGGGGGTGTGGGGAGGGGAGGGGTGCAAGGAATGCTTGGGAGGCGAGGTAAAGCGGAGAGACTGGCAAATCCTACATCCAAGATGGCGGAACAAGTAGTGGCGGATGTGTTCATGAGGCCTTCAGAAGGAAGAAATTCTATGCTCTTAAAGTTAAAAAAGGTCTATCCGCTTTATGCCACATAAGTCAAGCGGGCATTAACACCTTATAGGACACTTTCTATTTGTTTTCCACGAGTCGAGAATTAGTGACTTTACAGAATATTTAAAAATGACTGACGAAAATTACATTGGACTTTAATTGGACTTTGTCGAACTTCGGCATATGGAGTGGAATCGCAATTTTTTTCTACTCTTAGAAAATGTCGGATCTTGTGGACGAATCCGTACATTAAAATTTCACAAACGGCAATGAACAAGATTAAGCCTAATATCCAGAAGAATGTTTTCAAGAGCACAAAGGAATCTTAGACGTATCAATCCCTTACGGCTTTCTGATAGAATATATCGAAGCGTTTAGCTTTATTAAAGTGGATATTGTTCAGCAATGTCCTGTAGTAATCTGTGGAAGCATCCATTTGGGTGAGGATCCCCATACCACCTTCTCCACATGAATTCTTGAAGGTACTCCAACAGAAAGTTTGGATTGGTGTTTCCCTTCATGTGTTTGAACTTTTCTTTGGCTGCACACCAATTACTTTCAGCGTGTTGCGTGTGCACGCCAGTCGCCGGATCAACGAAGTGTAGAGAGTGGTTGACCGCTCGATGGAGCAATCCCAATCGTCGTTGTAGCTGCCGATAAGCTGCCCACTCGTCGGTGTGCAAGGTGGTACCAAGTTGTACTCTTCGCTGAATTATTGGCAACAGTGTAGCCGCATTACGGCGCCTTACTAGCTGTAAGTAAGGTCGAGCTGGTACATACTGTGTATCGAACAACCCCAGTACCCATCTCTCTGTTCTAGCGCGGCGTCCCCGATGAAACTGGAGGAAATAAATAAATAATGTCTTATTGTAGATTTAATCAAACGGTTATGTAGTCTCTCTGTATGTCTTTATCTTTGGCGCGCAAATATCGACTAAGATATCAATAAAAAAGGAGGAAAGCAAATTATCATATAGGCTGCAGATAAGATCAAACAACGCAGATGTCTTAGAAGAAGCCGTAGCGGCGTGGAGCCTGTGCCAAGAAGCCGCTTTCGTCGCGTAAAAAAAACAAACAAACAAGGTAAAAAGGCGGAGTTCAGCAAAGCGGCCAACTCTCCGGAGTAACAGAGAATGGTTTTAAAAGTGGTTTGTTTTAAGGAATCTCGAGAAATCTTGTTTGCCAGATATGCTTGTGGTACCATAAGGAATGAAAAGTTGTTTTGATTCATTTTAAGTTTTTGTCGCGTACAAATAGACCCTAAAGCAGTATGGTAGTTGTAGTCACGCTCAAACCCAAGATGGCGGCCAGTAGTGGGGAAAATAGTAAAGTAATAGCTTCATTTGACCTATCTGAAAGCCCAAACAAATCTCCCGAGCCGCAACACATGTCAGTATTGACTTGACTTAACTTAACTTAAGACCATCACCCTAAGTAGGTATAGGGCCGAACACACTTTTACGCGGTCGAGTGCTTTCTCCGCTGTTCTTCGCCAAGTCTCCTCCTTCCTCCTTCCTCTATTTCTACGTCCCTCAGGGGCCCAAGATAGCAGGATTGTTGTTTGTAACGTGTCAGCATTGCTTTCATTTAACAGATTTAAATTTCCCTCTTCGAAGAAATACGACGCCATATTGGATTCGTTCGTGACTACAACTACCACAATGCACGTTCGAGCTGTAAGCATTGTTCTACGTCATCATGCATAAGGTCTTTTGCTTTGGAAAAAAAATTGCATTTTTGTCTTTCAAAATTGTCATTTCCAATCCGTTTCAATCTTTTCCATTCCAGTTTTTATACGTTTACTTACCTTAGACTTGTGATTAAATTTCGATTCGTCAATTTGCACAGTGACACCAGGTCCGCCTAGCTGGGGGATTGGGTGACGTAGCAGAGCATCCCATGCTACCTCCCGGCACTTTCGTGAAAACTTTACCAATATCTTCCGTGATGCTACACCTTCAGTTTCCATAATTTTTAAGGAATCCTTCTGTGACCATTTCCAAAGAAAATGTACGTGCCGCCCTAGAGAGATTCTGCTTCCAGAGAAAAACGAATCTGCCCTCACTGACAAGGTACGTTGACAACGGTTACATTTCCTGCAAATGAAAATAGTAATCATGATCGACGGTTTCTGTAATGACTAACGTGTGGCCCCGTAGTGTTTTCAACTGAAACCTATACACTTCCGTAATCATATCGGTCACTTTTGTATACCCCACCCCAACTCATAACCCCACCCCTATCGACATTTCCCGCGAACATTTCCCGCGAACCGCGAACGTCAAGAAATCGCGTGACCACTGCCGTCAGTACGTTTGTACGTTTGTTCACGTTTGTACGGCTAGACCTCGTTCTAGAAGTAAGCGATTTACCCCAAGGTTTTTGCACCCTAAAACATTATAATTCCACATTTGAGGAAATACAACTTTTTGGACCTACAGTGGAACCTCGTTAATACGGACCAAGGGGACATGCCCAAATGTTCATATTATCGAATTCTTTTTTATCGAAACGTTATTTTGAAAATAATTTTGCAGCTAAAATTGAAGTGAACGATAGAATGAAAACAAATATGGGAGCCGGCTATTTACCAGTGCTACCACCCGCGAATTTTAAGTTCAAATTGAATCGTTTAAGTTATTATTAAATTAGATTAAGCGCTGGGCTTTGAAAAAACGCCGGGTCTCCAAAGTGAAGTTTTAATTTAACCACCGAAGTGTTTAGTAGCTAGATATACAATTACATGCAGGTTTAAGGGAACATTTTATTAATGATTAAAAATTAATGATTTTAAATGATTGATCCAAATAGGAATGTAGTACTAAATAAACGATAGATCTAGAGCATGAACAATAGCTCACTTGTATAGCTCCAACCAATAGGAAAAAGTAATTTCAAATAATTTCAATTCCCAACGCTTTCATATTACTTCTATAAAAAATGAAACGATCTCCCTGGCATCATGTTGTTTTTAAAAGTGTTTTTTAGACCTTAAGATCGAGTTTTGACCATCATACCGCAAACGGCAAACCGTGGTTTGCAGTCAGCGGTTTCACGATAGCAATCTGTCCATGTTTAGTACTGTATTCGATTTTGGAAGCAAAACATTTCTACCCATGTAAATCAACACTTACTGTTATTTTTTATACAGTTTGATAATAACAATAATGGTAACTTAGCAAGCATATTGGAAACACTCACCAAATGTATCCGTCGCCATTTTGCCGATGGGCCCTGAGCCGCATTGGGTGTCTGCAATTCACACAGTTTACTCCCCTTTTTAAAAGTCTCCGTTGCTGTAACCAATTTATTGTACGGAGTTTGTCTCTTCTGCTGTTTCCAAATATAACGGGTCCAAGAACTTCACGGAAATAATTGGGCATTTCGGGTACCTCGTGTTTGATTCGATTTCGAAAGGCGAAGATCTCGGAAAAATCAGAGTCTTTGAAGCAACCTCGTTTCCTCCAGGTTATCGATATCTGGAATTTGTCATTTATGTTACAACTCTAAGGTCTTCCCTGTGGTCAGTTTGGCAAAAGTCCACCTATACTTGTCCGTAAAGGCGATCGTGAAACAAGGACGCTACATTTCGCCCTCTTAGTACTTAGTTAAGGTTACTGTTAAAAAAATGTGGTCAAAATTTTCTAAAAACAATTTTTTTGGCTATTTAGATAGAGAAAGCATTCGAGTTTAAAAGTGTCAAAATCCTGGTTGGGAACCAGCAGGCCTGTTGATAATTTCGCGAGCAAAACTCCATGTGAATCTCTAATTAATGTGATTTAAATATCGCGGTGCGTCGAATCAAAATTGCTTGGCAAAAAGTTCAAATACGTTATAGAAAAAAGCCTGTAAATTTGCTGCAATGTTGCAAAGACTATCCTTGCATGGGTTTCTATATGGCATTCATTGGTCGGCGGCATGACCACATTGACACGCCCTTAAATGAGGTGAGAAAACTGTTAATTTCTTTTTATTTTTACTTGAGTACGTAGATTTGTCGGATTTTCACGAAACTTAGCCAGAATATTCCTTACATATGAGCGCACAAAGGGTGTGAGGCTTTTACGAAATTCGAAATATTTTTCTTGTTACGCGCCGGTGTGTGGAAACACACAATCAGCACAATATATTTTTTTGCTTGCACACATGACTAGGCGCCCGGGACGAGGTACAAAAATAGGACGTGTGTTCTTTTTCTGATTTGACAACGTAAGTGTTTGACCATAAGCACCTCCTATAATTTGCCGAAATTAATTGCCAACTTGCTTAAGCCACCTGGTTTGGTGGCTTAAGTTTAATGATAATTCCATTGAAGTTTGCCGACTCGCTTAACTTTTAGCGAGTCGGAAAGGTAACTGTTTTCACGAGATTTCCGGTTGCGACTTTAAAAATCACTCGCGAAAACATCCAGACGGTGGTGTCTTAATGAAGAGATGCATGATTTGTGGGCTTTCAGATGGACACAGTTGTGGTGTACATAAAAAAAAACAATTGCGTCCTTGCTGGCCTTCCCTCGTCCAATCCCCGATTGCGCTTCTCGTTTCGCGCTTTCTCCCGTCCTCCTCCTTCTAAATGCTAATATGCAATGCGGCCTGGCCTGGCACGTTTCCGTGGAGTTCATGTTTTATAAGAGGCGCGATAATCCACTGCGGAAAGGCTTGCATTTTTACAAATTAAGAACGATCGAGATCAATCCGCCCCGGCCAGAGGTGCCCCACTGGAGACTAATAACATTTGAACAGATATGTAGACAAATTGAATGAAATTGGACAGTGAGAATTCATTTTTTACAAAGGTATGAACGCACTTGGCTTTTTCAATGTTTTTTTTTTGTATGAAAAACGACATGGAAAATAAGAAAAACGAAGTGTGCTTATAGAAAGTTATTAAAAAAGTACGTGACCAGTCGGCACTAGAGGTGTAGATATTCCCGGAGATATTGTATAAAATAGATTTTCGGTAATCTGGCAATAAGTAGTTTTCCCACGCTCTATGACGTCGCGCCTACGGGTTGAAAGAATAGAACGTATAGTATATAAAGCTACGTTGTAGGTTTTATGTTTGTGGACGTTAGTGTATTGGTATACATCATGGCTGCAAGACTACGGAGATGCATGATTTGTGGGCTTTCAGATGGATACACTTTGATCGATTGCCCATATAAATGCAAATTTTGCGCAGAATCTGTCCAAGTTTGCAACTGTGCTAACTCCAGCCTCGTCGACTCAATCTTGGATGCGGAGACTCCCGAAAAGGACATGAAGATGTCAAAACGAAGGGCGAAAACCGACGGCAAGTAAGTTTCTTTAGTGATATTTCACACTCGTATACAAGTAATATAGCGCGGCGCAAACCTGAAAATTTTGCTGTTTTTAAACGCTAGCAAAAACATGTTTTCAAAAGTTGCACGTGAACGGAGAGTTTTTTATTTATTTTGCTTCGCCCAACTAAAATGAAATCGGTATGTAAATAAATAAAGAAAAAATACAAACAGAATACCTTACCAAAAGTATAATAATTAGGCAGGGAGACCACTTCAGCATAGTCAATTACAGTGGATCCCTCATTAAATATTTATTTCGAAAGACCGATAGAAGTTATTTGTACGTGGATGGAGAGACATCAATCAGTTCTATTTTTTGACGTGGTTCTCTATACAATTTCCCACATTGTCTTCGGCCCAGTTATATTTATTATTTTTTTAATTTGCATTGCTTGAGAACATCTTTCTGCCGTTTTAGGCCTTGTTTTTGCGTGAAATCTTCCAGTGTCTTTCATCCTCACTCCCCAAGAGCGGGGAGATGAGACACATGGGAGCGATTTTGTAAAAACGCATTCTTTGAAGGGAGGGGAGTAGAAAATTTTGATTGCAGGAATTTTTTCTTGCTCGTGCATTTTGTTATATTTGCAATATAAAGCTCCGTCACACCCCGGCATCTTGTACACTGCGAGGTATTCTTTATGGTATTGACCTAAATAATTTCTTGAGGGAGGGGGCGTTACCTTTTTAAAACATTGAAAGGCGCACTTGAAAGAGCAGCCACCCGGCTAAGTTTTGGACATCTTTTTGATACGTTTTTGATTAGTTTAAGTAAAAGAGTCAAATTCGACTAAAAAGCTTGGCAAGTTTTAATTTATTTATCGTCAGAACGATCTCGTGTTTGCTCATGTGTAACGCGCTGACTTTACATTACAAGCAGTCCCTTTTTTTTCCTAAGAGTCCGCCGAGTGAAGAGGGGGGGCGAGGCGGGACGAATTTTTCCTTTCCGCTTCGCCGCCAGTTTTCGCGCGTCCGACTTTTTCACCCGCTCTCGTTTTCGACGAGTCGACGCTGACTTCACAGGGAACCCTCACTTCATGTTTGGAGAAAAGATTATTTTCCTTTTGTTTGGTGTTGGCCATTTTAAATTTCAAATGCGCGACGCACTAGTCTGGGAGCAAATAAATAATGTTCGGTCAGGTAGCGCGAAGACTGGAACCGATAAATCTTCGGAAATTAAACCGCTCGGTCATTCGTTGGTTGGTTGTAATCAAATTTTGCATCAATATATTTTGCATCAGTCCCTAATTTTTTCTTAGAGTCCGTGAGCGGGCGCAAAAGAGCGGCCGAGCGAAAACTGGAGGCGAGATTCCCGCTTCGCCTCCAGTTTTCGCGCGGCCGCTTTTTTTCGCATGCTGTCATTTAAGCTCCACTCGACGGACTCTAAGAAAAAATAGGGAATGCTCGTAGTCTAGCATCAATACGAAGTCAAATATCCCTCAAAATTGAATAAAAGTTTGCGTCGTCGCACCAACTGACCGCTCCCAGACCAGCGCGTTGCGCATTTAAACTGTCCTTGATTTGAAAATTTGAAAATCTGTTAAATTGGAAGTCATCAAACTAATCAAAAACTTGTCAAACAGTTGTCAAAAAATACGCTTGAGGTCTTTGACTTCAAGGCTTTTGTTTTTGGAATTGTGTGAATTGATGAAATCTTTTTGGATTCCATTTACAGGTCCGAAGAAACTAAGAAAAAAAAGAAAAAAGACGAAAACAGCGAAATGAAGGAAATATTGGCACGAATGAAAAGGATGGAAGAGCTACACCAGAAAAAAGAAAAGGAACACCAGGAAACTGTAGCTGCTTTAAATAAGCGCATCGAAGATCTTCAAGGTGTTGTATTTAATAGATTTAGTCAAGGCTAAAAGCGAAGCTCCGGACTTTTAGCTTGTTCTACTAATTAGGGAAAATATTCGAGCCTACGATCCAATGAAAAGCCAAAACCTGGTCAGCAGTCAACTTTGAAAAAGCACAAAATCTCTATGAGCATGTGATACTGGTCAACGGAGTCCTTTTTTGGTATACGGGATTTGACCAAAATACAGTCGGGATTCGGGGGAAAAAGCAAACTATTTTAACGGGATTCGGGATTTTAATGCTCTCCGGAAAGCAGGATTAAAATTTTGGCACGGGATATGGGAATTGTATTCGGTCTGCCAGGAAATCGAAAAATTAAAAACCACATAAAACACCAGGTGATTCAGTAAAGCGCATAGGTATAGGTCGACTGTCGACTACAGTTCGGTGGTTCGTTGGGTTATTTGAGACGCGGCGTGTATAAATCTTTTGTTGTAAACTGTAGTTAACCCTTTGACAACTGAAATTACTGCAAAAATACCGTTTTACCGGTTTTTGGGCCACCGTGAAGCCAAATTTGTGCTTCAAGATTAGGTACAAAAATGTACAATTTTTTACTTTGGCACATGCCCATAAGCCAAAATTTGGACTTTTTTTGCTGTATCAGTTGCAATTTTTTTATTGCCCTTTTCCTCTCCCTTTTTTTGGCTCTCTCACTCTCGTTACTTTTTGCTCTTCATAACCTTTCTGGCTGCCGTAAAAAGTTGAGTGTTAATTAGTGGTAAAGCTTTTAGATGGAAACTTGATCGTTTATTGGTACAATGGACCATTTCTACGCAGTCCGATCAGCCTTGCTTTACGTTTTTCGATTTGCGCCATCAGAATGCGATGGATTCCCCGAAAAAAGTGTCATGAAGATATGTCTTTCCAAGCTCTATTGCATGCTTATCAAGAATACCATCTGACGTTTGAATTGATGACGTCACAAATGGAACAAAGTGTATGACCCCTCAGAGCGCTCAAATGCGCGCTTAGAAGTCAAAGGGTTAATATTTGTGGTTTTTGTCAGTCAAAAAATACAATTCTAGTTATAATAAGGGGCTGTTTTGGCTTTATAGGGGCAGCCCTTCGTGCCCAAAACGAGGAAAGTGAAGAGTTAGACATGGACCAAGAGGACCAGGACGATGAAGAGGACCCTGAGGAGGTATCAAGCGGAGAGGAGGAGAAAGATAAGCCAACAGAGAAGCCAAAAAAGAAGGGCTCAAAGAGTGTCAGAGGTGTGTTGGAATACGTTGAATCCTCAACAAATACTATCATAGTTCGTCAAAGATAGTTCGCCGAAAGAACTTCTTTTGCAAATATATACGGGGGTGACAACTCTGACAGACGCTGTTTCGGGAGAAAGCCAAAATTGTTCCGGGAATCTGAAGATTTTGCCGGGAATCGGGAGACTTGGAAAATTTTCCGGGAGAAATGAAGAAATGAAATTGAAATTTCGGGAATTTTGAGATATTTACGGGAAGTACTCTCAAATACAGTAAACACCCGCATATAAGAACACATGATTTTGGAGATCAGGCTGATCAGGTTCTTAATTATCGGGTGCTTAGTGAAAAATCAGCCTGAAGGTGTTCTTAAATTGTTCTTAAATTTTGTTGTTGGAATCGAGGCGTATTAAGAATAGCACAGTACTGTATGTCTCCCTACAAGTAACTAGATCATTTGAAGGGAAAAAAGCTAAAAGCAAATGCAAAACAGCATCACTGCTGATGAGCTCTAGTTATCTGGCAGCCGGGCTTCTGTATGATCAAAATTTTTTTGAATGTCTTATCCATTTTATAAGAACATTTCATATTTCCAGGCTGATTTTGTTCTTATAAAAATGGTGCTTTATTTTCAAAATTTCAGCCTGATGTTCTTATATAATTAATCCATGTGTTCTTATATGCGGGTGTTTACTGTATTCGGGACGATATAACAGATTTTGGGGAAGATTTCTATTTAATCACGGCCTGCTCAAACACTATTTGTTAGAGCTGCCCCCCACCCGTAATATCTGATTGGGCAAACTAATGAAAATAAACTCTAAGTTTGATGTTCCCTTTTGTTTCTATTATACAGGTTTGGTCAAAGCATCAAATCTCGAAGGGATACACGAGAGATACATGGGCACATTAAGTATCATGAATGAAAAGGGGTGCTCTCTAGCGGAGGCCATGAGGATTTTTGATGTCGCTAGAAACACCCTCAGGGATTTCATCGGTATATGCGAACTGAAAATAGTAGACTCTTCAAAGTACGAGAGGGTAGTTCGATCTGTAAAGGAGGCCACTGGTAAGGCTTCCGTAAAGGTTATTGAGAGCTACTGTAGGGAAGCGCTGGGTGAATACCGCGCCCAAACTAACCGGCTAAAGAGCGAGAAAAAGCTCCTTCCGTTTTACCCGAAGGATGGGTTTTACATAAGAAAATAAGATAGAAAATGACATTGAATATTTCATCGAATATCTTCGTTTACCGTATTTACTACATTTAGCGCCATGTTTTATTCAATGATTTTTTTCTTCAAACTGAAAAGAACTGTTCAATGGAAAAGTTTTGGTGCTTTTAGTTTCATAAAATTATTGCCACCAACAGTATTTTATTCGGTAATTAATCTTGGTGGGCTCAATCGAGTAAATCATATACGGTATTTTTATTGATTAAATACTTCTATTAATTTTCCATTAATATCAGTTAATTTCCTATCTTTTGGGTTACGACTCCAAGGACGTCTATTGTTGTTACTCGCTTCATTATTCAAAGCTTTTCGGTGATATTTAAATGCCCTGGGCCCGGTTGCATAAAAGTACTTAAGATTACGCTCATTACGGGGAATTTTCTGCAACTGTTTTCTGCGTTCCGGTGGATGTTTTCAAAGTTTTTTACAGTGTTCTTTAGCACATTTTCTCTTGATCAATCCTTAAAAGCACTGGATAAAGTCCTTTAGAACACAGGGAATGGCTGCAGAAAATCTCACGTAATCTTTTAAGTATTTCTATGCAACCGGGCCCTGAGTTTATGTGATTGACATCTTTAAGTACTTAATGACTGGACCCAAGGGGAACAGTGTTTCGCGTGAACCAAGAAATCCGCTATTTCCAGTTGTATTATCATTGGGTATTTATTTTTCGTGGATCTAGATCTTCTTGAATCCTTTGTTGGTGTATCTCATCTGGGACTTAGGACTTTGAGGTTTTACTGTTCGGCTAGGCTCCTTTAACAATTAGTCAGAACTTCCTGAATACAGTTGTACGGAAAACGAGAGCAGACTGGGTTTATTGATTTTGTATTACTGATATTGATCATTATATGCATATACAGCTGTTTCCTACATTTTGAACCCCCTGGCAAACATATAAATATATACATGTGGCATTTTTAACCGTTGAAAAAGAAGATTTCACTAGTTTTTCTTTTCGAGATTTATATTTTTCTGACTGAGTCAAAATTTTTGAAAGAGCTGTAAATGGTTTGCGTTCATTCATAATTTATAAATTTATTCTTTTTTCGGTGTTCATCGCGTTCAGTCGCTCGTGATATTACTTTTTGGGAGATTTGGGTTTTGTAAGTTTCTGGGGTTTTGTGTAATATCCATGTGAACAGATTGTTTATACTTGGAAAACTAGGTTGGTGTGGTTATGAATTAAAGAAACACAGAAAAAGGGCCGTGTACAAAGGCAGTATTTTAGATTATACCAAGGATGGTTTTTGGTTTATTGTTACTGTTATTTAGGGTTTGAATGTAGATAATCATTACAATAGATTGTCATGCAACAAGGTTGTTCCACGAAAAAGAGCAACCAAAACTTGATTTCTGTTTGTAGAACGTACTTAGTAGCTATTAGTGATAAGTTGATTTATATTGTAGAAACCCATTACAAGATTTTATCCTGAAATAAAATCTATGATTGAAAGGTGTGTGCAACGTGAAGCAGTTATGAACATTATCATCATTTTTTGATTGAACGGAAATTATAAAGTTGGACGGGGGAAGGGGACTGAGTTAAATTTTCGAACTGCACTGTCACCCAGGTGTCTGGTGTCAAAGTTTTCGTTAAAATGCATATAATCTAAACCATCTTACCTTTAGGTTTTTCGGAATGTGGACTTTTTTTCGTATGGCAAACTTATGTTACCATTGTTTAAATCCATATAATAATTTTCAGCGCGCGCGATTGGCCTAAACGCGTCAAGTGGCTGAATATTCCCCAGCTAAAACTGAGGA